>Ga0302325_10002301_pt1 | contig 46598 bp, 47 predicted proteins | sample Palsa_T0_2_FD_201948 | JGI IMG/M metagenome (GOLD analysis project Ga0302325, IMG submission 201948) | Peat permafrost microbial communities from Stordalen Mire near Abisko, Sweden - Palsa_T0_2 | ecosystem: Environmental > Terrestrial > Soil > Palsa > Peat permafrost | place: Sweden: Abisko...
ATTCCAACCGGGGGGCTACCCCGCGCGCCGGGGTGGTTCATCCGGCCCATCCCCCCTGCGCCCCCCCCCAAAATCCCCCCCACCCCCCCCGGGCCGATCAAAAGTGAAGCGAGCAGAACGGCGCCACCGGGCTGGCAAACAGGCGGTCGGCCACCGCCAGGGCACGGGGGTGGAGTTCGGTTACCCGGCCCGCGGCGGCCAGGACACTGGAGGCCACGCCACCGAGGTAGATGGCCCCCAGGTCGGCCAGGCCCAGCGCCAGCTGGGCATTTTCCCCCGTCCTGGCTGGTCGACAGGTTGCCCCGGTCGGTCCCGTCTCCAGGACGAAGCGGCCTGCCACGGTTGGGTCGGGCGAGGTGACGTCGAGCACCAGGCGCTCTGAGCCGCCGTAGCCCCGCGCCGCCAGCGCGGCCGGGATGTCGAGGATGCGTAGCCACAGGTGGTCGGACAACTCGGTGGTGCGCACCCGCCGGCCGTCGGCCAGCATCCAACGCAGCGGCTCGTCCAGCGGTTGGAGGCGGGCGGTGACCTCCTCCACCAGGTCGAGGTTGAGCACGAAATGCCACAGGCTGGCCCGCACCGCCGGGTCGGTGCCGACCAGGTCGTCGATCGATGCCTCATGGCGGGGCAGGCCACCGCGTACCCAGTTGTCGCGCACCCGGTAGCTGACCCAACCGTCGGCCTCACCGGCCGCCGACTCGTGCACGGCGTACAGACGGGCTCCGCTGCCCCGCCGCTCGTGCTCGGGATCCTTCACGTGCCAGGGCCAGAAGCGATCAGGGCGGCGGCATTCGCCCGGACGGGTGCGACGGGCCCGGTCGTGCACCAGCGGGAGCACCTTGGTGACCTCATCGGAATCGATCATGCGGATGCGCCCGCGGGCGACCATTCCTTGGGCTTCGGGACGGAAGGCGGCCCGGCTGCGCTCGACCGCCACCGACTGGTACTGAGTGGCCAGGCCATAGCCGAACCGGCCGTAGATATTGGACTCCGACGCCAGCAAGATGGACATGGCATAGCCACGCTGGCGCAGGTCGGCCAGCTGATGGATCATGAGCCGGGTCAGCAGGCCCTGGCGCCGATGGCTGGGCAACACGCCCACCGCGGTGACGCCGGGCAGAGCGACGAGTGGGTAGGTCTGCCCCGGACCGGCGGGGAGCGTCATCTCCAGCGGAAAAGCGCTGGCCCCGGCCACGATCCGGCCCTGGTCATACACCCCCAAGGCGAAATCGGGTCGGAATCGGTCGATGCCCCGGGCCAGGTTGATCTCGTGGGGGACGTTGCCGAACGCCACGTACACGCTGCGGGTGAATGCCTCGGCCTCCGACTGGCCGACCGATCGCAGGTCCAGCGTCATGGCATCCAGTGTGACCGTGACGCGCCGGCGCTGCGATTGAATATCGCCGCCTGGCTTAGCCTGGATCCACCGATTGGTAGCGGTTCGAGGTTTCGGGTATCCATAGAAAAGGTGCCTTGACCTGGGAGAATGGGGTTTACGAGACGCCCGTTCACCACCGAGTCGGAGGCACCTTTTCAGTGCAGCAATCATCGCAGATCCTGGACCGCTTGGACGTGGTTTTCGACGACCGCAACGCGGTCGCGGGCGCAGGGTTGGTCCTGCCGATGACCCTGGCGGGACGGCTGGGGTTGAGGGCGTTGTTCGACGAGGGGGTCGACTTGGGCGGCGCGGTCGGCCATGCCAATGTCGGTTTGAAGGCGATGGCCTTGATCGCCTCGGCCCTGGCGGGCGGTGACAGCATCGACGACGCCGACATGTTGCGTTCGGGGCGCAGCGACACCGCCATCGGCCAGTGGATGCCCGCCCCCTCGACGCTGGGAACGTTCCTACGAAGCTTCACGTGGGGGCATTCCCGGTCGTTGGGTTCGGTGGCCGCGGAGCTGCTGGCCCGGGCGTGGGAAGCGGGCGCCGGCCCCGGGACCAACCCGTTGACCATCGACGTCGACTCCACGATCTGCGCCGTGTACGGCATCAAGAAACAAGGAGCCCGGTTCGGCTACACCAAGACTCGGGGCCTGCATCCGTTGGTCGCGGCCGCGGCGGGCACCGGTGACGTGCTCGGGATCCGGGCCCGGGGCGGCAACGCCAACAGCGCCAAGGGGGCGGCCAGCTTCCTGACCGAGGTGTTCAACACCACCCGCTCGGCGGGTGGGACCGGGCCGCTCACGCTTCGGGCCGACTCGGGGTTCTACTCCAAGAAAGTCGTGGACACCTGCCGTAAGCACAAGGACCGTTTCTCGGTCACCGTCCGGCTGAACTCGGCGCTGCACAAGGCGATCGCCCAGATCCCCGAGGGCGACTGGAAGCCGATCCCGTACTGGATCGACGGCGGCGCCGAGGTAGCCGAGACCAGCTACCGGCCGTTCGGGAAGAAGGAAACGACGGTGCGGCTCATCGTGCGCCGCGTCAAGCCGACCCCCGGTTTCCAGCTCGCCCTGCTCGCCGTGTGGGACCACCACGCGTTCATCACCAACCGCCACGGCGACACCCTCTTCTTGGAAGCCGACCATCGCCGCCACGCCGAGATCGAACTGGTGATCCGAGACCTGAAAGAAGGGTCCGGGTGGTGCCACATGCCGTCTGGCAGCTTCGCCGCCAACGCCGCGTGGATGGAACTGGGCGCCATGGCCCATAATTTGGCCCGCTGGACCGCCCGGATCGGCGAACTGTCCGACAAGATCGTCACCACCGCGACGCTGCGCCGCAAATACCTGACCATCCCCGGACACGTCACCCGCTCCGGCCGGCGCAGCACCCTTCACCTGGCCGACAACTGGCCGTGGCGGGCCGCCTACCTCACCGCCCTGGAAAAGGTCCGGGCGCTACCGGCGCTGCCGTGATCCGCTCGGACCACACGGCCCGCCGTCCCCCTGAGACCCCCCGCCGAACCCCGGACAAACCACGCGACGCTTGATCACACGCGGGCCGCCTCAAATGCCCGCTCACCCCCGCAACACCCAGCGCTATCCCCACCCGAAACTTGTGTTTCAGCGCCTCACGATCGACCGCCTCCAGCCGATCGGTGGATTGAGGCTTAGGTCGGGCCTTTGTCCTCGTCGTCCAGGCGCTTGTTGATCCGGTCGATCAGGGTCTCGCTGTGGTTGGCGTCGTCGCCCCGCAGGTCGAGCAGGGCGGCCCGATCGGCCGCGGCCTCGGCCTCCGCCCCGGCGTCGGCCGCCGCCAACCGGGCATCCACCCCCTCGGCCACCAGCTTCTCCGCCTCCGCCACCAACGCCGACACCATGTCAGCCTCGGGCACCACCCGCACGATCCGGCCCTTGATGAACAAATGCCCCCGATGCTTACCCGCCGCGATCCCCAAATCAGCCGACCGGGCCTCACCGGGCCCGTTCACGACACAACCCATCACCGCCACCTGAATCGGCAACCGGCGCGACTCCAACGCCGCCTGCGCCTCCTGCGCCACCTTGTACACATCGATCTCGGCGCGCCCACAACTCGGACACGCGATCAAATCCACCCCCTTACGCTCCCGCAACCCCAACGCCTCCAACAACACCCGCCCCGCCTTCGCCTCCTCCACCGGATCGGCAGTCAACGAATAACGGATCGTGTCGCCGATCCCCTCAGCCAACAACGTGGCGATCCCCGCCGTCGCCTTGATCGTCCCCGCAGGCGGCGGCCCCGCCTCCGTCACCCCCAAATGCAACGGATGATCCGTCACCGCCGAGAGCTGCCGGTACGCCTCGATCATCAACGCCACATTCGACGCCTTCACCGAGATCTTCACATCGGTGAAATCCACCTCGGCGAACAACGCCAACTCGTGCAGCGCCGACTCCACCAACGCCTCAGGCGTCGCCCCCCCATACTTCTTGTAGAGGCTCGGATCGAGCGACCCGGCGTTCACCCCGATACGCACCGGCACACCCCGATCCCGGCACTCCCGGGCCACCAACTTCACCTCCTCCGCCTTACGCAAATTCCCCGGGTTCAACCGCAGACACTGCACCCCCGCCTCCAACGCAGCCAACGCCATCTCCACATGAAAATGGATATCCGCGATGACAGGCACCGGCGAACGCGGCACAATCCGCGCCAAACCCTCCGCCGCCGCGCGCTCATTACACGTACAACGCACAATGTCCGCCCCCGCCCCAGCCAACGCATAAATCTGAGCCAACGTCGCCTCAACATCGGCCGTCTTGGTAATCGTCATCGACTGCACCGACACCGGCGCATCCCCACCCACCGCCACCTTCCCCACCATGATCTGGCGAGTGGGCCGGCGAGGCCAGCGCACGGGGGGCGGGGTCAACGGTTCAGACGCCAACTCAGAACCGCATGGAGGGTACGACGGACAGGACGTCACGCAGGTCGAGGAACAGGGCGGACACGCCGATGAACACGATCACGGCCAGCGTGGCGTACACGAACGGCATCATCTTGGCCGCGTCGGCGTAGTACCGCCGGCCCCGGCGGCTGCGCACCTTCTCGTACACCGCGATGGCCACGTGGCCGCCGTCGAGGGGGAGCAGGGGCACCATGTTGAAGATCCCGACGAAGATGTTGATCAGGATCAGCAGGTACAGGGTGTCTTCCAGCCCTTGCTTGGCCGCCTGGTTGGCGATGACGGTGATGCCCACCGGTGATTCGAAACGCACGGCGTTGGGGGCGTCGGCCGCCTTCTTGTGGACCAGCATGTTGGCGTAGGACGAGATCCCGTGCAGGCTGAACAACTGGCCCAGGGCGTCGAAGGTCTCGGCCCCCACATGCACGAACGTCCCGCCCGACTTGCTCACAGATTCGAAGAAGCCGTACTTCACGGTCGGTTGTTCCAGTTCGAAGCCAATGAAGCCATACGGCGTGGTCGACGTCGGCACCGCTGAGCCGGGCGTCGCCTTGGCCTTGACCTTGGACAGGTCCACCGTGGTGGGATACAGATTGATCTCCTTGCCACCTCGCTCGACCAGGACATCCAACTTCGTCTCGGGGTGGCTGATGATGTACTTCGTCAGGTCATCCTGGGTGGCGAAGACCTTCCCGTCGATTGCCAGCACGTGGTCGCCCACCTGGAACCCAGCGTCATGGGCCGGGCTCGGCCCGGTGGTCAGGGCGTCGATCTGAGCCACCCGGAGGTTGGTGCCCACCGAGGAGTTGGTGAACAAACCCTGGTCGCCGATGATGAAGAAGATGGTGAACAACATCAGCAGCGCAAGCAGAAAGTGCATGGCCGAGCCGGCCACGGCCACCGAGATGCGCCGCCAGAACGGTTGCTGGCGGTAGGTCCGGGACTCGTCGGCTGGGTCGACCTCCTCCAGGCTGTTCATGCCGATGATCTTCACGTAGCCCCCGAGGGGAAGGGCCTTGATGCCGTACTCCGTCTCGCCCTTGCGGATCGACCACAGGCGGGGGCCGAAGCCGACGAAGAACTCGGTCACCTTGATCTTGCCCAGCTTGGCCATGGTGTAGTGGCCGAACTCGTGCAGGACGATCATCATGATGATGGCCAACAGGACCAGCACCGTCTTGCCCACGTGCGCCCCCACCGCGATGACCGCGATGCCGGCCAGGACGAGCAGCAGGCGGACCATGGCGGCCGCCTGACCACCGCCGTTGACCGGGTCGATCCCGGGACGGGGCGCGGCGTCCCCCAGGGGCGTGGTCACGCTGGGCATCGGGGCGATGGTGGGTGCGGCCACGGTGGCGGTGCGGGACCGCCCGGGCTCACGATCAGCGTCGTCGGGTTTGTTCATGCCGTGGTTGCTCCGCACAGGCGCTCGATGGCGTCGGCCGCCTGGCGGCGCGCTTCGGCGTCGGCGTCGAGCACGTCGTCCACCGTCTCGGGAATCCTCACGATGTGGTGGGCCAGCACATCATCGATCACACCACAGATATCGATCCAACGGATCTGGCCCTTGAGGAATGCGGCCACCGCCACCTCGTTGGCACCGTTGAGGGTCGCGGGGGCGGTACCCCCGGCGCGGCCCGCGGCGTAGGCCAGATTCAGGCAGGGAAATGCGTCGCGGTCGGGCCGTTCGAAGTCGAGGCGGGTGAGCGTCTCCCAGTCGATGGCCCCGAACGGGCTGCGCAGGCGATCGGGGAACGCCAGGGCGTAGCCGATGGGCAGTCGCATGTCGGGGAGGGAGAGCTGGGCCAGCGTCGCCCCGTCGGTCGTCTCGACCATGGAGTGGATGATCGATTGGGGATGGACGACGACGTCGATGCGGTCGTAGCCCACATGGAACAGCTCGTGGGCTTCGATCACTTCCAGGCCTTTGTTCATCAGGGTGGAGGAGTCGACGGTGATCTTGGGGCCCATGCGCCAGGTGGGGTGGGCCAGGGCGTCGTCGATGGTGACATGGAGCAGATCGGCGGCCGGTCGGCCGCGGAACGGTCCCCCGCTGGCCGTCAACAAGATGCGTCGCACCGGCCACGCCGGATCGATCGTGTCGTCGTTGGGGGCTTGGCGCTGCGGTGCCTGAGTGGCGCCGATGGCACGCAGGCACTGGTGGACGGCGCAATGCTCCGAGTCCACCGGGATGATCTCAGCGCCCGGGTTGGACCGCACCCGCTGCACCACGGGGCCGGCCGAAATCAGGGACTCCTTGTTGGCCAGGGCCAGGCGGCGGCCCGACTGCAGGGCGGCCAGGGTGACGGGGAGACCGGCAAAGCCGACCACGCCGTTGACCACCACGTCGGCGTGGCGGGCGATCTCGGCCATGGCATCGGGCCCGGCCAGGACCTCGATGCCCGCCGGAAGGCGCTCCCTCAGCGCACGCGCCCCCGCGGGGTCGGCGATGGCCACCTGCTTCGGCCGCAGCCGCTCCGCCTGGGCCACCAGCACATCCACCGAACGCGCCGCGCCGATGGCGATGACCTGGTAGTCATCGGGTTGGGCGCAGATCACATCGACCGCCTGAGTCCCGATCGACCCAGTCGAGCCGACCAGGCTGACGGTTCTCATCGGCCGCGACGAGTTCCGCCGCCGCCAGGTAGAAGTCGCACTAGCCCAGTTTGAGGTACAGCAGTAGGTAATAGGTCGCGGGAAGCACAAACAGCACAGAGTCGAAGCGGTCGAGCAAGCCACCGTGGCCGGGGAGCACCGAGCCGGAGTCCTTGAGGTCGAGGTCGCGCTTGACCATCGATTCACAGAGATCGCCGATCGGTGCGATCACGGCGATGACCAGGCCCAGCAGCAGTGCGTGCCCGCCGGTCCACGTTTTGCTGAGGAACGGCAGGCGAGACAGCACAAACGAGAACACGATGGCGGCGAGGCCTCCCGCCACCACGCCTTCCCACGTCTTACCCGGGCTGACCAAGGGCGCCAACGGCCGTGACCCGAACGAGCTGCCGGCGAAGTATGCCGCCGTGTCCGCCGCCACCGTGACCAGGATGGGCAACAGGAACAGTTGTTTGCCGTGGGGCAAGCTGAGGAGCAACGAGGCGTAGGAGCCGAACACGCCGACCCAGACGAAGGTCATCATGGTCAGGCCCACGTTGACCACGGGTCGGGCGTCGACCACGCCGACCATGTACCACAGCATGCTCATGACGAACATCAACGCCAGGATGAGCGGGACCGCCTCGCCCCATCGCCCGTAGCCGGCCACCATCACCGCCACCGTGCCGCATACCCCGAGCAGGGTGGCGGGGCGGAAGCCCCGGTGCTGGATGAGGTTGTACAGCTCCAGGGCGGCCGCCGTGATGACGACGGTCGACAGCAGCATCAAGATGGCCGAACCCAGGGCATAGGCGACCGACAGCGCCAGGATCATGCCGACCCCGACCACCGTCGCCGTCTGCAGGTCCCGACCACCGCTGCTCGAACCACCCCTGGTGGGACGGCCCCGCGGGCCGGTGCCGGACGTCGTGGGCGACGGCGCGGTGCGGCGAGCGGCCGGGCGGCGGCTGGACACGCGAGCAGATCCCACGGGCGGCGGCGGTCCGTCGAGCTCGGGGTCGAGCACCGGCGCAGCACCCGAGCGCTGATCCTCCAGCTGCTCGAACTGCTCGTCGAAGGAGTACACGTCGGAATGCTCGGTCCGGCTGCTGTCCAGGGCACCCAGGCTCGGCTCGTCCCCGGCCAGCTGGCTGACGTCGTCCAGGTCGTCCCAGTCCGACGCCTCGTCGCGCCAGCGCAGCCCACGCGAGCCGAGGGCCTGCCAGGCGGCCAACTCCTCGCCTTCGGACGGTTCCCGTTCCGGACGGATGAACGGGACCTCGCCGGTCGGTGGATCGGTCCAGTGCTGAAGGGCGGGAATGGCCCCGGTGTGGACGTTGATGCCCTCTTCCGGCGGGGCCAGATCGGGCAGAGGTGGGGGACCGCCCCGCTCCCCCGGGCTCATGGGCAGGGGGGGTGGCGGAAGCGGCGGGTCGTAGCTGGCGGAGAAGTTGTCGGCACCACTGCCCGACCCCGCGCTGCCGCCCAAGGCGGAGCTGCCGGAAGCGGGGGCAAAGTGATCGGCGCCCCCGCCCGAGCCGCCAATCGAGGCGGCGGCGTCGGCAGCGGCGCCCGCGCCAGATGAACCCCAACCGGAGCCGCTGGGGGCTGAGGAATCCTTGGCGAAATGCTTGGGACCGTCGGTCGTGGCGCCGACGCTCAGTGGCTCGGTCCCCTCCCGACGCCGCGTCACCTCGGTCGACCAATCGGCGTCATCGCCCCAGCCAGTGTCGGCCGGGAGCGGCTGGGCGCCCGTCCCCGCGTCTTCAGCGTCGGGCCCCAGGAGCCGGACCACCCGGGGCGGCGAGGGGGCGCGAACTGTCTCCGCTGTCTTGCCCCGGTTGGTCAACCGGCCGCCGAAACGGCGCTCGGGAGCCCGGATGGCGGGCCGGGGAACGGCCGACGCGGGGTCGACGGAGTCGGGCAGGGGGAAACGGTGCGGCGATCGCGGTCCTTCGGGCGGCGGGGGGACGTCACCAAAGCGGGGCTCGTCTTCCGGCCGGCGCCCTGCCGCCAGGCCCGTGTCCAACGCGGCCTGCGCTTCTTCGGCCCGAATGATCCGGACGCCCTCGGCCTGCTGGCGGGGTTCGCCCGGTTGACGTGACTCAGGCTGTTGATTTGGCTCGGCCGGTTGACGTGGCGAGAGCCGTTCGTCTCGCTCGTGGCTCTCGTCCACTACGCCTCCTCTTGGGTCGGATGCGGGCTCCCGCCGTGCGCCGATGAGCGCCGCACGCGGCCGCGGACGCCCGACTCATAGGCAAAATACCAGGTCACCCGGTTGGAGTCGATCATCACCCGTCTGGGCGGGGTCACACCGACAGCAGTTCTTTCTCCTTGTGCTCGAGCATGCGGTCTATTTCGACCACGAACTCGTGAGTCAGTTTTTCCAACTCCTTCTCCGCCCGGTCCAGCTCGTCGGAGGAGATATCGCCATCCTTTTCCAGCGATTCGAGATCCTTGCGAGCCCCCCGGCGCAGGTTGCGCACCGCCACCCGGCCGTCCTCCGCCTTGTGGTGCACGACCTTGACCAGGTCCTTGCGGCGCTGCTCGGTCAGGGCGGGGAACACCAGGCGGATGACTGTGCCGTCGTTGCTCGGGTTGATACCCAGATCGGACTGCAAGATGGCCTTCTCGATCGCTTTCATGCTCGTGCGGTCATAGGGCGTAATCACCATCAACCGCGCCTCGGGGACCTGGATCCCGGCCACCTGCTGCAGCGGCACGTCGCTGCCGTAGTAGTCGATCTTCAGCTTCTCCACCAGCACCGGAGCGGCGCGACCGGTCCGCACGGCGCCGAAATCTGACTGGGTGTGACCGACCGCTCTGGCCATCTTCTCGCGGCAGTCATCGAGCACGGCGTCGACGAAGGAATCGTCCATCAGCGGATCAGCGTACCGATCCTTTCCCCCTCAAGTGCGCGACGCAGGTTGCCCGGCTCCATGATGCCGAAGACCAAGATGGGCAGCGAGTTCTCCTTGCACAACGTGATGGCGGTCAGATCCATCACCCGCAGGCCCTTGGCCAGGACCTCGTCAAAGGTCACCTGGTCGAGCTTGGTGGCCGTCGGATCCAGGTTGGGGTCGGCGGTGTAGACCCCGTCCACGTCACCGTGGGTGCCCTTGAGCAGCACGTCGGCTTCGATCTCGACGCAGCGCAGAGCGGCCGGCGTGTCGGTGGTGAAGAACGGGTTGCCCATCCCCGCTGCGAACACCACCACCCGGCCCTTTTCCAGGTGGCGCATGGCGCGACGGCGGATGTAGGGCTCGGCGATCTGCGACATGCCGATAGCCGTCTGCACCCGCGTGGGCTGGCCGCACCGCTCCAGTGCGTCCTGCAGGGCCAACGCGTTGATGACGGTGGCCAGCATGCCCATGTAGTCGGCGGTGGCTCGATCCATGCCCGCAGCCGACCCTGTGGCGCCTCGCCAGATGTTGCCGCCGCCTACGACCACGGCCACCTCGGTACCCAACTCGGTCCGCACCTCGGCGATCTCCCCCGCGATGCGGGCGACAACCGAGCCGTCAATCGTCTCGTCGACCGACGCGCTGGCAAAAGCTTCGCCGGACAACTTGAGAACGATGCGTTTCCAAGGGGGCGACGGCTGACCCATCGCGCTTCCTACTCCCCTATCAGGACCTGAGCGAACCGCACGATCGTGGCCGAGCCCAATATCTGGGCCACAGTCTTCTTCTCGTCCTTGGCGTAGGGCTGCTCCAGCAGGACGCCGCCCGGGACGCGCTTGAACCAGCCCTGGACCTTGCCTTCGACGATCTTGGCGATGGCCGCTTCCGGCTTGCCCTCGTTGCGCGTCTGGGCCTCGAGCGTGGTGCGCTCGGCCTCGACCTCCTCGGCCGACACCTCGGCCCGGTTCAGGTAGGTGGGCTTGCCGAAGGCGATGTGGACGGCCACGTCATGGGCCAGTTCGGCGTCGCCGCCCGCGATCTCGACCAGGACCCCGTTGACGCCGCGCCCGGACTGCATGTGCAGGTAGGTCTCGAGCACGTTCCCGGCCGCCGCCTCGAAGCGGACGACCCGACCCAGCTCGATCTTCTCCTTCAGAGTCACGACAAGGTCGTCCAGCGAGTCCTTGCGGGCGTTGGTGGCGCTTTCACCATCGGTGGCTACGGCGGCGGCCAGCTCGGTGGCCAGTTGGATGAACGGCGGCGACTTGGCCACAAAGTCGGTCTCCGACTTCAACTGGACCAGGGCCGCGACGCCGGTCGCGGGGACGAACGCGGCGGCCACTGCGCCCTGGGACGCCTCACGGCCGGAACGCTGCTCGGCCTTGACCAGGCCCTTCTCACGCAGCAGCCGAGCCGCTGCTTCTTGGTCACCGTCGGTCTCGATCAGCGCCTTCTTGGCGTCGAGAATGCCTGCGCCTGTCGCATCGCGAAGCGCCTTGACTTCCCTCGCGGAAATCTCTGCCATCAGTGGTGTTCCTACTCCTCAATCGGTGGTGGTCGGTGTTGCCGTGTCGTCCCCCGCCGCGGCGGGAGCCTCAGTCGTGGCTTCGGTGGGTGCCTCGGCGGTCGCCGCGGTGGCTGCCTCAGTGGTTGCTTCGGTGGGTGCCTCCGCCGCGGGCGGTGCGTCCGCGGCGGGCGGGGCCCCTGGGGTCGCCTCGGTGGGCGCGGCCGCTGCTTCCGCAGCCGGCGATCTGCCTACCGCGGGGTCTCCCGTGGTGCCCTCGACCCGGGCCTGATGGGCTTCGCTCTGGCGCCGCGTGGCGGCCAGGCGCGCCTCTCGTTCTTGTGCCTGCACGGCGGCCTGGCGGCGAGCCTCACGCTGCTGCTCGGCCCGACGGGCCTCCTCCTGGGCGTCCTGCGCCGACGGACCGGCGGCCGCGGCACTGTTTCGAGCAGCCCGTCGGGAGGCGATGAACCGCCCCTCTTCGACCGCGTCGGCGATTACCCGGCACATCAACGTCCCGGCGCGAATGGCGTCGTCATTGCCCGGGATGACGTACTGGATCAGATCCGGGTCGCAGTTGGTGTCGACCACGGCGACAATGGGGATTCCCAGCTTGTTGGCCTCGGTAACCGCGATGTGCTCCTTCTTGGTGTCAATGATGAACACGGCGTCGGGCAGCCGGGTCATATTCCGGATTCCACCAAGGTTGCGGGCCAGCTTTTCCAGTTCCCGCGACAGGATCAGCGCTTCCTTCTTGGGCATGGCCTCGAAGTCGCCCGCCGCCTGCATCCGCTCGTATTCCTGCATCTTCTTGACGCGTCCGGAGATCGTGGTGAAGTTGGTCAGCATCCCGCCCAACCACCGCTCATTGATGTACGGCATGCCGCTCTGGTCGGCGTAGCGGGAAATGGGATCCTGCGTCTGCTTCTTGGTCCCGACGGAGAGAACGGTGCCGCCACCGGCAACCAGATCGCGCACGAACGAGTACGCCAAATCGATCTGTTCCAGCGTCTGATTGAGATCGATTATGTAGATGCCGTTGCGCTCGCCGAAGATGAACCGCTTCATCTTCGGGTTCCATCGTCGGGTCTGATGCCCGAAGTGGACCCCGGCTTCCAGCAGTTGTTTCATGGTGACGACGGCCACGGCTGCTCCTTCCCATCGGTTGGTCCTGACTCGTGGGCGACGCCCCTGTGTCGGGGCGACCGTGGGTGCACACGAGACGCGTTCATGGTTCGGCGGAGGTGCCAAGCCGACGCCAGCCTACCTCAGGGCGGAGCCCGATTGGTTCGCGGGAGCGGTTGGCGCGCCCGCTAGGCCGTGTCGCGCAGCGGGGCGTTCAGCCGCGAGCGCAGCTGTAGCACCGCCTTGGTGTGGATCTGACAGACCCGGCTTTCCGTGACACCCAGGACCTCGCCGATCTGGGCCAGCGTCAGGCTCTCGTAGTAGTACAGCGTCAGGACGATCTTCTCTCGGTCGCCCAAGCGGTTGATGGCACTGGCCAGCAGCTGCTTCATCTCCTCGATCTCGAACAGGGCCACGGGCCCGTCCCCCCGATCGGGGATGGTGTCCACCAGAGTGGTCGTCTCCCCCCGCTCGCCGCTCCCGCTGGACAGGACCTCGTCCAGGGCGATCAAACCGACGAACGAGATCTGGTTGAAGATCTGCTGCAGGTCGTCGTCGCTGATGCCCAGCTCCTCGGCCACCTCAGCGTCGCTGGGCGTGCGCAACAATTCGGCTTCCAGCTTGGCGTACGCCCGCTCCACCGAGCGGGCCTTGGCCCGCACCGAGCGCGGCACCCAGTCAATCGAGCGCAACTCGTCGATGATCGAGCCCTTAATCCGGGTGATGGCGTACGTCTCGAACTTGATGTTGCGCGACGTGTCAAACTTCTCAATCGCGTCAATCAACCCGAAGATCCCGTAGCTCACGAGGTCCGCTTGCTCAATGCTGTGCGGGAGGCCAGCCGACACGCGACCGGCGACGTACTTGACCAACGGTGAGTAGTGGACGATCAGGCGATCCCGCGCGTCACGGCTGCCAGTTCGCTTGAACTCGGCCCACATCTCCTCGATGGATCCCCGCTCCTGATCTTGGTTCAACACTTCATTTCGCTTATGCCCGCGGATGGGTGGATTCGTAAACGGAGCGTAAGCGCTCCTTGCTGACGTGAGTGTAGACCTGAGTTGTCTGCAAACTGGCGTGGCCGAGCAGTTCTTGCACCACCCGAAGGTCGGCACCACCGTCGAGCAGGTGAGTGGCGAAGCTGTGTCGCAGGGCATGGGGATGGGTGGGTGAAAGGGCGCGACGATCGAGGAGGCGGCGCACGTCGCGTGGACCGAGGCGGTGCCCTCGCCGGTTCAGGAACATGGCGGTGGGCGGACTGTCCACATTGGCCAATCCCGCTCGGCCAGCTTCCAGCCATGCGGTGACCGCATTGGCGGCGGGCAGGCTGATAGGGATCTGGCGCTCCTTGGCACCTTTGCCCAACACGGTGATAGTCCGTCGTCTCACATCGACATCGCCCGTGTCCAGACTGCACAACTCGGCCACCCGCAGGCCGGAGCCATACAGCAACTCGAGGACGGCGTCGTCGCGTAGGCGGACCGTCGCTGCGTCGTCGCGCACCTTGACCAAGGGGTGGTCGAGCAGGACATCCAAATCGGCCGGACCCAGAACCCGGGGCAGACGACTGGCGCCCGCGGGAGCGGAAAGCCGTATGGAGGGATCGACGGCCAGGACCCCTTGGCGGCGGAGCCAGTCGAAGTAGCGCCGCAGCGCCGCCACCTTCCGCGCGATCGTCGGCCTGGCATAGCGGCGGGTGGCGAGATAGGCCAGGTAGCGACGCAGCAACAGGCGGTTGACCTGGCCCGGTTCGGTCAGTTGGGCTCGGGATGACCAATCGACGAAGGCCTGTAGGTCTCGGCGATAGGCGACGATGGTGGAAGGAGCGACATCGGTGAGCGATCGCTCGAAGTCGTCCACCTGCCATGACATAGACCGACGTTACCCATCGGGGACGCAGGGCGGCGGTCATGGCTCGGGACAGCGCTCCCACCACATTCCCTGGCTGCGGATCAGCCCGAGGGTCTCGAGATGGAGCAAGACCGAGCTCAGCGGTCCGATCGGCAACCCAGTTCGATCGGCGATCACGCTGGTGGCAGTGGATGTCCGGTCGATTGCGCTGAGAACTTGGCGCACCGCCGGCTCGAGGCGAAGACCCTCCGCCGGCCGTGCCGGCCGTGCCGGCCGCTCGGTGGACACCACGCCGGTCATCGGTGGACCCGAGTGTCGTGTTGCCTCCGATCCCCGCGACCCACCCGAGCCGGAAGCGGGCCCGGAACAGCGCGTCGGGCGTGACGGCGGCGGCCAGGGGCGCAGATCGCCCAGGGCCGCCAGCACATCACCGGCATGGCGAACCGGTGTCAGGCCCTCGTGCAGCAGCTGGTTGGTACCGGCGGACGAGGCGCTGGTGATCGGCCCAGGGACCGCCAGCACGTCGATCCCGCGTTCGGCTGCCGCGGCCACGGTCAGCATCGACCCCCCGGAGGCGTGTGACTCCACCACCACCACGGCCCGAGCGAGGGCGGCAATAAGTCGGTTGCGAGCGGGAAAGCGCCACGCTTGAGCCGGGCGGCCCGGAGCCGTCTCCGAGATGACCGCCCCCGCGGCCACCACCCGCCGCCACAGATCGGCGTGACGGCGGGGGTAGGGCATGTCGACACCGCTGGCTGCGACCCCGAGCGGGCCTGCGCCGCCCGCCGCCAGTGCCCCGACATGGGCCGCGCCATCGATCCCCAGCGCTAAGCCCGAGACCACGCAGATACCACATTCGGCCAGGTCGCGGCCCAGCTCGATGGCAACGGCTCGCCCGTACCCGGTGCAGTGCCGGGTCCCGACGATGGCCACGCAAGGCCGATCGAGCGCCGTCAGATCGCCCAGCCAGAACAGCACACCGGGCGGCTCCGGGTCTTCCGACAGCGTGGCCGCGAGCCCCGCGCATCCCAGGTAGGTAACGCCAATGCCCGCCGACCTGATTGCCGCCCAGCCCCGGCCGAGATCTCGGCGGGCGGCGACATCGGCCCATGTCGGCCGGGCACCCATCACCCGGGTCTGGGGACTGGGTGCAGGCCGGACGACCTCACCACGGAGGACCCGCCCCCAGGCAGCCTCGGGCGGGTCCTGGCGCAGCAGCGCGACCAACCGGACAGGTGAGATACCCGGGAGGTCGCTGAGAGCCCAGGCATACGCCTCCTGGGGCAGACCGAGTGCGGGCGTCATCCCGATATCACCTGGGCCGGAAAAGGATCACTGCGCAGGATGAGGGCGCCGCAGATATCCTCTTCGCCGATTGGGCCGATCCGCCCGCCCAGGTCGGACAGGGTACGGGCCACCCGCCGGACGCGGTGAAGTCCACGGGCGCTCAAGCGTCCTTGCCGCAGCCTCGCTTCGAGCACGTCGCGCGCGGCCGGGGTCAACGGGGCGAGCTCGTCCAGGGCCTCGGCCGGGAGCTCTGCATTGCATCGCACACCCCGCTCGGACGCCAGCCGGCGAGCAGCCGCTACCCGGGCTGCCACGATCTCGGTCGACTCCTCGGATGCCGGTGCCGACCGACCGCTGGGGAGGAGCTGCGCAATGTCAGGACGATCGACCGTCACCCGGAGATCGAAGCGGTCGAGCAACGGCCCGGAGATCCGGCCCGAGTAGCGATGGCGAGCCGACTCCCCACATCGACAGCCCGATGGGGTCATGCCCTCACCACACGGGCACGGGTTCATGGCTGCGACCAGAAGGAATCGGGCTGGGAAGGTGACGCTGGCCCGGGCCCGACATACCCGGATCGCTCCCTCTTCCAACGGCTGACGCAGCGTGTCAAGGACGGCGGTGGGAAACTCGGCCAGCTCGTCCAGGAACAAGATCCCAAAGTGGGCGCAGGAGATCTCGCCCGGCCTCATCGTCGCAGTCCCCCCGCCGACCAGCGAGACGGCCGATGCGCCATGGTGGGGGGCTCGAAAGGGCGGCCGCTGAACCACGCCCCGGGACGGCAGCGGGATGCCGGCAGCCGAATGGATGCGGGTCGTGGCGAACGACTCGGCCGAGGTCAACGGGGGCAAGAGACCAGGGAGCCGACGCGCCAGCATCGACTTGCCCGCCCCGGGCGGACCGACCATGAGCAGATGGTGGCCCCCGGCCGCCGATACCTCGACCGCGGCGCGCCCGAGCGCCTGGCCACGAACATCGGCCAAGTCGGGCTCCATCTCCGGCGCCATATCGTCCGGGCTAGGGGGGTACGACCAGGCCCTCCGGCCCCGCAACGCATCGACCAGCTCGTTCAACGTGGCCGCAGTGCGTACCTCGTGGCGGCCCAGAACCGACGCCTCGCCGAAACAGGACGGCGGGACGACGATGATCGGCTCGCGCACAGCCTCGACCATGGAGAGAACGCCAGGAACGCCTCGGATCGAACCATCCAGGCCCAACTCGCCGATGAAGGCCGTCCCGGCCAGGTCTCGTGGCCGCAGCGCCTCGGAGGCGACCAGAAGTCCCACCGCGATGGGCAGGTCGAGCCCGGCCCCGGACTTGCGCATACCGGACGGCGCCAGGTTGACCGTGACCCGGCGGTTCTCCCACGGCAGGCCGCTCGACAGGAGTGCAGCTCGAACCCGGTCCCTGGCCTCGCGACAGGACGCGTCGGGTAGGCCGACCACGGCGAAGCCCGGGAGGCCGGTCGACGTATGGATCTCGACGGTGATGGGCCACCCGTCGACGCCGAGCAATGTGGCCGATGGGACGATCGCTAGCACGGGATTCTCCTCGTTGTTGTCGGTTGCGAGAGGAGGGCCGTTGGGTCGACGCCGGCCAACTCGAGGCGTCTGGTGAGCACGGTAACGAAGGGGTGTGACGGCCAAATTGGGCGAACACCGACCGCCTTTCAGCAGACCGCCTCGATCACCGTCCTTCGAAATGGGGCTCGCGCTTCTCAACGAACGCGGCCAGCGCCTCGGCGGTGTCAGCGGTCGAAAAGTTGACCACCTGGGCGCGAGCCTCGTCATCGAGAGCCTGGGTCATGGCAACCTCGAACGACTGGTTCAGAAGGCTCTTGGTCATGGCCAGAGCAATCGGAGGACCAGCCGCCAGCTGTCGGGCCCAACGGTCGACGAAATCGTCCAGTTCGCCCACCGAAACGACTCGGTTGACCAAGCCGAGGTCCAGGGCCTCTTTGGCCGAGACCATGTCGGCCAACAGGGCTAGCTCCTTGGCCCGATGGAGACCGACCAAACGGGGAAGCAACCACGATCCGCCGAAGTCGAGCGACAGGCCGCGGCGGGCAAAGATTTCGCAGAATCGGGCCTCGTCGGAGGCCACGATCAGGTCGCACCCAAATGCCATGTTGCACCCGGCCCCGGCAGCGACACCGTGGACCTTGGCAATGGTCGGCTTGGGCAGGCGATGCAGCGCCAGCGCCACGTCGCCCACTGTGCGCATCAGCGACAGGGGATGGCCGGTGGATCCGACCGAGGTGAGATCAGCGCCCGAGCAGAACGACCCGCCCGCGCCGGTCAGGACCAGGACACGGTCCGATGGCGTCTGGGCGACCTCGGTGAAGCACTCCTGGAGCTCGCGCCACATGGTGGCGTTGGCCGCGTTCTTCTTCTCCGGGCGGTTCATCGTCACCGTGACCACGCCCTCGACCCGCTCGACAAGGAGGGTGTCCACGGCGCCAACCCTAGGCCGAGGGATGGGCGTACAGCGGTACCCTCCCCAGGTGGGATTCAACCCGTACCGCCCCCAGCGACGTCGCCAGTCGGACTATGTGATGGTGGCGTTGGCTGGCCTGATTGTGGCCGGATTGCTGTTATGGGCATTGATCCCGCGCTGATTGGCCCGGTCGAGGTCCGCCGGATCCAACCTTTCCAGGCGGTCAAGACTTACATCTGCCCCGGGTGCCAGCAACAGATTCCACCCGGGACCGGCCATATGGTCGTCGTGCCGACCGATGCTCCCGATCTGCGTCGACACTGGCACCACTCCTGCTGGGAGCACCGGGACAATCGCCGTCCCGGGCGGGGGTAGGCCGACCGCCGTTCAGGTACCGGTGGCTTGGGACAACGCCTGATCCAGGTCCCACCACAGGTCGTCGGCGTCCTCCAGCCCGACCGACAGCCGCAGCAGCGCGGGCGGAAGGTGCGACTCCCCCGCCCAGCGGGCCCGCCGCTCGATGAGCGTCTCGACCCCACCAAGGCTGGTCCCCGGGGTCATCACCTCGACTGCCTGGCACACCGCCTCGGCGACCTCGCCACCGCCCTCGACCTCAAAGGCCAGCATGGTCCCGAACCCCCGCATCTGGCGGGCGGCCAGCTTGTGCCCCGGGTGGTCGGGCAGGCCGGGATACCGCACGCCGGCCACACCCGATCGCGCCAGCAATCGCTCAGCCAGGTCACCGGCGGTCGCCTGAGACCGCTCAAGTCGTACTGCCAAGGTCCGGATGCCTCGCAGGGCGAGAAAGGTCTCCATCGGGCCGGGGATGGCGCCGTGCAACGAGCGACGGGTCCGAAGCTTCGCCAGCAACGCTTCGGAGCGGGTGACCACCGCGCCGAGCACCACGTCGGAGTGACCCGAGAGCAACTTGGTCACGCTGTGCGCCACCACGTCGGCGCCCATCTCCAACGGCGATTGCAAAAGGGGCGAGGCAAAGGTGTTGTCCACCGCCACCGTCAGCCCGAGGCGGTGCGCACCGTCGATCAGGGCCGGGAGGTCGGCGATGGCCAGCAGCGGATTGGTGGGTGACTCGAGCCACAGGAGCCCCCCCGCCTCTCGGCGGTTTGGCGCCGACGCGACCTCCTCGCACATGGCCAAGGTGGCGTCGGTGTCGGACACGTCGGCGCCTCGGACGGCCAGTCGACCTCGCTCGGCGGCATCGGCCAGGAAACGGCGCGTTCCGTTGTACGCGTCGCCCGCCACCACGACCCATCCCCCGACCGGAACCGTCTCCAAGACTGCCGCGATGGCGCCCATGCCCGACCCGAACGCCAGCGCTGTGCCACCTTCCAACCCCCCCAGCACCGCTTCGAAGGCGCTCCAAGTGGCGTTGTCGTCCCGGCCGTAGGTGGGCACCCCGCCGGCGCGGAATGTGGCCGACAATTCGACCGATGCGTTGACCGGGGCGCCCGGCAGCGGGGCTGGTCGCCCGAGATGGACCGCCAACGTAGCCGGGTTCAAGGCCGGTCGACCCAAAGGATCCCCGCTCACGGCGTCCGTCGCCCCGCCATCACTCAGAAGGCGCCTTCGATGATCTCCAGGTCCCCCGCCAGGATGGCCGCGACATCGAATCGGATCTCGCGTGGGCGAAGGGGCGCGTCCTCCTCCAGCCAGCGGGCGGCGAGGCGGCGGATGCGGGCCCGCTTCTGCATCGTGACCGCCTCGGCGGGCACGCCGAACGCATCGGTCGTACGCGTCTTGACCTCGCAGAACACGAACGTCCGACCCTGCCGAAGCACCAGGTCGAGCTCGCCGTCGCGGCAGCGCCAGTTACGCGCCACCACCTCATAGCCGTGGGCTTCGTACCAGGCAGCCGCAGCCGCCTCACCGGCCCGCCCCAGCGTGCGCCGGTCGGCGTCGTGAGTGGTGATGTCTACAACTCCTTCTCGGGGAGCTCCTCGACGTTAACGTCCTTGAACGTCACAACGCGGACCGAGGACACGAATCGTGCGGGGCGGTACATGTCCCACACCCAGGCGTCACCGAGCTTGATCTCGAAGTACGTTCGGCCAGCCTCGCCCTTGGCCTCCATGTTGACATCGTTGGCCAGGTAGAACCGCCGCTCGGTCTCGACCACGTACCGGAACATGGGCAGAACTGCCCGATACTCCTGGTACAGCTGCAACTCAATCTCAGTTTCGTAGCGCTCGAGATCCTCGGCGCTCACCGCGACACCGCCCTGTGTCCATGCCGCTCGCTCACCTGGCCGCCCCTACGTTCCGTGATGCGGTACCGCACGCCGGTCGTCATGGGACCATGCTACGGCGTCTGCGACATACATCCATGCCTTCAACATCGGCTAGAGGAACGACAGGTGGTCGAGCGGCCAGACACGCCACACAGCGCGGCCGACGATCGTCGACTCGGCGATGGGACCGAACACCCGGCTGTCGCTGGAATCGGTCCGGTTGTCACCCATGACCCACACGTGGCCCGGAGGGACGACGATGGGGCCGAAGTTGCTGGTGTAGGTGCCCTTGGGCAGGTAGGGCTCGTCCAACGCGTCACCGTCGATGTACACCCGACCGTTGAGGCCCTGCACCGTCTCGCCCGGCAGGCCGATGACGCGCTTGATCAGCTCGGTCTTGGCCTCGGCCACCCCGAACGCCCGACCGAGGCTCTGCAACGCCCGCCCGACCGGATTGCCCGATGTGCCCAGCGCCAGCTGCTCGGACGGGGGGGCCGAGAACACCACGATATCGCCCCGCCGCGGTGCGTGCAGGTGGTACGCCAGCTTGGACACGACCACCCGGTCATTGACCCGCAGTTGCGGCACCATCGACACCGAGGGGATGTAGAACGCCTGGGCCACGAAGGTGTTGATGAGGATGGCGATGATCGCAGCCAACACGATGAGCAGCGGAAGCTCGATCAGCCGCCACGACCGCCCGGTGCTGGTGCCGGTCGAGCGTGAATCCCGAGCGTCAGGCCCAGCAGACCGGAACGACCCGGCGGGGCGATCGGGACCGGGAGACGCGGGGTACCAGATGGTGCGAGCGGATGTCCTTACCGTGTCCCAGAAGGACCGAGCGGGACCCATCCCCTACCGGACGGAGCGCTTCTCCTTGATCTTGGCTGCCTTACCGGTGCGGTCCCGCAGGTAGTACAGCTTGGCCCGGCGAACGTCTCCCCTGGTCACCACCTCGATGGTGGCAATCACGGGAGAGTGGACGGGGAACGTGCGCTCCACCCCCACCCCGAAGCTGAGCTTGCGGACGGTGAAGGTCTCCCGGATGCCGGACCCGGAACGACGGATCACCGCGCCCTGGAAGATCTGAACTCGTTCGCGGGTGCCCTCGACCACGCGGACGTGGACCTTGAGCGTGTCGCCGGGGGCGAAATCGGGCACATCGTCGCGCAAACTGGCGCGGTCAACGAGATCTGTGGGGTTCATGGCGCGGCTCCTCGCAGCGAGAACAAGCGGGGGTGATTCACGATAGAGGATCAGGGGCCGCTTCAACCACCGTGGACTCACCTTCGGCCAAAAGAAGCCCGAATTCCTTGAGCACGGCGACGTCGGCGGCGCCCAGGCCGCCCCGCAAAGCCAGCAGGTCGGGCCGGCGGTCCCGGGTGCGGGCCAACGCCTGGGCTCGGCGCCACCGGGCGACGCGGGCGTGGTCCCCGGACCGCAGCACCTCGGGCACGGTCCAATCCCGGAACGAAGCCGGGCGGGTGTAGTGGGGGTATTCCAGCAGCCCGTCGGCGAAGGTCTCCTCGTCGGCCGACGCCATGTTGCCCATCACGCCGGGCACCAGCCGGGCCACCGCCTCTACCACCGCCAGTGCCGCCACCTCACCCCCGGCCAGGACAAAATCGCCGACGCTCAGCTCGCCATCGACCAGGTGGTCGACGATGCGTTCGTCCACGCCCTCATACCGGCCACATAGCAGCGAGAAGCCGTCCGAGCGGGACAACGCGATCGCCATGGCCTGGTCGAAACGCTGTCCGGCCGGGCTCATCAGGTACAACGGGCGGGGCGGCTCAACCGCTTCCACCGCCGCGAACACCGGCTCGGGCGCCAGCACCATTCCCGGACCGCCCCCGAACGTGCTGTCGTCCACCGAGCGATGGGGGTCCGATGCCAACGAGCGCAGATCGTGCACCCGCAGGTCGACCACGCCTGCGGAGCGGGCCTTGCCGATCAGGCTGGCGTCGAGCCATGGCGCGACCAACCTGGGAAAGATCGTAAAGACGTCGATCCGCACCTAGAGGTCCAGCAGGCCAGGCGGGATATCGACGGTCAACCGACCCGCTTCGTGGCCCACGACGAAACGCAACGGAATCAGGCCGCCGGTCGCCAATACCAGCAGATCGCTGGCCGGGTTGGCCTCCAGCGCGGCGACACGGCCCAGCGTTTCGCCCGAAACGGCCACCACCTCGGCCCCGATCAGCTCGTGGGTCCACAGAGCGTCAGGGTCGTCGAGCGGCTCGGCTTGCAGGAGCAAACCGCGCAGCGCCTCGGCCGCCTCACGAGACGACACGTCAAGAAACGAAACGATCCAGCGCCCGTCGCCCGTGGCCTCGAACGGCCGGGCGTGGCGCACCACGACGGTGCCGTTCAGCGTATGCAGCATCGAACCGGTCGCCACGCGTTCGGGTCGGTTGGTGACCAGGGCCACCACCACCTCGCCCCGCAGCCCGTGGGGCTTGACGATGCGGCCCACCTCCAGCAGGACGGGATCCCCCCTAGTCGACGATGTCGACGCCGACCTCGAGCCCCTCACGGGCGCCGGCTGCCCGAACAACGGCGCGTATGGCTTGAGCCACCCGGCCTCGCCGGCCGATGACCTTGCCCATGTCGTCGGAGGAGACCCGCAGCGACAGGCGAACATCGCCTCGCCGGCCCTCTTCCATGTCGATCACGACGCTCTCGGGCTCGTCGACAATGCTCTTGGCCAGGAACTCCAGCACGTCGCGGGCGGCGGCCCCCGGGATGCGGTCTTCCGCCGTCTCGGTGCTCACTTGGCGCCTGTAACACCAGGGGCCGCAACACCAGCCGCAGTGACACCCGACTCCTTCAGGAGCTTGGCCACCCGTTCGGTCGGCTGGGCGCCGTCGGCCAGCCACTTGGCCGCCTTCTCGCCGTCTATCTGGATGACCGACGGATCGGCCCGGGGCTGGTACGTCCCCAGGATCTCGATGAACCGGCCGTCGCGGGGCGAACGGCTGTCCGCGGCCACGATCCGGTAGGTCGGTTGCTTCTTCTTGCCCATGCGCATCAGGCGGAGCTTTACGGCCATGACTACCGCTTCCTCTTCTTTTTCTTATTGAGCGCCCGGCCCATACCGGGCATCCCGCTGAACTGTTTCATCATCTTCTGCATCTCTTTGAACTGCTTGAGCAGCAGGTTGACCTCGGAAACGGAAGATCCGCTGCCGATGGCAATCCGCTGCCGCCTCGAGCCGTTGATGAGCGCAGGATCGCGGCGCTCGCCCAGGGTCATCGAGTGAATGATCGCTTCCACCCGTCCGAGCTCTTTGTCGCTGATATTGGCGTTCTTGAGCTCCTTGGGGATCCCGGGGAGCATACCGACGATCCCCGAGAGCGGACCCATCTTCTTGACTTCCTGCATCTGCTCGAGAAAGTCCTCCAGCGTGAAGGCGCCCTCTTGGAGCTTGGTGGCCGCTTTGGCCGCCACATCGTGGTCGTAGCTCTGCTCCGCCTTCTCGATCAGGGTGAGCACATCGCCCATGCCGAGAATGCGCCCCGCCATCCGGTCGGGGTAGAAGGGCTCGAAGTCGTCCAGCCGCTCGCCCGTCGAGGCGAAGGCGATGGGCTTGCCCACCACCTCCTTGACCGACAGGGCGGCGCCGCCTCGGGCGTCACCGTCCAGCTTGGTCAGGATCACCCCGTCGAGGTTCAGCGTCTCGTGGAACGCTTCCGCCACGTTGACCGCGTCCTGACCGGTCATGGCGTCGATCACGAGGAAGGTGAAGTGGGGCTGCACGGACTCGGAGATCCGCCGCACCTCGTCCATCAGGGCTTCGTCGATGGCCAGACGGCCGGCGGTGTCGACGATGAGCACGTCCTTGCCCAACCGCCGGGCTTCCTCGAGACCGGCGGACGCAACCGATACGGGGTCGGACGCTTCGCTGAACACCATGACGCCCGCTTGGCCGCCCAACACACGCAACTGCTCCACCGCGGCGGGGCGTTGCAGGTCGGCGCCCACCAGCAACGGGTTGCGCCCCTGCTGCTTGAACCAGCGGGCCAGCTTTGCCGCCGCCGTCGTCTTGCCCGAGCCCTGCAGGCCGGCTAGCAGCACCACGGTGGGCGGCTTGGACGAGTACGTGACCTTGAGCGGCTCGCCCCCCAGGATGGTCACCAACTCGTCGTTGACGATCTTGATGACCTGCTGGCCCGGCGTCAGGCTCTTGGAAAGCTCGGCCCCGATCGTCTTTTCCTTGATCCGGGCAATGAACAGCCGGACCACCTTGATGTTGACGTCGGCTTGCAGCAGAGCCAGGCGGATCTCCCGCAGGATCTCATCGACGTCGGCCTCGCTCAGCCGTCCACGACTGCGGAGGCGGGTAAAAATGACGTCGAAACGGTCTGAGAGCGAGGAAAACATGAGCGGCTTGCGAGGGTACAGGATGTAAGCCCATCCCCCGGCGAGGGGGTCAATCGAAGATGGCGGCCACGAACTCCCCTGCGTTGAACTCGATGAGGTCTTCCGCCGCCTCTCCGAGCCCGACCAACTTGATCGGGATGCCCAGTTCGCTCTGTATGGCCACCGCTATCCCACCCTTGGCCGTACCGTCCAACTTGGTGAGCACGACCCCGGTCACGGCCACCGCAGCCGCGAACTCCTTGGCCTGGACCAAACCGTTCTGCCCGGTGGTGGCGTCGATCACCAGCAGCACCTCGTTGAGGGTGCCCGGAGGACGCTCCGCCACCCGGCGCACCTTTTTCAACTCCTCCATCAGGTTGACCTTGGTGTGCAAGCGGCCCGCCGTGTCGGCCAGCACCAGGTCGGTCCCCCGGGCCGCTCCTCGCTGCTTGGCGTCGAACACCACCGCCCCGGGATCGCCTCCTTCCGCTCCCCGGACCAGGTCGGCGCCCACCCGCTTGGCCCACAGTTGGAGCTGGTCAGCGGCAGCGGCGCGGAACGTGTCGCCCGCCGCCATGATCACCGACCGCCCGTCGTTGGCTGCCTGCAGGCCCAGCTTGCCGATGGTGGTCGTCTTGCCCACCCCGTTGACGCCGACGAAGAGCCACACGTTGAGCGAGCCGGGCTCGAAGGCCAACTCCCGGTTGCCTACCAGGCGGGCCGTGAGATCGGCCTTGAGGGCGTCGAGCAGGGCCTCGGGATCGGATATCCCCTCCTTCTTCACCCGGCCCCGCAGGTCGTCGAGCACGGCTGAGGTGGTCTCAACGCCCACGTCGGCCCGGATCAGAGCCTCCTCCAGGTCGTCCCACGTCTCGTCGGTGATCCTTTCCCGGGAACGCACCGAGCCCAGGTAGCCGGAGAACAACCCCCGAGCCTTGCCCAACCGGTCCCGGAAACTGGGCTTGACCAGCGGCGCAGCTTCGGGGATCGCGACCTCGGCTTCCGCCAGGGCCAGCTCGATCTCGGCCACCTGGTCGGGCGCCAGCTCTGGCTCGACCTCCGGTTCGGGCAGGACCGCCGTGTCGCCCGTCGCCGTGTCCTCGCTCGGGGGCGGGTCGATCACCGCCGTGGCAGCCGGGGCAACAGGTGCCGCCTTGGCTGGGCGTGTGGGCGGTGGTTCGAGCTCTGGGCCCTGTCGCCGGGCCCGCCGGGTCAGGGTGACGCCCGCCACCGAGAGGGCCAGGGCGAGGAATAGGACGATCAGCAGGACGATCTGCATGGCGGGACGAGCCTACCTGGGGGGTGCGACGGTGCCCCCGGGCCGCCTATGAAGATGACTACGTGGCGCTGGCGGTGATGCGTTCGCTCACGACCCGTGACGAGCCGCCGGGCTGCATGGTCACGCCGTACAGCCAGTCGGCCGCTTCCATGGTCCGTTTCTGGTGGCTGACCACGAGCAACTGGGCCTCCTGACGGAACTCCCGCAACAGGTCGAGGAAGCGCAGCAGATTGACGTCGTCCAGCGCCGCCTCGACCTCGTCCATCAGGTAGAAGGGCGACGGGCGGCTGCGGAACACGGCAAACAGTAGCGCCAAGGCGGTCAGGCTGCGCTCGCCGCCCGAGAGCAGGGAGAGGCGGCGGATGTTCTTGCCCGACGGGCGGGCCTCGACCTCAATGCCAGTCTCCAGCAGATGGTCGGGATCGGTCAGGCGCAACCGCCCCTGCCCGCCCGGGAACAGGGTGGTGAACAATCGCTCGAAGTTTTCCGACACGTCGGCGTAGGCGGCCCGGAAGACATCCACGATCTCGGCGTCGACCGCCCGGATGACCTTGCCCAGCTCCCGGCGGGCCGAGCGCACATCCTCTAATTGCCCCTCCAGGAACTGCTGGCGCTCCTGGAGGGCGGCAAATTCCTCCAACGCCAGGGGGTTGATCGGCCCCATGAGGCGGATCTCACGGTCAAGGTCCCGCGCCCGCCCGGCCGGTGCCGTGCCCGCGGGCAGTTCGGGGCACGGAGCATCACGGGTCGCCTCGATCTCACTGTCCAGCTCTCGACGCGCCGTCTCCACCAGCGCCTCCATGCGCACGTTGGCCTCGGCCTCGTCCAGCTGCACCCGCGACATGCGCTCGCGTAGCTCCGACAGGTGGCGCTCGGAGGCGGCACGTTCTCGCCGCAGGTTGTCCAGCTTGGAGGTGACCGCCTGGACCTCCTGGGATTCCTGGCTCCGGGCCTGGCGCAGGTAGTTGACCAGGGCATCGAGCTCGGTGACCCGGGTGGCCACCAACGCGGCCAGCCGCTCCACCACCACTGTCGTGCGCGCATGCTCCTCGCGCCGGATGGCCAGGCGCTCACGCTGCTCGGCGTCGTTGCGCAGGCGACCATCGATCTCGGCCAAACGGCGGGACAACATGAGCCGACGTTGTTCCAGGCCGGCGGCGCGCACCTCGATGTCGCGGCGCAGCGCGGCCAGGGCGGACGAGCGCTGAGCCAGCCGTTCCCGGTGCGCTCGCTCCACCAGCGCTCGGGCGGCACTGGCCGCCGCCAGCTCCTCCAGCTGGGGCAACAGCTCGTGCAGTTGGCCGATACGCTCCGCCTCCCGATCGCGCCGTGCCACCAACTCGGCCCGTTGCGTCGTGAGCGACGCCAACTCGGTGGCCGCTTCCTGGCGCTCCGTCTCGGCTCGGCGTATGGCGTCGCCCCGGGCACTCCGTCGCACCACCAGGGCGTCGCGCCGTCGGACGGACTCCGACTCGCTTGTGCGCGCCGTCTTGAGGGCGACGCGTGCGGCATCGACCTGGGCAATCTGGGCCGTCACCGCCTCGCCCGCCGCGGCGGCGTGACGAGACGCCTCCTCCAGGGCGGCACCAGTGGCACCGCTCGTGCCCGCGCCCGTGCTCCACCCAGTGGCGGTGAAGCGGTCCCCCGCTTTGGTCACCACGATCAGCTCGGGCGCCGCCATTGCCACGTCCAGCGCCTGCTGCCAGTCACCCTCGACCACCACGGCCGCGGCCAACAGGCCGTCAAGCAACCGCTCCACCGCCGCCTGCCGGGACCGAACCCGGGCCCGCAAGGGAGCCACCGGCATACCCCCGGCCAGCGCCTCAGCCAGGGCCGGGCTCTCCGCGCTGCGGCCACTCGCGACCAAGGGCAGGACGGCGCCCGGGGCGTTCAAGTCCCGGAGGTGGCGCAGGCTGGTCCGGGCCGCGTCCACGCCGTCGACCAGGATGGCGGCCACCGCCTCCCCCGCCGCCGCCTCGAAGGCAGGGCCCCAGCCCTCGTCCACCTCGACCAGCTCCAGCAGGGTGCCCACAACGCCGTCGATGTCGGCCAGGCGCTCGACACCGGCCCGGGCCCGCACCTTGTCCAAGCTGAGGGCCAGCGCCTCGGCTCGGGCCGACCACAGGTGCAGCTCGCTCTCCGCCCCCTGGCGCGCCGCCTCCGCCGCGACCAGGACCTGCTCGGCCGACTGGCGCTCGGCTGCGGTCGAGCTCACCATGGCCACCAGGGACTCGGCCCCCGCCTCGTCCTCGGCCGCTTCGGCCGCCAAACGGGCCACGTGGTCGTCGACCCGGCCCCGGCGCGCCGCCAAGGCGTCGAGGCGCACGTCGAGGCGCCGCAGCTCGCCGTTGGTGCTCTCCAGGCCGCCCCGCAAGGCGACCAGCTCGGCTCGCACCTCGCCCGCCGCCGATCCCTCGGGCACCGCCGTCGGCCCCGGCTCCTGGCGGTCAAGCGCCTGCGACTCGGCCTCGATCTCGCCTTCGGCCCGCACCAGCTCCTCCACCTGGGGCATGAGGGCACCGGCCTCGGTGTCGGTGTCGGCCAGCTCCCCGGTCACCTCGGCCGCCTCGGCTTCCAGGCTGGCCACGACATCAGAGTCGAGCGACGCCAGCCGGTCGCGCTCAACGGCGCGTTGGCGCTCGCCGATCAGCGCCACCAGGCCTCGGGCGGTGGCGCCCAGTCGCTCGGCCCGTGACAGGGCGTCGCCCAGGTCCACCCCGCCCGAGCGCTGGCGCATCTCAGACAGGTCGTGCTCGGCGGTCGCCACCGTCTCGTCCAGTTGGTGCAGGTCGAGCCGGCACTGTTCCTCCGCCTGGGCCAGGTCGACCCGGGCGGTGGCCGCGGCGGCCAGGCGCGCTTCCACCACCGCCAACTCACGACCGGTCAGGTGACGGCGGATCTGGCGCAGCTCCTCGGCTAGGTCGTCGTGGCGGCGAGCGGCGTCGGCCTGGCGTTCCAGTGGCCTGATCTGGCGGCGCACCTCACGCAGTAGGTCCTGGAGGCGCAGCAGGCTGCCCTCGGTCGACTCGAGGCGGCGCTCGGCCCGCTCCTTGCGCCGGCGGAACTTCAGGATCCCCGCCGCTTCCTCGATGATGAGGCGACGGTCCTCGGGCCGGGCGTTGAGCACGGCGTCGAGTTGGCCCTGGGACACGATGACGTGCTGCTGGCGGCCCACACCGGTGTCGGAGAGCAGCTCCTGCACGTCGAGCAGCCGGCACGGCGCCCCGTTGATGGCGTATTCGCTGTCGCCCGAGCGAAACAGGGTGCGGGTGAGCGTCACTTCGGAGAAGGCGATGGGAAGCAGGCCGGCCTGGTTGTCGATGGTGAGCGACACCTCGGCCCGGCCGAGTGCCGGCCGCTTGGGCGTCCCGGCGAAGATGACGTCTTCCATCTTGGAAGAACGAACCGTGCGGGGGCCCTGCGCCCCGAGCACCCAGGCCACGGCGTCGACGATGTTGGACTTGCCCGAACCGTTGGGCCCGACCACGACGGTCACGCCCGGTTCGAAATCCAAGGTGGTCGAGTCGGCGAAGGACTTGAACCCCTTGAGCGTGAGCGACTTCAGGAACACGGTTCGGTCAACCTAGCGCCAACGTACCTTTGTGGAATGGGGGCAACATCCGGGTGATGCCGTCCTGAGGCTGTCTCTCGCCCGGTGGCGTCACGACCGATTCTGCGGTTGCTCACGGTTCTGCGGTCGCTGGAGGCGGGATAGACCTATCTGCAACCGATGTTGCGTCAGGTCCCCACGGTTCGTCCATGGGCGGCGAATCCGGCCGTCATTAGCGGGAACTCCCGAAATCACGAAGGATTGCGGGCTGGCAACGGGGACAAAGGAATGTCGAGCGGCCGCCGAGCTTGACCCGGATTATCGGCTGGTGGCAGCGGCGACACGGCTTGCCCTCTCGGGCGTACACCTGGTGATGGTTCTGATGGCTGCCGGTGACGCCGAAGACGTCGCGGTACTGCTCGTCGGATAGGGACGAGCCGCGATGCTCGATGCCGGCTTCCAGGATCGAGACCATGGCGCGATAGAGACGGCGCACCTCGGTGGGGGTGAGGGTGGCGGCGCTGCGATCGTAGCGGAGGTGGGCGGTGAACAGGATCTCGTCGCTGTAGATGTTGCCGATCCCGGCGAGGAAATGCTGGTCCATCAGCAGGGGCTTCAACTTGGTCGTCCGCGCCGCCAACATCGAGCCCAGCTGGGACGCACTGACAACGCTAAGCGGATCCACGCCCAGGCGGGACAGCTCGCCGAGCTCGGGTCCAGAGACGAACGCCTCGCCGAAAGTTCGGGGGTCGACGAAGCGCAGGTCCCGATCTCCGGAAAAGCCCAGGACGACGTGGGTGTGCCGCGCTAGCGACAGCTCCGGCGAGGCCAGCAACAGTTGGCCGCTCATGCCCAGGTGGATGACCAGCGCGCCTTCATCCAGATGAAAGACCAGGTACTTCCCCCGGCGGTCCACCGTCACCACGGTGCGCCCGAGCAGGCGGCAGACGAATTCGACAGGATCGTGGCGGCGGATGGAGCGGGCGCCTTCTGACACGACTCGTTCGATGACGCGTCCGCTCAGCTCGCGGTCGAGGTCGCGGCGGATGGTCTCGACTTCGGGTAGCTCAGGCACCTCGTCCGGGGTCTTCCGCTGCCAAGCGGGCCTCGAGCTCGGCCGTCAACGCTTGCCAGGCAACACGGGCGGCAGCCTGCTCGGCTTGCTTCTTGGACCGGCCATGGCCGTGGCCACGTACCTGCCCGCCCACTATGACCACGGCGTCGAACACCTTGGCGTGGTCGGGGCCCTCGTCCATCACCTGGTAGAGAGGCAGCTGGTCGAGTTTGCGGGCGCACAGCTCCTGCAACCTCGTCTTGAAGTCCTGCCCCCCCGGTCCCGCCGCCGCCTCGGTCATGCGGTCGGTCAACAACCGCATCACCAGCTCCGACGCCGCACCCCAACCCCGATCGAGGTAGACCGCCCCGATCAGCGCCTCCATGGCGTCGGCCAGGATGGACGGCTTCTCGCGGCCCCCGGACTGGCCCTCGCCCTTGCCCAGCAACATGGCGTCGCCCACGTCCAACTCCGCCGCCAGCTCGGCCAGGACCGAGGCGTTGACCACCGACGCCCGCACCTTGGCCAACTCGCCCTCGGGCAGGCCGGGGTAGGTACGGAACAAGTGATCAGTCACCACCAAGCCCAAGACGGCGTCGCCCAGGAACTCCAAGCGCTCGTTGGACTGCGAGCCCGCCGTCTCGGCGCACCACGAGCGATGCGACACCGCCCGGAGCAACAGGTCCTGCTCGGCTACGTCCCACCGCAGGCGGGCGGCCAGGGCCTCACGTTCGGCCGCTCTCTCAGCCACGATGGTCAGCGCCCCCAGGGGATGCTCGATGGCGGCACCCGGGACCGGCGGCAAGGATGGTCAGCTGACCTCGAGCTTGGCCACCACATAGTCGACCGCGTCGCGCACCGTCTTCAGGTCTTCCAGGTCCTCGTCGTCGATGCGGAAGCCAACGGTCCGCTCGCCCAACTCCTCCTCCAGCGCCTCCACCAGCTCGATCAGGGCCAGCGAGTCGGCGCCCAGGTCGTCGCCGAACGAGGCCCCTTCGGTGATGGTCCCCGGCTCGATCTCGAGGATGTCGGCCAAGCGGTCTCGAATCAACTCGAAGACCTCGTGACGGTTGGGTAGCGCCTGTTCGACATGGGTTTCAGCGGGCACAGCGACTCCTGGGGACCAGCGGTTGGTGAGACGGACGCCCGGGCGGGTGTTCAGCTAACGGGACCCGTCACCTTACCCCTCCGCCGCCACCGCCGTCTTGATCTGTTCCACCATGCCGCCCATGACCGAATCCCGGGCCACCTTCAGGGCGTTGACGATGGCCCGCGCCCCCGACGACCCGTGGCTGATGATGCACACGCCATCCACGCCCAGCAGCATGGCGCCGCCGTAGGTGTCGGCATCGAACTGATCGGCCAGCGGGGCCAGGGCGGGCAAAAGAACCTTGGACGCCGCCCTCGTCTCCTCAGTCGACATCATCACCTCGATGATGCGGCCAATGAACAGCTTGAGGCCGCCTTCCAGCGCCTTGAGGGCCACGTTGCCGGTGAAGCCGTCGGTGACGATCACGTCGACCGAGCTGGACATGATGTCGCGACCCTCGACGTTGCCGATGAAGTTCACCCGGGGGCCCGCAGCGCCGGCCGCCAGCAGGCCGTGGGCCTCCTTGACCAGCGGGTTGCCCTTGGACGCCTCCTCCCCGATGGACAACAGCCCGACCCGGGGATTGTCCACGCCGAAGCGCAGGCGGGAAAAGGCGGAGCCCATCTGCGCGAACTGGACCAGCCACGCCGCCGTGCACTCGGCATTGGCCCCGGCGTCGATCAGCACCGAGTAACCACCCTCGGGCTTGGGCATGGGGGTGGCAATGGCAGGCCGGGCCACGCCGGGCAGCCGCCCCATGCGAAACAGGGCGCTAGCCATGGTCGCCCCGGTGTTGCCCGCGCTGACCATGGCCGACGCTCGCCCGTCGCGCACCGCTTCCGCCGCCCGGATGAGCGACGAGTCCTTCTTGCGACGCACCCCTTTGACCGGGTCGTCGTGCATCGAGATGACCTCCCGGGCCGCCTCGATGGGCAGGTCGCCTACGTCGCCCAGGAGGTCGGGGTCGCCCACCAGGATCACCGGGATCCCGAGCGCTACTGCCTGGCGCGCCCCTTCGATGATCTCGTTGGGGGCCCGATCACCGCCCATGGCGTCCAGCGCCACCGGCAGCATGGGCTCCATGACCACGGCGGGCGTCTCGGTGCCCAAGATCTGGGCGGTCAAGGTGCTTTGTGCCGGCAGAGCGGGTGCGCGCTCACGGAGCGTCAGGAAACGTCGATCGCCTGGCGCCCGCCGTACCACCCGCAGTTGGGGCAGACCACATGCGGCGTCTTGGTCTGGCGGCACTGGGGGCAGACGCTCCGGGCCGGCGGCGAGAGCGTCCAGGCGCTGGCCCGGCGGCTGCGGCTCTTGGCCTTGGAGGTCTTCTTCTTGGGTACAGCCATGATCCGACAGCTCCATCTCGGGGGTTCAGGGGCGCGACAAAAAATGCGGGCACAAAACTCTAGGCAGAAAAGTCTAGGCCCAAACCGGGTCGCGCCGGTCGTGGAAGCCCCGTCAGTCCGAGTCGGGCTGCTCAACGCGGCGCAGAACGTCCAAGGCGGCCCACATCGGGTCGCCCGCCGGCTCGGCGCAGTCACACGGCTGGTCGGTCAGATCGGTGCCGCAGATGGGACACAGGCCGGCGCAGTCCTCCCGGCACAAGGGCGCCAACGGCAGGTCGAGCAGCACGGCGTCGCGAGCCAGGGGCGCCAAGTCCAACGTGTCGCCGGCCAGCGGGTAGGTGTCGGCGTCGTCACCGTCGCCGACCGCAGCGAAGGGGATGCGCTCGTAGATCTCCCGCACCTGCGCCACCAGCGGGCCCCGTACCGGGCGCAGGCAGCGGCGACACTCCCCCACCCAGGTCGACGACACCGTGCCCGTGACCACCACGCCACCGTCGACGATTTCCAAGTCGGCGTCCACCACTACGTCGGCATCACCAGGCACGGCGCTGCCGGTGATGGCCAGTCCGTCCAGTCGGCCCCGGCGCGTCACGTGATGACGCCCACCGGCGGTGGGGCGAAGGGCGGCCAGGTTGACGATGAACGGGTTGAGGGTCAGAACCGGTCCTGATCGAAGAACACATCCTCGGCTGCCAACGTGTCGTCCATGGCGCCCGCGATCCCCGACCCCTCGTCGGATTGCAGGGGCTTCACCGACAGGCGCTCCCGACCGCCGTGCACCGTCTTCAGCGTCCGCTCCAGCACGATCTCGAACGCGGCCAGCTTCTGGTCGCAGTAGTCCTCGGCCTCGTGGCGCAGGCGGCGCGACTCCTCCCGGGCGTCGTCCACCGTCCGGCGAGCGGTGTGCTGGGCCTCGCGGACGATCTCGGTGCGCTGCACCATGCGCTCGGCCCGGATGCGCGCCGCCTCCAGGATGTCCTCGCCCTCGCGGGCCATCTTCTCCAGGAAGTCCTGGCGCTCCTTCAGCAACCAGCGGGCCTGCTTCAGTTCCTCGGGCAGGCGTTCCAGCGCCTCGTCCAGCAGCTCCAACACCTCGTCTTTGTTGTCCAGCTTGGCGGAGGAGGAGAGCGGGATCTGGCGGGTGTTGCCGATGATGTCGAGCACGCGGCGTAGGAGGACCTCGGCGTTGGCCTCGGTGCGGCCATCGGAAGTTGTCATCGCAATACCAACACAAGCATCAGGTGAACTTCTCTTTCAACTTGATGAAGACCGGGACCGGCACCATGGACCCGATTCGATCGGCCCCGCCGAAATGGGCGAACTCCCGCACGTACTTCGACGCCACGAAGGCGTACTCCGAGGAGCAGGGTATAAACAACGTCTCGATCCCCGACACCGCCTTGTTCATCTGCGCCTGCTGCAACTCGGACTCGGCGTCCGACGCCACCCGCAGGCCCTTGACGATGACGTCGACCCCGAGGTGACGGGCCAGATCCACCACCAGGCTGGAGAAGGGGTGCAGCGACACGTTGGGCAGATGTGCCACCGACTCGCCGATCATCTCCCGGCGCTCCTCGGCGGTGAACAACGGCTCCCCTTTCTGGGGATTGCGCATGGGCGCCACGATGACCTGGTCGAACAGCTTGGAGGCGGTCTCGACCACTTCCAGATGCCCGTTGTGGAACGGGTCGAAGGTCCCCGGGAAGAGGGCGATCCTCACGTGTCACCTTCCGATCGTGGGCTGGTCCGGTCGTTGGGCGGGGACGGACGGGGGCACCGGCCGAGCGACCAGGACAACGGTACCGCCGTACTGCTTCTCGCGGAGGACCTCCCAGTCACCGCCCAGATCGAGCGGGCCTCCCGTCTCCAGGACCGCCACGCCGGAAACGGCACGAAGCAGGCCCAACAGCATGGGCCATTGGGAAAAAGCGTACGGCGGGTCGCACAGCACGAGATCGACGGGCGGGGCGGTGCCCAGCCAACGCAGCGTGTCGGTGCACGCCACCACAGCCCGGGCATCGTCCAGGCCGAGCGAGTCCAAGTTGTGGCGGATGGTGGCCACGGCCAGGCGATCACGCTCCACGAAGGTCACCCGCTCCGCCCCCCGGGAGAGCGCTTCGATGCCGAATGCCCCGCTGCCCGCAAAGAGGTCGGCGACGCTCGCCCCCACCATCTCGATCGGAAGGCTCCCGAGGACACCGAAGATGGCCTCCCGCACCCGGTCACTGGTCGGTCGGGTGGTCCGGCCGGGCGGCGCGTCGAAACGCCGGCCCCGCTCCTCCCCTCCCACCACCCGCATCTAGCGCTCAGGACCGGTGCGCCGCAGGCGCGACCAACGACGGGCCCGGGCCGCCACCAAGATGACGTAGATCACCCCCACCGCGATCACCGCCGCCCCCAGGCCCACGTTGTAGTCCAACAGCAGCGCCAACCCGCCCAGCGCCACCAGTACCCCGACCAGGGCGTCCGCCGCCAGCACGGTGCGCCAGTTGGAGGCGAAAGCCGCCGAGTCGTCGCCACGCAACATCGCCCGCAGCGTAGGGCTGTTCAGCTCTTGAACAGGAAGTCCCGGTCGTCCTCGTCCACCAACGCCCGGATCTCCTCCACCAGATCGGGATGGTCGGCCAAACCGGAGTCCACGACAGCGAACGCGACCTCCCGGGCCCGTATCACCAGGTCCTTGTCCCGGCGCAGCGACGCCAGCTTGAGGTCGGTGGCCCCCTTCTGCCGGGTCCCCAGGATGGTGCCTTCGCCCCGCAGTTCCAGATCCACCTCGGCCAACTCGAATCCGTCGGTGCTGCGCTCAATCGCCAGGAGGCGTTCCTCCGACTCGGGGTTGTTGCCCCCGCCCAGTAGGAAGCACCACGACGCATCGCGCCCTCGACCCACCCGGCCCCGCAGCTGGTGCAGCTGGGCCATGCCGAAGCGTTCCGCGTCCTCGATCACCATCACGGTGGCATTGGGCACGTCCACCCCCACCTCGATCACGGTGGTCGCCACCAGCACCTCGATCTCAGCCCGGCGGAACGACGCCATCACCGCCTCCTTGTCCCGCGCCGCCACCTGGCCGTGCAGCAGCCCGAGCGCCAGGCCCGCCAGCTCCCCGGCTCGCAGCCGCTCCACCTCCTCGGTGGCCGATCGGGCCTGGACCCGCTCGGACTCTTCGACCAGGGGGCAGACCACGTACGCCTGGTGGCCCGCCGCCACCTCGCTTCTGACCCGGTCCCACGCTGCGGTCTCGGGGACGTCGCCGTGGGCCCACACCGTCTCGATGGGGGTGCGGCCCGGTGGCAGCTCGTCCAGAATCGTCGTGTCCAGGTCGCCATAGACCGTCATAGCGGCGGTGCGGGGAATGGGCGTGGCCGTCATGACCAACACGTCGGGCACGGCGTCGCCCGCCCCCTTCTGACGCAGGGCGGCGCGCTGTTCCACGCCGAAGCGATGCTGCTCGTCGATCACCACCACGCCCAGCGACCGGAATGCCACCGCCTCGGTCAGCAAGGCGTGGGTGCCGATCAGAATGTCGACACTGCCCTCCATCAGGGCGGCGTGGAGCTTGGCCCGCTCGGCCGCCCTGCTGCGTTGGGTCAGCAGGCCCACCGCGACCGGCCGAAACCCCCCCAACCGGGCTGGGTCGGCGACAGTCAGGTCGGCCAGCAGGGCGCTGATGCCCATGTGATGCTGCTCGGCCAGGACCTCCGTGGGGGCCATCAGCGCCCCCTGCAGCTCACCCTGGACGGCGGTAAGCAGGGCATCCACCGCCACCACTGTCTTGCCCGCCCCCACGTCGCCCTGCAGCAGGCGGTGCATGGGATGGGGGCCACCCAGGTCACGCTGGATCTCCGTGATCGCCCGTTGCTGCGCCCCGGTCAGGGGAAAAGGGAGCCCGGTGAGGAAGCGCCCCACCAGGTCCCCATCCACCCGGTGGCGTATGCCCGTGGCGTCGCGCTCGACCGCCCGCTTGCGCATCACCAGGATGGTCTGGAGGCGGAACAGCTCGTCAAAGGCCAACCGCTTGCGGGCCACCTCCATGGCCCCCCACGACTCGGGGGCGTGGATGTGGTGCATGGCCCACGATCGGTCGACCAGGTCGAGGGCGTCTCGCTGGGCGACGGGCAGCGGGTCGATGAGGCCGCCCAGTTCGTCCAGGCGCTCCAACGCGGCGTCGACCGCGCCGGCCACGTCCCAGCTCATGACGCCCGCCTTCTCCGACTGGGGGTAGACGGGGATCATGCGTCCCGTCCGGTTGCCCACCAGGTCGACTACGGGGTTGACCATCTGCCGCTTGCCCCGGAACTGGTCGAGCTTGCCGAAAATCGCCACCTCCGTCCCCGATTCCAGCTGCTTGGCCCGCCACGGCTGGTTGAAGAAGGTGCAGCGCAGATAGCTGGACCCATCGAAAACGTCGATATCGACCACCGATCGGCCGTTGCGGGACCGGTATCCGTTGACCTTCTTGACCCGGGCCAGGATGGTCGCCTCGTTGCCCACCACCAGGTCGCGAATCGACGCCTGTTTGGTGCGGTCGAGGTACTTGCGGGGATAGAACGTCAGCAGATCGAGCACGGTGGAGATGCCGGCGTCGCTCAGCGCCTGGCGCTTTTTTTCCCCAACTCCCTTCAACCGCCCGATGTCGACCGCCGCGAGCGAAAGCAGGGTCCGGCCGGTCATTCGATCGATAACAGGTAGGGGTACAGGGGCTGGCCGCCGACGTGGACCTCGGCCGTGACGGCCGGGTGCGTCTCGCTCAGCCAGTCGGTGATCCGGCTGGTGTCGGACTTGGTTGAGCCCTCTCCCTCGATGATGGTGACGATCTCGTGGTGGCCCGCCAACAGCTTGGACAACAACGCCACCGCCGCATCCGACACCGTCGGGGCCACCACCTCGATGGCGCCGCCCGACAGGCCCAAAAAGTCGCCCGCCTTGATGGCGCCGGCGTCGCACACGCTCGTCCGCACCGCCGTCGTGATCTCGCCCGAGATGACGCGAGCCGCTGCCGCCGCCATGGCCACGGCGTTGCGCTCCGCGCTGGCCTGCGGGTCATAGGCCAGCAGGGCGGCGAAGCCCTCGGCGATGCCCCGGGTGGGCACCACCCGAGCGGGCTTGGCCGCCACGCGGGCCGCCTGCTCGGCCACCGGGATGATGTTCTTGTTGTTGGGCAGCAGCACCACCTCGGGGCCCGGCGCGGCGTCGATGGCGGCCAGCAGCTGGGCGGTGGACGGGTTCATGGTCTGGCCGCCGGTCACGGTGTGCTGGACGCCGAGGGAGCGGAAGATGCGCCGTATGCCGTCACCGGTGGCTACCGCCACGACGGCACAGGCGACTGCGACGGGGCGGGGCTCGCTGGCCCCGACCGCCTCGCGCACCCACTGCTCCTCCTCCACCTGGTCGAACAGGTCGGTGACCCGGATCTGGCGGGGCCGGCCCGCCTCCAGGGCTGCTTCGATGGCCGCCCCGATGTCGTTGGTGTGGATGTGGCAGTTCCACAGCCCGTCGCCCCCCACCACCACGATGGAGTCGCCGATGGCGGCCCACGCCTGGCGAAACGCGGGCACGGTGTCATCCGGGGCGTGGAGGAAGTACATGACCTCGTAGCGCAGGTCGCCCACGACGCTGGTATGGGGAGGCGGGGACTGCGGACCCACCACCTCGGGGGTGGGCAGCGGACGCTCGGCGCTGCGGTGCAAGAAGGCGTCCAGCAGCAGCACGAAGCCCGCCCCCCCGGCGTCGACCACACCGGCCGCCCTGAGCACCGGCAATTGGTCGGGGGTGATCGCCAGCGCGGCCGCCGCCCCCGCCTTGGCCGCGTCCAGCACCTGGACCAACGACGCCGATTGGCACGCCTGGGCGGCGGCCGACGCCGCCTTCACCACCGACAAGATGGTCCCCTCGACCGGGCGCATCACCGCCTGGTAAGCACCGGTGGTGGCCCGGGCCAGGGCATCGACCACCGTGGCGCCGCCCCCGTCGCCATCGCGAAAGGCGTCGGCCACCCCCCGCAGGATCTGCGACAGGATCACCCCCGAGTTGCCCCGGGCCCCCATGAGCGAGCCGTGGCTGACCGCCGCGCACACCGTCGCCAGGTCGGCCAGATCAGTATCGGGCAACTCCGCTACCACCGATTCCAGGGTCAACGCCATGTTGGTCCCGGTGTCGCCATCGGGCACTGGGTAGACGTTGAGCCGGTTGATGGCTTCCTGATGGGCCCGCAACGTGTCCCGGTAGGCCACCACCACCGAGGCCAGGTCAGCGGCCCCGAGGCGCTCGAGCGTCCTCATAAGGATGGCGATGCTAACCTGTACCTCTGTCCCAGAGTCTCCCGGGCCTACCGGCGCGCCCGCACCGGGAACGAGTTACGAGGTGTTGTTTCGATGGCAGCAGTATGTGAGGTGTGCGGGAAGCATCCCTCGTTCGGTATGAGCATCAGCCATTCCCACCGCCGGACCAAGCGCCGGTGGAATCCCAACATCCAGCGGATCCGAGCCTTGGTCGACGGTTCACCGCGGCGCCTGCACGTGTGCACCTCGTGCATTCGAGCCGGGAAGGTCACGAAAGTCGTCCGCTGACGCCCGAGCTTTAGCGGTGGATTTCGAGAGGGCCAACAAGGTTTACGCCGTCTTTCAGGCCCGCTTCCGGCCACGCCGGATTCGCAAAATGCTGGCCCGAAGCGGCCTGACCGCCTCCACCACCGTCCTCGACGTCGGGGGCACGGACCATTTCTGGGCCCACTCGGCGGTCCAACCAGAGCTCACGATCCTGAACATCGCACCGTTCGACTACGACGGTCGCAAGGTGGTGGGCGACGGCTGCCGCCTGCCCTTTGTCACCGACGCGTTCGATTTCGTGATCTCCAACTCCGTCATCGAGCACGTGCCCGACCACCAAGCGTTCGCCCGGGAGATAGCCCGGGTGGGCAAGCGGTACTACGTCCAGACACCTAACAAGTGGTTCCCCATAGAGCCACATCTGATGACGCCGCTGATCCACCTGCTGCCCCGGTCGTGGCAGTACCGGTGCATCCGCTTCAGCCTGTGGAGCCTGGTGGCCAAGCCCACGGTGGCGGAGCAGGCAGAGCATCTGGACACCACCCACCTGATCACGCCGCGAGGCATGATGCAGTTGTTCCCCGGGGCGGAAATGGAACGGGAGCGCTTTCTGGGCCTGACCAAGTCGATGGCCGTCTGGGGCGGCGGGCCACCGCCGTCGGGGTAACGCCCTTCAGAGTAAAAGGCGGTCAGGCGGTGGCGGTGCGACCCTCGGCCGGGCGCCCCGACAGCAACGCCAGCACGTCCTCGCCCCGGAAGCGCAGATGCCCCCCGGCGGTGCGGATGGAGGGCAGCTTGCCGCCCGCCGCCCAGTTGATGACGGTGCGGTCGGTCACGTCGAACAGCACCGCCACCTCGTGGCTGCGCAGCAGTTCGTCGCCCCCATCTCGATGGCCGTGTAGCTGCGGCCGGGACGCCGATCCCACTGCCATCTGATCACGGACCATGGCCGGCGCAGGCCGGGCCAGGCTCGGACGCGACGAACCGGCGGCGGAAAGTCCGGCGGGCGCCCGGGATGGGGCGACTCCGGCCCCGCCCGACGACCCGGCCCGGCGCCACATGGCCAGTTGGCTGGCCACCTGCCGAGATACCGCGGACAAGGCTTGGCGTTCCCGGGTGGACAACCCACGGGTCCGGCGGTCGAGGACGCACAGCACGCCCAGCAGCCCGTTTTGCCGGGTCCTCAGGGGCATGCCGTAGACGAAGCGCACGCCCAGCGGACCGCGGGCCAGGGGACCGCCGCCCAGATCGGGATGGTTGGCCAGGTCCATGATCTCGACCGGATCGGCCGACTGTCCGACGAAGGAGAACACATGGTCGTCCGACAGCAGGTCGCGGCGCTCCACCCCATGGCCCAGCGTGCTCCAGCGACCGTCCGCCTGGGCCACCGAGATCAGGGCGAAGGGGGCGTGGCAGGTGGTGGCGGCCACGAACAACAGGTCGGCGAACACCCGGCCCCGCTGCTGGTTCTCGTCGCTGGCCGAACGAACTGACAGCAACCGGGGGTCGGCGTCGGCCACGGGGACGGGTCGCGGACCTGCCGGCAGGGCCGGGAGATCGTCGGCCGGGGTGTATCGGATGACCGCGCCCTCGCTCCCGTCGGTGCGGACCATCCACGCCACGTGCTGGCGTGCCTCATCGACGAAGCGGCGAGCGCGGCCATATTCGGGCGGAAGGGCAGTGGACAGCGCCGTCAGGGCGTTGGCCAGGCGCTCGGGCCCCACGTTGCGGTGGCCGTAGTACTCCGAGCGCCACGACAGGAAGTCGAGGAACAGGCGCCCGTCGTCCACCAGCAACGCCGCCCCCAGGTGGCGCAGCAACAACTCCAGGCGGTCCTGGGTGTCGGCCACCCCGCCCGGGTCATCGCCACCCCCGTCGTCTGCGATTTGGCGCAGAGACTGGACCACGGCGGTCCGGATCTCGGGCAGCGCGGACTCGAACATGAGATATTCCTCGGTCAGCGGCCGGGCCGCAGGCAACGGCACCGGTCGCGACAACCACGATTCGACAATCCCCGCGACGTGGGTGGCCGAGGGGGCCCACGCCGCCGCGCCCAGCCGCAACGCCAACAGGGCATCTCGCCCGAACGCCGCGCCGCCCACGATGACCGGTACGCCGTAGGCGTGGGCCACCTCAATGGAACGGGCTGCGCCGGGCAGGCCACAGGGGGTGGTGCAGCTGATGAGCAAGGCGGCGGGGCGCTGCCGGCTGAGGAAGCCGGGCAGGTGCTTGGGTGTGACCCCGGCGCCGATGTGTTGGGCCGGGAAGCCTTCCGCCCGCAACAACTCGGTCACCATCTCGGCTGGGATCTCGTGGTGCTCGCCCGGTGGGCAGCACACGGCCACGCTGCGATGGCTGGTCAGCACGGCGGCCGCCACCGGGGTGCGGGGCAGCGCCTGGCGGGCGATGGCAGCCGCGGTCAGGGCCTCGGCCGCTCCCACCTCGCCTGCCGCCCAGCGCCGGCCGATCTCCACCAGGGCGGGAGCCAAGAGGCCGGTGACGATCGCTTCCACCGACGCCCCGTCGGACCGCGCCTGATCGACCAGCGTCAAGGCGGCGCTGTGATCCAAGCGAGCGAGATGGTTTGTCAGTGCTTCGAGATCGGCCAGATTCAAAGGTTTGGCCAAGCGGGTACAACCGTCTGGCCAGCGCCTCCTTTCACGGAAGGAAGGTTCGACGCGCCATTAGCGGACCTTTAGCTTTCCGTTCGATCGATCCGGGAGAAATTGCTTCACCTGTACGGCGAATTATCCGAAGCATGAACACATGAGCCATTCGATTGTTCGGGCCACGTGTCCCTCGTGCGGCGACGTCGTGCTCACCACCGACGACCTGGGGCTCGATCTGCACGACACGCCCCGTTTTCTGTTCGCCTGCCCTCGGTGCCACGACCACGTGAGCCACGAGGTGCCGGCGGGCATCGTGCACGTCCTGCAGGCGGCCGGGGTGCACCAGGTCGAGGCCGTGCCGTCGGTCATCAGCGACGAGGCGCTAGCCGACTTCCTGGCCGACTTCGACCGGGGCGACTGCGTGGACCAGCTCCGCCGCTTGGCCTAGGCGCCCTGGCTGACGGCGCCCGGATCCACCGGCCCGACCCCGCGACCGAGCGGGCCGCCCGCCGCGATGGCTGCGGTCACGAACCGCTTGGCCTTGGAACAGGCCTCCCGGGGGTCACAGCCCCGCGCCAGATACGCGGTAAGGGCGGCGGACAGGACGCAACCGGTGCCGTGGGTGTGCGGTTGGGCCAGACGGGGACCCTCCAGCCATTCCAGCCCGTCGGGGCCGGCCAGCAGGTCGGGTGACGCGTCCCCGTCATCCAGGTGTCCGCCCTTCAGCAGCACCCATGGTGGCCCCAGGCGCTGCAATGCCTGGGCCGCCGCCGCCATGGCGTCGCGGTTCTCCACCGTTCGACCGAGCAGCGCCCCCGCCTCGGGCAGGTTGGGCGTCACCACCGTGGCCAGGGCAAGCAGCTCGCTTCGCAGGGCGTCGAGGGCGTCATCGGCCAGCAGCACGTCCCCGTGCTTTGACATGAGCACCGGGTCGACCACGACCAGGGCGATCCCGGCATCGCGCAGTCCCGCCGCCGCGGCCCGCACCCCGGCCGCCGAGCCCAGCATCCCCGTCTTGGCCGCAGCCACCTCCATGTCCGCGGTCACCGCCGCGATCTGGGCGGTGATCAGGGCCGGGGGCACGAGGTGGGTGGCGGTGACGCCGACGGTGTTCTGGGCCGTGATGGCGGCCACGGCCACCGCGCCCCACACCCCAAGCGCTTGGAACGTCTTGAGGTCGGCCACCACCCCCGCCCCCCCGCTGGAATCCGATCCGGCAATGGTCAGCGCCACTGGCCGGCTCAGCGCCATTCGTGTTCCCACCCGGCGTGTTGGGGAAATGGCCTCCCCAGGATGCGGCGCAGGTTGGGATCGCCCTGGCAGGTCCCGATGCGCATGGGTGGGGGCAGGGCGGCGAAGGCGTGCAACACGGCGGCGTCGTCCGCTGCGGTGAACGCCAGCACGTAGTCCTCGCCCCCCGCGATGGCCTCCTGCTCGGTCGCCCCCTCCCCCAGCGGCACGTAGTCCACCGCCAGCCCCACGCCTGAGGCGTCGGCCAGGTGGCCGAGGTCGGCGGCCAGGCCGTCGGAGACGTCGATCATGGCTGTGGCGCCCGCGGCTCGAGCGGCCAGCCCGGCGGCCACCGACGGCTGGGGGCGCCGGTGGCGGTCGGGGGCCAACCCGGTCGCCCCTTTTCCCACCTTTCGCAGTTCGCGCAGTCCGGCCGCCGACAGACCCAACGCACCGGTGACCCAGATGCCGTCGCCTGGGTGGGCGCCGCGGCGTTGGATGGGCGGGCCGGGCAACGACCCGGTAATGGTCACCGTCACCACCAGGATGGAAGCGTTGGCCAGGTCGCCGCCCACCACCGGGCAACTCCACGCCGCTGCGGCCTGGGTAATGCCCCGGTACAGCAGGTCCAGGTCGGTGTCGGGCGGACCGGCCACGGTGACCAGCAGGTGGCCGGGGCAGGCCCCCATGGCCGCGATGTCGCTGACGTTGGCCGCCACCGCCTTCCACCCCAGGTCGTCCAGATCGGTGAGGGACAGGTCGGCGTGCACGCCCGCCACGACCGTATCGGCCGCCAACACCAGCCATTCACCCTTGGGCGAGCGCACTACGGCGGCGTCGTCACCGATACCGATCTGGGGCGGCTCGAGTGCCGTCAGCTGGGCCGACAACCGGGCCAGGGCGGAGAACTCGCCGCTCAACGACGTCCTCCGATAGCGTCCATACTGGGGATGGTATGCAGCATCTGAACAGGAGCGAGTGACCCGATGCAGGGTGTTGTCAAGTCCTACGACCCGGCCACCGGCGTCGGCGTGGTCGTCCGCGACACCGACTTCTCGGAGTACGAGCTGTCAGCCACGGCGTTGAAGGGCTCCATCTTTCGCATGCTTCGCCAGGGCCAGCGGGTCGTGTTCGACCTGGACGATGCGGGGGACGCGGCCAAGGTGCGCATGGGTTCCGAGGTCGATATGAAGGCGCCGCCCGAACCGCCCTCTCCGGTGTAGGTACCTATTTGGCAGTGCTGCTCAAGAGCCAAGGAGGAGCCAGATGACCACCAGTCCGACCGACAATGCCCGGCTCAACCGTTGGGTCGAGGAATGGGCGGCGCTCACAACCCCGGACCGCATCGAGTGGTGCGACGGCTCGGCCGAGGAGTACGACCGACTGTGCCAGTTGTTGGTGGACGCTGGGACCTTTACCCGCCTGTCCGAGGCCAAGCGGCCCAACAGCTACTGGGCCACCTCGGATCCGGCGGACGTGGCCCGGGTCGAGGACCGCACCTTCATCTGCTCGACCAATGAGGTAGACGCCGGCCCGACCAACAACTGGCGGGACCCGTCGTCCATGCGGGCCACCCTGCGCCACTTGTACGCCGGGTCGATGAAGGGTCGGACCATGTACGTGGTCCCCTTCTCCATGGGGCCGCTGGGATCGCCCATTGCCCATATCGGGGTACAGATCAGCGACTCGGCCTACGTGGCGGTCAACATGCGGATCATGACCCGGATGGGCCGCGGGGCGCTGGAGGTGCTGGGTTCCTCCGGTGAGTTCGTACCGTGTGTGCATTCGCTGGGGGCGCCATTGGAACCAGGCGACGTCGATTCGGCTTGGCCGTGCAACGCCGACAACAAGTACATCGTGCATTTCCCCGAGACCCGGGAGATCTGGTCGTTCGGCTCCGGCTATGGGGGCAACGCCCTGTTGGGCAAGAAGTGCTTCGCCTTGCGCATCGCCTCGGTCATGGCCCGCGACGACGGGTGGCTGGCCGAGCACATGCTCATCCTCAAGCTCACCTCCCCGTCGGGTGACACTCGCTACGTCACCGGGGCCTTCCCCTCGGCGTGCGGGAAGACCAACCTGGCGATGCTTGTTCCCACCCTCCCCGGGTGGAAGGTGGAGACCATCGGCGACGACATCTGCTGGATGAAGGTCGGGCCGGACGGCACGCTTCGGGCCATCAACCCCGAAGCCGGGTTCTTCGGGGTGGCGCCGGGGACCAGCAACCGCACCAACGTCAACGCCATCTTGACCCTGGCCGCCAACTCCGTGTTCACCAACACCGCCTACACCGACGACGGCGACGTGTGGTGGGAGGGCATGACGGCCTCGCCTCCCGATCACCTCATCTCCTGGAAGCGGGAGGACTGGACGCCGTCTGCCGGTTTGGGCCCGGCGGCGCACCCCAACGCCCGCTTCACCGCCCCCGCGGCCCAGGACCCGGCCATCGCCCCGGAATGGCAGGACCCCGACGGTGTCCCCATCTCGGCCATGCTGTTCGGCGGCCGGCGCTCGACGGTCATCCCGCTCATCACCGAGTCGTTCGACTGGTCGCACGGCGTGTTCATGGCCTCGATCATGGCGTCGGAGACCACCGCGGCGGCGGCCGGGGCGGTGGGCCAGCTGCGCCGTGACCCCATGGCCATGCTGCCGTTCTGCGGCTACAACATGGCCGACTACTTCCGCCACTGGCTGTCCATGTCCTCGCGGGTCGACGCCGACAAGCTGCCCAAGATCTTCTACGTCAACTGGTTCCGCACCGACCCCGCGGGGCGCTGGCTGTGGCCCGGCTTCGGCGAGAACAGCCGGGTGCTGGAGTGGGTGTTCGAGCGCTGCGCCGGGACGGGGGCAGCGCTGGAGACGCCCATCGGGCTCTTACCCGCGGCCGGGGCCATCCGCACCGATGGGCTGGACGTCTCGGGGTCGGACATGGACGAGCTGCTGCGGGTCGACGTGGAGGAGTGGCACGACGAGTTGCCCTCGATCGAGGAGCACTTCGCCACCTTCGGCGATCGCCTGCCCGCTGCCCTGCGCGACGAGCTGGAAGCTTTGCGCAAGCGCCTGGCGTAGTCATCTGCCAGGGGGGGTGGGGGGGGGGGGGGGGGGGTGGGGCGGGGACCGAATCCCACGCGATGATCCTGATCGACCCGCACAGCGCAGCGGCCGAGCCGGTCCCGATCGGCTGACGCGGTCCGCTTGCGGCTCCTCTCCGCGGTTCCGGCCGATCGCAGAGCGCGCCGCTTCGCTCAGCTGGCCGCGG
>Ga0302325_10002304_pt1 | contig 46590 bp, 47 predicted proteins | sample Palsa_T0_2_FD_201948 | JGI IMG/M metagenome (GOLD analysis project Ga0302325, IMG submission 201948) | Peat permafrost microbial communities from Stordalen Mire near Abisko, Sweden - Palsa_T0_2 | ecosystem: Environmental > Terrestrial > Soil > Palsa > Peat permafrost | place: Sweden: Abisko...
TCGTGCACCGGCTCGACAAGGACACCTCGGGCGTCATGGTCGCGGCCAAGACCGACGCGGCGCACCGGGGCCTCGCGGTTTTGTTCGAGCGCCACGACATCGAGCGGGTCTACCTGGCGCTGACCCGCGGCGCGCCGAAGAACTCCGCCGGCACGGTCGCCGCCCGGCTTGGCCGCTCGCCGCACGACCGCAAGAAGATGGCCGTCACCCGAGGCGGCCGCGAGGCGGTTACGCACTACTGGGTCCAGCACCGCTACGGCCCGGAAGCGCGGCCGCTAGCGGCCCGCATCGCCTGCCGGCTGGAGACTGGCCGCACGCACCAGATCCGGGTCCACCTGGCGCATATCGGCGCGCCGTGCCTCGGCGATCCAACCTACGGCGCCGGCGCCCCGGCCCCCGCGGTGCGGGCGGGGATGGCCGAGGCCGGCCTCGGCCGCCAAGCCTTGCACGCCGCAGTACTGGGCTTCGTCCATCCGATCACCGGCGAGAAGCTGCGCTTCGAGAGCGATCCGCCGGAGGACATGTCGCGGCTGATGGCGGCGCTGGAGAATCTCTAGGTCGGTGATCCAACGCCTCGGCGCCACCGTACAACACTCGTGTTGCATCGAAGGCCAGACGCTGGCCTAGCCCGAGGCGCGGTTTCAGGACTCGGCGGGAGGCCGCGGCGACCACGAGGTCGTTCATCCATTAGCCCCGCTGGCGCCACATGTAGAAACCTTCACGTGTTGGTCGTCTTAAAAAATGCCCAACGAACAATTATCTAGCCAGTCATCGGGGTGGGTTCGCACAAAGCTGTGCGCGCCGCCCCCAAGGGGATAAAATCCAAATATGGCTACCGCGTCCCTCGCTGTCATGTCGCCTGAAGGCGGTCTGTCGCGATACCTCTCCGACATCCGCAAATTCCCCATGCTGGGGAAGGAAGAGGAGTTCATGCTCGCCAAACGCTGGCGCGAGCATCAGGACTTCGACTCCGCTCGCCAGCTGGTGAACAGCCACCTGCGCCTCGTGGCCAAGATCGCCATGGGCTACCGCGGCTATGGCTTGCCGATCGAGGAAGTGATCTCGGAAGGCAACGTCGGCCTGATGCAGGCGGTCAAGAAGTTCGAGCCCGACAAGGGTTTCCGGCTCGCCACCTACGCCATGTGGTGGATCCGCGCCTCGATCCAGGAATACATCCTACGCTCGTGGTCGCTGGTGAAGATGGGCACGACGGCGGCGCAGAAGAAGCTGTTCTTCAACCTGCGCAAGGCCAAGAGCGAGATCTCGGCGCTGGAGGAGGGTGACCTTCACCCCGATCAGGTGCACCTGATCGCCACCAAGCTGGGCGTGCTCGACGAGGAAGTGATCTCGATGAACCGCCGGCTCTCCGGGCCGGACGCCTCGCTGAACGCGCCGCTGCGCGCCGACAGCGAGAACGAGTGGCAGGACTGGCTGGAGGATAAGGACGCCGTCAGCCAGGAGACCCAGCTGGCCGAAAGCGAGGAGAAGTCGATCCGCATGAGCCTCCTGGAAGAGGCCATGACCGAATTGACCGACCGCGAGCGCCATATCCTGACCCAGCGCCGGCTGCAGGACGACCCGACGACGCTCGAGGAGCTTGCCGGCCAGTACGGCGTCAGCCGCGAGCGGGTGCGCCAGATCGAAGTGCGGGCGTTCGAGAAGCTGCAGAAGGCGATGCGGTCGGCGGCGCACGAACGCCACCTGGACGCGGCCTAAGCTCCCTCTGGCTCGTTCAGGTCGCATGGACGGCCGTGAAGCGCACGGCTAAACCGCGGCCAATGGCGATCGGCGTATTCGATTCGGGGATTGGCGGGCTAACGGTGTTGCAGGCGCTAGTGCGGGCGCTGCCGGACGCCGACATCGTTTATTTCGCCGACCAGGCCAACACTCCGATCGGCGTCCGGCCGGGCGAGGAGATCGTCGACTTGGTGCGCGCCGGTTGCGAGCGGCTGTTCGACCAGGGCTGTGACCTTGTCGTCCTAGCCTGCAACACCGCCGCGGCGGTGGCGCTGCGCCGCCTTCAGCAGACCTGGCTGCCCGACTACCGCGCCCAACTCCGCCGGCCGGTCAACGTGCTCGGCATCATCGTGCCCACCATCGAGGCGGCCACCGGCGTGGCCTGGAACGAGGCGCGCGAGCAACGCGACGACAAGATCGAGAAGCTCGACATCCTGGGCATCTTCTCCACGCCTGCCACCGCCACCAGCCGCGTCTATGAGATCGAAATCGCCAAGCGCAGCGATGCGGTGGCTGTCTTCTCCGAACCCTGCCCCACCCTGGCGCGGCAGATCGAGGCCGGCGAGGACGACTCCGTGATCCGACCGGTGGTCGAGGCCCACGTCGCCGCCCTTGCCCGCAGGATCGGCCGACCGCCCGACCGCGCCATCCTCGGCTGCACCCACTATGAGATCATCGCCGACCTGTTCCGCGCCGCCCTGCCGCCGGGGACGCCGCTGATCCACCAGCCGTACGCCACTGCCAGCGCGATCCAGCGCTACCTCGCGCACCACCCCGAATACGCCGCCGGCGGCGGCGGCGGCCGCCGCTTCCTCACCACCGGAACACCGGGCCCGCAGAACGGCCAGGTCGAACGCTTCTGGGGCGCGCCGCTGCGGTTCGAGTCCGCGTAGTTCCGCTTGATCAATCGCTCACCTCGGGCTTGAATGACCGTTCAACTCGGAGGGGGCGGCATGCGCGGATGGGGGATAGTCGCTGCGGGGCTGGCGTTGGCGGCCGCGGCGCGCGCCGAGGTGGTCGATGCGAACGCCGCCGGGTTCCAGGTCAAGGAGACGGCCGAGATCGCTGCGCCCGCGGACAAGGTCTGGGCAGCGCTCGGCCAGGTGGGCGGTTGGTGGAACTCCCAGCACAGCTGGTCGCATGACGCCAAGAACCTGACCCTCGAGCTGAAACCGGGCGGCTGCTGGTGCGAGGCGCTGCCGAACGGCGGCGGCGCGCGGCACCTCTCGGTGATCTTCATCCAGCCCGGTAAGACCGTGATACTCGACGGCACGCTGGGTCCGTTGATGTTCAGCGGCGCGGCCGGCCACTTGGTCTGGAGCCTGGCGGAGAAGGATGGCCGCACCACCCTGACCCAAATCTACTTCGTCGGCGGCTATTTCCCTGGCGGACTGGACAAGCTGGCGCCCGCCGTCGACGGCGTGCTGGGCGAGCAGCTTGCGCGGCTGAAGTCGTATGTGGAGACGGGCAAGCCCACGCCCTGATCAGGCGGCCGGACGGCTCTGGTCGACGTCGCTCGGCAGATAGGCCAGCAGCGGCTCGGCCAGCGCCTGGATCTCCTGGCGCGGCAGCGCGGCGGGATCCGACAGCTCCAGCCTTTGCCCGAAGGTGACGGCCTTGGCGCGCAGCTCCATGTCCGCCTCCGCCCGACCCGAACCCTGCAGCTCGTTGGCTTGGGCGAGCATGGACCGCAGCGCCTGGCGCGGGTCGGTCTCCATGGCGGCGAGCGCGGCCTTGAGGATCTTCAGCGCCTGGACGAAGCGGGCCTCGTCGGGCGTCGCCACGTGGTCGACGCGGCGCTTCAGCATCCCGGCGTAGTTGCCCGAATTGAACCGCCGCCGATCCGGGCCGACATAGCCGATGCCCTCGATCCAGTCGCGTGGCCGGGTCGCGACGGCTTCGAGGCGGCGGACCAGGTCCTTGATCGTGAACGGCTTGCGGAGGAACTCGTGCACGCCGGCGTCGCGGGCGCCGATGATCGCCGCGGCGGTGGCCTGCGCGCTGATCATGATCACCGGCGAGCGACGGCACATCATCTCGCTGCGCCGCACCGAGCGGGTCAGGGCCGCGCCGTCGAGGCTGGCGCCATGGTCGACGAAGATCACGTGCGGTTCGATGCCCTGCGCCACCGTCATCGCCCTCGCCATGTCGGGTGCGGTCCATATCTGGCAGGTGCAGATGTCACGCAGGATGCCAGACAACAGCTTCGACGACGCCGGCTGGGGGTCGGCGATCAGAACGCGTTGCATCAGCGCGTAGATGCGCTGGTTGGTCTTGGCGTCTGCGCTCAACACCAAGGCGGCTCCTGGAGGCGGTTAGCCACTCATTAGAGTGCGAGGATGGTAAACATCAGCTTGACGCGGCCAGACCGAAGAAGATCCAAAGTCGTTTCGACCTGGCCGCTAGTCCTGGAACGGATCGCGCATGACGATCATGTCGTCGCGCTCGGGGCTAGTGCCCAGCAGGGCGACGGGGGCGCCGATCAACTCTTCGATCCGCCGCACATATTTCACCGCCTCGGCCGGCAGGTCGCGGAAGCTGCGGGCGCCGCGGGTGCTGCCGGACCAGGCCTCGACCTCCTCGTAGATCGGAGTCAGGTTGCTCTGCGCCTTGAGGCCGGACGGCAAATAGTCGAGCCGCACGTCGCCCGACTGGTAGCCGACGCAGATCTTCAGGATCGGGAAGCCGTCCAGCACGTCGAGCTTGGTCAGCGCGATGCCGTCGATGCCGTTGATCGCCACCGACTGGCGCGCCAGCACCGCGTCGAACCAGCCGCAGCGCCGCGGCCGGCCGGTGACCACACCGACCTCCTGGCCCACCTCGCCGAGCCGCTTGCCAATCTCGTCGTGCAGTTCAGTCGGGAACGGACCTTCTCCGACGCGGGTGGTGTAGGCCTTGAGGATGCCCAGCACATATCCCGGCCCCTTCGGCCCCAACCCCGAACCGGCCGCCGCCTGGCCGGCGACGGTGTTGGACGAGGTGACATAGGGGTAGGTGCCGTGGTCGACGTCGAGCAGCGCGCCCTGCGCCCCTTCGAACAGCACCCGATCGCCGCTTTTCACCGCGTCGTTCAGCAGCCGCCAGGCCGGCTTGGCGTAGGGCAGGATCTGCGGCGCGATCGCCTCCAGCGAGGCGAGGATCGCCTCGGGCTTGGCCTCCGGCAGACCAAGGCCGCGGCGCAGCGGGGCATGGTGGGCGAGCAGGCGGTCGATCTTCGCCTCCATCGCTTCACGATCGCCGAGGTCGGCGACGCGGATCGCGCGGCGGCCGACCTTGTCCTCGTACGCCGGACCGATGCCGCGGCCGGTGGTGCCGATCTTGTTCACCGCCTCGGCCTCGCGGGCGATGTCGAGCTCGCCATGCAGCGGCAGGATCAAGGCGGCGTTGTCGGCCAGGACCAGCACGTCGGGCGTGATAACGATGCCTTGGCCGCGGACGCGCTCGATCTCGGCCAGCAGAGCCCAGGGGTCGACTACGACGCCGTTGCCGATCACCGACAGTTTGCCCTGGACCACGCCCGAGGGCAGCAGCGAGAGCTTGTAGATTTGGTTGCCGACCACCAGCGTGTGGCCGGCGTTGTGCCCGCCCTGGAAGCGCACCACCACGTCGGCCCTAGCCGACAGCCAGTCGACCAGCTTGCCCTTGCCCTCGTCGCCCCACTGGGCGCCGACCACCGTCACATTGGCCATGGGATACGCCTCTCCACCCCGCCGGGTGGGACCTGGCCGCCCTTCGACAGGGACTCGGCGGCAAGGCGCGTCAGCCGCCCGGTCCAGCCGAGGGCGCGGGGCGTTTAGACGGCGGGATGTTGAGCGTCAATCCCCCACCTCCTGCTACAGCTCCAGTTCGCTCCCCAGCATCGCCTCGGCCATGGCGCAGTGCATGGCGATGCCGCGGGCCATCACGCTTTCGTCGATGACCATCCTGTTGGAGTGCAGGGCGCAGCAGGTGCGGAAGTCGCCCCCCTCCGGCGCGCCGCCGAGGAAGGCCATGGCGCCGGGCGCCTTTTGCAGGATGTAAGAGAAGTCCTCGGCGCCCATCAGCGGGTGGGTCATGCGGATCCAGCCGTCCTCGCCGAACAGCCGCTTAGCCGTAGTCTCGGCCAGGTCGACCACGCGGCCGTCGTTGACGGTGACCGGGAAGCCGCGGTCGATGTTGACCTCCGCCTCGGCGCCGTGCGCCAGTGCGATGTTGGTGGCGATGCGGCGGATGCCTTCAAGGCCGACTTCGCGGGTGCGCTCCGACAGCGTCCGCATGGTGCCCCAGAGCCGGGCAAACTCAGGGATGATGTTGTCGGTGGTGCCGGATTCGATGCGGGCGATGGTGATCACCGCCGGGTCGGAGACGGCGATGCGGCGGGTGGTGAAGGCCTGCAGCGCCATGACGATCTCGCAGGCCACCGGGATCGGATCGACCGCGTCCTGCGGCATCGAAGCGTGGCCGCCCTTGCCCTTGATCTTGATGCGGATCTTGTCGGACGACGCCAGCAGCGGACCGCCGCGGCTGGCGATCACCCCCTTGGGCATGTTGGGCGAGATGTGCAGGGCGAAAGCGGCGTCTGGGATCGGATCGATCAGGCCGTCCTCCAGCATGTGGCGCGCGCCGTGCCAGCCTTCCTCCCCCGGTTGGAACATGAACATCACCGAGCCGGACAGGCGCTCGCGCCGCTCGCACAGCGCCCGGGCGGCGCCGGCCAGCATGGCGACGTGGGTGTCGTGGCCGCAGGCGTGCATCGCCCCTTCGTGCTGCGACGAGAACGACAGGCCGGTGTCTTCGGTCAGTGGCAGCGCGTCCATGTCGCCGCGCAGCAGCACGGTGCGGCCATTGGCCGGGCCGCGCAGGATGGCGACGACGCCGCTGGTCGACGGACCCTCATGCAGCTCCAGCGGCAGGCCGGCCAGCGCCGCCTTCACCTTGGCCGTGGTCTTCGGCAGGTCGAGACCCAGCTCCGGCTCGGCGTGGATCGCGCGCCGCAGCTTGATCGCCTCCGGCAGCAGCGCCTCGCCGACCGCGGCCCAGCCCTCGGGATCGATGGTGATGGCGTTCATGGGCGAGATTCTCCTGCAAACGACGGTGGCAAAGCATGGCCCTGCCGCCGCGAAGAAGTCCACCGGGTTTGCGTCTCAGTGGCGCTCGCTTAAGACGCCTCCATGGACCGGCCGCGCTTCCATCTCGCCTTCCCCGTCAGCAGCCTCGCCGAGGCCCGGGCCTTCTACGGCGGGTTGCTCGGCTGCCCAGAGGGACGGTCGGCGGACGACTGGGTGGACTTCGACTTCTACGGCCACCAGATCGTCGCCCACCTGGCGCCGGCCGAAGCCGCAGCTTCGACCAACGTCGTCGACAGCGAGGACGTGCCGGTGCGCCACTTCGGCCTGATCCTGCCGCTGGCGCACTGGCAGGCGTTGGCGGCGCGATTGAGGGCGGCCGGGACGCGCTTCATCATCGAGCCGCAGACTCGCTTCTCCGGCCAGCCGGGCGAGCAGGCGACCATGTTCCTGACCGACCCGTCCGGCAACGCGCTGGAGTTCAAGGCCTTCGCCGACGAGGCGATGATCTTCGCCAAGTAGCTACAGCCGCTGGAAGCCGGTCGGGGCGCCGCGACCGGCGGCCTGAGCGCGGTCGATGACATTGCTCAACGGCTCGATCGCGGTCGCCATGTGGTGCGAGCTGGCGTGCAGCAGGCGGGCCTCGTCGAGCATGATGCCGATGTGGCCCTCCCAACAGACCAGGTCGCCGCGCGCGAGCAAGGCGCGGTCGACCGGGCGGCCCAGCTGAGCCTGCTGGTCGGCGTCGCGCGGACAGGCCTTGCCGCAGGCGTAGAGCGCCTGCTGGATCAAGCCGGAGCAGTCGAGCCCGGCGCGGGTGCGGCCGCTCCAGAGGTAGGGCGCGCCGATAAATCGCTCGGCGACGCCGGCCGGGTCCGTCGCGAAGCCCGCCCCGATCGGCGACAGGTGCGCGGGCCAGAAGAACGCGCCGTCGCTAGAGCGCGCGAACCCACGGTCATCGCCGCCAACGGCGACGAGGACATTGAGGCTGAACGGGCCGATCGGCCGCGCCTTGAACGAGGGTTCGGCGAAGGCGTAGCCGCTGACGGCGCTGACCCAGTGCGTCGGCGGCGCGCCGGCCGGACCCAGCGCGTCGGTGCGGACGAAGCCGACGTAGCCGTCGCGCCGCGCCTGGCCCCAGAGATAGTCGCCCTCGGCAGCCAGAGCGTCGAAGCGTTCCCCGTGGATCAGCTCGTCGAGCCACTCGCCGTCGCGATCCGGGGAACGCTGCAGCGGGACGCTCGGCGCTGTGACCTGGAGCAGACGGGTGGGCTCGTAGCGGGTGGCGGCGAAAACGCCTTCGAGCGACTCGGCCGCCAGGTCGGCGCGCCGGGGTCAGCCGCGCATCACCGGTCATGCGTAGCGGGACTTGAGCATCCGATAGAGGCCGCGGATGGCCTGGGCTTCGGCGCCGGCCGGCCAGCCGGGACGGCCGCGCGGATTCCACGCGAAGATGTCGAAGTGCGCCCACGACCCCTTCGGCGCGAACCGGCGCAGGAACAGAGCCGCGGTCACCGACCCCGCCTGCGCCCAGCCGTCCGGGTCGTTGCGCACGTCGGCGACATCGCTTTCGATCGCCGGCTCGTAGCCGGCCCACAACGGCATCCGCCAGACCGGGTCCGAGGCGGCCTCGGCCGCCGCCTCGATGGCGGCGGCGAGCACGTCATCGTCGGTATAGAACGGCGGCAACTCGGGCCCGAGCGCCGCCCGCGCCGCCCCAGTGAGGGTGGCGAGGTCGATGGTCAGGTCGGGCGACAGCTCGGCGGCGCGGGCGAGGGCGTCAGCGAGGATCAGCCGGCCTTCGGCGTCGGTGTTGCCGACCTCGATGGTCAGGCCCTTGCGGGAGGCCAGCACATCGCCCGGCCGCATGGCGTCCCCGGCGATGGCGTTCTCGACCACCGGCAACAGCACCGCGAGCCGCACGGGCAGCTTCGCCGCCATCACCATCCGGCCGAGCGCCAACGCGTGGGCCGCGCCGCCCATGTCCTTCTTCATCTGCCGCATGCTAGCGGGCGGCTTGATGTCGAGGCCGCCGCTATCGAACACCACGCCCTTGCCGACCAAGGCCACGAGCGGCCCGCCCTCTTCGCCCCAGCTGATCTCGATCATCCGCGGGGCGCGCTCCGGCACGGCGGCGCGGCCGACAGCGTGGACCGCCGGATAGTTCTCCTCCAGCAGCGCATCGCCGGTGATCACCGAGATGCGAGCGCCGAACTGTTCGGCCACCTCGCGGGCGATAGTCTCCATCTGCCGCGGGCCCATGTCGTTGGCCGGGGTGTTGATCATGTCCCGCGCCAGGGCGCAGGCGTGGGCGACGGCGTGCAATTCGTCCAGGTCGACACCGGGCGGCGCGACCAGCCGCGCGCCAGCGTCGCGCGCCTCCTTGCGGTAGCGGTCGAAGCGATAGTGGCCGAGGGCGAAGGCCAGCGCCACGTCGGCCGGCGGCGGTCCTTCGCCGGGGTTCAGGGCGTAGAAGCCGGGCGGCAGCTTGGCCGGCAGCGCCCGCAGCGCCATCACCGCGGCGCCATCGCCGAGGCCCGCCAGCACCTCGATCGGCCCGTCGCCGGTGGTCAGCACCACGACTTCGCCCGGCTTGCCGGCGAACTTGGCGAGCGTGGCCTGGGCGCGCAGCGGCGGTGACAGCGCGGCCACCGCGGCGTCCGCCTCGGCGCTTGTCACCAGGTGGATCGGTATGGCGGCTTCATCGGAGACGGCGACGATCGGCTCTGACATCGGGACACCAGCGAAAGGTTGCAACGGGCGGATTATGCTTAACGCTTCCTTGACGCTAGCGCCCCGATCCTTGGTGGGAAAGATTCCCGCCGAGGTCCGTCGATGCTCTTCCAGCGCGCCCTGATCGTCACCCTGTTCGCGTTCGCCGCGACCCCCGCCCTGGCTGCGGCCACTTCGGCCGCGACGACGCCAGCCGCGATCACCGCCGCCGCGCCAGCCAAACCCACGCCGCCCCCGAAGCCGGTGAAAGCGACGCCCGAGCAGCGCGCCGAAATCGAACGGCTCGACCCCCTGGCCCGCGCGGCGTTCTGGGCGCGCGAGGTCGATGCCGACCAGACCGACGCCGACGCGCGGCTGAAGTTGGCCAAGGCCCTGCGGGCGCTCGGCAGGTATGAGGAGGCCGGGGAAAACGCCGACCAGCTGCTGGTGATGCAGCCGACCAACTTCGAGGCCCTGCTGGAGAGCGCGCGCGACCGCATCGCCCAGAACCAGGGCTTCTACGCGATCGACTCGGTCCAGCGCGCCGCGGCGCTGCAGCCGCGCGACTGGCGGCCGGTCAGCCTGCTGGCCATCGCGCTGGAACAATCGGAGCGCGACAGCGAGGCGCTGGCGGCGCACCAGAAGGCCCTGACGATGGCGCCGAACAATCCCGCGACGCTGTCGAACCTCGGAATGTATTTCGCCACCCACGGCGATCCGGTCCAGGCCGAAGCCCTGCTGCGGCGGGCGGTCGCCGCGCCCGGCGCGGGCATCCAGGAACGGCAGAATCTGGCGCTTGTGCTGGGCATGGAGGGGCGCATGGACGAAGCCGAGCGGCTGCAGCGCCAGGACCTCCCGCCCCAGACTGTCTCCAACAACCTCGCCTACCTGCGCGCCGCAGCTGATCCTTCACCGGCCGCCTCCAGGACCCGCAGCTGGGACTCGGTCAAGACGGCGCAGTAGCTCGACCGACCGCGCGAGAAATTCGCCTGCCGGGAGACGATGGGCTTGCTCGAAACCAGATGGCCCGCGCTGCGGGCGGAGCTCGATTTTACAAGCCGCCACACGACTCGACGTTATATATCGCTGGTTCGCGCGAGCACGGCGAAGTTGATCGCCTTGGCGCCCTTGTATAGCCTGCTGATGCGCGGTCCGGTGACGGCATTTGTCGGCAGGTGTGTCCGGTGCGACACTTTCGCGCATTCGGCAGCTTGATATAACACGGCTCGGTCTGTTCGATCGCCTAAGAGGGCAAGGAAGGACTTCGAATGAAACTTAAACTGCTAGCTGGCGCGGCCTTGGCCGGAGTTTTTGCAGGGGCGAGCGCTTCTGCGACGCCGGCAGACAGCGGCTGGTATGGCGCCGTCGACCTAGGCGCCCATGCCCAGCAAACCACGGAGACCACGGCCGAGTTCCGGGAACTGACGGATGGCCCGGCCAATCTACGCTTCCAACCCGGCCTCAACTTCGCTGGCTTCGCGCGCGTCGGCTATAAGATCTCGCCGCACTTCCGGGTTGAGCTTGAAGCCGGCTTCAGGACCAGCGAGCTGAAGCACATCGACGAGCAATTCTTTCCGGGACGTCCCCCCGGCAGCATCTCGAACGTCTGCCTGGCGTCGAACAACTTGGTCTGTAAGGCGCCGCCCGGCGGCGAGGACACCTGGTCGGCGATGGGCAATGTGCTCTACGACCTGATGCCGGACAGCCGGTTCGATCCGTTCATCGGCGGCGGCCTGGGCGTCGCCCACGACCACATGCAGGCGCAGGGACGCCTGGTCGGGACGCTCACGCCCGGAACGCTGTTCATCGACGATTCGGACAACCGGTTCGCCTATCAGTTGATCGGCGGCCTGGCGATGCACATCGACGATCATTGGACCGCCGATCTGACCTATCACTACTTAGATTCGCCGAAGCACCAGTGGAACACCTTCGAGACCGGCCCCATCACGCTGGGGACGATCCGGGGCAAGTATGACGACCACGCGCTCACGCTGGGCGTGCGGTATCTGATGTCGTCCCCGCCGCCCCCGCCGCCGCCGCCGCCTCCACCCCCGCCGCCACCGCCTCCGCCGCCGCCCCCGCCGCCGCCGCCCCCCCCGGAAGCGCCGCCGGCTAAGACGACGAAGGAGTTCATCGTCTACTTCCCGTTCGACCAGTACGTGCTGACGCCCGACGCCCAGTCGGTCGTGCAGGAAGGCGCCCAGTACGCGACCGGCGATCAAATCTCGAACCACGTGACCGTCGTCGGCCACACCGACACCTCGGGTGGGTTCGCCTACAACATGCGGCTGTCCGAACGCCGGGCGAAGGCCACCGCCGACCAACTGGTCGCCGATGGCGTGCAGCAATCGGTGCTGGATGTCAGCTGGAAGGGCTTCACCGAGCCAGCCGTGCAAACCGGCCCCGGCGTGAAGGAGCCCCTGAACCGACGCGCGGTGATCTCGGTCAACTTCTAGACCGAAGTCTCCGAGCCAAAGACGTCAGAGCCCGGCCGAGAGGCCGGGTTCTTTCGTTTTTGGCGGGGCGCCTGGGCCGTCTGCCTCAAGCTGGAATGTTCAGCGCCTTCAGGGCTCCAGCACGGACGGTCTTGTAGTCGAGCTTGCCGTTGGCCGCGCGCAGGATCGGGGCGATCACCAACTCGCGGGGGGCTTTGTAGCGCGCCAGATGCCGGCGCACGTGTTCGGCCAGCGCCTCCAGCGTCGGCGGCTCGCCCGCGCCGACATCGACAACGGCGCAGATGCGCTCGCCGAAGCGCGGGTCCGGCACGCCGACCACGGCGGCGTCGCGCACCCCGGGATAGCGCTTGATCGCCTCCTCGACCTCCTCTGGGAAGACCTTCTCGCCGCCGGTGTTGATCACCTGCGAGCCGCGGCCGAGCAGCTGCAGGCTGCCGTCGGCCTCGACGGTGGCCCAGTCGCCCGGCACCGACCAGCGCCGACCCTCGAAGACGCGAAAGGTGCGGTCGGTCTTCTCCTGGTCCTTGTAGTAGCCCACCGGCAGGAAGCCCGAGACGGCGAGCAGGCCGCGCTCGCCGGAGCCGGGCTCGACGCGGCGCCCGTCCTCGGTGAAGCAGGCGCTGTTGGGCGTGACCATGAACTTCGCCGTTTCGCTGGCCGCTCCCGCTCCCGACGCCGAGGCGCCCATACCGACCGCCTCCGAGGAGCCGAGGCTGTCGAAGATCGCGCAGTTCGGCAGATAGCGCAGCAGGCCCTCCTTGTTCTCCATGCTCCACACCGTACCCGACGAGCCGATGCGGCGCAGATTCGAGAGATCCCAACGGCCGGAATTGGCGTCCAGAGCTTCCAGCATCGGCTGGGCGAAAGCCATGCCGACGATCGAGATCGAGCCCGCCTTCAGCCGCGCGGCCTCGCTCCACAATTCGACGGCGTTGAAGCTGGTCGACGGCAGTGACGCGACCGCGCCTCCGGCGGTCAGACCGATCAATCCGGTGAACTGGGCGGTGCCGTGCATCAGCGGCGCAGCGGCGATGTTGATCTGGGGCGCGTTGACCGGATCGCCCGAGGCGATCGCCGCCAGCACGCGCTCGACCGCCTGTTCGGGTTGCTCGCAAGGCGGCGTGCCGAGGAAGAAGTTGCCGCCACCGCCCAGCACGAAGAACAGATCCTCCATCCGCCACATCACGCCCTTGGGCATGCCGGTGGTGCCGCCGGTGTAGAGGATCAGCAGGTCGTCGTTAGAGCGGCCCCATGGCGCTTCGACGCGGCCTTCGCGCGCTGAGACGATGGCGTCATAGTCCTCGGCGAACGGCGGGACCGGGTGGCCTGGTTCGGCGAGGGCGATCCAGGCCTTCACCTTCGGCAGCTGGCCGCGGATCTGCTCGACCGTCTCGGCGAAGGACGCGTGGAAAACCACCACCTCGGCGTCGGCGTTGTCGAACAGGTAGATCAGCTCGTCCGCGACGTAGCGATAATTGGTGTTGACCGGGGCCAGGCCGGCCTTGAAGGCCGCATAGTAGGTCTCGAGGTATTCCGGCCCATTGTAGAGGTAGGCCGCGACCTTCGACTGCCGTCCCAGCCCTAGGTCGAGCAGCCGCCGCGCCAGAGCGTTGGCGCGGCGGTCGAACTCGCCCCAGCTGATCTCGCGCGCCCCGCGAATCTGGGCGGGGCGCTCGGGAATCGCCGCGGCGATGGGCTCCCAGACATTGGCGAAGTTCCAGACCGGCATCGGCGGCGTCTCCCTGGCGTTTTGCGCCAGTGAAACCCCCGTCCGTGGGGTCAAGTCAACGTGAGGCGGCGCGACCCGCCGCCTAGTGGTGAGACATCGTGTCCTGCACCCGCATCAGCGCTGGGCCCAGGATCACCACGAACAGAACGGGCAGGAAGAACAGGATCATCGGCACCGTGAGCTTCGGCGGCAGGGCCGCGGCCTTCTTCTCGGCGGAGGCAAGGCGCAGATCGCGGTTTTCTTTGGCCATGACGCGCAGGGCGTTGCCCAGCGGCGTGCCGTAGCGCTCGGCCTGAATCATGGCGGTGACCACCGCCTTGATGCCCGGGTGATTGGTGCGCTTGGCCAGGCCCTCGTAGGCCATCCGGCGCTCGGGCAGATAGGAAAGCTCGGCTGCGAGCAGCGAGAGCTCCTCGGCCAGTTCCATCGACGAGCCGCCGACCTCCTGGCTCACCTTCACGATCGCGGCCTCGATCGACATGCCCGATTCGACGCAGATCAGCAGCAGGTCGAGGGCGTCGGGAAAAACCTGGACGATCGACTCACGCCGCTTGGTGGCGACGTTGCTGACGTAGATGTTGGGCGCATAGTAGCCAGCGACCAGGGCCGCGACGCACGCCGCGATCTTCTGCATCAGCGGCAGGTGGAAGCCGTTGATCACGAACAGGTAGAAGATCGCCGCCGCCGCCAGGACGATCGGCGTCACCAGGCGGAAGAAATAGAACCGCGATATGGAGCTGGGGCCGCGATAGCCAGCCTGGGCCAGCTTGTCGACGAGATTGGTGTCTTCGAGCAGCCGCGACAGCTGCAACTGGTCGACGACGCGCTTGTAGATGCCGGCGTCCGTGCGTCGCAGCGTCGGGGCGCCCTGTTTGCCGGCCAGGGCTTCGCGGGAACGGCGACGCAGCTCCTCGCGCCGGTTGGCCACCGACTTGAGGCGACTCTCCAGCCCAGTCTGCTGGAAGGCAGGCGAAACCATCGTGACGATGGCGGCGAAGGTGATCAGACCGACCGCGGCGGCGATGACGTTGTCGGGATTGGTGAGGATTTGGACCCAGTCCATCGCCCGGTCCTTAGAATTTGAAGTTGATCATGCGGACCATCACGAACACGCCGAGGCTCATCCAGATGGCCGAAACGCCGAGCATCAACCAGCCGCGGTGGTCGACGAACATCGGCAACATGTAGGACGGGGTCCAGACGCTGATCAGGATGACCACGCCCGGCGGCAGGCAGCCGATGATCGCCGCCGAGGAGGTGGCTTCGGCCGACAGCGCCTTGACCTTCTCGCGCATCAGCTTGCGAGACCGCAGCACTGTGGAGAGGTTGTTGAGCGCCTCGGCGAGGTTACCGCCCGTCTTCTGCTGGATATTCATCACGATCGAGAAGAAGCGCACTTCCGCGGTCGGCATGCGCTCGTGGAGTTTGTCCAGCGCCTGATCCAGCGACATGCCCATGCCGATGTTCTCAACCAGCCGGCGGAACTCGCCACCGAGCGGCTCCGAGGTCTCGCGGGCGATGATCTTCAGGCAGTCGTGCACCGGCAACCCGGACTTGATGCCGCGGACGATGATGTCCATGGCGTCGGAGAAGATGAGGGTGAACTTGTTGGTGCGCCGCTTGGCGAGGAACCCCAGCACCCACTGCGGCACGCCGAACGCGCACGAGCCGCCGAGCGCCAAGGCGATGAACGGATTGACGTGAGCGACAAAGGCGAAGCCCGCCACGGCGGCGCCGAACACCCCGCTGCCGATCCAGAACTGTGGCACGGTGATACTGAGACCCGCCTGATGGAGCCGGTTGACCAGGGTCAGCCTGACCTTCTTGTGCTGGCGCTCCTGGTCCTGCAGGCTCTTCACGATCTGCTTGCGGCGGGCCTCTGGCGAGTTCGCGGCCTGGGCGCGCCCGGCGCGCCGGGCGTCGCGCTGCGCCGCGCCGGTCATGGCCTGAGCGCGCTTTACCGCACGTTCCTTGGCTGGATCGCCGCCAGTCAGGGCATGTCCGACCGCGACCACGATCCCGAAGCCGACGACGGCGATCAAGCCGATGATGATGATTTCGTTCATCGTCTACTCCGCCGCGTCCAGCGCCTCGGCCAGTTCCCGCTCCAGGCCGTAGTAGCGGGCCCGGTCCCAGAAGCGCGGGCGGGCGATGCCGGTGGAGCGGTGGCGGCCAATGACGCCGCCGTGCTGGTCTTCGCCGGTGATCTCGTAGACGAACAGGTCCTGGGTCACGATCACGTCGCCTTCCAGGCCGACCACCTCGGTTACATGGGTGATGCGGCGCGAGCCGTCGCGCAGGCGCGCCGCCTGGATAATCACATCGACCGAGCCGACGATCATCTCGCGGATGGTCTTCGAAGGCAGGCCGTAGCCGCCCATCGTGATCATCGATTCCAGGCGGCTGATGGCCTCGCGCGGCGAGTTGGCGTGCAGTGTGCCCATCGAGCCGTCGTGGCCGGTGTTCATGGCCTGCAGCAGGTCGAAAGCCTCGGGACCGCGCACCTCGCCCACGATGATCCGTTCCGGACGCATCCGCAGGCAGTTCTTCACCAGGTCGCGCATGTTGATCATGCCACTGCCTTCGAGATTCGCCGGCCGCGTCTCCAGGCGCACCACGTGCGGCTGCTGCAGCTGCAGTTCGGCGGCGTCCTCGCAGGTGATCACCCGCTCGCTCGGATCGATGAAGGCGGTCAGGGTGTTGAGCAGGGTGGTCTTGCCGGAGCCGGTGCCGCCGGAGATCACCACGTTGCAGCGGCACGCGCCAATGACACCGAGCACCCGTGCGCCTTCCGGGCTGATCGAGTTGTACTCGACCAGGTTCTTCATCGTCAGCTTGTCTTTGCGGAATTTCCGGATGGTGAGGGTGGGCCCGTCCAGTGACAGCGGGTGGGCGATGACGTTGACCCGGCTGCCGTCGGGCAGGCGCGCGTCGCAGATCGGCGAGGCTTCGTCGACCCGCCGGCCGACCTGGCTGACGATCCGCTGGCAGATGTTCATCAGTTGGGCGTTGTCGCGAAAGCGGACGTTGGTGAGCTGGGTCTTGCCGCCCACTTCGATGAACACCCGGTTGGCGCCGTTGCACATGATGTCGGCGATCTCGTCGCGCGCCAGCAGCGGCTCGAGCGGGCCGTAGCCAAGCACGTCGTTGATGACGTCCTGCACCAGGTGATCGGTCTCGGCGACCGACATGGAGACGTTCTTGATCGCCACCAGCTCGGCGACGATGTCGCGGATCTCCTCGGCCGCGGTCGCCTGGTCCAGCTGCGCCAGCTGGGACAGATCGATGGTGTTCAGGAGTGCGTTGAAGATCGTGGTCTTAGTCTGGTGGTAATACTCGCTCTGCTCACGGACGATTTCGGTGGCGCCCTGCGCCTGTTGCAGCTGCTCGAAGCCAAGCGTCTGTTTCGGAGCGGCCGTGGATGGACCGGCCGATGGGGGTGAAGCGGAGCTCTCGACTTTCTGCGGACGCGTCGCGATCGGCGGCGAGCCGTCCGCCGCCGGTGGCGGGGCCTGCCGCGCGGGGGCGGCGGCTTGGTCTGAGGCGCGCTTTCCGAACACTGCGGGTCGCTACTTTCTAAGCAGGCGGTCCAGGAGGGAGGCGGGCTTGGACGCGGGCGCCTCGCCTGTCTCCCGACGGCTAATCATCCGGGCGAGGACATCTAGACTCTCGGCCTGTTTCGATTTCGGGCCGACTTCGGCAAGCATCTGCCCGTTGTTGGCCGCCTGGCCGAACAGCTTGGCGTCGAAGGCGATCGACATCGACGGCATCAACCCGAGCGCTTCGCCGAAATCCTTCGGCGGGATCTCGGGCCGGCCGGGCACGCCCACCTTGTTCAGGACCACCCGGGGCGGAGCATCATTCGGCCGGGCGGCGCGGACCAGATCGACAATGTTCTTGGCGTTGCGCAGCGAGGCCAGGTCGGGCTCGGCGACGACGATCACGTCATCGGAGGTCGTCAGCATACGGCGCTTCCACGGCGTCCATGCGTGCGGCAGGTCGAGCACCACATAGGGCGTTGAGGCGCGGATCTTGTGCGCCACCTCCTCGAAGGTCTCGGCGGAGATGTCGTAGTCGCGCTCGAGGCTGGCAGGGGCGGCGAACAGCGACAGGTGGTCGCCGCAGCGCGCCATCATCCGCTCCATGAGCACCGGGTCGAGCCGGTCCGGCTGGGAGAGCGCGTCGGCGATGCCGTGCAGCGGGTCCTGGTTAAAATCGAGGCCGGCGGTGCCGAAAGCGAGGTCGAGGTCGACCAGCACCGTGTTGGCGCCCATGCGCTCGGAGATCAGGTGGGCGATGTTATGCGCCAGAGTCGAAGAGCCCGCGCCGCCCTTGGCGCCGCAGAAGGCGATTTGGCGACCGATGAACGGCTGGGCCGGATCGGCGTAGAGGGCGGTGATCGCCGCGATCAGCTGCAACGTGCCGAGCGGCGGGACCAGATATTCGCTCACACCGCGTCGCATCAACTCGCGGTAAAGCGCGATGTCGTTGGCCGCACCGATGACGATGACCTTGGTGCCTGGATCGCAGACCTCGGACAGGCGATCGAGGTACTCAATCAGCTTCGCGGTCGGATCGAGCGACTCGACCACCAGCAGCGAAGGCGTCGGCTGGTTCTGGTAGAACTCGACCGCCCCGCCAAGACCGCCCTCCTGCGTCACGACCTTGGCGCGCTCCATGCGCCGATCGGTCGACGCGCGATGAATCAGTTCGCCGGTCTCGGGTCGGGACCAGTGGAAGTGGATGGTGATGCGCGGCACGGTGTGTTCGCCGAGCGCCGCTTCAGCGCTCGCCAGCATCTCGGCGATCGGATTGCCGGCCGCAGCCGCGGGCTGGACGTCTTCGTCCTCACCGCCCGCATCGAGCGGCGCCGTCAGGCCGGCGAACGGATCGCTGGGGTCCGCGGCGCCACTGGTTGCTGGCGTGGCGAATTCCGTGTCCGCGTCGAAATCGAGGTCAAACGGATCGGCGGGCTGGACGGTCTGGGTCGTCATGTCGTCACTGTCCCACGGTCGAGAAGGTGCCATCCGCCTGCGCATCCTTCGGGGTCGAAGTGATTGCCGCCGCACGGTACTTGCTTAAGACGTCGGCGCGCCGCAGTGCGTCCGGCGGATCGCTGGCGCGTGGATGCAGCAGGTCGGCCGGGTCGGCGACTTGCGTGGCGATGTTGGCGGTCACCGCGCAGCCGAACTCGGAATAAGGCTCGTTGGTCGATTCCTTGGAGACGTCGCTCCAGGAGGTTCCGCACGCCGGGCCCTGGGCGTGGTAGGCGACGAAGCTCACGCGCACCGGCGCGGCGCCGTCACCGTTCGCGTCGTAGCCTTCGATCCGCACGTCGCTGGGCGAGGCCCCGTGCGCGATCAGGAAATCGCGCGTGGCCGTGGCGGTGCGATAGACCCCGCTTTGGTCGGGCCCGTGTTCGGGCGCTTTGATGCTGATCGCGCCGCGGTCGGCGTCGTCGTAGCGGCCCATGAAGTCGCGCAGGGCGCTTGCCTGGGCCTCCGAGAGGCCCGCGCTATGCGCGGCCAGCATCAGTTCCACCGGGGCCGCCTTCACTTGGATGGCGTAGCGTTCGGTCGGCGTGATGGGTCGCGCCTGGGCGAGCGGCGGGGCGGCCTCGGGCGATGCACAAGCGCCGAGCGCCAGGCAGGCCAGGCTTGCGATCAATGGCGTGCGCATGGGCGAGCGTTCCTTGGTCAAGCGACGGTCACTCCACGACATAGCCATAAGGTCCTTGATAGGTTCTTCCCGACGTGGCCTCGGGCTCATGATTGTAGGATTTATTGAGCCGGCCGAGCAGGATGGTGTCGATGTCGGCAGCCATCTCCAGGCCATCGACCGGGGTCTGCAGCTCGGAGGGGCTGGTGGGGCTGACCAGATAGGGGGTGACGATGATCACCAGCTCGGTCTGGCCGGCCAGATAGTCGCGCGAGCGGAACAGCGCGCCAAGGATCGGCAGATCCTTCACGCCGGGCAGGGAGTCGAGATCCTGCTCCGACTTGTCCTGCAGCAGGCCCGCGATCATCAGGGACCCGCCGGAGGGCATTTCGACGGTGGTTTCGGCGCGCCTCACGGTCAGGGCTGGCACCACCAGCGTCGCACCACCGGCGCCGGTCGAGAGGTTGAACGAGCCGACGTTGCTCAATTCGGAGACCTCCGTCGACATCTTTAGCGAGATGCGGCCGCTGGACAGCACCACGGGAGTGAAGCCGAGACCGATGCCGAAGGGCTTGAATTCGACGCTGACCTTGCCGGTGGTGTCTTCGCCGGTCGGCACCGGGAACTCGCCGCCGACCAGGAACTTCGCGGCCTCGCCGGAGATGGCGGTGAGGTTTGGCTCGGCCAGGGTGCGTGTCAGGCCGACCCGTTCGAACGCCTGGATGTCGGCGGTGATGCTGGTGCCGTTGCTCCACGTCTTACCGACTGCTCCGCTGATACCGCCAAGAATATTGCTGTTGATGCCGTAGGTTGAGGCGGTCGTGATCGCGGCGATCGTCGCGCCGCCGGCCTGGTTAATCACCGCGTTCCAGTTCACCCCAAGCTGCTTGATCACCTGGCGGTCCATCTCGACGATCCGGACCTTCAGCATCACCTGGTCCTTGCCGGCGATGCTGAGCATGTTCAGCACCTGCTCTGGCTTGGTGACGGTGGCCTTGGCGATCTGCACGGCGCGATCTGCGTCGCCGGCGTTTTGTACGGTCCCGGACAGGATCACGCTGTCGTTGATCCCCTCGACCTTCACCTGCGAACCGGGGATGACCCGGTTGATGGTGTCGGCCAGCGCGGAGGTGTTCTGGTCGACCCGGATGTTGAGCGACAGCAGGCGCCGGCCGGCGCCGTCGAAGAACACAGCGTCGGTGACGCCGCTCTTGAGGCCCAGCACGAAGATCCTTCTTGGCGTGCGCAGCACGGCCTCGGCGATCTGCGGGTTGGTGACCAGGACGTCTCTGGCGTCGACCGGCAGGTCGATCACCGCGGAACGGCCTTCTGGCAGCGCCAGCAGCTGCGTCCGCGCGGCCGCGCCGGGGTCGACCTTGATCACCGAGGTGGTCTCGTCGCCGGCGTGGCTGGCCACGGGCATGAGCATCCCGCCGCCGGCCAGTAGGCCGGCCAGGACTTGGAGGAGGGCGGCTTTGCGGATCATTGCGCGGTCACCACTTCGGCGGGAGCCCCGCCTTTGAAAAGTTTGACAGTGTGGCCGCTGTCGGCGGCGGGACCGCCGGTTTGGCCGCTGATGTCGGCGTAAGAGCGGAGCGCGAGGGTCAGGCCGCCTTGGGTCCTGGCCTTGGCGATGCCACTCGCGTTCGCGTCCGGTACTTCGAGCGTGATCGTGGCGCCGTTGATGGATGTGGACTTGGCGGCGTCGGTCTTCTGGTCGATCGCCAGCACCAGGGCGTTGCTGAGCACGGTCTCGGTGATCATGCCGCCGCTGTTGCTGTTCTTGTTCGGGTCCTGGTGCGTCGACAGCACATCGACCCGGTCACCCGGTTCGATGAAGCCGCCAGCGCCGCTTTCGAGGCTGAGCGGCAGGGAGATGGCGCGCATGCCCTCGGGCAGGCGGACGGCCATGTAACTGGTATCGCCGCTGCGGACGATCTCCTTGGCCGTGATCGGTTCGCCGGCGAAGATCGGCTGGCGCACGACATCGCCGATCATCGCCCGCATCTTCGGGCCGCCCCCGGTGGCGATGTCGCCAACTGTCTTGCTGGCCCTCTGCATCACCGCGTCGACCGGGGCTTTCGCCACCGTCGTGTCGCCGTCGGTGACGTAGGCGGCGTTGAGGGTCGAAGTCGGCCAGCCCTGCCAGCTCATGTTCGCGTCGGAGAGGCGGTCGCCGACGGCAAGATCGGTCTTGGCGACGAGGACGCGGGTCATGGCGGGGGACGGCGCGGCCGCGACAGCTGTCGCGGGCGGCGCCTTCGGCTGGGCGAACATGCCGTGGACGAGGAGGGCGAGGCCCACCGCCGCGACCAGCGCCACGATCAAAATGACGATGCGAGCAGGTGTCATCGAAAATCCGCCCTCCTCCGCGGCGGCTGCGCGTAAACGAACCGCAGCTCTTCCGAGTGGCGGACCGCATGAATCGACGCCACGTTCTGGCGTGTCCCAAACTTGGGGGACCCATGGTTAACACCCGCCTAAGGCAAAACCCGGATCGGCTCGTGTCAGACAAGCGGGTGGATCGTGAAGGCGGCGAGCGCGCCGACTGCGATGGCGACGCCGTATGGGGCAGCTTCGCCAGGCGTGGCCAAGCGCCGCGCCCAGGCCGGGCCGGCCTCGGCGAACGGGCGAACCCAGGCTGAGCGCAGGGCCACCAATCCCAGCGCCAGCGCGCCCCCGGCAATGGCCGTATAGAGCAGGAAGGGGGCAAGTCCGTTCCAGCTGACCCAGAGCGCCGCGGCGGACATCAGCTTGGCGTCGCCGCCTCCGATCCAGCCGAACGCGAACATGCCGGCCGCCAGGACGAGAACGCCAACGCCAACGGCGAAACTGATTCCGATCGCCTCCAGCGGAGCATGCACGATCAGCGCCGCCGGCAAGAAGCCCAGCGCCAGAGCCGCGGAGATCCAGTTGGGAATTGTGAAGGACGACAGATCCTTCAGGGCCGCCACGATCACCAACACGGCGAAGAAGCCGAGAACCAGGTTCCTGATGAGGTCGGGCGTCATGGGGCGATGGGAGGCTTTCGAGGAGGCCCCACCATCGTCGCGGATGGTGAACCAAAGGTTTCGCGGGACGAGCCAATCAAGGCTCGCCCCTAACCTGACTCAGTGCGAAGCGATCGCGCTGCCAGCCGCGGTGAGGCTGGTGTTGAGGTTGGTGCCTAGGGCGGTGACCGGGCCGATGATCGCCACCGCGATCAGCGCGACGATCAGGCCGTAGCGCCGGACTGGTCTTGGATGAAACGGGAAGCGAACTCCTTCATGAATGGCTGCTTGTCCCCGCTCAAGCTTGCAAGGCGCCACACAAGCCGCCCCCTTCGTCTTGGCGGGGACAAAATGCCGCACGAGGCCTAAAACACGCTAAACGCGCATGGTCACCAATCGGTAACCATGACCGCAATCTGGTGCGGACATACGAAAAGGCCGCGGCGTGAAGCCGCGGCCTTTCCTGCCTAAACGTCGTGAGACGTATTAGTGCGAAGCGATCGCGCTACCGGCCTTGGTCAGGCTGGTGTTCAGATTGGTGCCCAGCGCGGTAACGGCGCTGATGATCACGACCGCGATCAGGGCGACGATGAGGCCGTACTCGATGGCCGTGGCGCCCGATTCGTCCTTCATAAGACGCGTAACGAACTTCGACATTGCTTGATTTCCTTCTCTTAGCAAGCTGACCAGGGACCAAGCCGGTCAGGCCTGCTCGCCCCTTGAGACACGCAGAACTTCTCACGCCGCCCTTAATTTGCAGTAAACGTGACAATACTCCGCCGCATTTTGTATGGTTTACACATATTGACAGTTAATCTGTCTTAACCAAGCAACCTGTTTTGGTTCCACTGGCCTGAACTTCAGCATCAACCTGGGTCTCACTCGCGCGCTCCCACGCGCGGGGGCTTTTACGCAAACTTAGCTTGCGCTTGGCTAAGACTACGGCCCGAGTGTAGGCGGAGGCCGGCGTTGATTTCCGAGATTTTCGATCTGGCCGTCTCGTTCCTGGTGTTCGGGATCATGGCTCGGCTTTGGCCTTGCAACTCCGGGCAGCCACGGTTCCTCTCGCCGGAACTCATCGACAACACGCTCTATTGTCTGTTCGGCCTGCTGATCTACGGCGATCTGGCGACCGTCTATATCCGTGCCGGCGTCGGCGTCCTGTTCCAGCACGGCGCGCCCGGCGTGATGCGCGCGATCCTGGCGGGCTACGGTCCGGTGGGCCGGCTTCCGCTCATCGCGCAGGCGGTGGTGATCCTGCTGTCATTAGACTTCGTGCAGTATTGGCTGCACCGGCTGTTTCACGGCCGCACGCTTTGGCCGTTCCACGCCGTGCACCACAGCGCCGAGGTGCTGGACTGGTCGACCACCTACCGGATCCACCCGGTGAACCAGGTGATCTATGGCGCCGGCGCGCTGGCGTTCATCCGCCTGTTTGGCTTCTCGCCCGCCGCCTTCGCGATCATCGCGCCGTTCAACCTGGTGATCGGACCGTTGGTGCACGCCAACCTGAACTGGACCTTCGGGCCGTTTCGCTACCTGGTGGTGAGCCCGGTGTACCACCGCTGGCACCACTCCAAGGATCTGGCGGCGCGCGACCGCAATTTCGCGCCGACCTTCCCGGTCTGGGACCTGATGTTCGGCACCTACCATATGCCGCGCGGCGTGTTGCCGGACGACTACGGGGTCGAGGGCGTGCCGGCGCATTTCGTCGGTCAACTGGTCTATCCGTTCCGCGTCTGGGCCGAGCGGCTCGGGCTCTGGCGCAAGGCCGCGGCCAGCGGGGCGGCCGCCTGAGCGCCGTCGGCTCGCTTGACGCCGCAGGCTGGCTGGCGCGCATCCCCGAGAGCCAGCGGCTCGCGGCCCATGCCGCCACGGACTGGCGGCTCGCCGCATGGGCGGTCGGCGGACTGGTTCTGCTCGCCGCCTGCCTGCTCATTGGGTGCAGCGGGGTGCTTGGCCGGCTGCGGCGTGCTCTCGAAGCCGAGCAACCCCGCCCGTGGCTGGCAGCCGCCGCCTGCGCCTGCGTGCTGGCGCTGGTCCTCGCGCCGCTTAAGGCGGCGATCGACGCCGTCACCGACTGGCGCGGCGAGCAGATTCTCGGCCCCGGCGGCGCCAGCCTGGGGAGCCACTTCGCCCAGGCCGCCGCCGGAATCGCGCCGGCGGTGCTCTGCGCCGCGCTGCTCGCGCCGCCGGTGCTCTGGCTGATGCGGCGCCTGCCACGGACCTGGCCGCTGCTGGTGGGATCGCTGATCGCCGGCCTGATCGTCGCGGCGGTCTGGCTTCCCTACGCCCTCTCCGCTGGGCCGCCGTTGACCCCGGCGCCGCCCGGGCCAGTGCGCGACGGCCTGGTACGGCTGATCGCCGAGACCGGCGTGCCCGCGCACGGCGTGTTCTTCTCGGCCGACCCTGCCTTCGACGCGGACGTCACCGGCGGCTTCGGCCAGGCCAAGGTCAGCGTAGGCCCGATGATCGCCGCCGGACCTCCCGCCGAGGCGCGGGCTTTCATCGGCCACATCATGGGCCACTATGTTCACAACGACATCCTGATCGTCAGCCTGGTATTGGGCGCGGTGATGCTGCTTGGCGTCTTAGTCGTCAGTTGGCTGGCCGCGCCGCTGGCGAGGCGCATCGGGGCCGCGGGCGTCGCCGGCCCAGGCGATCCCGAGGCGTTGCCCGCCGCCGCCATCCTGGTCATGCTGGCGATGGCCGCCGCCGGCCTCGCCGAGGCCGGCTACCTGCGTTGGGCCAACGTCCGCGCGGATGCCTATTCTCTCGACCACGCCCGCGAGCCGGGCGCGCTAATCTCGGTGATCGAGCGCGAATGGAACCATCAGAGCCTCGACCCGTCCGCGCTCGAGGAGGCGCTTTTCTACACCCACCCGGCGATGGCCGGCCGCATCCGGCACGCGCTGGCCTGGAAGGCGGCCCACGGCGGCTGAAATCGGCGCGGCGTTCAGGCTTTATTGACCAATCCGGGAGAGCCTTGGCCCATGCGCAGCCTTGCCCTCGCCTCGATCCTCGCCCTCGCCCCAGCGGCCGTCATGGCTGCGAGTCTCGGCGTCCCGCTCAACCAGTCGGTCCTGATCTCGCTGCCGGCGCCTGCCCACAACGTGTTCCTGGGCAGCCCGACCGTGGCCGACGTCTCCATGTCGGACCAGCGCCATGTGGTGGTGACCGGCAAGGCCGGCGGCGTCACCAACCTGATCGTGACCGACGAACGCGGGCGAACCATTTTCAGCCGCCAGATCGTCGTCGGTTCGTCCGCCGGTGACCGCGTCTCGCTGATCAACGGCGGCAACGTGATCAGCTACGCCTGCGCGCCGACCTGCGAACAAGTCGGCGAGGCGCAGGCCCAGGCGCTCGGCAGCGCGCCGCCGCCCGCGCCGCCGCCCGCGCCGATCTCGTCGACGTCGACCCTCAAGGTGACGATCCCCGCGCCGGCGGGCTCCGCCGCCCCCACGATCTCATCCACCATTTCACCGAGCATGTAGCTCGCCGGCGGGCGCCGGCCTGAACCTGGCCTGCGAGTTCCAGTCCCCTCTCGCGTAATGGATTGCTAAGCGCGAACTTTAGGGAAAACGGAACGCTAACCCTTAAGCCAAGCTTAGGGGCTGGCGACTAGGGTCGCGGCAGCTTCGCCCACCGGACCCTCGGCCGATGCCATCCCCAAACTTCACCGCGATTCGGCTCCGTCTGGGCGGCTTCCTCGCCGCGCGCGGCGGCGCGGCCGCGGTCGAGTTCGCCATCGTCTCCCTGCCCTTCCTCGCCCTGCTTTTCTCGATCCTCGAGCTGGGCATGATTTTCATGGCCTCGACCACCATCGAGAGCGCCGCGGTCACCGCCGCGCGCCAGATCCGCACCGGCCAGTTGCAGGCGGGCGCGAACAACAACGCTGCGGGGTTCAAGAACCTGGTCTGCGGCGGCATATCGTGGATCTCCGCGTCTGACTGCGCCGCCAACCTGAGCGTCGATGTGCGCACCTTCCCCAGCTTCTCGGCGGTCAACGTCACCCCGCCGATCAAGAACAACGCCATCGACCAGTCACAGCTGAGCTTCGACTCGGGCACTTCCTGCCAGATCGTGCTGGTGCGGGTGTTCTACCCCTGGACGCTGATCACCCCGGTGCTGGAGCCAGGCCTTCCCGATCTCGGCGCGAACCAGCGGCTGCTGGCGACCGCGATCGCCTTTCGGAACGAGAACTACCAGGCGCAAGCCGCGGAGTGTTCGTGAGCGCCCGCCATCTCGCTCGCGATTCGCGCGGCGTGGCGGCGGTGGAGTTCGCCCTGCTGCTGCCGATCCTGCTGCTGCTCTATTTCGGCGTGGTCGAGCTGACCCAGGGCGTCATGACCCAGCAGCGCGCCAACCACGTGGCCGCCACCGTCGGCGATCTGGTCTCGCAAAGCTCGAGCCTCGCCAGCGCGGACGTGGCCGACATCTTCAGCGTCGGCGCCACGGTGATGTACCCCTATCCGACCACGAGCCTGAAGCTGCGAGTCTCCAGCCTGACCGCCGACTCGCACGGCAATGTCACCATCGTCTGGAGCCAGGGAAGCGGCGGCTTGATCGCGCTGACCAAGGGCTCGGCCGTCAGCGGCCTGCCGACGAGCGTGATCGCGCCTAGCGAAAGCGTGGTGATGTCGGAGAGCCAGTACACCTACACCTCGGTGTTCGGTCAGATCCTGCCCGCGCCGGTGGTGTTCAACGAGAAGGCCTATTTCCACCCTCGCCTCTCGACCGCGGTCGCCTGCGCCGACTGCTAGACAAACCGCGAGACGGCGTCGGCCAGGCGCTCGACCAGGGCGTCCGCCGCTGGCGGCGCTTGCCCGGCCATGAAGGCGCGCCTGACGCCGATCAGGCTGTTAGTGAGGAACACGGCGTCCGCGCCGACCAGCGTCTCGGGCCCCTCGCGGACCTGGCGTACCTCAATCCCGATCGCCGCCGCCGCGGCGGCGGCCTGCTGCGCCATCACGCCGTCCATGCGGCCGGTTTCCGGCGCCGGAGTGAACATGACGCCGTGCTTGAGCCAGAACAGGTTGGCCGCGGCCGCGCAGGCGAGCTCGTCCAGCGTGTTCAGCATCACCGCCTCGTCGGCGCCCGCGGCGGCGGCCTCGCGGCGGGCGAGCACGTTGTCGAGGTAGGCCAGCGTCTTGAGGCGGCTGGAGGGCGAGGCCTGGTTGCGGCGGGTCTGGGCGATGAAAAGTGCGGCAGGCGAATCAGGCTGGACGGCCAGAGCGGCGGTGGCGAAGAGGCGAGGCTGGGGCGCGGCGGGGCGATCGAGCCCGCGGCCGCCCGAACCGGCGGTCAGGGTGACGCGCACCGCGGCCCGGGCCCCCGAGAGCCCAGCGGTTCGGACTGCGGCCAGAGCGCAGTCGATAAACGCGGCCGGCTCCGGCGGCTGCAGGCCCAGCACTGCGGCGCCATCAGTCATGCGCCGAGCGTGAGCCTCGGCCAACACTAGCGCGCCGCGCGTGAACAGCAGCGTCTCGAACAGACCGTCGCCAAGCAGCAGGCCCCTGTCGTCGAGCGGAATGGCGTCCAGGGGAACGGCGCTCGGCGGATCGACTGCAGCCATCGCGGTCAGCTCGCGAAGTCGCGATTGCCCTTCTTAAGGAAGAGCAGGCCGACGAAGCCGATCGCGAGCAGGACGGTGATCATCGCAAACCCGCCCTGCTGGGTCCCTGTCATACGGGTGCCGATATTGACCAGCATCGGCGCCAGCCAGACCGTCGCGGTGCCGGAGATCGCATAGGCGCCGAAGAAGGCGCCGGTCTGATCGGGGGGCGTCAGCCGGGTCAGCAGGGTGCGGCTAGAGGCGTAGTGCGCGGTGATGAAGACGGCGTTCGAGAAGCCGATCAGGGTGAAGATCCACTCCGGCAAGGTGCGGAAGAAGGGGCCGTTCCACATCGGCGGGTGCGCCGCGGGGTCCCAATGCCAGAAGAAGAAGATGCGGTCGGGCGCCATGCCCAAGAGGGCGATGATACCCAGCAGCGACATCAGGATCTCCATCTGCACCGCGCGGCGCGGACCAAGGACCCCGTCGAAGAAGCGCGCCAGCAGGCCGCCCATCACCGCCAGAACGGTCAGGATGATGCCGATCACCAGCATCTCCAGCGCATCCCAGTGCATCACGCCGGTGGCGTAGATGCCGAAAAAGGTCAGCACGGCGGTCATACCGTCGACGTAGAAGCTGCGCGCCACCAGGAAGATGGCCGCGTCGCGAAACTGGCCGACCGTCCGCACCATGCGCCAAAGCGCCTGCGCGCCATTGGCGAAGGCCCGCGGGATGGAGACGCCAGAGCGCGGCGCATCGGGGGTGAACAGCAGGATCGGGATCGTGCCGACGAACAGCAGCCCGGCCGTCATTGGCCCTACCAGCCGCTCCGGTTCGTGCAGCGCCTTGCTCAGGCCGAACAGCGGCGCCTTCGGCACCCAGGCCCAGTCGGTGCGGCCCGGCAGCATGAAGCCCCAGGCGAGGAAGACGAACAGCACCAGGGCGAAGGCGTTGCCGAGCGCCAACGCCAGGCTCGAGGCCTTATGCGCCCCGCCCATGCCGGCGGCGCGCACCAACAGCGAGTTGTGGATCACCTCGGTGTAGCTGAAGAGCAGGGCGATGACCGTCGTCATTAGCATCGTCACCACGATCGGCAAACCGGAGCCGTCGGGCTTGGCCCACCAGAGGGCGAACATCAGCGGGATCATCAGCGTCACCGCCAGCGCCAGCCAGCCCTTGCGACGACCCATCTGGTCGATCGACGCGCCGAGGAACGGGGCGGTCGCCATGGTCGCCCAGCCGGCATACTGGCTCCACTGCGAGATCACTTCCTGACCGGCCGTCGGGTTCGACTTCGGCCATCCGACCATCACCGAGCCCACGTAGGGCATGAAGATGTAGATGATGATCAGGATGACGTAGGGGTCTCGCGCGCCCTCGAAGATCGACCAGCTGATCGCCCCGCGCGTCAAGCGGGCGTCCGGATTGTCCGCCGCGGGCGGAACGGCGACGAGGTCGGCTTCCGGAATATACTGGCTCAACGAGATCTCCCCACCCCGTCTAAGCGGGCTTGCGGCGCAGCCTAGCGGGGTTGGGGGGAATAGGAAGGGACTGGCGCCGAACTCGTTGCGGCGCCGTCCGCCTCGGCGGCGGCTTAGGCCTTCTCGACCTTGCGCGCCGCTTCGTCGATCGCCGCTACCAGGGTGTCGAGCTGCTCGGGGCCGACCGGGCCGGCGCGCATCCGCGTGCCGATCGCGTTGCCGAGGTTCTGCATGGCGCGGAAGATGCGCGGCGACGGACCCTCGTAGCGCTCGTGCACCTCGGCCATGCGGGCGAAGATGCCGTCGACGATGGTCTTGCGGTCCGCCAGCTCGGCGTCGCCGGTTTCGGTGATGCGGTAGAGTTTCTTGCCGCCTTCGGCGCTCTCGACCGTGACGTAGCCCAGCTCTTCGAGCAGGGTCAGGGTCGGATAGATCACGCCGGGACTGGGCGAATAGGCGCCGCCGACCTTCTCTTCGATCTCCTTGATGATCTCGTAGCCGTGGCGGGGCGCGTCGCTGATCAGCTTGAGGATCACGAAACGCAGGTCGCCCTGGTCGAACACGCGCTCGGCGCGCCGTTGGCGGCCGCCGCCGAAGCCGTGGCCATGGCGACGCCCGTGAAACCCGAATTCCCGGGCGGCGTGGGCCTCGCGATGGCGGTGAATGTGTCTGTGCATTGGTAGTACTCCGATATGATACGTACGATGTATCGGAGTGTTAGATATATCTAAGACCGCACGAGTGCAAGGCTTATTTTCGCAATGCGCGAACGACCCCGACTCGCGCGAGCGTGGCCTGGAATGACGAAGTCCGAGCGCATCGACCCGATGAACCGGGAAGGCGATCAGCGTGGCATTGCTGTCGGCCGCACCCAACGGATCGCGGTGCTCGGCTGCTCCGGCTCCGGAAAATCGACCCTCGCCGCGGCGCTGTCGTACAAGCTGGCGCTGCCTTACGTCGCGACCGACCGGATCTTCTGGACCGAAAACTGGCGCCCGACGCCTTCCGCGGAGGCGCGCGCGTGGCTCGCGGATGTCGTCTCGGATGAGCGCTGGGTTACGGATGGCAACTTCGATACTGACCGGGATCTGCTATGGGACCGCGCCGAGCTAATCGTCTGGCTCGACCTGCCGCTGAGCGTCGTGCTGGGCCAGGTCTTGCGCCGGAATCTGGCGTGGTGGCTGCGGCGCACGCCGGTCTGGGGAGGTCAACGCATGACGCTGTCCAAAGCCCTCGGCGGCGTGCGGCACGTGCTCCACTCGCATGGCCTGAAGCACGCGACCTATCCCGCCTGGCTCGCGGCCTACGCTTCGAAGCCGGTCGTGAGACTGCGGACCAAGGCCGAGTTGGCGAGTTGGCTCGCCGGCTTCAGCCGGAGCGGCTGATCCCTTGACCGTAGTCATACCCATCACCGACCCGGCGGACCCGCGGGTCGCGCCATATATCCAAGTCCGCGAGCGGGATTTGGTCGGGCGGCGCGGGGAGTTCATCGCCGAGGGCGAGGTGGTGTTGCGGGTGCTGCTGGGAGGCGGCGCGCGCTGCCGGGCCCGTTCACTGCTGGTGGCGCAGAACCGGCTCGCGCGGCTCGAACCGCTGATCGAGGACCTGGACGCGCCGGTCTATGCAGCGAGCCAGGCGGTGATGGACGGGGTAGTCGGCTTCCACATCCACCGCGGCCTGCTGGCGCACGGCGCTTGCCCAGCGGACCCGGGCGTCGAGGCGCTGCTGGCGAGCTTGCCCCGGCGTGCGCTGGTGGTGGCCCTGTTCGGCGTCTCCAACCACGACAACATCGGCGGCGTGTTTCGCAACGCCGCCGCCTTCGGCGCCGACGCCGTGTTGCTCGACGGCGCCTGCTGCGACCCGCTCTATCGCAAGGCGATCCGGGTTTCGGTCGGCGCGGCGCTCAAGATTCCGTTCGCGCGGCTTGAGCTGCGCGAGGATGCCTTGGCTCTGCTGGAACGCGCGGGGTTCGAGGCTGTGGCGCTGGCGCCCGGCGCCGCCGAGCCGCTGGCCGCGGTTGCGCGAGGCGAGCGCATCGCCGTGCTGCTGGGCGCCGAGGGGCCGGGCTTGCCAGCGGCGATGCTGGCCCGGGCGCGGGCGGTCGGAATCGCGATGGCGCCCGGCTGGGACTCGCTCAACGTCGCCGCGGCCAGTGCGGTCGTGCTGCATCACTTCGCGGCAAGGTGACGCCTCTCACGCCTTTATGATTCGCGAGTGATCCAGCCACGGTTCCAAGGTGGCCGCGGATTTGAGGTCCAAGGTCCCTTCGCCCGTCGTCGGCCAACTGGCTGGCGGCGGGCGTTTTTTCGCCGAGACGCTTCTTTACCGGCGCTAGAGCAGCAGCCGCGCTTCCAGGCGCTGACGCAGCGCCGAGTCCACCCCCAGCACCCGCTCGAGATAGGCGTCGGCAGAGCCATGCTCGGCGTCGATGGCGCGGAAGGCTTCGGCCAGGTACTCGGCCTCCACCCCGATGGCGGCGCGGATGGCCGCGTCAGTGGGCGTGCGGCCGGTCTCGGCGGCGATCAGCTCGGCGACCATCGGCGCGCGGGCGGCGATGCGCTCGGGATTGTTGGTCAGCAAATAGTCCTCGACGATGTCGTCGTCGTGCACGCCAACGATGTGGTGCGTGAGCGCGGCCAGTACGCCGGTGCGGTCCTTGCCGGCGGCGCAGTGGATCAGCACCGGCCCCTCGGCGTCGGCCAGCGCTTGGAAGTAGCGCGAGAACAGGTCGATGTGGCGCGAGGCGAAAGGCGCCTCGCGGTAGTAGTTCAGCAAGTAGCCGCGAAAGGCGTCTTCGCTGAGATCGCAGCTGCGCACAAAATTCCACCAGGGATCGTCGCCGGCCGTCTCGCCGTGGTCGTTCTCGATCACGCGGCCCTTGAAGCCAGAGGGTCGGCGCGAGGGTTCGCGCTCCCGCTCGCCAGGACGACGCAGGTCGACGATGACGGCCAAGTCCAGCCCCTCGATCACGGCCAGGTCGGCGTCGGTGGCGCGGGCGTGAGACGCGGAGCGGTAAAGCCGGCCGGCTCGCAGCCGCTTGCCGGCCGACGTGGCGTAATCGCCGTAGTCGCGGAAGTTCTCGACGCCTTCGAGGCGGATATGTCGGGACATGGCCGTGGCATATCCGGCGCGTGTGACAATGGCGAGACCCTCAGAAGATCATTTTCGCGCCGACCTTAGCCTTGTCGGGCGCTGACGCGGGCGGCGCCGGGCAATCGGCGTCTACGGACGGGACGAGCGTCAGACGTCGGCCGGCCAGTTCGAGATCGGCGCCGGATCTCGGAACCAGCTTCACCTGGCCGTTGCGCAAGGCCGCGACCGAATCGGCGCAGACTGCGTTGAGCTCGCCGATGTCGCTCCACCGCCCGCCGGACTGCTTGTAGACCTCGAGCGTGACGCCGGCCGCACCTGTCTCTGTCGTCAGCAGCACCTCGGGCGCGCCGGCGCCGTCGATGTCCAGGACATAGGCGTTGCATCCCCCCGGCGGAACCGGGTTGACGAAGCAGGGCTGCTGGCCCGGATCGTGAGACCAGTCCTGGCTCAGGAGAGACGCGGGGACCGTCGCGCCCTTGGGGTAGACGTTCAGACGCTGCGCCAGCGACGCGGCGGGCAGCTGCGCCTCCGGATGCTGGGCCTGCTGCCCGGCGACCGCCAGCTGGGCTATTTGGGTGTTGCGCGGCGAGCCCTTGAGCGCTGCCAGGCGCGTCAGGGCGTCGGAGCCGTAACGGCCGGCTTTGTAGGTGAGGAAGTCGAAGTCGAACTTGTCCGGCGCCTCGCGGCCGGCCAGCAGCCGCCCCACTTGGTCGTCCACCGCCAGCCGGGCGGGGTCGGCGATGGGGGTGAAGAGGAGCAGGATCGCCAGCATCGCCACGCGGGCCATCACCACGTTGGTGAGCTCTAGCGGCTGCATCCACCGACCTTTGCGACGGACCGCGCCGACGGCGTAGCCAGCCGCGAACCCGGCGGCGATCACCGCGCAGGCGATCGCCTCGATCCGCGCGGGCGTCAGACCGTACTGGCCGACGCGCAGCCACAGCGCGTCGGCCGCAATCAGCACCAGCGGAACCAGCGCCAGCGCCGCCGCACGGCCGGCCCAGCGCAGCGCGGGCGGTATGCTGGTCTCGCCGTCCTGATAGGCGGCGCTGAGCAGCACGATCAGGGCGGCGTTGGCGGATAGCAACGTACCGGCCCCGCTACGGGTGCCGAACAAGGGCGCGAGACCCGTGAACGGTAGCGCCGTCAGGAAGGCGACCACGATCACGGTCATCACTGGCAGCAGCCACGACAGCAGCACCAGGCCGACGGTACGCACACCGCGTATCAGCGCGACGCGCACGTCGGTCAGCTGCACGGCGGCAGCGAAAGCGAGGCAGGTCACCGGGATCGAGAACCAGCGCTGTTCGATCGTCTGTTTCACGGCGCCGATGTCGATCAGCCTGAACAGCGCGCCGCCGAGCTCCAGCGCGCTCCACAGCACGCCAACGAAGGCGGCGGAGAGCGCAATTTGCACCGCGTCCTTCCAGGCCCAGTCGAAATAGAGCGGATAAGGCGCGATCAGCCGCCGCGCCTCGTCGGCCGGGCCGACCAGGTGGTGGCCGACGAACATGAACACCGCGGAGAAGAAGAAGACCTGGAACGCCGGGACCATGCGCTCAGGATGAATCAGCCCGTTCCAGATGCCGGCGTTGATGTCGTGCCAGCCGAAGATCGCCAACACGACGGCGGCGACCGCCGTCCAGGCGGCCAGCGGGATCAGCCGCATGCGGCCGAGACCACCGATGACGATCAGCGGGCAGAACACGAACACCAGCAGCAGGGCGGCGTAGAGCGCAGGCGTGTCGGCCGGCCAAGCCTTCTGCTTTTGGGCCTCGGAGAGCAGGTAGAGGGCTACGCCTTGGGCCAGGCCGATGGCCAGCCGCGCGCCGGCTATGGCGCGCGAGCCCGCCGGTTCCTGCGCCTCGGCGTCCGCCATCCAGCATTCCCTCCAAGGGGCGGCGAAGCGGCGCGCTACCTGAACGGCGGCTCGTCGAAGCTTCGCAGCTTGCGCGAGTGTAGGCGGGGGCCCTCCTGGCGCAAGAGATCCATGGTGGCGATGCCGATGCGCAGATGCTGCGAAATCGCCCGCTCGTAGAAGGCGTTGGCCTGGCCGGGCAGCTTGATCTCGCCGTGCAGCGGCTTGTCGGAGACGCACAGCAAGGTGCCGTACGGGGTGCGGAAGCGGTAGCCCTGGGTGGCGATGGTGGCGCTCTCCATGTCGATCGCCACGGCGCGTGACTGGTTGAAACGCAGCGCGCTCAGCGAATAGCGGAGCTCCCAGTTGCGGTCGTCGGTGGTGACGACGGTGCCCGTGCGCAGCCGCGCCTTCAGCGCATCGCCGCTCTCGCCCGTGACGATCTCCGCCGCGCGCTGCAGCGCCAGCTGCACCTCGGCGATCGGCGGAATCGGGATCTCCAGCGGCAGGATGTCGTCGAGCACGTGGTCGTCGCGCAGATAGGCGTGGGCCAGCACATAGTCGCCGATGTTCTGGCTGTTTCGCAGGCCGCCGCAGTGGCCGATCATCAGCCAGGCTTCGGGCCGCAGCACCGCCAGGTGGTCGGTGATGGTCTTGGCGTTGGAGGGCCCGACGCCGATGTTGACCAGCGAGAGCCCGCGCCGATCCTTGGTGGTCAGGTGGTAGGCCGGCATCTGATATCGCCGTGACGCCGAATCGGCCACCGCCCGCTCCGGATCGGCGGTGTCGCGGGTGATCACCAGGCCGCCGGCGCAGGACAGCGTCTCGTACGGGCTGCCATCGCGCACCAGTTCGGCGCAGGCCAGCCGCACGAACTCGTCGACGTAGCGGTGGTAGTTGGTGAACAGCAGATAGGGCTGCACGTGGTCGGCGGGCGCGCCGGTGTAATGGGTGATCCGCTGCAGCGAGAAATCGGTGCGCAGGGCGTCGAACAGGCCGAGCGGGCGCACTCGATCGCCGCCCGCTTGCCAGAAGCCGTCGCTGATCTCGTCGCCGATGTGAGCAAGCTCGGTGGTGGGGAAGTGGCGGGCGATCTCGGCCGCGCTGACGTCCGCCGCCGCCGCATCGGCGCCGTCGAGCACATAGGGGAACGGGATTTCCTGGTCAGAGCGGCCGACCGCGACCTCGACCTCGAAATCACCCATGATCAGGGTGAGCTGCTCGGTCAGATAATCGGCGAACAGGTCCGGGCGGGTGACGGTGACGCCGTAGACGCCGGGTCCGTTGAAGCGGGCGTAGGAGCGGGCGATCCGCGGCGGGGCGTTGGCGCCCTCGTAGGCGATGCGCAGTTCGGGGTAGGTGAAGGCGCGCTCGGCGCGCTGCGCGGGATCCGGCAGCTTGCCGCCCTGCATGTAGGCCTTCAGCGCCGCGCGCAGCGCGTCGGCCGCGCGCCGATACTCGGCCTCCAGCTGGGCGACGACGGCGGCGGCTCCGGTCCTTGGGCTCATGCGGCGTTATAGCCGCAGCCGGCGACGCTTTCGAGGAGCTTGACCGCGGTTCGATGAAGGGGGCGACTGCGCGGCCCGCCAACCCGGCCGACGGAGTCCCATGACCTCGCTGATGCGCCGCAAATCGGTGTCGCTGGACGACTTGGCGGCGCACCAGCGCCTGACGCCGACGCTGACTTGGCTGCACCTGATCCCACTCGGCGTCGGGGCGATTGTCGGCGCCGGCATCTATACCCTGATCGGGGTCGGGGCGAACCTAGCCGGGCCAGGGGTGATCCTCTCGTTCCTGATCGCCGGAGCGGTCTGCGCCTGCGCCGCGCTGGCCTACGCCGAGGTGGCGACGCTGATCCCCGTCTCCGGCAGCGCCTACACCTACAGCTACGTAGCGCTGGGCGAGATCATCGCGTGGGTGGTCGGCTGGAGCCTGATCCTGGAATATTCGCTCGTGGTCAGCGCCGTCGCGGTGGGCTGGGCCGGCTACGCCGTCGGGTTCCTTGGCGCGGTCGGTGTCCACCTGCCCGCCGCGATCTCGGCGGGGCTTTGGGCCGGCGGCGTGATCAACCTGCCAGCCATCGCCATTATCGCAGGGGTCGCTGGACTGCTTACGCTGGGGACCCGCGAGAGCGCCACGGTCAACGCCGTGCTGGTGTTGGTGAAGATCGCCGCGCTCGCGCTGTTCATTGCCGTCGCCGCGCCGCACTTCAACGCCGCCAACTTCCACCCGTTCATGCCCTATGGCTTTGCCGGGACCAGCACCGGCGGCGTGCGCCACGGGGTGATGGCGGCCGCGGCGATCATCTTCTTCGCCTTCTACGGCTTCGACGCGATCTCGACCGCCGCCGAGGAGACCAAAAACCCCGGCCGCGACCTGCCGATCGGCATCGTCGGCTCGATGATCGCCTGCGCGCTGATCTATGTCGCCGTTGCCGCCGCGGCGATCGGGGCGATGTCGACCGCCCGCTTCGCGGCCAGCCCAGAGCCGTTGGCGCTGATTCTGCGCGGGCTGGGCCAAGGCGGCGTCGCCATCGTTATCGGTGCGGCGGCGGTGATCGCCCTGCCGACGGTGATCCTGGCCTTCCTTTATGGCCAGAGCCGAATCTTCTTCGTCATGGCCCGCGATGGCCTCTTGCCCGCCACCCTCGCCAAGGTCAGTCCGCGCACCGGCGCGCCGATCCGCATGACGCTGGCGACCGCCGTGGTGGTCAGCGTGCTGGCGGGCCTGGCGCCGCTGGACCAGATCGCTTCCCTGGCCAATGCGGGCACCTTGACCGCCTTCATCGCCGTGGCGGCGTGCCTGCTGGTGCTGCGCCGGCGCGACCCGGGCGCGACCCGGCTCTACCGCACGCCCGCGGCCTGGATCGTCGGGCCGGCGGCGATCCTCGGCTGCCTCTATTTGTTCGCCAACCTGCAGCTGAAGACCCAGGTCTTCTTCGCGATCTGGAACGTCGTCGGACTCGGTTGCTATTTCGTCTGGCGCCAAGTGGGCGCCCTTCGCGTCCGCGCCGACGAACGCTAAGCTGACCCGGACCTGGGAGAGCGCTTCGAACCATGGGCGATCTGCACTTCAACACGGGCGACGAAACCCTTTGGGCGGTGATCCTTGGGGCGATCCTGGCTTCGATCGGCGGGGTGCTTTCCACCACCTTCGAGGCCTCGTTCCGGCGGCGCGAGCGCGAGCGTGGCGCGGCGCTGTTGTTCGGTGAAATCCTGTCGGTGCTGGAACTTCTGCTCGGTATGGCCAACGCGGCGCGCGGACGGGGCGAGCCCTACGGGAACTGGACCATGCGGATGCTGCGCGCGGTGCGCCGAGAAGCTGAGACGTACGAGCGAAACCGAGAGTCGCTCTACGACCTGCGCGACGTCCGCACCCGCGCTCAGGTCCACACCATCATGGTCAAGGTCATGCTCGGCCTCGAAGGCGTGTTCGACGCGACCGAGCGGATCGAGGCCGACACGATCACCGCCCGCCAGGCAGGGCTCGACGCGACGTCCCGCGCCGAAGTCGATGCACGCCTCGCGTCGGTGCAGCAGGAACGCGACCGCTCGTTCGACGCGCTGGCGGAAACGACCGGCGGGATTGCGCCGATCGTGGAAACGCTGCGGCCGCTCGCGAAACAGGACTTCCGCGTCTACTCCGCGGTCGCCACGACTTGAGGCAAGCGCCATCCGCCGGTTAAGCTCGGTCGACGGACTGCGGCGTTAGCGAGGCGAGCGATGGCGCGACCCGGGGCGTTGACGGCCTTCGCGCTGCTGCTGGTCGCACTACTCGGCGTGACGCCGGCGATGGCGACTGGCGCCGTGGTCGACGCTCACGCGGAGGTGGCGGCAGCGCTGTTCGCCGCCTCGGCCACCCAGGCGGCGGCCGAGAAGTCGGCCGACGCCAGGATCGCCGCCCAGCGCGCCCAGATCGTCGCCCTCGCCGCCAAGGTGAAAGCTGGCCAGGCAAAGCAGGCCGAGCTGACCGCGGCCGAGGACGGCTTCGTCGCCGAGCTTGCGGCGAAGGACAGGGCCTATGCAGAGGCGATCGACGCCTTTCGCGGCGCCGTGATCCACATCACCGACACGCCCGAGGGCGCGGCGGCGCTGAAGGAATTCAACGACGGCGACGAGGCCGGCGCGATCAAGATCATCGGCCAGCTCGACGACGCCCGCGATGCGGCGCTGCAGAAGGCCACCGACATCCAGAAGGCGGTCGGCCGCCGCGACCAGGCCCAGCTCGCCCTCGAGGCCCACTACCGCGACAAGGTCGACGCGGCCACCGTGATCGGCCTTTACGAGCAGGTCGTGCGGCTGGATCCCGGAGTCTACCTCGACTGGGTCCAGCTGAGCCGACTCTACATGGCGACTGGCCGGCTGACCGAAGCGCGCGAAGCGTCCGAGGCGGCGGTCAAGACGGCCACCGCGGACTACGACCGCGCCATCGCGCTGGCCGGCCTGAGCGACGTGCGGGCCGCGCAGGGAGACCTTGACGGCTCGCGCGAGGCGACATCGCAGACGCTGATCATCATGGAGCGGCTCATTGCGGCGGCGCCCGACGACTTCCAGCTTCACAGGGACTACGCGATCAGTCTGCAGAAGGCGGCCGACCGCCTCCGGGCAAACGCCGATCTGGGACCAGCCGCGGAAGCCTATCGTCAGAGCCTCACCGTGATGCTGCAATTCCAGCAGAGCCACGCGCTGACGCCGCTCCAACAGGGGGCGGCGGAGAACACTGTCATCACCGGCCTGCTCGAACTGGGCCGAATCCTCACCAAACTGGGCAATTTGGCGGTCGCTCGCCAGTGCTACGATTTGGCGCTGGTCGGCGCTCGCGAAATGCTCGGGTTGAACCCTGACAACATTGAATCGCAGGCGCTGCTTGCGGCCGCCCTCGACTGGCGAGGCGAGGTGATGACGGCACAGGGAGACTTGGGAGGCGCGCGCGCCGACCATGAGGAACAGATCGAATTGCTGCGCCGAATGACGGCCGCGGATGCCAGCGACGTGACGCGGGCGCTGGACCTAGCTGGCGCCCTGATACGCCTGGGGGCCCTGGATCGCAGACAAGGCGACCTGCCCGGTGCGATGAAGCTGTACCAGGAGGCGCTGACGCTGGGCCAGCGCGTCGCGGCCGCCGATCCCGCCAATGCGCGCGCCGAGCACACGGTCGCCGCAGCGCTGGTCAACGAGGGCGAAATCTTCTCTCGGCAGAACGATCTTCCCAGCGCCAAGAGCACGATCGGCCAGTCGCTGGTGATCCTCGCGCGCCTGTCCGGCGCCGACCCGGCCGATGCGCAGGATTACGCGGACCTCGCCACCGCTAGCCTGATGCTTGGCGACGCGCTGGAGCGTGGCGGGGAACACGCCCAGGCCCATCTCGCCTACGCGACAAGTCTGCCGATCTATCGACGCCTGGTCGCCAAATCTGGCGTTGATCGGTCGTTTCAGAGTGCGCTGGCCGCCGCCCTGGTGGATGATGGCGAGGCGTTGTTCGCCGCAGGCGACGCGGCCGGCGCCCGCAAGGAAGAGATGGAGGCGCTGCCGATCCTGCAGCACCATGCCGCCGGCGATGCGGCTGACGTGGATGCGCAGCGCCTACTCGCCGTCGCGCTATCCGACCTTGCCCGGATCGGCGGCGCCGGAGTCGGCTGGACTGAGGCTGTCGCCCAATGGCAGGCGATCGACCATCAGGGGCAGCTGAAGGCGGAAGACCGTCACTTCCTCACCGAGGCAATCCAGCAGGCGGGGGTGGCCAAGACGCCCTAGGGGCGGCGCATCGGCGCCGTGGAGACCCCGAGGCGGGAGTCGGCCAGGCCGACGTAGAGCAGCCATTCGCCCTTCCAGGCGACCAGGCCTTCGGCGAAGCAGACGTTGCCGACCTGGCCCTGCGCCTCGGCCGGATCGATGGTCAGAAACGGCGCCTGCGTGCGGGCGATCACGGCAGTCGGATCGGCGCCGTCGAGCAGCAGCTGGCCCGGCTGGTAGGCGAAGGCCGGCGTCGCCGGATCGCCCACGCGGGGATGGTTGGCGCCGTTGTAAATCAGTACCACACCTGCCTCGGTCAGGAGCGCCGGCGGCCCGGGCTCGGTCAGCAGCGAGTCGAACCGGCCCCGCCTGGGCCAGACGATCGGCCGCAGCGCCATAGCGCCTGGCACGCGCTGCGTGCCCCAGCGCCCCGACGGTCCGCCGGCCCCCGCGGCCGGCTCCCAGGTCAGGTAGCGGTCCGGCGCAGCGGCGATTTCAAGCGGCGTCCAGCGGATCAGCTCGTCCGAGGTGGCGGCGTAGATCGTGCCCTCGCCCCAATACATCCAGTATTTGCCCCCGTGCCGCGCGGCGACCAGGCGGCCGTCCTTGAGCGCCGTCAGCACCGCGCCCGACTTGGTCGGCAGGCGCACGTAGGGCGTCCCGGCGAACGCCGGCCCGTGCTTCTCCCAGTGGCGCAAGTCGCGCGAGGTGGCGACGAACAGGCAGCTGACCTTGCCGTCGAACGCGGTGTAGGTGCAGACGAACCCGCCGTCCGGGCTCTCGACCACCCGCGGGTCCTCGCAGCCGCCCGGCCACTCCCAGGCCTGCCAGCGATCGTCGCCGGGCGCGATGACCGGCTCGGGCTCGAGGTCGAATCGCCGCCCGTCGGCGCTGGTCGCCAGCCCGATCCGCGAGGTCCCGGCATAGCGCCCGACGTCGTCCTCGGCCCGCACCAGCAGGCAGACCCGCCCGTCATGGACGACCGCGGCAGGGTTGAAGACGTCCTTCGCCGCCCAGGCGACCGGCCTGCCGAGCACCGGACAGTCGAACTCGACCGCCGGACGATCGCCCAGGACGCGCTGCGGCGCCGAAAAGGGTCCGAGCGTCCAGGCGGGAGGTGCATTGGCGTCGGTCATGGCCGGGGTCCGTAGTTCAAAGCGGCAGCTTGGCTTTTGCGCGATCTAGGCGGAAGCTCGTCGCCTGACCAGCGGGAGGCGATCATCGTGATCTTCGGTCTGTCGATTGGCGTCTTCACCACCATCCACACGCTCATCAGCGTTGCGGCCATCGTCGTGGGCGTCGCCGTGCTGGCGGAGATGCTCGCGGACCGGCTGTCCGGCGTCCTGACCGCGATCTATCTGGCGCTGAGCATCCTCACCGATGTGACCGGCTTCATGTTCTACAAGGGCAGCTTCGGGCCGCCTTACGTCGTCGGCGTCATATCGCTGATCATCCTGCTGCTGGCCTGCGCGGCGCTCTACAGTGGCAAGCTCTCCGGAGCCTGGCGGCCGACCTACGTCGTCTGCGCGGTGATCGGGCTCTATCTCAACGTCTTCGTCGCCGTGGTGCAGGCGTTCGGCAAGCTGCCGGCGCTGCACAGGCTGGCGCCGAAGGGATCGGAACCGCCGTTCGCGATCGTTCAGGGCCTGACGCTGCTGATCTTCATCGTGATCGGCTGGCTCGCGGTTCGCCGCTTCCGCACGGCGTCTCCCACGTAGCTCACCCGGCGCTCGGGGCCAGTACGACGCCAAGAAGTATAGCGGCGAAGTGCAGCGCCGCGGCGCCGACGACATGGCCGTGCCAGATCGCGCGCCGGAACTTCAGCTGCTTCAACACGTAGAACACCGCACCGGTCGAATAGACCAGGCCACCGGCCGCGAGCAGGGCGAGCACGACCCACGACACCGCGCCGATCATCGGCTTGATCGCCACCAGGGCCAGCCAGCCGAGCGCGAGGTAGAGCCCGATCCAGAAGCGGCGGCCCAGCCCCGGCAGGAACAGCTTGGCCGCCACGCCCGCCAGCGCCAGGCCCCAGACCGCGAGCGTCATGCCATTGGCCCAGCCGCCGTGCAGCCGCTGGGTGGTGAAGGGGGTGTAGGAGCCGGCGATCATGACGAAGATGGCGGCGTGATCGAGCCGTCGCAGGATCGGCCGCCAGCGCAGCTTAGAGAAGTTATAGGCCGCCGACAACGCCAGCATGGCGATGAAGCCGGCGACATAGATCGAGACCGCCGCCGCCTGGCTCAAATGCCCCAGCCCGAACGCCAGTGCGAGCAGGGCCGCCCCGCCGATCACCGCGAAACTGAGCCCGATCACATGCACGGTCAGATCGGCGCGCATCGACGCCGAGCTTGGATAGTGGTCCGCGAGGTCGGGCGACATGGCCGCCACTTTATCGCCGCCACCGATGACCGCGGCATGAAAAGCTGGTCATGTGCGCCCAGCACAAGGGAGCCTGGGACATGGACTTACAGCTGCAGGGCAAGCGCGCGCTGGTCACCGGGGGCAGCAAGGGGATCGGGCGGGCGATCGCCCTGCAGCTGGCGCGCGAGGGCGTCGATGTCGTCATCGCCGCGCGCAACGCCGCCGAACTCGAGGCCGCCGCGCGCGAGCTGGCCGCCGAGACCGGCCGCAAGGTGGTCGCCCTCACCGTCGACACCAAGAGCGATGCTTCGGTGAAGGCGCTGGTGGCGGGGGCAGTCGATGCGCTCGGCGGGATCGACATCCTGGTCAACGCCGCGGCCCAGGCCGGCGGCCAGGCGCCGCCGCCGAAGCTGGCTCAGGTCACCGACGCCGTCTTCTGGGACGACGTGGACGTCAAGGTGATGGGCTATCTGCGGATGGCGCGCGAGGTCGCGCCGCACATGATCGCGGCCGGCTGGGGCCGGATCGTCAACGTCAGCGGCCTGGCCGCGCGCTCGACTGGCTCGATGGTGGGCTCGATGCGCAACGTCGCCGTCGCCGCCCTGACCAAGAACCTGGCCGACGAACTCGGAGCGAAGGGGATCAACGTCACGGTGGTCCATCCGGGACTCACCCGCACCGAGAAGACCGCGCCGCTGATCGCCGCGCGCGCCGCATCCGCCGGCGTCACGCAGGCCGAGATCGAACAGCGCATGGCCACCAACATCCTGATCGGCCGGATGGTCGACGCGGCCGAGGTCGCCGATATCGTCGCCTTCCTCGCCTCGCCGCGCAGCGTGGCCATCAACGGCGACGCCGTCGCTTGCGGCGGCGGCGTCAGGGGACCGATCCACTACTGAACGCGGGAGCGTAGTTGGGGTCAGAAACGAACCACCGGCACGTGGCGGACCGGTTCATGACCGCCATGGGTCGGCGGCGAGATCCAGCGCGGCGGCAGCGGCTGGGGGTTGAGCGCCAGCGCCTGGCTTGCGGCGGCGGTCATCGCCAGCGCCGCGGCGAAGGCGAGAACAGTCTTGGTCATTGCAGTCTCTCCGATTGGTTGACGCCCTAAACGGGCGACGACGTGACCCTGCACGGCCCCGCTTGAACCAGATTTGAAGACGCCAGTTGGCCGGCGTTCATCCAGGCGCCGTGCCTGGCTTGCGGAATTTACATCGCCAGCATTAGCAGCGCCCACATGACCTGCACCGATGACGACGTTCCGGAGGGCGCGGTGTTCGTCGAGAAGCCCTACTCGATCGATGCGGTCGCTCAGCTGGTGAAGGCGCTGGTCAAGCCAGCCTGAGCGCGCTGGGGCCTGTGTTGGCTCTTGGACATACAGCCGCGCGAAGCTGAGCCATTGATAGGCGACGGATGGCGCCTGGGCGCGTCAGATCGCCCGGGGCAGCCTCCTGAGTACACACCTTTACGGACATTGCCGCGGCGATGGCCTATGATGCCGCCATCGTCAGTGGATACCTCTCGGGCTCTGACGGCTGAGAGACGCGCCAAGTGGCGCTCCAGACTCCCGCTCTAGACCGCGCGGGACAGTACCCTTGGCCCTACTTTCATTCGATTCATCCCCAGCGGGGAACGCTCTGCTGGGCGCCCTCGCGCCGGCGGACCTCGACGCCCTGCGCCCGGCGCTGGAAGAGGTCGCCCTGGTCAAGGACCAGTCGATCTTCCTGCCGGGCGAGCGCGCGCCCTACGTCTGGTTTCCCACCAACGGCATGATCTCTATCGTCGCGCTCGACGCCCAGGGCTCGGCCATCGAGGTCGCCACCGTCGGGCGCGAGGGGATGAGCGGCCTGGCCGTCGTGCTGGGCAGCGAGACCATGATCTACGCCTCGATGGTCCAGGTGCCGGGTGAGGGCTGGCGCATCGAGACCTCCGCCTTCCGCCAGGCGATGGACCGTCACCCGGCGATCCGCGCGGTGATGATGAAGTACGTGCTCGCGGTCCTGACCCAGATGGGCCAGAACGTCGCCTGCGCCCAGTTGCACGACACCGAGGCCCGCTGTGCGCGCTGGCTGCTGCTGGCCCACGACGAGGTCGACGGCGACAGCTTCCCGCTCACCCAGGACTATCTGGCGATGATGCTCGGCGTCACCCGCCCCAGCGTCTCGGCCGCCGCCTCCGCGCTGCAGAAGGCCGGCTTGATCCGCTACGTCCGCGGCCAGCTCATGATCCTCGACCGCCCCGGCCTCGAGGCGCTGTCGTGCGAATGCTACGGCATCGTCCGCCGCGAGTTCGAACGCCTGCTGGGCTCGGCGCCCAAACACAGGGGCTGAGGCCGGCGCGGGCGGCCTTGCGCCCCTTCCGTCTCGTCACGCTTCGCGTGCCGATCGAACTGGCTCTTCTTCGCTCTCGCCGGAAGCACCGCGCCTGCTTTCAGTTTTCCTGATCCCATTCGCACGGACGGCCGGCGCGATGTTTGACGTGAAACCGCAGATGCCCGCAGACTACGGTCCCCGCCCCGGTCGCCGTCGCCGCGGCGCCCCAGATTTCTTACAACCTCACGATTTCAAAGACCTGTCGCCCGCAGAGCGACGCTCCACGAAACCCACGCGGCCGAGTCGCCGTCAAGCCCCAGCCCCCTCTACCCCTTCGAGGTCCCCCTCCGCTACGGGTGAGGAGAAGGATGGCGCCGGCGCTGAATCTCCTCCCCCATCGGGGGAGGGGGACCGCGGAGCGGTGGAGGGGCCCGCCGCGACAACGAACCCATCGCCGGCGCCCCTGTACTGTCAGACCCCAGCCCTTACCGCCCCGCGGCGCTGGCGAGGAACCAGCGCTGGAACGCTTCCAGGTCGTCGACCGCCATCAGGCCCGGCGCCGCCTTCTTGTCGCAGACCAGCGGCTCGATCCCGGTCTGGTAGATCGGCTCCCAGGCGAGGAATTGCGGGTGCGGGACGTCGCCCTTGGTGTGGTCCTCGTACGACAGAAACGCGCTGAGGGCCTGGCGCTCGCGGTGACCGGCGCAGTCGAACTCGGCCTCGTACCGCTTCCAGTGATAGTCGCCGATGGAGAGGTGGATCGGCTTGATTTCCAGCCGGTACATCCTGAGGCTCACCACCGCGCCTTTGCGCTTGCGCACCGACATATCGACCAGCTCGGCGCCGTCGGCGTCGCGGTCGGTCATGTAGAAGTTGGCCAGGTCCCCCGGCGCGGCCGGCGCCCGGGCCTGGACCGGCGCCGGCGAAGCGGACGAGGACGAGGGCGCAGGGGAGGCAGCGGCCGGACCGCCCGACCGCGCCTGCCCAGCCTGAGCCTCCCCAGCCTGAGCCTGACTGGCCTGGGCCACCGTCTGGCCGCCGAGGTAGGCGCGGACGAAGCCGGCCAGGCCGGCCACCTGGCTGACATCGGGCGAGAGGGCGCCGTGGCAGACGTAGGTCTCCAGGTCCCGCGCCACCGTGCCTTCGGCGTCGTCGGACCAGGCGCCGAAGGCGGGATTGGGGGTGTCGACCGGCGCGTGCGGTCGAGGCTGAAGCCGGTGGACACCCTCCAGCGGGTGAGGTGGTTCAGGCAGTCGATCTGCAGCGTCCCGTCGCCCCAGTAGGCGTTCATGTCGCTCAGCCGCGCCGGCGTGCGCCGCAGCAGAGTGGCGGTAAAGCTCAGCACCGCCTCGTCCTGGGTGCGGCTGGTCAGGTCGACAATGGTTGCCTGCGCGGCTCCGCCGGTGGCGACATACCGAACCGGCGCCGCCCCCGCCGCGCCCGGAAACGCCCAGCTCGCCGCCAGCGCCATGACTGCGGCCGCCAGCGGCCAGGCCGCACCCGTGCGTTGTCTCATCGCCATCCCAGCCCCCGGATCGACGCTGGGACGCTAGCTTCACCGCCGTGAGGACGCGAACACCCCTCACCTCAAGAGGGAGGGGCCACCTGTCGGAACGCAGCTCGGGGCTTAGGGCTCAGTTCGCTGATATGTCGGCTCAAATGCGAGAATGGATCGGGGGTCGCTGCCGCTAGCGGAGCTGGATGCGACGAGCCGGAAGAGGCGACGGAGGACCTCAGGGGATTGGCGTTCCAGATTATCGCCCGCTCCCTCTTAGATTTTTTGCGCGCTACTTTGGCTTGCCTGCGTAGTGATCGAAGATTGCCTGTGGCAATCGCAGCGCTTCATCGAGGGAAGCGATTGGGACG
>Ga0302325_10002309_pt1 | contig 46565 bp, 43 predicted proteins | sample Palsa_T0_2_FD_201948 | JGI IMG/M metagenome (GOLD analysis project Ga0302325, IMG submission 201948) | Peat permafrost microbial communities from Stordalen Mire near Abisko, Sweden - Palsa_T0_2 | ecosystem: Environmental > Terrestrial > Soil > Palsa > Peat permafrost | place: Sweden: Abisko...
ACCGAGACGCCCCGGTGCGTCTTTTGTCCGGCCTCGAGCCGGCGGAGTTGGATTGGATCGCCGACCAAATCCGCATCAAATGGGGAATTGAAAAGTATTGATCCCACGGCGAGCAAAATATAATCAAGCTCAGAATTCAAAGACGCCGAGGGGATGGTTGTTCGCGCTACCGAAAGTGACGAAGACCGATTTCCTCAAGTAACTTTCGAGCTTTTTCCCAATTGCCATGGTCGCATTTCTTGCCCTTCTTCCGCTTAAGGCGCGCCAATGCGTCTTTGGGCGAGTCGCCTTCTTCCCGAAACGCGTCGTAAGTAGCAGCTAATTCGAGGACGACAGGATCGGCCTCGGCCATAACAGCAATCTGAGAAGCGAACTTCTTGACGAGCTTCGGGTCAGCTTCGGCGCTAGCACGTTCAACGTAGTAAGTCTCGCCGCCGGTCGATTGACGCGGTATCTCCTCAGCCAAGCCGAGTACTTCCAGCAGGGTGATGCCAGCTTGAAGATCCTCACTATATGGACCATAAAAGTGGATGGAATAGCCGAACGATGTGGGCAGGCCCAACCGTTGAAGAAGCTTGATCGTCTTCTGTAGGCGAGTGCGCCCGACAACTTCGCGTTTGGGGTGGGCAGCGATGACAGCCGCGAGCAGACGGTAGTCTTCAATCATGACCTTTTCTCCTTTTTAAAATGCGCCCCTGCGATTGATTCAATATCGGCGCGAACCTCAGGCGGGAAATAGTAACGCAGCAGAGCATATTTCTTTTTTAGCGACTGGACCGCTTCCGAAATCAATGAGAATTCCTTGGCCTCGCCAAGCGAGTTCTCGACATATATTTGGGTTGCAGGTTTGCTTTCATCTGGGTCGTATGGCTTGTAAGGAACGTCGGCCGGGGTATCCGAAATAAAACTTGAGTCCGGATCAAACGACTTCTTTTTGATTGCGTCTTTGGATGCAGCGACGAACTCACCTACGGGCGCGTGATCAGCACCCGTCAGATCGATCGCCTTAAATAGTCTCCGCGACAAAAGTCCGTCGGCAAGGTTAGCCAAAGGCTTGTCCTTCGCGGAGGCGCATGCCTTGGCGAATTCAGTAACACTGTGATCGTCGAGCCTGAGATAGTCCCGTAGTTTCATCTTCCCATGTGACGTGAACGAAAGTAGGACGGCCGGTGGCGCGTCGGGCACGACGCCGGCTTTATCTTTGCGCCTCTCGAGAAGATCTTTGTACCGCATGAACATAAGCCGAAGCATCACCTCAGCAGCGCGGGTAGTCTTGTGAAAATATACCGCGCGGTACATGTGATAGCGCAAACACATAGGATTCCGCCGCGATATATGCCTTGTTAGATAGATGCAGTCGTTTTCTCGAATGATCCAAAAGCAGATGTTGGATGATCCAACGGGAGTCGAAACGACCGTAATCGGCACCGCTGGCGTGCGCGTCGCGTAGCAGATAATCGAAACGGTCGGCGTCAAGTTGGCTGGAAACGATCTGAACGAAGTGCTCCGGTAAGCCATCTTTAGAATTTGCGTCCGGATCCTCCTCGAAGAACTGCCGCAAGATTTTTGGAAGCTTTTTGTCGTGCTTCTTTAGAACGGCATTTACCTGGGTGCTGTCATCAACAATAATCTCGATCGTACGATTCTCGTGGCTCTCGCTCGTGATCTTTTCAAACGTATGCGAAAATGGTCCGTGACCGAGGTCGTGCAGCAGCGCCGCCGTCAGGACTGCGGTACGGATTTCATCGTCGCTGGTTTTACCGGTCAGCTGTTCGATTTGGGTAAGGAATCGGCGGGCATTGTGCATGACGCCAATCGAGTGCGCAAAACGGCTATGGTTTGCGCCAGGGAACACCATTTCGGTCATTCCGAGTTGCTTAATCCGCCGTAGCCGCTGAAATTCGCGCGTATTAATGAGGTCAAGCAGTAGGCGATCCCATGGATTATTTTCGAACGAAATAATGTCATGAACGGGATCGCGGATGAGTTTTGGCCAAGTTTTTCCCATCATCGCCTCTAACATCACCCTAACGGCCGAATCCGCAACATACCACCACAACTGAGAATTGGCTATTTGTTATGCGTCCTCAACCGACCAGAACGAGCGCGAGCGCTTGGCTTGACGGAAGAATGCTGGCTCACCATAGTTGAAATATGGTTTACGGCGTTCGATGACCGCCGAATTGCCATCCCGCGGCTTTTGGGGGTGGAACAGGGCTCGCTATTTCGCCCTCGGCGGCAAAACCAGGCTTTTCACTTTCAAAATATTCGGCCGCGCTTTCAGGCGATTGAATAGGCTTTCCGGCGGCGGGCTGTCGGTCTTGATGACCATCAGCGCGGTCGCTTTGCCGGCGGAATCGACCTCGCGGCTGATGACCATGTCCGCGATGTTCACCTGCGCATCGCCGAAGCTCGTGCCTACCAGCCCGATCACGCCGGGCTGGTCCTGGTTCACGATCAGAACCATATTTCCCTCAGGGATCATGTCCATGCTGTATCCATCGACCCGCAGCACGCGCGGCCAGCCATCGGCGTAAACCGTGCCGAGAACGCGGTGACTTTCACCGGTGGGGCTGTCCACGCGCACGCCGACGATGTCTCCGACCAGTCCGGCGGGTGGATTCGGCTCGTGGATCGTGACCATTTCGATCCCGCGCGCCCGGGCGAGATGTTCCACGTTGATGACATTGGCGCCCGTGTCCAGATGGGGCCGGAGCAGTTCGACGGCCGCCACGCGGAGCAACGTGTTCATGTGTTTGGGCGCCCGTGTTCCGCTGGCGCGGAGGGTGATGGCGCGATATCCGCCTTCGCAGAGGGCCGCGAGCAGGACGCCCATTCGCCGAGCCAGCTCCACCAGCGGTTTTTCATCGGCGGGGAGATCGAGCTTTAATCCGCCGGCGTTGACGGCGCCGCGGATTTCGCCGGTGTTGAGATAGGCCACGATCGCCTTGCAGGCTTCCACGGACACGGCCGTTTGCGCCTCATCCGTGCTTGCGCCCAGATGCGGCGTCAGCACGGCATTTTCGCAAGCCAACAATGGGTGATCCTTCGCCGGCGGCTCGGTCGCGTAAACATCGATCGCCGCCCCGGCGATCTTCTTTTCCCGGAGCGCTTCAGCCAGCGCGATTTCATCGATCACTTCGCCGCGCGCATCGTTCACCACCAGCAGATTCGGCCGGCATTTGTGCATGAGCCGATCGCGATTCAGCAGATGCCGGGTCTGGTCGCCGCCGGGAACGTGGAACGTGATGACATCAATCTGCGAAAGGAACGGGTCGAAATCCTTGATGAGTTTCACCTTGCCGTCCAGGGCCGTGGGGCCGGTGAAGTAGGGATCGAACCCCACGACGTTCATCTCCATCGCCAGTGCCCGCGTGGCGACGGTGCGGCCGATCCGGCCGAGTCCCACGACGCCGAGTGTTTTTCCCGCCAGCTGCGTTCCCTGATAGACGCTGCGCTTTTTCCAGTCCAACTGGCCCGATTTGAGGCTCTGATGGGCCTGTGGAATTTTTCGCGCCAGCGACAGCAAAAGCGCCAGCGCGTGCTCGGCCGTCGAAAGCGTGCTGGCTTCGGCCGTGTTGAGCACGAGGATTCCCTTGGAGGTCGCGGCCTCCAGATCGATGTTGTCCACTCCGACGCCGGCGCGGGCAATGGCTTTGAGCTTCCCCGGCTTCTCAAGCACCTTGGCCGTCACCTTCGCGCCGGAGCGCACGATCAGGGCATCATATTCTCCCACGATGGCCGCAAGTTCATCTTCCTTCAGGCCGACCTTCGCGTCGAAAGCCGCGTCGCTTTCCTTCAGAAAATCCAGGCCTTGATCAGCCAATTTGTCGGCAACCAGAATACGCATGGATAAAACCTCCAAAATCGTGGAAAGGGTCGAATCGTAAGGAACGGCGGGTCAGGCTTCAAGCATTGCGCAGTCCCAGCCGTCGTTTTCCTTCAAAACCTCGAGCTCCACACAGAGCATGTTTTTGGCGTGATTGAAGCGGAGATTGGTAGCGGTCGAAAAATGTAGCGCCCGGGCCTTCATTGCCCGAGCGTAATCGGCATGGTCGTTGCCGGCGGAGAAATGTCCGGCTGCGTTGCGGGGGCCGGTTCCTCCTGTTCCGCGGGCGCAGCGGCCTCCGCGGGATTTTTGAATCGCGCCAGCGGTCCGTGGTCGCCGTCGAAGATCAAGAGCACGCCGAGCCAAATCTGCGCCGCCATCACCAGCACCAGCAGGAACGCGAACGCGCCGAGAAAAACACGGCTCCGGGGCGCGAAGCGGGTCAGCAGCGCCAGGATCAGCGTCAGCACGAGAATCGAAGCGCCGAACACGATGTGCAAACCTTCGCGGGCCTGCCTGGCATCGGGGATATGCTTGATCGCGCTCTGAAAGTGGTCGCGATTAATGATCCATGGCCACGGGAGGAGAAAATCACCAAACCACAATCCGGTGAGGAGCGCACCGATGGCCAGCAGGGCCGTCAGCATCCAGAACCTCGCGGCGGGGGTGGTTCGCGTCACCGGAATCTCGTCGCCGGGATCGTTCAGGGCTTGGAGGAGTGAGATGGGTTTGACGGTTCCTTCGCGGCCGGCCTCGGCGGAAATATAGGTGGGGGGAACTCGCTGCACGACGACGGTCTCGGTGGTGACCGCCCGGCGAATCGACAGCCCCAGCGCCGCCGCCGCCAGTGCGAATACTGTTCCGGCCATGAACAGATGGATTTCACCCTGGGGGGCAAAATACTGGACTTTATCCTCTAAATTCTGGGGCCTGGCGGGTGAATCGGGCATAACATTGAGTTTTCCCTGAACGGCGAATCCCAGGCGAAATACCATTTCCCCGCCGTGCCATGCGCCTGATACCATCAATCCCAGTGCTATCACCAGCATGAACAGCGCGGGAATGCGCAGCAATCTTCGCCAGGAATCGGACGCCCCGAGCCACATGATCACGGCGATCAGCGCCAGCCCCGTCGCGGCGGAGTTGAGGATGATGTGCTGCCTAAGGAAATTCCAGTCGGTCTGATCGAATCCGCTGTCCGTCTTGAGTTCCACAAAAGAATCGGCGCCGTTGCCATGGCTCATGACATCCTGAAGCGCATACAACCCGCTGGTGACGGCGGGAACGGCCGAGAGCGCGCCGATCAGAATCATCCATTGTCCGGCCAGACGAAATGAGCTGCGCCGCCAGAGAAAGCTGAAAATTTCGATGGCCACGCCCACGCCGAGCATCGCCAGGGGGAAATGAATCAGAATCACATGGAAGTTCGGAACGATGAATTTGTCCACAATATCTCCTGTTTCCCTTTCGGACTCCCCCATTACTTCGCCGGGTTGGCCGCCAGATCTTTTTTGGCTCCTTCGAGAACCATGACGCTGTAGGCTGTAACCAGGACGGGATTGTCCTCCATCCATTTCCGCTGCCCGGCAAAACTTCCATCGGGGCGCTGGAGCATCGCCAATTTATCGATCAGCGCCAAGCGCCAGTCGTGATGTTTTCCCTGGGGATCGATGATGACGGGCTGGCCGTAGGCGGTGAGCGAACGGTTCATGGTGTAGAAATAATAGTACAAACCGCCCTGGGCGTTTTCCGGACCCGACGCCGCCATGCCGGGATTTTCGTCCACCGTGAAATTTTTGCTGATCCAGTCCCACGCGGCCTTGACGCGCGGATCATCGTGGGACAATCCGGCATAGATCATGCTCTTGAGTCCCGCGTAGGTCATCGAGCCGTAGCTGCGCAGCATTCGCCTTCCGCCGATGGCGGTGTAGTCGCCGGCCGCGGACATGCCGCCGTTGGCGGGTGTATAGATAAATCCACCATCGTCGCCGGCCCACGGCTGGCTGTTGGTCTCGGAAAAATTCTGGCATTTGCCGACGAACTTCAGGGCATCGGCGAATGCGGGATCATCCGGCTTCACCCCGGCATCGTGCATCGCATCCAGCGCCATTTGCGTGTTGCTCAAATCCGGCCGGGAGCGTTTGCCGTAGCCGAAGCCGCCGAATTTCACATCCTGATCGCTTTTGACGCGCAGCTCTTCGGGCACGCCGGAAATCCGGTCGGACCATTGCAGCGTGCGGAGATAATCGAGCGCCTTTTGCATCGCGCCCCGATATTCACCTTCCTTTGATTCGGCCAGGGCGCTGATGGCGATCGCGGTGTTGTAGCACGCCAGCACATCCTTGTAGATTCCGCCGCTGTCCACCTGGTAGGACAGGAGTTTGTCGTAGCCTTTGTCCAGGAACGGTATGTCGGCGTCATATTGATCATCGGCGATGAAAGCGCGTAAGACCATCGCGGTGATCCCCGGCGGATCGGCCTCATCCTGCCAGCCAAAATCAGGCTTTTGCTGCGTCTTCAAATATCCCATCGCTTTATCGATGGTCGCTTGAGCAAGCTGGGCGGGATCAGTTGCGTCGGCGGATGCAAACCGCAGTCCGCCCAGCAACGCGGCCATCGCCAGCAGTATCCCAAAACGTTTCATGGCAAGCCTCCGGTTCACGGGTTCCCACAAGCTTATCGCGCCGCTGGGTTTGGAGCGATCATCCGGGGGCAAAAATTGCGCGGCGTTTCCTCTTTTTCTCCGTTTTGCCGCATTTTATGGGATGATATATCGCCATGATGACGCTGCGGCGCAAACTCGCTTATCAGATCGCCACGCTCGTCGCGAGTCTGCTGGCAGCGGGGGTGGGTTCGATCTGGCAGATCAACGCCATGCGCTCGGATTTCACCACGGCGCTGAGCGATTATCAGCGTCTTCAAAGACTCAATGAAGTCGGCACCTACGTCGCGGCCGCTCGATTGTATCTCGGCGTCGCTCATCCCGAACCGGGCAATGCGCGGCTCGAATTGGAACGCGCTCTGGAGCTTTACAACAAAGGCTTCCCGCCGGATGCGCCGTCGCTGGATGCCGCGCTGGAGCAAACGGTCCGCCAATCCTTCGTGACGGCCGATTCAAATCCCAATTTCTCCGGCCCGGAAAGCCTCGACGCCATCGTCAAGCCGATGATCGATCTCGACGTGGAAAGCCGCGGGGCGATCCAGTCGGCGTATGATCAGGCGAACCATCATTTGAAGCTGCTGATGCTCTCCATGAGCGGCCTGCTGGTGGGAGTGGCGCTGATCGCGATGGTAATCGGCATCGCGCAGTACCGGGCGATCCTCTGGCCGCTGGCGAGAATGAAGCTGGCGGTGGAGCGGATAGCGGCCGGGCGATTCAACGGCCGGGTCGATCCGGAGGGAACGCTGGAATTCGCGGAGCTGGCGGTTAATTTTAATCGCATGGCGACCCGGCTCGAGGACCTCTATCACAACCTTCAGCAGCGCGTTGAAGCCAAGAGCCGGCAACTGGTCCGCAACGAACGTCTCGCCAGCGTGGGCCTGCTGGCGGCGGGCGTCGCCCATGAAATCAACAACCCCCTGAGCATCATGACCGCGCACGCGGAATTGTCCCTGGGCGCGATCGAGCGCGGCGATGAAACCGCGCAGGATGAATCGGCACGCTCGCTGCAGGTCATCTGCGAGGAAGCGTTCCGCTGCAAGCGCATCGTCCAGAAGCTCCTGACGCTGGGTCGCGGACCGCAGGAAGCGCCCTCCATTTTTTCCCTGGGCAGTTTGGTACGGGAGGTGGTTGCATCCGTCTCGGCCATGCCGGAATATCACGACCGCATCCTGACCGTCAAGCCCGCCAACGGGATCGACGACCGCATCAAGGGAAGGAGTGATGAGATCAAACAGGTGGTCCTCAACCTGATATTCAATGCGCTGGAGGCCACCACATCGGGCGGGGAGGTGCATGTGGAAATCGGCGCCGATCGCCGCGAGGTCGAGCTGAGCGTGATCGATACCGGAAAAGGAATGACCGAAGCGGTGCTGGACCAGATTTTCGAGCCGTTTTACACGGACAACAGCGGAAAAACGGCGACGGCCGTCGAAGCGCGGCGCGGAATGGGGTTGGGGTTGTCAATCGTCCACGCGATCGCCTTGCGGCATGGCGGCGAGATCCGCGCGCACAGCGACGGGCCGGGTCTGGGGAGCCGATTCACCGTTGTTCTCCCGACCGCTTCTTTTGATGTCGATGAGGAATTCGATCAATGAATCAGTCCAAACCGCTGACGCCGTCGGATGTGCGGGTTCTGGTTGTCGATGACGAAGGCCGGCTGCGCGACGTGCTGACCCGCGCGATCGGCTCATGGGGGTTCCCTGTCGCGGGGGCGCGCTCCGGGGAAGAAGCGATGCGGCTCATGCAGGCATCCAAATTCGATATTTTCATCCTCGATCTGAACCTTCCCGGAGTCAGTGGAATTGAGCTGTTCGAAAAACTCCGCGCGACCAGCTCCGAGCAGCAGGTGATCGTCCTGACCGGGTTTGGAAATCTGGAGGCGGCTCGGGCTTCCATCCGGCTGGATGTGGTCGATTTTCTGGAAAAGCCGTGTCCTCTCGGCGAGCTGGAGACAGCGCTTCATCGGGCGACTCAGCGGCTGGTGCGTCCGATGCCGCAGGCTTTGGATCCGGCGGAGCCCGAGGACAAATCCGACGATGGGCCGGTGCAAACCCTCGAAGATGTGGAGCGCGAGCACATTATTTCGGCGCTGCGGCGCAACGATGGCAATCGAACGGCGACGGCGCTGGAACTAGGCATCAGCCGGCGCACGCTGCAATACAAGCTCAGCGAATATCAGAAGCAGGGATTCGCGGTGGATGAATAATGCCGTCCCATCGGTCACTCACCCCGAGCCGCGGCGCGGCGATCCTGGTGCTCACCACGGCTTTCTGGGGGTCCAGCTTCGTCGTCATCAAGCGGATTTCGCCGGACATGCCGGCGGCGCCCATCTGCATGGCGAGATTTGTGATCGCGGCGATCGCACTTTCACCGTTCGTTCGCGTCGACCGCAAAACCTGGCGATATGGCATCGAAATGAGCACCTGGCTTTTCGCGGGATACGCGACGCAGGCCGTCGCTCTGCGATATACCTCCGTCAATCGCTGCGCATTCATCACGGGAACGTATGTGGTTTTCGTGCCGCTGCTGGCGGCGATCGCCGGTCACGGAGTGCGGCCCAGCGTCTGGACAGCCGCGATCATGGCGATTTGCGGCTGCGGTCTGCTGTGCGGCGAGGGCGGCGGTCCAAATGTCGGAGATTTCTGGTCGCTGGCGACCGCGATGACATGGGCGGTGTACATCTTCCGCCTGGAAGCGGTCGCGGCGAGATTTAAACCGTTGCCGCTGGCGATATCGCAGATCGTCCCCGTCGCGGTCTTCAGCGGCATCTGGTCCGCCACGGCGCCGCATCACGTGGTCGAATTTCATTGGCCGGCGCTGATTTACCTTGGCGTTGCGGCGACGGCGGCGACGACCTGGCTGCAGGCGGTCGCCCAGCAGGTCGTGCCCGCGCCGCAAACGGCGGTTATCTTCACGCTTGAGCCGGTGTTCGCGGCGGGTTTCGGATTCGTCATGCTCGGGGAGCGGCTGGCGGTCCGGGGAATTATCGGCGCGGCGCTGGTGATTGCGGCGGCGATCGTAAGCCAAGAGTCCGGTTTTAATGAAGGACGTTCGGAGAGTTCGCAAATGTCATAATCGACCAACCAGCGACTCTAACTACCAAACTCACTTAGACTAGCGGCGAACGTCGAGATCGCGGCGGCGGCGAGGGCAGGCTGCGTTTGAAGCACGAGATGCGGCGCCGACAAGTAAGCGACTTGTGTCTCGGGACGAGCGGCCAGGATCTCCTTGAGATTATGGCCTGGCACGACCCGATCGCGGTCGCCACGAAGATACAGGATTGGCACCGCACACGATGCGAGTTCCCGAAGCACATTGACTTGCAAAACCGCCCGGACGCGGTGAGCGATAACCGCGGGCAACACGTCCTTCAGTGCTTCGGCCTTCAGTTCGCGCCATTCGGGTGTCGAGTAGCCGCCGAACATTGCCTTGATGCGCGTCGCCGCGGGATAAAACCGAAATGCGAACGGACTCGCCAAATGTCGAAGTAAGGAAAGGCGCGGCCGCACGGGATTTCGGACAAACGTGGCGCAGAGGATGACGCCTCGAAGTCCTTGCGGGCGAGTGGCAGCCGCCATCAACGCGAGCGGGCCGGAAAAGGATTCACCGAGAAGCAAGAACGGCGAAGGGCTTGGCAGCGCGGAGAGAACCAGCGGAAGCAGTTCGTTGTATCCAAGCACATCACGCGGCGGATAGGCTACGATGATTGGACGGAATTCTGGCGGCAGATGACGGATGAGCGGACGAAACAGTACGCCGCTGCCATCGAGTCCTGGCAAGAGAATTAGAGTGATTTCGGCCACGGCGTCTAGGCGTTTCTCGTGAAATATTCCTGCTCCAACTGTTTCAATTTTTTCCCAAGCGCCGCGAAATCATCGTTCAACTTTTTGGCGCGCTGAGAATCGCGCGCTAGGCCGACATCGGCAAAAAGATTCTCAAATTCTGCCAATGCGATTTCGGTTTCGGTGATCTGCTGCTCCAATTCCTTGACGGTGAGCCGGCCGAACGGTCTGGCCCAGGCGTTGTCCGGCCGTTTTTTGGGCGGAAGATTGGGACGGGGTTTGGATTCTTTTGGTTCGGGGGTCTTGGGCCGCCGAGCCTCCGCGGCAAGCTGGGCCTGGCGCGTGGCCCAAGCGGTGTAGTTGCCGGAAAACTGAATCATTTCGGGGGGCTTGAGGATGAACAGACGATTGATGATCTTATCCAGAAAATAACGGTCGTGGCTCACGCAGATGATCGTCCCGGCGAAGCCGGCAAGTGCGGACTCAAGGGCCTCGCAAGATTGAATGTCCAGATGATTCGTCGGCTCATCCATGACCAGAACGTTGGGGCGATCGACGAGTAGCTGAGCCATCGCGACGCGGGCGCGTTCGCCGCCGCTGAGCATTTTGATGGGCTTGTCGATTTCCTCGCGGCGGAAAAGCATCATCGCCAGCACAGAGCGCAGATCGCCCGGCGAGATTTCCCGGTCGCCGCGGACTTCCTCGGCGACGGTGCTTTCAGGATCGAGATCGCCGAGGCGCTGATCGTAATATCCGATGTTGAGGTTGGCTCCCCAGCGAATTTCTCCGGCGTCGGCATCGCGGCGGCCGAGCAGGACTTCCAGCAGCGTCGTCTTTCCCGAACCGTTGGGGCCGATGATTCCGACCCGCTCGGCGCGGCGAATTTCCAGGTCGATATCCTTCCACAGCGGCTTATTGTCGTAGGATTTGCTGAGTTCCTTGACCTTCAGGACGCGATCGCCGGCGCGCTGATCGGTGCCGAGCGAGACATGAATCTTTTTCGTTCCCGCGACATCCTGGAGAAGGGCGTCGCTGCGAAGCAGGCGCTGAAGCCTCTTGTCGCGGCCCTTGGCTTCCTTGGAACGCTGGCCCGCGCCGAAACGGCGGATGAATTCCGCCTGTTTCTCGATGTCCGCCTGCTGTTCTTCAAACGCGCGCTTCTGGGTCAGTTCCTGCAAGTCGCGCTGCGTGACGAACGCGGAGTAGTTTCCGGGATAGGTTTTCAATCGCGCCCCGGTCAGCCAGGCGATTCGGTTGGCCATGCGGTCCAGGAGATAGCGATCGTGGCTGATGATCAGGACGGCTCCGTTGAAATCGGCCAGATATTCCTCGACCCAGGCGATGGCGGCCAGATCCAAATGGTTGGTCGGCTCATCCAGCAGAAGCAAATCGTTTTGCGCGGTGAGAAGCTTTGCCAGCGCCAACCGCGACCTCTGGCCGCCGGAAAGGGTGCCGACGTTCTGCTCCCAACTGTCGCGGTCCAAACCGACGCCGAGCAGCGCGGCTTCCAGGCGGTGCCGCCAGGCGTAGCCGCCGGCAATCTCGAATTCGTGCTGGACGTGTTGATAGCGTTTGAGGAGACGGTCCAGCTCGTCCCCAAGGACGTGGGCCATCTGGTGCTCGATCTCGCGCTGTTCGTGGGACAAATTATGCAGCGTGGCGAAGGCCAGCTCGGCCTCATCGATTACGGTGTTGGAAGGATCGAACACTGGGTCCTGCGGGAGATGACCGATGCGAATCCCCTTGGAGACGGCGGCTGATCCGGCATCGATGGGCAATTCGCCGAGAATGACTTTGAACAGCGAGGTTTTTCCGCTGCCGTTGTCGCCGATCAATCCGATGCGTTCGCCGCGATCGATGTTGAAATCGAGCTTGTCGAACAGGACACGCCGTCCGAAAGTCTTCTCGATCTTATTGAGTGTGGCGATCGACATGGGGAAAGGTTATACGGCGCGGACGGTCTGCATATTTCGGCCCATGCCCCGTAAGATACCAGTAATGACCGCGAACCTCTCGCTGATCCTTGCAATCCTTCTGGGAGGATGTGCGCAGGTCCAGTTTGAAGCAACTCCCGGCGCCGGCGAACAGCCAATCCATGTGGGAAATTCTCAGGATGTTTTTATTCCGGACAAGCCCCTGGAATATCGGATGCGCGCGATGGATGGGCATCTCGTTTTCTGGATCGATAATCCGACGAGTGATTCGGCTGAGTTACTGGGCGACAAGAGCGAGGTCGTGGATCCGGAGGGCATATCGCACGCAATTCGCGGCCAGACCATCGCTGGGCAATCCTCGATCAAGCTGGTATTGCCGCCGCTGGCGGACTCGGCCGAAGAACCGCCGCCGAATCCGGCGGCACCCGTGAGTCCTTATGATCGGCCGGGGTTTATTCCCGTTCCAGATATCACGACGGCCCAGGGGGAGGACAATTCCACCTGGCAATGGGATGATGAATTGGATATTCAACTGAATCTTTTTTTCGAGCAGGCTGGCCATCCGTTCGAGCGGCATTTTTCCATTCGCCGCGTGCGGAAGTAATCTTTCAAGAAGGCCGAACGAATGGTCTGGTGGTGCATCGTCTTCCTTGCCGTCGTATTCATCGGCGTGACCAAGAGCGGTTTCGGCTCGGGCGTGGGGCTCATGATCGTTCCGACGACCGCGATCGCGATGGGGCACATTCCCGGCCGCGGCTCGGAGGCGGCGCTGGGATTGCTCCTGCCTTTGCTCATCGCCGGAGACCTGATCGCGGTCTGGCAATATTTTCATCTGTTTTTTCCGAGGGAGACGAACGATCCGCCGGGCCTGCGTCTGCAGGCCCGCGGGGTGATTGGCCGGCTCATGCCCGGGACGATCGTGGGAGTGATCGTGGGGGGATTGCTGCTGGAACTGATCCACACCCGCGGCGATCTGGTGAACGCGCTCATCCGCATCGAAATCGGCTGCGAATCGGTTTTGCTGGTGTCGCTTCATTGGTGGCGGATTTACCGCGGCGTCCAAAATCGGCTGTTGCCCGAACCGTGGCGATCCGCCCTCACCGGCTCCTTCGCGGCGATCAGTTCCACGCTGGCGCACGCCGCGGGTCCGATCATCGCCATGTATCTGCTTCCGCTGGGTCTGGATCGCGAGCTTTATGTGGGAACGTGCGCCGTCTATTTCTTCCTTCTCAACACCGCTAAAATCCCCGCGTATTATGCCAGCGGCCAGTTCGCGCACGCGCAATTGTCGTTCACGATTCGGTTTCTGCCGCTGGTCGTGGTCGGCGCGATTTTTGGCCGGTGGCTCAATCGGCGGATGAATGATGCGATTTTCACGCGGATAGTTTACATCGTCACTTTCGCGCTGGGATGGTACATTCTGACCGATGGCATCCTCAGGCTCTTCGGCCGGCACATCGCCTGATCCGCGAGTGCTGGGCATCCTCAGCGATACGCATGACAACGTCGCCGCCGCGGCCGCCGGGATCACAACGCTTCGCGCCGCGGGAGCGCAATTTCTGATTCACTGCGGCGATGTGGGAGGGGAAAGAATCCTCGATCTTCTGGCGGGCATCCCCTGCGCTTTCGTCTGGGGCAACAATGATTTTGACCGGGCATCGCTGAAGCGTCACGCGATTGGGCTGGGGATTCAATGCGGCGACGATTTCGCGCGGCTGGAATTCGGCGGGAAAAAAGCGGCCGTCACCCACGGCGATAATCCCACGCTTCTTCGACAGGCCACCAAAATGGATTCGGATTTTGATTATCTTTTCCTCGGCCACAGCCACATTCCGTCCGATCAGCGGGTGGGTAAAATTCGCGTCATCAACCCGGGCGCGCTGCATCGGGCGGCGAAAAAAACCGTCGCGGTGGTTGATCTGGAGGGAGATGTCGTCAGGTTTCTGACCGTCAGAATTTAGCGCCAGCGGCAGGTCGGCCGTAAGGCTACAATAATATTGTCATGGAACAGGCGTCTCTGCCATGGAAGATCCGCGGTTTCGGGCCGGTCGATCTGCCGGCGTGCCGGAAGCTTTACGTCGAGGGACTGCTGGGCGGCAAGCTCGCGGAAAATGATACCGGGCTCGATATGGATGATATCGAGTCGGTTTACATGAATGTCGAGGGGAATCATTTCTGGGTTGCGGAGTTTGGGGACGGCCGTGTCGTCGGCATGATCGGCGTGCAGCATCACGATCAGGGCGTTGGCGAAGTTCGTCGGCTACGCGTCGACAAGGATTTTCGCCGCCGGGGCATTGGCAAGGCCCTGCTGGAAACAGCCATCACATTCTGCCGGGACAATCAGTATCTTAAAGTGGCGCTCGATACGTTCGCGGAGCCGGTGGACGTTGTTGGAATGTTCCGGAAGCTGGGTTTCCGTCACGGCGACACCCGGCACTTGGCGGGGAAGGACTTGATGTATTTCTATATGGATCTCTATTCGGGGCCGGCTCGACCACACAAGGGAGATCATGTAGGAGATCGCGCGCCGGACACTGGGACTGCCCCCGGATAAATTTTGGAAATTCTAATCGTCCTTAGTCCAGATTCACTTTTTCGATCGGTTCCTGGTCGGGATGGTAATCGTGGAACAGCTTGCCGATGTCATCGGCCATCTGATCGGCCATCTGGGCTCGCAGATCGTCTTCGGTTTTGTCGGCGCTTTCGGGGGTCCAATCGGTGGTGATCTGCACGGCCTCGCTGGGGGCATCGCTGGGCCAGCGGGTGTCGCCTGTGGCTGAATCGACGATCTTCACGATGGCGTCCATGTGTCCGCGCATCTGCCCGCTTCCCGCCGGCTTGACGATTTCGGCGCGCCAGATGTTCACATACAGCACCTGCCTGGCGCCCAGCCTGCGTCCGATCTCGGCGATGGTCATGGGTGTGTATTGCCGCTGGTTATCCTGCAGGCGCTCCAGCGCCTGCTGATCCACCAGGGATGCGATCCTGGCATCGTCGAGCATCTTGCGCAAGACGAGCGTCATGTGCTGCGTTTCGATGCCGGAATCCAACGAGAGGCCGTAGCTCTCGACCAGCACCAGCATCGTGTCATTCTTGTTCGGAACGTACTTGGCGCTGACGGTTGGGCCGTTGGCTCGGTCGGCGACGACGCCGACGGCCTGACATCCCGCCAGTGTCCAGACCGCACCGGCGGCCAGGGCGTATCCGGCAATTCTGAACCGGTTAGAAGTCATGGTCGTTATCCGCCGGGTGAGTGATAAAAAGCTTTCCCAGTTGCGTGGTGAGGGCATCGACCGTTTTGCGATAGACCTGTTCATCGAGCAGATTGGGCAATCCCTCGGGCGGGGCGCTCGGGGGATAGACGCTGCTAATATTGTCGTTCTCATACGCGCCCCTGGCCCTGCCGCCGGCGACTTCGATGACCTTCACATCCGCCACAGCGTCACCGCGCGAAAGATCGACCGAATCGTTCGGGTGCAGCGAAAGACTTTGCACCTCGATATAAATCAACCGGCTGGCGGGGAGCCGCAGGGCGATCTGCTCGGCGGAATCGGATTGGGATTCGGGATGAGCCTCCTGAAAACGCAGCACCCGACCGATGTCCAGAAATGTGGTGCCCTTCAGTTCATCCACCTTGGCGTCAACGCCCTGTTGCAACTTGTCCTCCAGGCTGCCGGCGATATCGGCGCAGATGCTCGGGTGATCGACGGTCAAACCCTCATCGGCCCAAACCATGATGGCGACGCGCTGGCCCTTGAGGCCGGCGTAGGCGGGGCCGACGTTGTTCTCTCCAACGGCTTTGGAGGCGACGACGCCAAGGGCATCGCATCCCGCGCACGTCAGTGTTATCAGGGCCGCGAGCAATATCAGAGCGATGCTGGGAAGAATCCGCCCGCGCCGCGACCGACCACACCACATATTCCGGCTCCTCGGCATCATCTCGGGCAGAAAGATCATGAGCGCCATCCGTCGATCCCGTGAAGATGAATGAAAATCTTCCACGCCCAGGCGGCGACTGCCAACGCCATAAACAAGGGAACATAGTATCGGCTTGGACCCAGGGCGATCAACCGGTAGACGGAACGTCCGGTAACCGCGACATACAACCCGGCCCAGAACGTCACGACCGTCGCCAAGGCGAGCAAGGCTCCCATCGGCTGAACGTAGAAGCTGGCCGGAAAATTTCCGCGTGCGAACCAGGCGAAGCTGGTGGTCATTCCGCAACTGGGGCAGGGCAATCCGGTTCGCAACGCGAACTGGCACGGGTCAAAACCAAGTTGGGTGTGCGTTCCCATTCCGGTGGGACTCGGAACCAGGCGTGCGGCCGTGATCATCAACCCCAGACAGACGGCGGAAATCCCCAGCCAAAGGGTCCGCCCCCGCGCGCCAATAGTGACCGACTCAATTCGCGGTGAGAAGATCGGGGGAACCTGCGCCAGATCCATTGCGGCAAAATACCGCAGCGAAGGAGCGATTGCTATTGCATTCTGCCCAACAATTGCGCAACCGTCGTCTTTTCACTCCCAGTGCTCCGATGTGCGGGTTCACGAGCAGATGTGCGACAAAATTTCGCCGTATTCCATTTGGCTGGATACGGTTATACGAATTGAGAAGTTTGGCCGTGGCGGATGTTTCTGGACCACGGCGGCGACGGTACTGAATTTGCGGTTTCGGGGCTTTGGGATGCGGTATGTGCCGAATATTCAAAATAGGTGATATATACGTTGCTCATTGACAGTCAATATCCGATAGTTGTACTAATTATATATTTGCCCCCCCCGCAGTTGGCGGGGCGAATTGAGTGAAAATTTGGTGGAACTTCATTCGGTCGAGTAAATTCGTTACCTAACATTGCCCGTTCCTACGGGAACCAGGTGAAGTTCCCGATTTGGCACGAGGTCCGCGTCTTTAAATATGTATTGACGTGGATGTGGCAGTACATAACGAAAGCGTTTACGGCTTATGCGCGTTTTCATGCTCGGCTGGGAATTCCCCCCATTCATCAGCGGTGGTCTGGGCACTGCGTGCTATGGTTTGACCAAAGCGATGAGCGGATTGGGCACGGACATCATGTTCGTTCTTCCCCGCCCGGTGACGACTCCTTTTTCAACCCATGTCCGCCTAGTCAGCCCGCGGGCGGGATCTCCGCTGGCATCTCCGAGCACCGAATTCCGCCTGGATGAATTTGAGCACGTCACGTTTCGCACGGTTGACGCGCAGATGGTGAATTCCTATCAGACGTCCGCCCAATACGGCGATGAACGGGAGCTGGAAAAAAAAGCGGCGGCGGTTCGCGTCCGGGCGCTGAAGGCGACGCAGGTCGAGGGGGAACCGCTGATGCCGCCGATTCCTCCGCCGCGGCCGTCGGGCGCGATCCCCAGCTTTATCGGAGCGGGGGGACTTGGCGCGAATTCGCCGTATGCCGGGGATCTCTTTTCGGAAATTCAGCGCTATGCCGCCCTGGCGGGTGAGATCGCGCGGCAGGAATCGATCGACGTCGTTCATGCTCACGATTGGATGACATTCCCCGCGGGGATGGCCGTTGCCGGGGTCAAGGGAGTTCCCCTCATCGTTCATGTGCACAGCACCGAGTTTGACCGATCGGGTCTGCATATCGACCAGCGCATTTACGACATCGAGCGCCGGGGGATGCACAGCGCGATGAAGATCATCGCCGTCAGCTATCTGACCAAGAACCTGATCACGCATCACTACGGCATCGATCCGTCCAAGGTTGAGGTGGTGTACAACGCCATCGAATCCAACGGCAACGGCGTCGAAATCGAGAAATACAACATCCACAAGGATGAGAAGATCGTGCTGTTCCTCGGCCGGATCACGATGCAGAAAGGCCCGGAATATTTCCTGGCCGCGGCCAAGAAGGTGTTGGAGGTCATGGACAACGTGAAGTTTGTCATGGCCGGCTCCGGGGACATGATCCGCCGGACCATCGAAATGGCGGCGGGCATGGGGATCGGTCACAAGGTTTTGTTTACCGGCTTCCTTCGGGGAAACGACGTGGAAAAAGTGTTCAAGATGGCCGACCTGTACGTCATGCCAAGCGTCTCCGAACCGTTCGGCATCGCGCCGCTGGAAGCCATGAGTCACGATGTTCCGGTGATCATTTCCAAGCAATCCGGCGTTTCGGAAGTCCTGACCCACGCGCTTAAAGTTGATTTCTGGGACATCAACGAGATGGCGAACAAGATCATCGCGGTTTTGCGGCATCCTCCGCTGGCGACAACGCTTCGCGAACACGGCAGCTTCGAGGTGCGCCGGTTCAGTTGGGGCGACGCCGCCCGATCCTGCCTCGGGGTTTACGAAGAAGCCCGCCACGCCATGAACGGACATGGATAGATAATTCATCGCCTCGCACACTTCGGCAATCGTCGATATAAATCTGCGATATGGTTGATGCTCCCTCATCAAGGACGGTTGCGCCGACCCGACCGCGAGGCGCGTCGCTGCTGCGGCTGATCGGAGCGTTCAAACTCCTCAAGGGGGCTCTGCTTATTGCCGCCGCGGTCTCGGTCTTCAAGCTCATTCATAATGATATCGCCGACATCATTATTGAATGGTCGCGGCGGCTTCATATCGCGCCGGGAAATCGCCTGGTCGAGCGTCTCGTTGAAAGAGTGCTGACCATCAGCCAACGCCAATTGTTCGTCGTGGGAATCGTGCTGCTGATTTACGCGGCGATGTTCACCGTCGAAGGCGTCGGTCTTCTGCTGCTGAAGCGCTGGGCGGAATGGATGACCGTCATTACCACATCGGGGCTGATTCCGTTTGAGATCTACGAAATGGTTAAGCGTCCAACCTGGCTGAAGGCGCTGGCGATGATTGTCAACATCGCGATCGCGGTTTATCTGGTCGAGCACGTTCGCCGCGAGACTGCGAAGCACGCCGGTGGGGACCGGATCAATCCCATTTGAACGACACGGGAATCTGCACATCGGGATGCAGGCTCTTATGAACGGGGCAGGTCATCGCGGCGTTCTGGAGCATTTGCCGCTGCTCCTGCGTGAGAGGCAGCGGCACCCGGAAGGCCACCGACAATCGGCCTATGCGCCGCATCGGCGCGAGGGCCATTTCCTTTGTCACCGTCACCGTGGCGCCCGACAGATCGATTTCCATGCGCTGCGACGCGATTCCCATGACGGTCAACATGCAGGTCCCCAGCGCGGCGGCGACCAGATCGGTCGGGGAAAATGATTCGCCGTTTCCCATGTTGTCCGTGGGCGCATCGGTGAGCAGCGTCGCGCCCGAATCGACATGCATGGCGCTGCAGCGCAGCTTTCCCCGATAAGCGATTTGAATTTCAACCATTTGGTTTTCCTCTCATAAAAAAGTTTTGCGACATGCAAGCGCTTTATCCGCGACTTCGCAGAATTTTTCGTAAGTTTACCGTTGAACACCGGGCGTGGCGCGCGAAAAAAATTCTTGTTTTTCGCCGTTTTTCGGCTTGCGATCAAATTCGCGTTGTTCTATTTGAGGGTGAAGTTATTCGGGACTTGATCCGGGCTGAACCCTGTACGTTCCCGATCATTAATTTAATTCAAGACTTTTCTAGAGTAGGAGAAGCAATGGCACGAGGAGATCGTACCAAGGGATTTCGCGCCTTCTTTCGGGACCATTTTTTCCCGGGCGCGAAGCGAAGGACCCGCAACAGCGGCCGGCGGATTGCCCGCCCCCTGGGCGTTTTCGTGGGGATGGAGCCGCTCGAAGCCAGGCTGATGCTCAGCGCCACGCCGACGCCGGTCAGCGGCGTCCTCACCTGCACGGGAATGGAAGGCGAAAGCAACACGATCAGCGTGGATGTCACCGACAACGGAAATGTTATGGTGGCGACGGTTGACGGCCTCGGCGCCACGTTCTCGAGTTCCCAGGTGCAATCGCTGCTGATCAACGCCGGCAGCCGACACGACATCATCATTGTTTCTCCGGAGATCGGGATCCCTGAAACCCTGACCGAAGACTGCGGCTCGTGTGCACCGCAGAATTCTGATTTGACCCCGGTCCAGCCGGCCGCTGTTTCACAGCCGTCTCCCGCGGACTCCGTCGCCACTTCGCTCGCATCCAACTCGGTCGGTACGTTCACCAGCAATTCCACAAGCGCGGCGCCGGGCGCTTCGGACAATTCATCCACAAGCTCTTCATCCTCCGCTTCCGACAAAGAATCCGTCACGCCCACGCCACCGCCCGTGGTCAGCACGCCCGTGGTCAGCACGCCCGCGATCAGCACACCTGCGGTGAGCACGCCCGTGGTGAGCCCGAGCAATCCCAGTGATCCCGCGACGCCGGATGCGGTCATCACCGTGACCAGTCCGTCAACCATTCTTCCCCTGGAATCTGTCAACGTTCAGGCCGTCAAGTCCACCTTCGGCAGCGGAACTGATATTACCAGCACTATTGCCTGGGATTTCGGCGATCCGGGATCCAAATACAATGACCTGGAAGGATTCAACGCCGCCCACGCTTATGCCAACCCGGGCACCTATACCATCACACTTACCATCACTACGCCCGACGGGGATGTCGGCGTCGCCACCCAGACTGTCACCATCGGTCAGGACAACCGTAACACCATCTACGTCTCGCCGGCCGGCAATGATCAGAACAACGGTTCATCCGCCAATTCACCCATTGAATCCATTGACCGTTTGAACCAGTTGATCACCAGCAATACGCGCGTCCTGTTCCAGGATGGCGGAACTTATCTCATGACCGACAGCGGCATCAACGTCGGCGGGCTGCAGCACGTTTACATAGGCTCGTACGGCACCGGCACACAGCCCATCCTCATGTACAACGGAACTACCGTCGGCTCGATGATCGGCTTCAGCGTCAACTCACAAGGCATCGTCGTCCAGGGATTGGTCTTTGACTCCATCTACAATACCCCCGACATCTACAGCCCCACCGACGCCGCCCCCGACGTCTGCGATGTGGTTGGCAACGACATAACATTAATTGGAAATACGTTCTACCGCGTCTCGGACGATTTCAACTTGAACCAGAATCCCACCAATGTGCTGATTCAGGGCAACTCGTCGCCGACCACCACCGATCTGTACGATTATTTCGTTTGGGTGGAGGGCCAGGAAATCAACATTCTCGGCAACACCGTCGCCAATTCCATCAACCAGTCAGTTATTCGCGTGGACGGGCCGAACACCAGCGACATAAATATTTCCTACAACAATCTGGCCAAGACAACGCCATCGACCGACAGTTACAAAAGCTGTCTCACGCTTCAGTGGTATGATTATCTATACGCGGGAAACAACACGCTCACCAACGGACCGCTTTTCACGGGGCCGCTGACGAACGTAACGGGGGCGAACGCCACATCCGCCGCTTCTTCGCAGAACACGGTCATTGATTCCAACGTGCTGAACAATTCCAAGATTGGCATTGACGCGGAATCCATCAACACGATGATCCGAAATAACGTCATCAATCCGCCCGATGCCTACGCCCTCTTCGTGAACTCAACCGATACGTCATTTCCAGGAGTGACCTGGCAAGTGCAGAACCTCTGGATCGAGAACAACACGGTCACCTCCACGGATGTCGACAGCGGATTCCTTTACCTGGATGATGGCGAGTCCCAGAACATTCATCTGGACAACAATCTCTTCATCGATCCCGATCTCGTGATCGGCGACGCCCAGTCGGCGTATCTCTGGAACGGCAACAACGACATGAACAGCTTCACCGAGATCAAGGACAACGTCTGGGGAATGCCGGCGTCTGAAGACCTGTGGGAAAACGGCGGCGAATTCGTCCTGGGCGATGGCCAAACAGATCCAAACGCCTGGCTGACGCCGGCACAGTGGGAAGCCGAACCGCTCAGCGGCGGCGGGAATCCCAGCGGGGATGTGTATGAAAACGTCTTGCTCGGCGCTACCTATTCGGTCAACGCCGACGGTTTCACGGCCGGATCGAGTTTGCCGACTCCGTGACAATCGCGGAATCGGAAGATACATCACGGCGGCCCGGCGGGTGCGGGAGCCTGAGGTTTTTCGTAAAGCCGAAGTTCCCAAACATGGGCAACCTTGAACGACCAGGCGACCTTCCAATGTTCGGCGACGATACGGCGCATCGGTTGTTCCGGCGGCATGTAGTTGTAGATGAACGCAGGCATCAAGACGTATTTAACATCGGCCCCCAGGGGGGCGTCAGCGCGAGTTGTCCAGGGAACTTCGCCCAAATCCCAGGCAAGTGAAGTGCCGTTCTGCCGGGCATAAAACTTCAGGACAGGCGCTCCGTAGACGAGCGCGCGGCTTTTTTCACGCAGGCGATTCTCATTTTCATTCAAAAATGACCGGTATCCGTCGGTCGCCAGATATGGCGTGTAGTTGGAATTTCGCGAAAGCCATATCAGGTTCAGCGCCGCCAAAATCATGGTCGCGGCCAAACCGAATCGAATCAGGCGCGGATTGTGGCCGAGCGCTTCATCGAATAGAGCGCCGCTCGCGAGGCACAACACCCCGATAAACTGCAGCAGATTTCGTGCCCCCGCTATGTGCGCCGTCAGCGCGGTGGCTAAAAAGAGCGCCAGGAAAACCGCCTGGTAGGCATGTTTGGACGATAAGCGACCGTTTCTGAACGCCTTCGAGAGGGCCGTTAAAATGATCGAGATGGAGAATACGAGAATCGGGGCATCAAGATGCGCCAGCCAGTAGGCCGCGGCCCAGCGTGGCGTGACTTCGAAGATGCGGTCTCCCACCAGGGTGGGGTGATTCGAAAAGTGCAGATACAATCGAAAGTCGCCAACGAGAATATGCTTGAGGACGGCCGGAGGCCACAACGCCGCGACGATGATTGCGGCAGTCGTAATCATGATTGGAATCGACCATGAAACCTTGAGGTGTGTTCGGTCCCACATGATCCATCCGCTGCCGGCGACGGTGACGGCCACGGCCCAAAACAGGGTGGCCGGTACCACATAGATCATCGATAGTGCGCCAAAGGCCATCACTGCGCCGAGTCCAATGGCCGCATGCAGTGTGGGCGTGTGGCGCCACTGATAGCCCAGACCGACGATCGCCAGCGTGCAGGCCAGCATCAGATGGTGCGGTCCGATCACATTCGTTTCTTCAAGACGGATGACGCTGAACAGCAACAAACCGGAGCCAACGAGCGCCGCCGGGCGCGACGTCCTGAAGGAGTGCCTGAGCGTCCAATACAGGAATCCGATCGCCATGGAGCCGACGAGCGCTACCAGAAAGCGCGAGCGGTTTTCGAGGGACATCGCACCGGCGGGAAAAACTTCCTGTCCGAGCTTGGCGAGATAGATCGCCATCGGGCCATGTCCGTGACGGTAATAGGTAAATCCGCTCCAAAGAAAGCGCCAGGGGTAGGCCGCATTTGACGCATAATCCGCTTCATCCCAACTGAGCTCCGGCGAGGCGCACAGCAGCATGAGGACCATTGATGCCAGGGTGATGATCGCGATCACCGACAGATCTATCAGACGTTCTGATGAAGTGCGCTTGCGACCGTCACCGGATAAGTCCACGCCGGCAGTATAGCCAACGCAATTCGGCGATCCAGATCGGCGAGGTCATCGCAGATCGTAGAGATCGGCCGCCCCGCCATTGAACTGGCGGTGATCGAGCAGCCGCCCGCGGACGGCGAGGATTTGTTCCAACTTCGGCTGGTCTTTGGCAGCGCCCATTGAAAAGACAACCCATACCCGATTTCGACCTTCAATCTCAGGTATATCCCCGGGGAAGGGATCAACTCCATGGATCAGATTTTCGCGGGGAATTATCAAAACGGGATAGGCGTTAAGATAATAGTTCCCCAGAACGTCTGATCCATAATGCAGGTAAAGGGAATCGCCCTCGCGCCAGTGGGCCTTGACGTAGTTGATGGCCGGCTTCACATCGTACAGCACCTCGGGATGGATGAAATATTTGGCCTGAAGATATACGGGATAGACGAACAAAACCGCGCACACGAAAACGCGGGCCCAGGCCGACAGGAGGCTGCGCCGCCACCGATCGGGTCCGACGGCATAGCCGAAGGGTAGAACCACCAGCGGCGCGCAGAACAATGTCAGTCGTTCCGAGAACGGATACCGATGCAGTGCGGAAGCGGCCATGGCCAGCAGGAGCGTGAACATGGTGTAAGCCAGCACTCGCTTCGATCGCGTGGCCATCACGAAACATCCGAACACGAAAGCGACTACGGCGGCGTAGAAAATGAACCGGCACGCGAAGACGAACAGGGGACCATGGGAACTGTAATCGGGCACGATTCCGAGCGGATAATTGAAAAGTCCCGCGATGGTTCTTGGATACCAGAGAAAAGCCGACAGCGTTGCATGGACGGGAGCAAACGCGTCCAGCTCCTGCCAGTAACTCCGCAGATAGTCATTGGTGACGTAATAGCGGGAGATCAGCAGGTAATTGGCGGCGAAGCTGGCCAGCCAGGAAACGCCCACGGCGGCATCGGCACGGGCGAGGCCGTATTTTCGTTGCCTCCAATGCCGGATGATCCGCGTCAGACCGATTCCACCCAGGACGAACAAAAGCGGATGGCTGAACCAGAGGAGAATGTCGCCGGCGATAGCGAGGACAAGAATAGCGGCGATGCGCTCGGCGCTGGCGGCCAGGGCCAAAATGACGGTGGTCCACAAAACATCGGTTGAGTATTGCTTTCCCTCGGCGGAATATCGCACCAGCGGTTCGGCCAGCGCCAGCCATGCCGTCGCCGCCAGCGCGGTGGTTTGTCCGGCGGTTTTGCGGATGGTGCAAAAAAAAAGCGGCAGCACGAGGGCGGATGCCAGGAAGGGAATCAAGCGGATCGCCAATTCGCCATGGCCGAAAACACAGGCGGCACATTTTTGAAGAATCAGGAATCCAACGGGCGCCGCCTGGTTACCGATATCCAGCGGGCGCAGTAACTGTGCGAAATTCCTGGCGAAGATATTCGATGCCAATTGCGCATCATCGTGCAGGAGTCCCCGGTCCTGGAGGTAACGGCGGAGCCGAAGACCGATGCCGACGATCACGATTGCCCAGCCGGTGAAGGGATGGTAAAGCGTTCGGCCCAGCGGCGAACCGGCGGGGCGATCCTGAATTTCAAGCAGAGACGTCACGTCAAAGGAACGTTAATCCAATCGCTATGCACACTCAAGAAGATGAGGCGAGGGCAGGTTGCCGTCACATTTTAACGTTGAGGACGCCCGTGTTGCCTGCGCGAGATTTGCCGCATTAAACCGATGCCGACGTTTGTCTGGAACGAATATGTATTGTAAGTCGTGGGTGTGCCAAATTACGTCCCGGCCGTTTTTGACGGCTGTAATTATGGGGACGTTAATATGGACGGGCTATGTCAGTTTCGCCGTCTTTGTCTTTGGTCGGTGAGCAGATTTCCCATTCGCCGCTCTAAACTCAGTGGACCGGTTCGCATTGTGTCCCGATGCGAACTACATGAAGACCCACAAACTCCGCCAAGCGTCTTATCAGGTTGTGGAGAACCTGGAAAACCGCCGGCTCTTTTCATCCATTCTGCTGACCGCAACGTCCCTCGAGCTGCACGGGGATGCGGGACAGTCGAATTCCTTCGTCGTTCGCGCCGCCGACGGAAACCGAGTGCTCGGTTTTGCCAACGGCGCCGGCGAAACGGCTTCGCTTGACTCATGCAAGCAAGTGGTGATTTACCTTGGCCAAAAAACCGACTCCGTGAGCGTCGATCCGGACGTCGTGACGCCGGTGGAAGTAATCTCCGAGGACGGCACAACCACCTGGCTCCAAGCGGGAACGCAACAAACTTTTCCCGCTTCCGGCAATTCAGACAGCGGAGCTTCCGCGCCCACGCAGGTGCTGATCCCTCCTCTGCTGACCCCCCCTGTGGTAACCCCTCCAGTGGTAACCGCTCCAGTGGTGACCCCCCCTGTGGTGACGCCGCCGGTGGTAACCCCGCCGAGCCCGAGCAATCCCAGTGATCCCGCGACGCCGGATGCGGTCATCACCATGACCAGTCCATCAACCGTTCTCTCCCTGGAATCCGTCAACGTTCAGGCCGTCAAGTCCACCTTCGGCAGTGGAAACGACGTTACCAGCACCATCGCCTGGGACTTCGGCGATCCGGGATCCAAATACAATGACCTGGAAGGATTCAACGCCGCCCACGCTTATGCCAACCCGGGCACCTATACCATCACACTCACCATCACAACGCCCGATGGGCACGTCGGCGTCGCCACACAGACCGTCACCGTCGGTCAGGACACGCGTAGCACCATCTACGTCTCGTCGGCCGGAAATGACCAGAACAACGGTTCATCCGCCGATGCACCGATCCAATCTATTGACCGTTTGAACCAGTTGATCACCAGCAACACGCGCGTCCTGTTCCAGGATGGCGGAACTTACTTCATGACCGACCACGGCATCAACGTCGGCGGGCTGCAGCACGTTTACATAGGCTCGTACGGCACCGGCGCACAGCCCATCCTCATGGCCAACGGGCCTTCCGTCGGCTCGATGATCGACCCGAACAATAATTCGGTAGGCATCGTCGTCCAGGGATTGACGTTTGACTCCATCTACAACAGCACCGTCGGCGCCCCCGACGTCTGCGATGTGGCCGGCAACGACATAACATTCCTCGGAAACACGTTCTACCGCGTCTCCGACGACTTCAACATGAACCAGTATCCCACCAATGTGCTGATTCAAGGCAACTCATCGCCGAACACCGCCGACCTGTACAATTATTTCGCATGGGTGCAGGGTCAGGAAATCAATATTCTCGGCAACACCGTCGCCAATTCCATTAACCAGTCAGTTATTCGCGTGGATGCGCCGGACAACAGCGACATAAACATCTCCTACAATAATCTGGCCAAGACGACGCCGTCCAGCAACAGCTACAAAAGCTGCCTGACGCTACAGTGGTACGATTTTCTCTATGCGGGAAATAACACCCTCACCAACGGGCCGCTCTTTACGGGGCCGCTGACGAACGTAACCGGATCGAACGCTTCATCCGCCGCTTCTGCGCAGAACACGGTTATCGATTCCAACGTGCTGAACAACTCCAAGATTGGCGTTGACGCCCAATCCATCAACACGATGATCCGAAATAATGTCATCAATCCACCCGATACCTACGCCATCTTCGTGAACTCAACCGATACGTCATTTCCAGGAGTGACTTTGCAAGTGCGAAATCTCTGGATCGAGAACAACACGGTCATCTCCAACCATGTGGATGGCGGATTCCTTTACCTGGATGATGGCCAGTCCCAGAACATTCATCTGGACAACAACGTCTTTACCGATCCCAATCTCGTGATCGGCGACGCCCAGTCGGCGTATCTCTGGGATGGCAACAATGACCTGAACAGCTTTACGGAGATCAAGGACAACGTCTGGGGAACGCCGGCGTCGGAAGACCTGTGGGAAAACGGCGGCGAATTTGTCCTGGGCGATGGCCAAACAGATCAGAGCGCGTGGCAGACGCCGGCTGAGTGGGAAGCTCAAACGCTCAGCGGCGGCGGGCATCCCAGCGGGGATGTGTATGAGGACGTCTCGCTTGGCGCTACATATTCGATCGACGCTGAAGGTTTCACGGCCGGATCGACGTTGCCGACTTTCTAGTCACGGTTCAATCAGGTACCCGAACCCCTGAACAGGGGCGATGAATTTCGCCTCTGTTCTTTTTTTGAACTGATGAGCATCGTCGGGATGTCCTTCGGGAAATTTGCCGCGGCGTCGCGCCTTTCCGCTGAAATATTTTCAGAGCAAACCAGGCGCGGAGCGGAATTGAAGACGTCGCCGGAGGCGAGCACAGGGACGTTCGACCAGATAATACATTGCGACCGCGACGACCAAGGAAATGGCCAGCGAAAGGACGCCGTGTACGAACGTCCCGCGGCGAATCCAGCGATCTATTGTTTCAATCACGATAAAATGCACCAGATAGAGGGTATAGGAGAGCACTCCGACGAACCTGACGACGCGGAGGTTCAATAGACGAAATACCAGCCAATGTGGATAACGGACGGCCGTAATGAACACTGGAAATAATGCGATCCCCTGCAGGGAATACCTCAGGGTCTCGCGAAATTTTTCGCTCCGGACGATGAAAGTCAGCAAAAGCACGGCGACCGCGATGGGAAGCGCTATCCATTTCCAAATACTCTCCTGGACGCGGGTGCGGTCCATCGCCGGGTTGCCGCAGATGGCGAGGATGCAGCCGTAAAGGATCGAATCGAGCCGCGTGTCGGTCGCCACGAAGGTGCGGTATTGGGTCGCATGTAAATGAATGACCAGGACACAGCGCCATAACAGCATCGCGGCGCAGAGCCAACTCAATATCACGACCTGGTGAGCCGGCCTGGGAAAGAGGCGTCGAAGAACGATGTAAATGACTGGAAAAACCAGGTAGAAATGCTCTTCGACGGCGAGGGACCAGAGGATGCCGGTTCCCTTAGGTATCGCGCTGCCGCCGGCGATGATGTAATAGTTCGTGACATAAAGGAATTCCGCGGCCACGCCGCCGAGGCTCCGGCCGCCGGGAACTATGCCCATGGCGTTCAGAATCACCGCGATGGCAATGACCAGGTAGCAGGGCGGAAAGATGCGCAGGACCCGGCGGACATAAAACATCTTCAGGCTGATCGAACCGTCGCCCTCCGCTTCCCTGCGGAGAAGCGTCACGATGAGATATCCGCTCAGGAAGAAAAAGACGGTGACGCCAAATCCACCGGGAATCCTGTCGCCAAAACCGAGATGGCTTACAAACACGAGTGAAAACGCGATCGCGCGAATGCCGTCAAGCGAGGGAATGTAAAACGATCCGGCGCGGGTGGACGATCGATCATTTGCCGCGGCGTTCATCGGCACAAAGATGAACCGGGATTTCCCATCTGATCATTGGCTGTCGAGGAGTCGCCGACCATTTTGCGCAATATACAGTCCGGGGGGAGATTGTCACCTGGCAAAGAATTTGGACGCGCGGTTGTGGCCCGTTAAAGTTGAACCGCCGATGGGACGACTTCGCACGATCCTTGCTCCCTTGCGATACAAAGCGCTGCGCGGGTTGCGGTTTAAGGCTCGGGAGATGGATCAGGTCGCGGCAAAGCGCTGGGAAATGTCCCCAGCCGTGGAAGAAGATGTCGAGCCGATCGTACTTCCCGAGGGACATCTTCAGAAGATCGGCACCGGGGCTTTGGGCGAGCCGCCGGATAAAGTCCGCGCTGATTTCACGGCCACGCGCGCCGTTCACATGCCGACCGTGGCTTATCTGCTGCGCGATGTTTCGCTCGCCGGAGCGTTTTGCTATTGCGGCCGGCATAAAATCGACCTCTACCCACCGGGCCAATTGCCGTCGAACTCGACGGAAGCCGCCGAATTCGGCCAACTTGATCATTGCGTTCTCGCCGGCACCTATGCCGGGGCGCGATGGTACGGACACATGCTGCACGATGACCTGCCGCTGCAGATGGCCGCGACTTCGATTGGTCAGCCCATTCTAAACGCCCGGCGGATCTATTCGCATGAACCCGGGTGGCGAGGCGCTTTCGACCTTCTGATTCCCACTCGGTATCACCATTTCTTTGCGCGCGAGATGATCGTGATTTCCGATTTTTCGCAGAACCGATATAAACAGGATCGGCTGCGGGCAATGCGGCAAAAACTCGCCGGCCGGCCGAAAGCCCTTCACCGCCGGGTCTACATTCGCCGCGGCGCCGGTGGAACCAAGCGCGTCCTGATCAACGAGGCCGAAGTCGTTTCATCGCTCGAACGGCAACTGGGATTTTCCACCTTTTGCCCCGACGGCCTGAGCGTGTCGGAAATCATCGATCTGTGCAACGGCGCCGAGTTGGTTGTGTCGGTGGAAGGATCTCATGCCGTGCCGCCCATGTATACGGTCGCCGACGGAGGCAAAGTGATTTTCCTCTTTCCGCCCAATCGGGTGACGTCTCTGATGCCCAAGGTTTTCCGAACCGCCGGCGTTCGCTGCGCCACTTTCATCGGGGATACATACGGCAACGGGCAAGAGGAATTCACCGTCAATGCGGAGGAACTTGTTCGGTTCGTCGAAAGCTTCGCGGGAAAATGACCGGCGATCATGCAAAATCATGTCCCTTGGCGTGGTTATGCCGCTCAACCGCTTCGATGGTCCATTCGGCCCTTCGCCGATACCAGTTTTCGGAACTGTGATATTCCGCCGCGGCCCGGGCCGAACGGGAAAGCTCGGCCAATTGCCCGGGATTCCGCAGCAGCCCCGCCAGCGCCGTGGCCGAGTCTTCAATCTGATCCCGCGGCAGCAAAAATGTCGCGTGCTCCTGCTCATGTCGCTCCTGAACATAACCAATATCGAACGCCACCAGCGGCAACCCCGCCGCATAGCCATCAAAAATCATCCGCGGCGTATCCTCGGCCGTGGGCGTGAAAAGGAGCGCATCGTATGTCGCGAGGCGTTTCAGCAGCGCCGCATCGTACGACAGTGCTCCCAGGAAACGAACGCGCTGCCCGATCCCCGCCGAGTTCGCGATCGACATAAGCTTCTGGCGTTCGGTTCCGTCGCCGATGATGTCGAGTTCGGCGGACGCGCCCAAAGCAATCGCGCGGGCCAGAATGTGCAAACTCCGATCGACGCCTTTGCGTCCGGTGAGCCGGCCGCAATAGACCAGACGGATCGGCCGCGGCTCATTCAGCGTTGCCAATCTCCGTTCCAGTTCCTCCTTTGCCACGATGTCAGCGACGGAAAAGGACGTATCATGAAATTCCTTCGCGTTTTTCGCGTAGGCCCCGTAACGGCGAATCAGGGCTGAACCTTTCAGCAGCGATAAGTCGGCCCGGGCCACGCCCCATCGGCACATCCGCTCATAGATGCAGGCGTAAATGGCCGCCTTGGCCCGCCGCGCAAGCCCCTGATCGGCCGCCAGCTGCCGCTGCTGCACCACGTTATCTGTATCCTGCACGAATACCGTCGGCTTGCCGAAACGCACGCCGATGCGGAATCCCTCGAAGGCGATGGGGCGATAGACATCGTCCACCCCCGCGTGCACAACGTCGGCTCGCTTGGTGAGGGCCGTAAGTTCGGTTCGCCATCGCGCGCGGTCGTGCAGTCGGTAATGCCGCGCGCGGCATCGCAGGTCGAAGCTCGGAAAGAGCTGCAGCCAATCAGCGGTTTCAGGGATTTCCATCAGCATTTGCTCGACCGCTGCGCTTGTTGCGGGCAAACTTGGCGCCGCGACTGCTATCGGGCCGAATCGTCCGCCGAAGCTGTCTCGCAATAGTTCCAGGGATCGGCGCCATTCAGTCGTAACCAATTTGCGGTCGCCGTCCAGATAGATCGGAACTTGAATGGGAATGAGATACATGCGCGGATTTATGTCTCCAGTGCCCTGCGTCCCCGCGTCAGATACGCGGCCAAAAATTCGAGGAATAACACGCCGACGATCGCCGGGCCGGGGGCGATGAATGACCATCGCCACGAAACAGCAATCCCCGCCAGCGTGGCGATGATGTTGGATGCGACGGCGACCATCGTGACTGTTTTGATGTTTCGACTCATCGCCACGCCCGCCGCGCCGGGCAAAACGAGCAGGGCGGGCACCAGCAGATTCCCGGCCAGGCGCATGCCCGCGATGATCACCAGCGCGACCAGAAGAATCAGCAGATAATGGATCAGCCCGACCGGCACGCCGGTCACTTCGGCGAGCGTGGGATCGAAGCAGTAGAGAAGTATCTGCCGCCGCAGCGCCCAGGCGACCAGAACGATTGCGGCCGACATTCCGGCGGCCAGAGCGGTGGCGGCGGGAGTCAAACGGCTGGCGTTTCCGAGCAGATAGTCTTCCCAGCCGGCGGTTCCGCCGCGGCCGAGGTGATCGTGAATCGAAAACGCGATGAACCCCCAGGCGAGCGCGGCGGCGACGAAAATTCCCACGGCCGCATCGCCGCTCACGACCTGTCGCCGGCTGATCCAGCCCACCGCGACAGCAGTCACCAGGGCGAACACCGCGCCGATCATAAAAATGGCCGGTCCGTTGTTGAGCGATGGAAACGCAATCGCCAGCAGCACCGCGGTGCCGATTCCGCCGAATCCCGCGTGCGCGATCCCGTCACCCAGATATGCCCATCGGCGCAGCACGACAAATACGGACAGGACCGCGCCCGCGACGCCCACGGATGCCGATGCCACCGCCACGCGAACGGTGTCGGCCATGAACTCTGAATCCGCCAGGATGTGTGCAATGCCAATCATGAGCGGTATTACCCGGCCCTGACCGTTCGCAGCTCGGTCAAATCGGTTCCGAACATCTCGCGCGCCAGTTCGCGCGGCATGTTTTCCGGAACATCGTGGTAATGCAGCGTCACGTTCAGGCACGCCAGCCGATCGCAGACGGCGGCAACCGTTCGCAGGTCGTGGCTGACCAGGATCACGGACAGCGACAGCGATTGCTTGAGATCGCCGAGGAATTCGATGAACCGATCCTGCCCGATGCGGTCGATGCCGGTGGTCGGTTCATCCAGAAGCAATATATGCGGCCGAGCGGCAAGTGCGCGCGCGATATACGCCCTCTGAAGTTCCCCGCCGGAGAGTGATCCGATTGCCGCATCGGCAAGCTCCCGAATTCCGACTTTTCCCAGCAGCCAATCGACATGCCGGAGATCATCGGCCGATTCCTTGCCGAGAATCCCGATCTTTCCGGCCAACCCCAGGCGCACGAACTGGCCGACGTTGATCGGAAACCCCGGCGGCGTTTGCGGATTCTGGGGCAGATAGCCAAAAATATCTCCGCGTCGAACCGCCGCTGCCGTCGGCATCCCCGCGACGGTGATGGTCCCGCGCGTCGGCTTCAGCAATCCAAGCAACAGCTTGATCAGCGTCGTCTTCCCCCCGCCGTTGGGGCCGATCACGCCAACTGTTATGCCGCGCATCACCGACAGCGTGATGTGTTTCAGCACGAGCTGCTGGCCATAGGCGAAGTCGAGGTTGGAAAGCTCGATGATGGGTTCGGACACAACAAAAGGATATGTCATTAAGGCGGCAGAGGCGAACATTCACGGCCGGGTCGCCGGCTCAAGCGGGCGCACCGGGATCGCACCGGGGTCGTAGTCGATCGTGATCAGATCGGTGTACGATTTCCCGCCGCGCGTTCCCGTGGCCTCGAAGCGGTTCTTGCCGCGGGCGAGCCGCACTTGCGGCCAGACGAACACGCAATCATCATCGGCCGCGGTTCCGAGGGAAATGCCGTTCAATTTCAACTCCACGGAATCGCAATTCGAATAGACCTTAACGGGGCCGTCGGCGACATTGCGCGGGGTGTAGCGACGGTCGGTGATATAAATCACCGGATCATTCGACCAATTGGCCTTGTAGAAAAAGAACGCGTCCTTTTTGATTTTGCGGTCGTAGGTCACAAGGCCCTTGTCGTTTCTGCCGAGGTGATCCCCCTCGTGCCGGCCGTCCGAGGCAAAATCGAACATGGCCCAAAGGAATGTTCCCCAGATGTAGGGGCGGTCCTTCATTGCCTTGTAAGCCGCCTCGTGAACGACGGTCTGCCATTCCTCGGGATGCCACAGCCCCTTGGTATCCGGTTGTTTCGGATCGATCTCATGCTGAAACGCGCTCGCCCCAGCGCCGTATTCGCTGACGCAGAAGGCGCGGCCCGGAGCCTGGGCGTGCAGGGCGCTGAGGCGCCTCGGCCACGCCCGGATGTTTTCGGCATACCAGCCGTAATACAGGTTGAATCCGATCACATCGGTAATCCGATTGAACGGATGCGCCACTTGGGGAATGGAACTGGCAGCAGTCGTGAGACGCGTCGCATCAAGCTGATGTGCCTCATCATTTAGTTCGTTGACCAAAAGAAGTTCATGATCCACCATTGCCTTCCCTTGCTGAGCGGTCTGGCCCTTTTCCCTCGCACCCCACAACTCGTTAAACAGAGACCAGAAACAGATGGAGGGATGGTTGTAGCTTTGCTTGATGAGTTCGCGAAGCTGCTGCTTGGCGGTGTTGTCAAAATCCGGTGAGACCGAGATGGAATTGACCAGACAAGCCTCCGCCCAGACCACGAGCCCGCCGCGATCACAGAGGTCGTAAAACTCCTGCGCGTGCTGATAGTGCGAAAGCCGAATGGCGTTGCATCCCATCTCCATGATCAAGTTGAAATCCTCCTGTTGCTCCTTTGAGTTGATGGCCCACCCCATATCGATGCGGTCCTGGTGGCGATTCACGCCATGCAGCGGATACGATTGACTGTTGAGGAAAAATCCTCGTTCCGGATCGACGCTGAAAAATCGAATCCCCAGCGGCTGGATCACGCGATCGACGATGTGCCCCCCCTTATCGACCGTGACCCGGACATGATACAAATATGGATCGGCGCGTCCGTTCCAAAGATGCGGATGGTCGATGCTCAACGCTTGCACCGCATCGGCGGTGTCGCCGGCATCCAGGGATTGGCTGGTAGTCACCGATTGAACCAGAGCGCCGCCGGCATCGAGCAGATCACAGGTCACGCCGACCGAAGACCGAACGCTTCCGCCGCTGCGAAGTTTGCTGGTCACCTGAAGGTCGGCGCGATCCGGAGTGACGTTCACCTGTTTGACATACACCCCGGGCGAGGCGTCATCAATTGGACTGATTGATAGTGGATTGAGCGCCAGAAGCTGGACGCCGCGATAAAGTCCGCCGAAAAACGTGAAATCCGCCGACAGGGGCGGAATGCTGTCATCGGGGGCGTTGCTGACGCGCACCGCGATCACATTATCGCCGGCGGGAATGATGAGAGAGGTCACGTCGTAACAGAAAGCGGAAAACATTCCCTTATGTTCGGGCCCGGCAAGCTTTCCGTTGACGTAAACCATCGCGTCGCTGGATGCCGCGCCGAACCGCAAAAATAGTGATTTGCCGCGATCCTCCTTCGGAATCAAAAGATGCCGCCGGTACCAGCCGGGCCCGCGATAGTAATCGTTGCCGCCGTCTTCACCGTCCAGATTGTTCCAGGTATGCGGCAGCGTTACGGGCTGCCACGTTGAATCATCAAAGCCCGGTTGCCGGGCGCCCGCCACATCCCGGCGTATGAATTTCCAATCCGGGTTGAGATCGATCGCCACGCGCGGGACGACAACCGTGTCGGCGCCGATGGCCGAGAGATCATTGGACCGATTTGTCGAGCTGCACGCGCACAACGACGCGGTGAAAACACTCGCCAAGATCACCAGACATGCGCGCCGATTTACCATATCAATATTGCTGAATCCGCCAAAATGTAACGCCAATATCGGGGACGGTTGGCTTTGATGCAAATTTCGTGGGCCGTGCGGCCGGTCATGCCAACATGTAGTGACAAGGCGCACGTCATGGGACGCCTCGCGTTTTTTTGCAATCCAACACCCCACGCTATACGCTCTTCCGCCGGTTTGGCAGGAATGAATTCGCATGAGTATTCTCGTTAACGCCAAGACACGCGTCATTTGTCAGGGGATCACTGGATCGGCCGGCGCTTTCCATACGAGGGGATGCCTGGATTACGGAACGAAAATGGTCGGCGGAGTCACTCCCGGCAAGGGGGGGACGAAGGATGCCAATGGTCTGCCCGTGTTCGACACGGTTCACCAGGCCGTGGATGCCGCGGGCGCGGATGCGACGATGATTTTCGTTCCGCCGCCGTTCGCGGCGGATGCGATCATGGAAGCGGCGGACGCGGGCATCGGAACGATCGTCGCGATCACCGAGGGGATTCCGGTCCTCGATATGATCGCGGTGAGGGCGTATCTCAAGGACAAGCCGAAATCGGTTTTGATCGGTCCGAATTGTCCCGGCATCATCACGGTGGGCGAGTGCAAGATCGGCATCATGCCGGGATATATCCACACCGCGCCCGGCGATGCCAGGAGCGGAAAGAAAGTCGGCATCATCAGCCGCAGCGGGACGCTCACCTACGAAGCGGTCTGGCAATGCAGCACGCGGGGGATCGGTCAGACGACCTGCGTCGGCATCGGCGGCGATCCGGTCAAGGGTCTCAATTTCATTGAGTTGCTTGATCTCTTCGCCAGGGATGACGAGACGGATGGGATCATCCTGATTGGCGAGATCGGCGGAGCGGACGAAGAGGCGGCGGCATCGTTCGTTCAAAAAAACGTAAAAAAACCGGTGGTTGCGTTCATCGCCGGCCGGACCGCCCCGCCCGGACGCCGGATGGGCCATGCCGGCGCGATCATCAGCGGCGGCGAAGGGACGGCCGAATCCAAGATCGCCGCCCTCAAGGCCGCGAATATCACCGTCGCCGACAGCCCGGCCACGATCGGCCAGACAATGGCGAAAGTGCTGGGAGTGACGGGTTGAGCGGGTAAAATCCGAAGCCATAGTTTTCGGATTGCCATTAATGTCCGATGACCATCTTAATCCCGCCCGGATTCGGCAAATGGCCGCGTTGCGCCGGTCGGCAATTCGCACGCGGTCGTATTGCGTGATCGCGTTGGGCGGCTGCGTCGTCGGAGCGGCGGAGTTTATCTTCGACGCGTATCGCCGCTGGCCGGTTCCGGCCAATCTCCGTGGGGTGTTTCTCGCCATCCTTTATCTGTTTTGCTCGTTCGCGCTGCTGGCACTCGGCGGATATTTCCTTCGCCTTGCGATTCGATTTCATGGCGACGCGCGGAAATCCGTGCTTCCGCCGCCGGTGACGCCGCCGGATTTTTCTCAATTGCAGGATGGCAGTCAGATCGTCAGGAATTTGGAAGAGATGCGATGAGCGTTCGTAACGTGATTGGCTGGACTATTTCAATTCAACTTCCGGGCGCGGGCTGGGTGGCCGGGGGTCGCGCGGCAAGCTCCGCGAATTGCGGGCCGAGCCGGAGCTTTTCCCCGGCGCTAAGAACCTCCGAGAGTGCATCGTGTGCGCGGGCGAAAAGCCCGTTCATGTCGGCGCGAGCTTTGGCATATTGATCTCCCTGAACATCCATATCCGGCAGTTTTTCGGCGGCAGCCGCGGTTTCGGTGAGAATGCGGTCGCATGATTGCCGCGGCGCATCGGAGAGATTGAGATCCGCAAGCTGCTGACGCAACCAATTGATTTGATTCCGCGCTTCGCCGCGCAGAGAGCGGAGCTTTTCCTGGAGCAAATCGCTTTGATCGGGACCGAGGGCTGTCAGAAGATTCACGCGGGCGGCGCGAAGGTTGTCGGGAACGGACATCAACCGGTGATAGCCCGGCATCCGGCCGGATTGAATCTCGGTGAGAAGCTCCTTCAAATCGGCGTCCGCCGAATCAACGATCCGGCTGGCGCGCTCGAGGGTTGCCGGGTCGAGGGGCAGATCAGCCAGCGTCCGCCGAATCAGCGCCAGCCGCAACCGCAGTTCTTTTCCGATGGATATATATGCCGGCGACATCGCGACTGGGGCGGGAGGATCGATTGCCGGCGATGGCGCGGTCGTCTGGCCCGAGAGAGTGGAAATCGGCAATAAAACTCCGAGAATAACGATCACTAATTTCATGGGTTGATCAGACTCCAACATCCTCGGCGTCGATGCGAGCGTCCCTGAATCTTTCAAAACACGCGAATATTTACCTTATCCACAAATTCTCCGATTACAATCCGACAGCACTGATGACCTCGATTGAATTAGAGCATATCAGCAGGAGTTTCCCACCAATAATCGCGTTGGATGACATTAACCTGCGGATTCAAGCTAGTGAGCTGCTTTTCCTGCTCGGTCCGAGCGGATGCGGCAAAACCACATTGCTGAGGATCATCGCCGGATTGCTGGAGCCCAGCCGCGGGCGAATTCTCTTCGATGATCTTGATGTGACCAATCTTCACACCGACCAGCGCAATGCGGTGATGTGTTTTCAGAACTACGCTCTATGGCCGCACATGACGGTGCGGCAAAATGTGGCCTTTGGACTGGACGTGCGCGGCGGAAGAGGTAGCGCGGAGCGGACCATGGAAATGCTCCGCCTCGTGCAACTCGACGGCCACGCCGACAGAAAACCGAATACCCTTTCCGGCGGTCAGCAACAGCGGGCGGCCCTGGCCCGCGCTCTGGCGGTGCAGCCGAAATGCCTGCTTCTGGACGAGCCGCTGTCCAATCTGGATTCCAAGCTTCGCCTGGAAATGCGCGGCGAAATCCGCCGAATCTGCAAAGCCGGCGGATATACCACCATCTACGTCACCCACGATCAGAAAGAGGCGCTATCCATCGCCGACCGCATTGTTCTGCTGAAAGAGGGTCGAATCGCTCAAATCGGATCGCCGGCCGAGTTGTATGACAAGCCGTGCAGCAGTTTCGTCGCGGATTTCATCGGTCAAACCAATCTCCTTCCGGGCACCGTCGTTGAAGAAACATCGGGCGGCCGGCGCGTTCAAACCGCAATCGGCGTCCTGCAAACCGCCGGCAATGCGGGGATCACGACGCGCGACGTTATCGTCAGCATCCGCCCCGAAAAAATCCGCATCGCCGCTCCCTCCGCAGCGCGGTCCCCTCGCGCCAACCATCTGCCTGCGGAAATCTCCGAGAACACATTTCTCGGCGATTTGTCCGAGCATATCGTCAAGATCGGCGGCCATTCGTTGAAAGCGAGCAGTTCTCCGCCGATTCTTGGAGCGGCCGGAGCAATTTCTCTGGAGATTGATCCGGAGGACTGCATCGTTCTGCTGGAATGAAATTCCAATGGGAAGATACGGTTTTATCCTCTTGTTTCTCGCGGTGCTGGTGGGTCCGTTGCTTGCGCACGCGCTGCGGACCCGGGAAACAGAAGCCGCGGGTTCTGAAGACAAGCTGATCATCATCACTCCGCAGGGCCAGGAAATCCGCGATGAATTCCGCTGGGCGTTCGCCGATTGGCACCGGCAAAAGTATGGCCGGCCCGTCCAACTGGAATTCCTCACACCGGGCGGCACGGCCGATATCCGCAGGCAACTTGACACCATCTATCGCGCGATCCGCCAGCGCCACGGCGGGGCACTGCCTCCCGAGGATCAGGTGGACGCCGGCATCGACATGGTCTGGGGCGGCGGCGATTATGAATTCAATTCCAAGTTAAAACCCCTGGGAATCCTGCATCCGCTGGACCTGAGCGCGAAGCTGTTGGCCGAAGTCTTTCCGCAGCCGGCTCTGGCAGGGGTGAATTTATATGATCGGGAAAGGGACAAATCCGGCCGGCTTTTGCCGCCGCGATGGGTCGGCGTTTGCCTCAGCAGCTTCGGGATTGTTTACAACCCGGACCTGTACAGAGCGCTCAATCTCGCGCCGCCGAGAACATGGGATGATCTGGCCGATCCGCGTCTCTTCTCCAGCCTGTCGCTGGCGGATCCCACGCACAGCACTTCGGCGGGCGCTGCGTACATGATGGTAATCCAGCGCGCCATGGCTGATTTTGAAAGCGATTTTTTCCATCAGCCGCAAAACGCGGGAAAACGGCCGACTCAGTTGAAATCCACGCCGCAATACCAGGCGGCGATTGATGCCGGTTGGAAAGAAGGAATGCGGCGGCTGGTCCTGATCGCCGCCAATGCGCGATACTTCAGCGATTCCTCCGTCCAGCCTCCCAACGACGTCGCCGGCGGCGACGCCGCCGCGGGGATGGCGATCGACTTTTATGGACGTGTCACCGAAGAAACCGTCGGATCCGACCGCGTCACGTTCATCGCGCCCAGAGCCGCAACCGCGATCACGCCCGATCCCATCGCCATTCTCTACGGCACACATGGAAAACAATTGGAGCTGGCCAACCATTTCATCGAATTTCTTCTCGGTTCCGAGGGCCAACGCCTCTGGATTCTCAAAACTGGTGAGCCTGGCGGGCCGCGGGCGGTAGCCCTGCGGCGGCCGCCGATTCGGCAAAGCGTTTATCTGAATCGCGCCGGTTGGGCGGACGATATCAATTATTTTGACAGCGCCGGCGGATTCAATCAGCGCGGAGAATGGATGGGGACATTCGCCGACTTACCGCAAATCTGGGCGGCGGCATGGATCGACGACCGCGACGACCTGCGCGATGCCTGCAAACAAATCTTCGCCGTCGCCGATGAAAATCGTCGCGCCCGCCTGCTGGCCGAGCTTTCCGACATTCCCGTGACCCGATCCGATGTCACCCGCGAAATCGCCGAAACCGCGCGGATCGCCGCGGACCCTTCGGAGGATCCGGATGTGTGGAAAGCCCGGCAACGGTTGAACTGGGCGCAGCGGTTTGCCGATCACTATCACCGCGTGGCCGAGGAAGCGGCGGGAGGATGATGCAAATGCGACTCACTCCCCGCGCCGGCCACCGGCTCATTTCCCTGGGCCTGTACGCTTTCTTCGCGTTGTTCTTTCTTTGGCCGATCGCCCGCATTCTGGCCCGCGGATTTGAAACGCGGGATGGACATTTTACTTTCGAATATGTGAGATTGATCTTCGCCGATCCCCAGTTGGTTCGCGGAATGTTCAACGCGATCGCCATCGCGGGTGTCGTGACGTTTCTTTGTTTGTGCATCGCGCTGCCGCTGGCATTTCTCAGCGTCCGATTCGAATTTCCCGGCCGGGGAATTCTGAGCGGATTGATGCTGGCTCCACTGGTGCTGCCGCCGTTCGTCGGGGCGATCGGCGTTCGTCTGCTTCTGGGCAGACTCGGACCGCTCACCGTCCTGCTCGGGATCGGACATAGAGCCGGTTTTGACTGGCTCGGCCAATACCGCGCCGTCGGGATTATTCTGATTGAAACGCTGCATCTATATCCCGTCCTGCTGCTGAATCTCCAGGCGTCGCTGGCAAACATCGATCCATCCATGGAACAGGCGGCCGCGAACCTCGGGGCCAGCCGGTTCGCGGTATTCCGCCGTATTACGCTTCCACTGATCCGGCCCGGCATCTTCGCGGGATGCACGCTGACGATAATCTGGAGTTTTACCGAACTCGGCACGCCGCTGATGTTCGGATTCAACACCATTACGCCGGTGCAGATTTTCGAGCAGATAACCGATGTCGCCGACAACCCGCTGCCGTTTGCGTTGGTCGTCGTCACGCTGGGCGTGGCGGTGGCCCTGTATCTGATTGGAAAAGTGTTGCTCGGACGTTCTTATGACACCGCCGCCGGCAAAGCATCGGTGGCGGTGATGCCCACGCGATTGGGCGGCTGGCGAGCTGCGGCGGCCTGTTTGCCGTTCGTTCTTATTTTGGCATTGGCGCTGCTTCCGCATCTCTCCGTGATCCTGACCAGCCTGACTGTTCCCGGCCAATGGTACCGCTCGATCCTGCCGCAACATTTCACTTTCGCGCATTACCAGGCGGCGCTGACCGATGATCTGGCCGTTCCATCCGTGACCAATTCGGCGATATACGCATCCATGGCCACGATTCTGGCTTTGGTGGTCGCGCTTGGGGTGGGAATCATCGCCGTCCGTAGCGAGCTCCCGGATCGCGGAATCATCGACGCCCTCGTCATGCTGCCGCTGGCGGTGCCGGGGTTGGTTCTGGCTTTCGGGTATCTGGCGATCAGCGTCGGGCTGAAGCAACGATTTGGCGAGCGGCTTCCGCTCTGGCTGAATGTTCAGGAGATGCCGGTCGTATTCCTGGTGATCGCGTATGCGACGCGGAGATTGCCGTACATCGTGCGCGCCACCGTCGCGGGGTTGCAGCAAACGCCGGTCGATCTGGAGTTGGCCGCGGCAAACCTCGGCGCGGGCCGCGCAACGGTTCTTCGCCGCATCACCATCCCGCTGATCATGGCCAATCTGATCGCCGGAGCGCTGCTGGCGTTTGCCTTCGCGCTCCTGGAAGTCAGCGATTCAATCATCCTCGCCCAGAAGGAAGCGTATTATCCGATCACCCGCGCGATCCTAGAATTGTCCCAGCGATTGGGCGACGGGGTTTACATCGCCAGCGCGCTGGGTGTCTGGGCCATGCTCTTGCTGACCATCACGCTTCTGGCGGCCAATCGTCTGCTGGGCCGAAAAATGGGCGCGGCGTTTCGGGTATAGTGTTGATGATGCTCGCCAATCCACAGTCGATTCTCGATCGCCTCATCGGCTTCCAGCGGAACGTGCGCGACATGATCCTCAGGTCGCGCAAACAATCCGGCCTGAACGAAATCGGCCGCTCCAGCGCGGCGGACACCATCTACAAAATCGACGCCGAGGTCGATCCGATTCTCGAATCGTTCTGCCACGAATGGGGAAAACAGACGCCCCTCGTCGTCATCGCAGAGGGGCTTGTCGACGACGATGGCAACGAAGTCGAAAGCCGGGTCTTTCCCTCATCAGCGAAAGAATCGGACGCTCCGATCCGGGTGATCTTCGATCCCATCGACGGCACGCGTGGCATTATGTACGATAAACGTCCGGCCTGGGCGCTGGCCGGTGTCGCTCCGAACAAGGGCGCGGCGACGCGATTGCGCGATATCGAAATCGCCGTCATGACCGAGCTTCCCACCAGCAAATCCGGATTCGCCGATTGTCTCTGGGCTTTCAAGGGCCACGGCGCAAAAGGAATTCGCGTCGATCTGCGCAACGAGGATTCCCAGCCGCTGGCCATCGCGCCGTCCCGCGCGGAGACCATCAATCACGGCTTCGCGACGATCACTAATTTTTTCCCGGGAACAAAAGTCCTGGCCGGAGACCTCATGGAGCACCTGGCCAAAAATCTCATTGGTCCGGCCGATGTCACCAAGGCCACCGTGTTTGAAGATCAATACATCTCCACCGGCGGACAGTTTTATGAGCTGATCGTCGGCCACGACCGCTTTAACGCTGATCTTCGCCCGCTGTTTTACAGGATTCAAAACCAGCCGGAGGGATTGTGCTGTCATCCGTACGACTGCGCGACGTGGCTCATCGCGGAGGAAGCGGGGGTGATCCTGACCGACGGCCTGGGCAATCCCCTCGACGGACCGCTGGATGTCACCACCGGAATCTCCTGGGCGGGGTTTGCAAACCCGGCGCTGCGGCGGGCGATCGAGCCGATTCTGATGCGCTATCTCTCGGAAAGATTGGGCTCTTGAACGAACAGCTTGTTGTACTCGCGTTTCATGGGATGTTCTTCGGGGTCGGTCACCTCGCGTAATTGGTTCACGGGAATGTTGTATTTCGCCGGGACGCAGACGAGATTCATGCTGAAACCGATGCTGTCGAGGTACGGCCCCGACCTGTCGACGAAACCGTGCGCGAAGATCCGCTGCGGATTTCCGAAAAAATTCTCCGGATTAAAGTCCGGAGCGAGATGCCAATAGGCCCGGTATCCGTGGGATGTAAGAAACTGAATCAGGGCGGATGACTTGGCTGGACGATCGTTCTCAACGTAAAGCACCGGCGCGAATTCCGCCAGCAGGCGTTCGGCGCCCTGAAGAACTTCAAGCTCCATTCCTTCGACGTCAATCTTCATGAACCGCAGGCGGGAAACGGAAAGAAAACCATCGAGTGCAAACTGCGAAGTCCTGCCTCCGCCGGGATGGGAAATCGCCTCGACCGCGACGCCACCGATGTTTTGCGGGACGGTTTCATCCAGGTCAACGAGCTGCAGCGTTCCGTCGGCCGCGCCCGATGCGGCGTGGACGCAAACCGCCTGAGTCAGGGAATTGAGCGCCGCGTTTGCGCAGAGCACCTGGTGCACGAGCCGTTGGGCCTCGAAGGCGAATACCGCTCCCCACGTCCCGACCATCTCCGAAAGTGCCAGCGTATGTGCCCCGATATTGGCGCCGGCGTCAACCACGATGTCGCCGGGCCTGCATATCTGGCGGAACATCGCCACTTCGCTCTCGAAATACTCGCCGTAAGCTTCCAAGAAGCGGCCCACAACAATGTCATTTTTATTGTAAAGCACATACCCATAGCGGCCCCGAACCAGACGATGGGCTCCGCTTTCAAGCAAAATCCGGGACGGGTTCATGCTTCGATTCTATGGGAGAGCATTGCCGAAACCAATGATCCGGATTGATTGCGGTTGGGACCAATTTCGATTTTTTTTCTATTCTGTTGGAATTTCCGCGAATGCCGGATGGGTGAAACGCAACTGTTGAAGTGGCGGATTAAAGAGCAAGAGGATTTTTATCGTTACGATCCGCGTGCCGTCCAACTTCCCTGTCGATTGATTCAATACTTGAATCCCAATCCCAGGCCGCCCCAGAACGCGTTGGATGATGTGATATTCGAGGAAAGGCGATCGTCGTAAAAACCATATCCCTTGACATCAAATTCCCCGAATTTCTTGGTGACATTCAGCAGTTGATTCAGGGAATAGCTGATCGTCACGCCCAGTTCCAGATGCTGCCAGCCCGTGTCGTGAAGGTTGTTGATGAAGACAAACTGCTGTTTCAGGCCGCTGATCCATCCCACGTTGAACTCGGGCGTGACCGTCAGCCCGAGGTCCTCGAATATGAAATCATGTTTCACGCCGGTTTCGATGTACCATCCCTCGTTCTTCTGATACTCAAACGCCCCCAGCACATAAGGCGACAGGATCGGCTTGTCGGCGTCGAGCAGCAGATAATCATCCAGAGTGATCTTAAAATCCACCTCCGGATAGTTGTACGTTTCACGCTCGGGATAAATGTAGCTGATCTCGGACAACTGCAGATCAAACGGCTTCACATCCCAGTCCGCTCCCACGATCGGCCTGATTTCCTGAAACCGGGAGACCGGATCGGCATCGTAAATGTTCGTGAAAAGCTCGACAAACGGATGCGGGTACTTCCCCAAATCAAATTCCAGCCGGCCGTCGAACAGCAGGTTCAGGGAATTGCCGTGGCTCGCGACGGCATCGTGATCCACGCCGCGGTAGACGTAGCGGTTGGCGTAGGCGAAATCGAGGGTGAAATGCGTGCCGCCGTTGTTGAGCTGCTGATTTCCCCACTCCTGCGGGATTTCCGCGGGCTTGGAAGCGAACGGATCCTCCTCATCGCCCAGAACCGATGCCAGGATCACATCTGTCTGGGCCGCCTGCGACAGAAGGTTCGTCGCCGGCGCGGCCTCATCGTCGGCACGCGCCGCGCGTCCCGCCGACAGCGCAGCCATAATCAGGATGATCCAGAAAATCCGCGGAAGCATTCCGGCTCCTTACAGTCGCCGAAATGTATCGACGCCGCACCCAATTGTCACGGCGGAACAACTCCACCCCTTTATGCCAATCCCAAATCCAGCATGGCCGACTCGCTCATCCGCGATTTGTCCCATGGAGGGTCCCACACCACCTCCACCTCCGCATCCTTCACCTGCGGGATCGACTCGATCTTCCGCTCGACCTCCACCGGCAACGACCCCGCCACCGGGCAGCCCGGCGCCGTCAGCGTCATCTTCACCTTCACCCGATTCTCCGCATCGATTCCAATTTCATAAATAAGGCCCAGCTCGTAAATATTCACCGGAATCTCAGGATCGTAAACCGTTCGCATCACCTCCACGATCGTCGCTTCCAAAGCCCGCTGCCCCGGCGAAAGATCGCCGGCCGTCTTGTGCATCGCATGTCCGAAATCCAAGGGAGTGGGATGACGAACTGTCTCCGGGTCCTTTTTGAGCTGATCCACTTTCCCCGAATGCGGCAAAACCGGAAGGGGCTGCTTTTCGGACGGGTTCGGCATGGGCGAATCGGATTCCATTGGCTTTGACCGCAATTAACTATTGATCCGCCAGCCGCGTCGTTTCGGCGCGAATCCGCCGGATCATTCCTTCCAGGCCCGTGCGCCGGAACATGGTGGTGTTCTTGTCCAGCCCGAGACGCTGGATAAACGCCTTGTCATCGAACGCTAGAATCGCTTTTGCCGACTGTCCGGAAAATACCCGCAAAAGCAACGCCACGAGGCCGCGCACGATGATCGCATCGCTGGAAGCCAAAAAATCAATGGTATCCGGCGTGTTGGGCCGCTTGCGGGCGACCAGGTAAACAATGCTCTGGCATCCCTTCACGAGATTGGATTCGTTCTTCATTTCCTCCGGCATCGGGGGAAGCTTTTCGCCCAGATCATTCAGCAGTTCGTAGCGCTGTTCCCAGTCTTCCAGGAAATCGAACGTCTCGATCAGCTCATTCGCCGCCGCCTGGGGCGTCGGATACTCGGGGACGGCCGGAGCCGGATCCGCCGGCAGCCGGGTGGATTCAGCGGCGACAATGCGCCGCAACGACGCCGCCAGCGTCTCGATTTCCTCTTTCGTGTTGTACATGGCAAGCGATGCCCGGGCAGTGGCCGCGATCTTGAGCCGATCCATCACCGGCTGGCAGCAATGATGGCCCGTTCTCACCGCGATCCCGTCCGCATCGAGCCGCATTCCCACATCCAGCGCCGCCATCGGCGGGTTGTCCACGATGAAGGAAATCACGCCCGCTTTTTCGCGGGCCGTTCCCATGATCCGAACACCGGGGATTTGCGACAGCAGCCGCGTGCCGTGTTCAAGAAGCTCACCCTCATGTCTG
>Ga0302325_10002310_pt1 | contig 46546 bp, 47 predicted proteins | sample Palsa_T0_2_FD_201948 | JGI IMG/M metagenome (GOLD analysis project Ga0302325, IMG submission 201948) | Peat permafrost microbial communities from Stordalen Mire near Abisko, Sweden - Palsa_T0_2 | ecosystem: Environmental > Terrestrial > Soil > Palsa > Peat permafrost | place: Sweden: Abisko...
CGAAGCGGACACTCAGCCCGGCGCCCTCGTCGAGTGCCGAAGCGACACCGTCGACCTTGCGGTCAGCCGCAGCGATGAGCGTCGCCGGCAGCGGCCTGGAGGACCACGAACGTCCCGTGTCGCTGCTGTCGAGCAGCTCGAGACAGGCACCGCTGGACGCGCAGGGCGTCGTTCCCAAGGCCCAGGCGGTGCGCAGCGAAACGAAGCTCACCGAGCGCGGATCGAAACCTCTTGCAGCTGAGGCGCCATGCGCCGAGGACCCGGCATGCGACGAGGACCCGCCCGACCCGCCGCAGCCCGCCGCCAGCGCCGCCAAGGCCGCCAACGCCAGTAAGCAGGAACTCCTCCGGGCCAGCGAGAACCGTCGTCGCGCTGCCGCCCGGACCCAGCCCCCCGTATCCATGCGCTAATCCTCGCACGGCACGAGCGCTCCCGATCCTCCAACCACCCCACGCCGGAGTCGCTCGGTCACGCTTTGATCTCCAACGCGCCACGGCCGGTGCGTATCCTCTAATCCCAATGAGCGTCATCGATACCGTCAAGAGCGATCTCACGACAGCGATGAAGGCTGGCGAGAAGGAGCGCGTCGGCACGCTGCGGATGCTGCTCTCCGAGCTGCAGAAGGCGGCCAAGGAGGGTTCCGGCGACGAGCTCGCCGTGCTGCGCCGGGAGCGCAAGCGCCGGGCCGAGGCCGAGCAGGCTTTCCGTGGCGGCGGGCGCGAGGATCTCGCCGAGGGCGAGGCCCGCGAAGCACTGCTGATCAGCGCCTACCTGCCGGCCGAGCTCGACGACGAACAGCTCCGCGACATCGTCGCCCGCGCGGTCAGCCAGAGCGGCGCGAGCTCGCCGCGGGAGCTGGGCAAGGTGATGCCGATCGCGATCGCCGAGGTCGCCGGCCGCGCCGACGGGAAACGGGTGTCCGCGCAGGTTCGCGAAGCGCTCGGCGCGGCGTGAGAACGCAGCTCGATCTGCCCAACGACCTCGCCGCCGCGCTAGCCGGCAACCAGGACGCTCTGCTGCGAGCACTGGAACGCCAGGTCGGCTGCCGCGTCTTCCTGCGCGGCAACCTGCTCACGCTCGACGGCGAGGCCGAGCAGGTTGAGGACGCCAGCGGCATCGTGCACGAGCTCGCCGGCCTGCTCGACGCCGGCCATCCGCTGGCCGAGGGAACGATCGCCGCGATCCGCGGTGCGATCGCCTCCGAGCATTCCCCAAGCCAGGTACTCGACGATGTCGTCTGGAACCACCGTGCGACGCGCGTCGCACCCAAGACGGTCGGCCAGAAGCGCTACGTCGACGCGATCCGCGACAACACGATCGCCTTCGGCATCGGCCCCGCCGGCACCGGCAAGACCTTCCTCGCGGTGGCGCTGGCCGCAGCCGCGCTGACTCGGCATGAGGTGGACCGCATCATCCTCACGCGCCCCGCCGTCGAGGCTGGCGAGCGCCTCGGCTTCCTCCCGGGCGACCTGATGGCGAAGATCGACCCCTATCTGCGGCCGCTGTTCGACGCCCTGCACGACATGCTCGAGCCCGAGCGGGTCACCCAGCACCTCGAGCGCGGCGTGATCGAGATCGCGCCGCTGGCCTTCATGCGGGGAAGAACCCTCAACAACTCCTTCGTGATCCTCGACGAGGCCCAGAACACCACGCCCGAGCAGATGAAGATGTTCCTCACCAGGCTCGGCTTCGGCTCGAAGATGGTCGTCACCGGCGACATCACGCAGGTCGATCTGCCGCGCGAGCAGCAGTCGGGACTGATCGTCGTCAAGGAAATCCTCAGCGGCATCGACGGCGTCGAGTTCGTGACGCTGAGCGGCGAGGACGTCGTCCGCCACCGCCTCGTCCAGCGCATCGTCGAGGCCTACGACAGCCACTCATTGCGCGCCGCGCCGGACCTCGCCGCAAAGCGCGCCCGCAACTGAATGCTCGAGATCGAGGTCGTCGGTGAGCTGCCCGCGACGCCGACGCGGGCCGAGATCGTCCGCCTCGCCGAGCTGACCGCGGCGAGCGCCGATATCGAGCGGGGCCACCTGGCGGTCGAGTTCGTCGACTCCGGCGCGATCGCCGATCTGAACCGCAGCCACCGCGGCAAGGACGAGCCGACCGACGTCCTCTCGTTTCCGATCGACGGCGCCGATCGCGACGCCGCCGGTCCGCGTGAGCTGGGCGACGTGGTGATCTGCCTCGAGCACACGAGCGATGTCCGCGAAGCGGTCGTCCACGGCGTGCTGCACCTGCTCGGCATGGACCACGAGTCCGACGACGGCGAGATGCTCGCGTTGCAGGCTGAGCTGCTGAGCTGGTGAGCGCCACAGACGACGCTGGCGCGAACACCGCCGAGCCGGCCGCCGCGTCCGTGGCGACGCGCGCCGGCTTTGTCGCGCTGGCGGGCCGCCCGAACGTCGGCAAGTCGACGCTGACCAACGCGATCGTCGGCACCAAGGTGGCGATCGTCTCCGATCGCCCGCAGACCACACGGCGGGCGATCCGCGGCGTGGTCAATGGACCCGACTGGCAGCTCGTGCTCGTCGATCTGCCAGGCTTCCAGCGCCCCCGCGACGCGCTGACGCAGCGCATGGCGAGCCGCGTCGAGCGCGAGCTCGACGACGCCGACGCGCTGCTGATGCTGCTCAACGGCGAGGAGCGGATCGGCGCCGGCGACCGCCGGATCGCCCAGCGCCTCGCCCGGACGGGCATTCCGGTCACGGTTGCGCTCAACAAGGTCGACCGGCTGAACCGCGAGCGTCAGGCCCAGGCCCTGCTCGACGCCGCCGAGATCATGCCCGAGGGCGCCGAGCTTTTCCCGATCTCGGCTCGCACCGGGGCCGGGGTGCCGGCACTCGTAGCCCATCTCGCGGCGCAGCTGCCACAGAGCCCGTTCCTCTATGAGCCCGACCAGCGATCGGACCTGGGGCCCGCCGAGCGGCTGGCCGAGCTGATCCGCGAGCAGGTCCTGCGACGCACCTTCCAGGAGCTGCCGCACGCGGTCGGCGTCGTCGTCGAGGCAATCGAGCCGGACCGCGGCAGCAAGCCGCTGACCCGCGTCGAGGCGCTGATCTGGGTCGAAACCGAGTCCCAGAAGAGCATCGTCGTCGGCCATGGCGGGCGGATGATCAAGGCGATCGGCAGCGCCGCGCGGCGCGAGCTGGAGCGCGAGCTCGACGGCCGCGTGCACCTCGCGCTCGCCGTCCGCGTGCGCCGACACTGGCGCGGCGACGACAGCCTGTTGGATCGCCTCGGCATCGATTAGGGGTGTGGTCGGCAGTCCGCCCCGCGCGCTTCACGACGTGAGCGCCTTAACATCCAGCTATGGACAGCGAGATCGTCTACGACGACCACGGCCTCGTGCCGTGCGTGGTGCAGGACTGGAACAGCGGCGAGGTGCTGACGCTGGCCTACATGAACGCCGACGCGCTCGCGCGCACGCGCGACACCGGTGAGCTTCACCTGTGGAGTCGCTCGCGCCGCGAGCTGTGGCACAAAGGCGCGACCAGCGGCAACGTGCAGGCGGTCAAGGCGCTGCGCCTGGACTGTGACGGCGACACCGTGCTGGCGCTCGTCGAACCGGCGGGTCCGGCCTGTCACACCGGCGAGCGGACCTGTTTTCACCGTGGCGAGCTGACGCCGGCGGCGCCACACGAGGTGCTGCCGGCGCTCGAGCGCACGCTCGTCTCGCGGGCCGCGGATCGTCCCGCCGGCTCCTACACCGTCGAACTGCTCGACGATCCGCCGCGAATCGGCGCCAAGGTGCTCGAGGAGGCCGAGGAGGTGGCGCGCGCGGCGCGCGAGGAGAGTGACGCGCGCGTCGACGAGGAGGCCGCCGACGTCATCTACCATCTGCTCGTGCTACTGGTCGGGCGCGAGCGGCGCCTGCGCGACGTTGAGCGGGTGCTCGATGACCGACGCCGTTAGCCACACGTTCGAGGAGGTCCGCGAGCTCGCGCGCGAGTTCAATCTGATCCCGCTGAGCCAGGAGCTGATCGCCGACTGTGAGACGCCGGTTTCAGCGTTTCTCAAATTGCGCGGCGCGGGCCCGGCGTTCCTGCTCGAGTCAGCCGAGCAGGGCCTCAGCTTCGGCCGCTACTCGTTCATCGGCTTTCGCCCGCAACAAGTGATCCGCTGGTCGCTGGCCCATGGCGGCGACCCCTACGCGATCGCCGCCGAGGCCGTCTCACGCTACCGCCAGGCGCCGCTCCCAGGCCTGCCGCCGTTCGCCGGCGGCGCCGTCGGTTTCTTTGGCTACGACCTGGTCCGCTCGGTCGAGCCGCTCGGACCGGCGAACGAGGATCCGCTCGGCCTGCCCGACATGGCGCTGATGCTGAGCGACGTCCTTGTCGTCTTCGATCACCTCAAGCACACCGTGACGATCCTCGCGAACGTCTACGCCGAAGGCGATCTCGAGGCCTCCTACGAGCGCGCCGTGGCGACGATCGCCGAGGTCCGCGCGGCGCTCACGGGGCCGGTGCCGCAGCCGGACCAGCCGCTGGCGCTGCGAGCGCGCCCCGACTTTCGCTCGAACATGACGCGCGAGCGCTTCGAGGCGACCGTCACGCGGATCATCGAGTACATCTACGCCGGCGACGCCTTCCAGGTAGTCCCGTCGCAGCGCTGGTCAGCGCCGGTCGAGGTCGACGCGTTCTCGATCTACCGCGGCCTGCGCGTCGTCAATCCGAGCCCCTACATGTATTACCTCGATTTCGGCGACTTCCAGTTCGCCGGCGCGAGCCCCGAGCCGCTGATCACGGTGACTGGCCGCAGGGTGACGACGCGGCCGGTCGCCGGCACGCGGCCGCGCGGTGCGAGCGCGAGCGAGGACGAGCAGCTCGAGGCCGAGCTGCTCGCCGATACCAAGGAGGTGGCCGAGCACATGATGCTCGTCGACCTCGGTCGCAACGATCTCGGGCGGGTCTGCGAGTACGGCAGCGTGCGCGTCGAGGCACTGAAGGAGATCGAGCGCTACAGCCATGTGATGCACATCGTCAGCACCGTCTCCGGACGCCTGCGCGAGGGGATCGGCGCGATGGATGCGCTGCGCGCGACGCTCCCCGCCGGCACGCTCTCCGGCGCGCCGAAGGTCCGCGCGATGCAGATCATCGACGAGCTCGAGCCGGTCAAGCGCGGCGGCTACGGCGGTGCGATCGGCTACCTCAGCTACACCGGCGACCTCGATACGGCGATCCACATCCGCACCGTCGTCGTCAAGGACGGCGTCGCCCACGTACAGGCCGGCGGCGGGACGGTGGCCGATGCCAAGCCGGACTACGAGTTCCGCGAGTCCGAAGCAAAGGCCAGCGCCGTGCTGCGCGCGATCGAGCTCGCCGGTGCCCAGAGCGACTGGGCCTGAGCGGACGCCGATCAGGCGGCGACGTCGGCGCGACCGGCGCTACTGCGGCGCACCTGCTCGACCAGCTCGCTGACGATCGCGGCGAGCGTGGCCTCGAGCGCCGGATCGCTCAGCCGCCCGGCTTCGTCGAAGTTCTCCTCGGCGTATGGCAGCGGCAGCTCGCGGTCGATCACGCGCGCGCCCGCCGCGGCGAGCACCTTGCGCGCCTCGGCCTGCGCCCAAACGGCGCCGAACATCGAGGTGCTGGCGCCGATCACCGCGGCGTTCTTGTTGCGCAGCACGGTCGAGTCAAAGGGCCGTGATGCCCAATCGATCGCGTTCTTGAGCTGACCCGGCATCGAGTGGTTGTATTCGGGCGTCGCGATCAGCAGCCCGCCTGCCGCCGCGATCTGCTCGCGCAGTGCGGCAACCGCCGGATCCACAGGCTCTTGCTCGTCGTCCTCGTCGAACGGCGGCACCGCCTTCAGGCCGTCGAAGCGGACGTACTCGACATCCGCCGGAAGCAGCGTGGCCGCTGCCGCGAGCAGACGCGAGTTGTGCGAGCCGCTGCGCAGGCTGCCGGAGATGCCGAGGATCCGCATTGCCGTATGTCAGGCTGCCGGCTTGATGAGTTCGAGCTCGATGTGCAGCGTGACGTCCTTGCCGGCAACCGGCTGGCCGCCGGGCAGCTTGGAGTCGAAGTTGACGCCGAAGTCGAAGCGGTCGATCGTGGTCTGCAGCTCGACGCCGACGCGCTGACCGCCGTAACCGTCATCGTGCGTGTAGGTGAGCTCGCCCGTCGCATGGACGTTCTTGGTTGTTCCCTTGATCGTCAGGTCGCCGTCGACGTCGAGCCTGCCGTCCTCGGCCGCGACGAACTTCGTCGATAGGAAGGTGAACTCGGGGTAGCGCTCGACGTCAAAGAAATCCGGTGACTTGAGGTGCCCGTCGAGGCGCGGCTCCTTGACCTGCACGCTGTCGACCTTGACGGTGCCGGTCAGGGCCAGCGACTGATCCTCGCCGACCGTCAGGCTGGCGTCGAAGTCGGCGAAGCTGCCGCGAAACTTGCCGGCGCCGAAATGGCGGACGCTGAAGCCGACCGAGGAGTGAACCTCGTCGCGTGTGTAGGTGCCCGGCGTGATCGTCGCTGTCGGTGTTGCTGTGGGTGTCATCGGTGGCTCCTTAGCTGAAACTCGGGGGACTGTTTAACGAGCATAGCATTTTTGCTTGCGCGAGCAAGCATGTGACCGTTTCCCGCGCCACGAGTCCCGTTGGCTAGGCTCGTCTGGTGCGCGCGCTCGTCATCGACAACTACGACTCCTTCACGTACAACCTGGTGCAGTACCTCGGCGAACTGGGGGCCGAGGTCGACGTCGTCCGCAACGACGGCTCGAGCGTCGATCAGCTGCTCGCGAACGGGCCCGACTGCGTGATCGTCTCGCCCGGACCGTGCACGCCGAACGAGGCGGGGATCTCGCTCGAGGTCGTACGACGCTTCCCCGAGGCCGGTATCCCGACGCTCGGCGTCTGCCTCGGCCACCAGGCGCTGGCGCAGGCCTTCGGCGGCGCGGTGATCCGCCATCAACCGGTGCACGGCAAGAGCGGCACGATCGAGCACGACGGGCGCACGATCTACAGCGGGCTACCGAGCCCGCTGACCGTCGGGCGCTACCACTCGCTGATCGTCGCCGACGGTGTTCCCGACTGTCTCGAGGTCTCGGCCCGCGGTGATGGCGTGGTGATGGGGATCCGCCACCGCGAGCTTCCCGCCGAGGGCGTCCAGTTTCATCCCGAGTCGATCCTCACCGACAACGGCATCGAGCTGCTGCGCAACTTTCTCGAGCGATCGACGCGATGACGCCGGCGAGCGACAGGGCTCCCGCGCCCGGCGCGAAAACGGACGGCGCGAAAACGGACGGCGCGCGAGCGGGCGGCGCCGGTGAGTCGCCGAACGCGATCGTCACCAATGCCCTCGACGCCGTCGCCTCCGGTCGCGATCTGAGCGCCGATGAGGCTGCCGCCGTGCTCGCTGAGATCATGGCCGGCGAGGTCTCCAACGTGCAGATCGCCGGCTTCCTGATCGCCCTGCGCACGAAGGGCGAGACGGTCGCTGAGCTGACCGGGCTGGCACGCACGATGCGCTCGTTCGCGCTGGCGGTGGTCGTTGGACGCGAGCCGCTGCTCGACACGGCCGGCACCGGGGGCGGGCGCTCGACCTTCAACGTCTCGACCACAGCGGCGCTGATCGCCGCCGGGGCCGGCTGTGCGGTCGCCAAGCACGGCAACCGCTCGGCCACGAGTCGCTCCGGCTCAGCCGATTTGCTCGAGGCGCTCGGCGCGCGGATCGACCTTTCACCGGCCGATGTCGCGCGCTGCATCGACAGCGTCGGCTTCGGCTTCATGTTCGCTCCCGGACATCACCAGGCGACGCGCTTCGTGATCCCGGTGCGCCGCGAGCTCGCGGTGCGCACGATCTTCAACCTCCTCGGCCCGCTGACCAATCCGGCGGGGGCCCGCCACCAGCTGGTGGGCGTCGCCGACCCGGCCCACCTCGAGCTGATCGCCGGAGCACTCGCGCAGCTCGGCGTCGAGCGCGCGCTGGTGGTCTCTAGCCTGGACGGGCTCGATGAGATCTCGACGGCGGCACCAACGCGGATCGTCGAGGTCAACGGCGAGCAGATCGACGCCTACACGGTGACGCCGCAGGAACTGGGCGTCGAGCTTGCGAGCGGTGACGGCCTCGAAGGCGGCGACCCCGCGCACAACGCCGCCGTGACCCGGGCCGTGCTTGCCGGCGAGCGCGGTCCGGCGCGAGAGCTCGCGCTCGTCAACGCCGGCGCGGCGATCTACGCGGCGGGCGCTGCGCCGACCCTCGCCGGGGGCGTCGAGCTGGCGCGCGCGGCGCTCGACAACGGCCGTGCGGCGGCGACGCTCGAGGCCTTCATCCGCGTTACGCGAGCCGCTTCGTGAACACGCTCGAGGGCATTCTCGCCAGCACCCGGGCGGAGGTCGAGCGTCGCCGCCGCGAAGTACCGCTCGGCGCGCTCGGCGAGCCCGCGCCGCGGGTGGCTCACGCCTTTCGCGACGCGCTGACGCGCCCCGGGATGTCGGTGATCGCCGAGCACAAGCGCCGTTCGCCCTCGGCCGGCCCGATCCGGCCTGGCTCCAGTATCGCCGAAGTCGCCCAGGCCTACGAGCAGGGCGGTGCCGTCGCGCTGTCGGTGCTGACCGAGGAGCCCAACTTCGACGGTACGCTCGAGGATCTGCGCGAAGCGGCTCGGGCGTGCTCGCTGCCCTTGCTGCGCAAGGACTTCATCGTCGACCGCTACCAGCTACACGAAGCGGCCGCGGCCGGTGCCTCGGCGGTGCTGCTGATCGTCGCCGCGCTCGACGTGGCGACGCTGCGTTCGCTGCAGAGCGCCGCGGCCGAGCTTTCACTTGACGTGCTGGTCGAGGTCCATGACGCGGCCGAGCTCGAGGTGGCGGCGGCCGTTGGTGCCGAGCTGATCGGCGTCAACAACCGTGATCTGCGCGACTTCAGCGTCGACGTCGAGCGCACCTATGCGCTGCTGCCGGCGATGCCGGATGGTGTCGTGGTGGTCTCCGAGTCCGGCATCGCGGGCGCCGGCGAGCTCGCCCGCCTCAGCGCCGCGGGCGTTGACGGCGTACTGATCGGCGAGCTGCTGATGCGCAGCGCCGACCCGGCGCAGGCACTGCGTGAACTGCTGGCCGGGGTCGAGCCCGGCATTTAAGGAGCGTTGAACGGGGAGGATCACACTCCCCACGCGATGCAGAAGATCCCGGTGACGCAGCTGCTTGCGGCGCTCGTCGGCGGCCTGATCGCCGCCGCGCTGCTGTTGGCCCTCGGCTTCACACGGCAACGCACGACGACGACCGTGGTCGACGACGTACCGACGGCAGGAGCGGTAGCGCCGGTCGGGTTGACGGCACACCAGATCTATGACCGCGACGCTCCCGGTGTCGTTTTCGTCAGCGCCAAGGTCGTCGAGCAGGAGAACTCGCCGTTCGATCTCTTCCCCAGCGAGCAGTCGGGCAGCCAGACCGGCTCGGGCTGCGTGATCAACGCCGACGGCACGATCCTCACCAACGCGCACGTGATCAACGGAGCGGTCAAGATCACGGTGGAGTTCGCTAACGGCGACACCGTTCCGGCGAAGGTCATCGGCAAGGATCCCGACGACGACCTCGCGCTGCTGAGGGTCAACCCGAGCGGCCAGCACCTCGTGGTGCTGCCACTCGGCGACTCGAGCACGGTCGAGGTTGGCGATCCGACCGTCGCGATCGGCAACCCCTTCGACCTCGACCGCACGCTGACGACCGGCGTCGTGTCGGCGCTGCAGCGCGAGATAACGGCGCCGAACGGCTTTGCGATCGACGACGTGATCCAGACCGACGCGCCGATCAACCCCGGCAACTCGGGCGGGCCGCTGATCAACGCCGAAGGTCAGGTGATCGGCATCAACTCGCAGATCCAGACGGCTTCCGACGGCAGCGACGGCAGCGTCGGCATCGGCTTCGCGATCCCGATCAACACGGCGAAGTTCGTCATTCCCCAGCTCGAACGCACCGGCCGGGTGACCGAGGGCTACCTCGGCGTCGAGACGGTGACGATCAGCCCGTCCTATGCGTCGCTGCACCTCGGCGCGAGTACGGGTGCGCTGGTCGAAACGGTTGCCAGCGGCACGCCGGCGGCGAAGGCCGGGCTGCGGGGATCGAGCAAAACGGTCACGCTCGCCGATGGCATCACCCAGGTACAGGTCGGCGGCGACATCATCGTGTCGGTCAACGGCGCCCCGATCAGCTCTGCCGACACGCTCGAGAGCGCGATCATCCACGACCAGCCGGGAAAGCGGGTGACCGTTGGCATCGTCCGCGGTAGCAAACACCTCAACGTGACTGTCACGCTTGGCACGCGCCCGCAGAGCGTGCCCGCCTCTGGTTGAGCGGCGGCAGCCGCTACGGTGTGGCGATGCAGCCGCCCCGTGTCAAAATCTGTGGTGTCGCCCGCCTCGAGGACGCGCTGCTGGCCGCCGAGCTCGGCGCCTGGGCGGTCGGGATGGTCTTCTACAGCGGCTCGCCGCGACAGTGCACGCTCGCCGAGGCCGAGCGGATCGGCGCCGCACTGCGTCGCCGCGTCGAGCTGGCCGGCGTGTTTGTCAACGCCTCGCTTGGTGAGATCGCCGACATCAGCGAGCGCGTCCCGCTGGCCCTCGTGCAGCTCCACGGCGACGAGGGGCCGGCCTTCTGCGCGGAGGTCGCACGGCGGACCGGCGCCCGCACGATCAAGGCCGCTTCGGTGCGCGGCGCCGGCACCTTGCAGGACCTCGAGCGCTTCCGCAGTGACTTCCACCTGCTCGACGGCTACGCCGCGGGGCTGCGCGGCGGCAGCGGCGAGCGCTTCGACTGGTCGCTGCTGGCGAACCGCGGCTCATCGGTGCCGCTGATTCTGAGCGGCGGTCTCGACGCCGACCACGTCGGCGAGGCGATTGCGGCCACGCGCCCTTACGCCGTTGACGTGGCGAGCGGCGTCGAGCAGTCCCCGGGGGTCAAGGATCCCGAGCGCATGCGCGCCTTCTTCGAGGCCAGCGCAGCGGTGGCGGTGTGAGCCCCGCACGCCGCCCGCGGGCGCCCGCAGCCGAGCCCGGCCCGACAGGCGTCGCCCACCGCTACGGACCCTACGGCGGCCAGTACGTCCCCGAGACGCTGATGCCGGCGCTGAGCGAGCTCGAGACAGCGTGGCTGGAGGCCTGGGATGCGCCGGACTTCCGCGCCGAGCTCGACACCCTGCTGCGTGACTTCGTCGGCCGCCCGAGCCCGCTCTACGAGGCGCGGCGCCTCAGCGAACGTGTCGGCTATCCGCTGTGGCTGAAACGCGAGGATCTCAACCACACCGGCTCGCACAAGATCAACAACGCACTCGGCCAGGCGCTGCTGGCGCGCCGGATGGGCAAGCGGCGCGTGATCGCCGAGACCGGTGCCGGCCAGCACGGTGTCGCCGCGGCGACCGCGTGCGCGCTGCTCGACCTCGAGTGCGTCGTCTACATGGGCGAGGAGGACATCCGTCGCCAGCAGCCCAACGTGCAGCGGATGGAGCTTCTGGGCGCGCGCGTCGAGCCGGTGCGCGCCGGCGCGCGGACGCTCAAGGAGGCGGTATCGGCGGCGATCCGTGACTGGGTCGAGAACGTCGAGCGTACGCACTACATCATCGGCAGCGCCGTTGGGCCGGCGCCCTATCCGGCGATCGTGCGGGCGCTGCAGCAGACGATCGGCGACGAGGCGCGCGCTCAGCTGCTCGAGCGCAGCGGCCGGCTGCCGGCGCGCGTGATCGCCTGTGTCGGTGGTGGATCGAACGCGATCGGCACCTTCACCGCGTTCGTCGAGGATCCCGGCGTCGAGCTGATCGGTGTCGAGGCGGCGGGGGAGGGCCTGCAGAGCGGTCGCCACGGAGCACCGCTCACAGCGGGGGGCAAGGCGGGCGTGCTGCACGGCTCGCTTTCGGCGGTCCTCCAGGACCTCGACGGTCAGATCCTCGAGGCCCACTCGATCTCGGCCGGTCTCGACTACCCGGGGTCCGGCCCCGAGCACGCCCACCTGCGTGACAGCGGCCGCGCGCGCTACGTCGCGATCACCGACGCCGAGGCGCTCGCTGCGTTCCGCGAGGTGACGCGGCTCGAGGGGATCATCCCCGCGCTCGAGGCTGCCCACGCGCTCGCCTGGGTGCTCGCCAACCCAGGCGGCGAGATCGACCTCGTCTGTCTCTCCGGGCGCGGCGACAAGGACCTTGCGGAAGTGATCGCGCTCAGCGCCGAACGATGAGCGCGGCACGCGGCGCGGGCTCCGCGCGCGCCGGCGAGGGCGATCGGAAGTCGCTCCGGACGCTCGACAGCGGCCCGCAGCGGATCGCCGCGGCGTTCGCGGCGAGTGGCAAGCGCGCGGCATTGATGCCCTACCTGATGGGCGGCTTTCCGGACGTCGAGCGCTCGCTGGCGATCGGCGAGGCCTGCGTGCGCGGCGGCGCCGACCTGCTCGAGCTCGGCATCCCGTTCTCCGATCCGTTGGCCGACGGTCCGGTGATCCACGCTGCGGCGACGCAGGCGCTGGCCGGCGGTACGACCGTCGAGGACGTGCTCGGCGTCGCCGCGTCGCTCGCCACGCACGTGGCGGTGATCGTCATGGCCTACGCCAACACGGTGCTCATGCCGGGCGCGGAGCGCTTCGTCGAGCGCCTGGCGCAGGCCGGGGTCGCTGGCCTGATCGTCCCCGATCTGCCCTACGAGGAGGGCGAGGATCTGGCTCGTGCCAGCGAGCAGGTCGGGATCGCGCTGGTGCCGTTGATCGCACCGACGACGACCGACGCGCGACTGCGCGAGATCGGCAAGCGCGCGCGCGGCTTCATGTACGTCGTGTCGGTCACCGGGACAACCGGCGAGCGCGGCGCCGGCTCGACCACGATCGCGCCCTTGCTCGCGCGCGCCAAGGCGAGCACCAGTGTGCCGGTCGCGCTCGGGTTCGGCATCTCGAGCCCCGATCAAGCGGCGGCCGCGGCGGCCGCTGGGGCGGACGGTGTGATCATCGGCTCGCGCCTCGTGCGCGCCGCCGGTGAGGCTGGCGACAGCGCGAGTGCGGTCGGCGAGCTCGTCGCTCAGTTCGCGACGGCGCTCGCGCTGTCCATTGCATAGACTGCCGCGGGCATGGGACTGCTGATCGCCACCACGTTCGGCCTGGCGCTGTGGATCGTGTTGTGGGCGCTGGGGACGAGCGGCCTGGACTCGTTCCTGCTCGCGCTGCTCGTGATGTTGCTGGGCGCCGGCGGACGCGTGCTGATTCGTCACCTCCCGGGTGGCGACACGCGCAGCTCGCAACCCTGAGCGGAGGCTGACTAGAATCCTCGACCGCCGGCGCGCAGAGTGCCGCGCCGGTAGCAACGATCACGTCTGGAGCGTCGCGTGCGCCATCCCCGAACGGCAGCAACCGTGGTCGTTGCGCTCGCAGCGGCAGTCGGCGGTTGTGGAGGATCGGGAGCAGCGCAGGGCGGGTTCACCTACCAGAAGACGCTGACGATTTACTCCGACCTGCCGCTACAGGGTCCCCAGGCCGCGCTGATGAGAAGCATCGTCAACGGCGAGAAGCTCGCGCTCTACGACGCCGGCGGCCGCGTCGGGGAGACCCCGATCAGCTTCGAATCGCTCAACGATGCGCAGGCTACGGCTGGGGGTTGGACGGAGATCCAGACCGGTGACTCGGCTCGCGCGGCATCGCAGGACCTCGAGGCGATCGCCTACATCGGCGACTTCGACTCGGCCGCCACGGCGACCTCGCTGACGATCACGAACGAGAACAACATCCTCCAGGTGAGCCCGGCGAGCCCCTATGTCGGACTCACCGATGCCAACCAGTACGACCAGATCGGCGAGCCGCAGCGCTACTACCCGTCGGCAAAGCAGACCTTTGCCCGACTGATGCCGAACGACGTCGCCGAGGCGAAGGCGACGACACAGTTCATGAGCTCACTCGGCGTCAGCAGTCTCTACGTGCTCAGCGACCTCGACGTTTACGACGCCGCCGTCGCCCCGCTGGTCGCGGCGCAGGCGCCGCAGGACGGCATCACGCTGGCCGGTCAGCAGCAGATCGACACCCAGACGAACACCCAGCCGGTCGGCTACGCGCAGATCGCCGCGGCGGTCGCAGCCACGCACCCGGACGCCGTGCTCGTTGGCGCGGCGCCCGGCCCCGGCGTCGAGGCGCTGTGGCAGGAGCTGCACAACGTGCTGCCGGGCGTCAAGCTGTTTGCCCCGAGCACACTGGCAACGGGGTCGTTTCTGCACACGCTCGGCGCGGCGGCCGGCGATACCTACGTAACCAGCCCGATTCTCGAGCTCAGCCAGTACCCGCGCAGCGCGCAGAGCGTGTTGCGGGCCTACCGCAAGCTGTTCGGCCGCGCGCCCACCGCCTACACGCTCTACGGCTTCGCGGCGATGCAGTCTGTGCTCGCGGCGCTACGCGCGGCCGGCAGGCACATCGACAACCGTCTCGATGTTGTCTCTGCCTTCTTTCACCTGGGCGAGCTCGATAGCGTGATCGGCGACTACTCGATCAACAGCAGCGGCGACACCTCGCTCTCCACCTTCGCCGGCTATCGCGTCGGCTCCGGCGGCCGGCTGATCGAGCTGCGCCTGATCAGCCGCGGCTGAGCGCGTCGCGCAACGCCAGCTCGACGGCCGGATAGGCGAAGTTGAAGCCGAGCGCGAGCGCCCGCTCGGCCACGACGTTCTGGCTGTCGGTGACGATCGCCGCCATCGCGCCGTAGAGCAGGTGCAACGCGACGGCCGGCACCGGGGCAACCGCCGGGCGGTGCAGCGCCCGGCCGAGCGCCTTTGCGAACTCCGCGTTGCGCACCGGCGCCGGTGCGACGGCGTTGAGCGGGCCGGCGAAGCGCTCGTCCTCGAGCGCCGCAACGTAGAGGCCAACAAGGTCGTCGCCATGGATCCAGGAGACGTACTGACGTCCTCCGGCTACCGGCCCGCCGACGCCCAGTCGAAACGGCGGCAGCATCATCGCCAGCGCACCGCCAGTTCGATCGAGCACCACGCCCGTGCGCAGCACGCAGACGCGCAGGCCGAGCGGCGTCGCCGCCATCGCCGCCTGCTCCCAATCGACGCAGACGCTCGCCAGCCAGTCCTCGCCAGCGGCTGAACTCTCGGTCAGCGGCTCGTCGCCGCGGTTGCCGTAGTAGCCGACGGCGTTCGCGCTCAAAAGCACCCGTGGGCGGGGCTGCGCCGCCTCGATCCCGGCGAGCAGGTTCGCGGTGCCGACCGTCCGACTGGCGCGGATCGCCTCGCGCGCGGCTGTGGTCCAGCGCTGGGCAATGCTCTCGCCAGCCAGGTGGATGACGGCGTCGCCGGCGAGGGCCGCCGCCGGCGCCGGTTCGCTGAGCGGATCCCAGCGCACGGCTCCGTTCTTGCCGCTGCGGCTCAGCTCGATGACCTCATCGCCGCGCGCGCGCAGCGCGGCCGCGAGGCGGCCGCCGATCAGCCCGCTGGCCCCGCTGAGGGCGATTCGCATCACGCTCAATCCTAGACCGTGCCGCTAGCATCCGCTCGCGGTGTCATCGCTGTTCCTGATCGACGGCAACAGCCTTGTCTACCGGGCGTTCTTCGCGCTGCCGGAGGCGATCGCCACGTCCGCCGGCGAACCGACGAACGCGATCTTCGGCTTCGCCTCGATGCTGGTCAAGCTGATCACCGAGCACGGCGTGACGCCGACCGTGGTCGCCTGGGATGCCGGCAGCTCGGGCCGCGACGAGCTTTACAGCGAGTACAAGGCGGGGCGGCAGTCGCGCCCCGACCTGTTGCGCGAGCAGTGGCCGGCGTTCGACCCGCTGGTCGAGGCTTTCGGTTACGCCAACGCGCGGCTCGAAGGCTTCGAGGCCGACGACGTGATCGCGACGCTCGCCGAGAGCGCGCGCGCGGCGGGGATCGCGGTGACGATCGTGACCGGCGACCGGGATGCGTTCCAGCTCGTCGACGAGGCTGGGCTCGTCAGCGTGATGGCGACGGCGCGCGGGATTACCGAGACGAAGCTGTATGACCGCGAAGCGGTGATCGAGCGCTACGGCATCGCGCCGGAGATGATCCCGGACTTCTACGGGCTGAAGGGCGACACCTCGGACAACATCCCGGGCGTCCCGGGAATCGGCGAGAAGACGGCGGCCGAGCTACTGCAGAAGTTCGGCTCGCTCGAGAGCGTGCTCGAGCGGGTTGACGAGGTGAGCGGCGAGAAGCGGCGCGCGAACCTGATCGCGCACCGCGACGACGCGATCGTCTCGAAGCAGCTCGCGACGATGCGCCGCGACCTGCCGCTCGAGCTGGATCTGGCCGCGATCCAGGCCGGCGAGCTCGACATGGGGACGCTGCGCGAGGTGTTCCGTCGCTATGAGCTGCGCGACCCGCTGCGCCGCCTCGAGGAGGCGATTGGAGCGCTTGGCGCAGGCCCGGTCGCCGCCGAGCAGGCACCGCTCAAGGCGCGCCAGGTGACTATTGCACAGCTCGTCGCGGTTGGCGAAGGGGAGCTGGCGATTGCGCTGCGGGCGCCGGAAGTGCCGGAGGGAGCGCTGTTCGGCGACGCCGCGAGCTGGACGTTCGGCGTTGCCACGGACGGCGAGCTGCTGGGCGGCGAAGTCGCCGAGCCGGCCGAGCTGGTCGGCCTGCTCGCGATGCACCCGATCGTCGTTCATGACGCCAAGGCGCTCGGCTCGGTGCCGCCGCTGTTGGCGCACGACACGATGCTCGCCGCCTACCTGCTCGATCCCGCGCGGCGCGGCTACCCGTTCGCTGAGCTCTGCGAGGACCGCGGCCTGGCCGCGGCGCCAGCCGGTGCGCCGGCAGACGCGCACCTCGTGCGTGCGCTCAGCGAGCTGCAGCGCGCCGAGCTCGCCGAGCGTGGACTCGAAGCGCTGCTCCACGACGTCGAGCTGCCGCTCGTCGGCGTGCTGCGCGAGATGGAGGTCGCGGGGCTGGCGCTCGATGTCCCACGTCTCGGGGAGGTGGGGGCGCGTGTAAACGAGGAGATCACCGCGCTCGAGCAGTCGATCTTCGCCGCGGCGGGCGAGGAGTTCTTGATCGGCTCGCCGCAGCAGCTCGGCGCGATTCTGTTCGAGAAGCTCGGACTGTCGCGCAAGCGGCGCGGCAAGACCGGGTTCTCGACCGATGCACGCGTGCTCGCGGCGATCCGCTCCGAGCACGAGATCGTGCCGATGATCGAGCGCTGGCGCGAGCTTTCGACGCTACTCAAGACCTATCTCGAACCGCTGCCGAGCCAGGTCGACGCCGCGTCGCGCCTGCACACGACGTTCCTGCAGGCGGTCGCGAGCACCGGACGGCTCTCGTCAACCAACCCGAATCTCCAGAACATTCCGATCCGTACGCCGCTCGGGCGCGAGATCCGCGCCTGTTTCGTCGCTGCGCCGGGCAGCGTGCTGGTCTGCGCCGACTACTCGCAGATCGAGCTACGCGTGCTGGCGCAGATGGCCGACGAGCCGGTGCTGAAGGAGATCTTCAGAAACGGCGAGGACGTGCACACGGCGACCGCCTGCCAGGTCTTCCAGGTCGAGCCGCAGGAGATCGACGCCGGCATGCGCTCGAAGGCCAAGATGATCAACTACGGCATCGCCTACGGCCTGACCGACTATGGCCTCGCGGATCGCCTACAGATCCCGCGCGAGGAGGCGGCGGCGTTCATCGCCACCTACTTCGAGCGCTTCCCCGCAGTCCGCGAGTTCATCGAGCGGACGATCGCCGCCGCGATCGAGCAGGGCTACGTCACGACGCTGCTCGGCCGCCGCCGGCCAATCCCCGAGCTCCGCGCGCGCAACCGCCAGCAGCACGCGCTGGGTGAGCGCCTCGCTGTGAACACGGTAATTCAGGGCACCGCCGCCGACATCATCAAGGTGGCGATGGTCCGTGGCCATGCCGCGCTGTCTGGCCTGCGCTCGCGGCTGATCCTCCAGATCCACGACGAGCTGATGGTCGAAGCCCCGCTGGAGGAGGTCGACGAGGCGCGCGGGCTGCTGAGCGCCGAGATGGTCGGCGCCTGGGAGCTCGACCCGCCGCTCGCCGTCGACGTCGGCGTCGGCGAGAACTGGCTCGCCGCTAAATGAGGTCCACCGCCGCGCCCGATCTCAGTTCAGCCGGGACGTGTCTGTAGCTGAGACGGGCCTGCAGCAAGTCGGAGGGGGTGATGGCCAGGTAGTGGTTGAAGGCCCAGTGACTCAGGCGGCGGGAGCGCAGCGCTGCGATCGCCCAGCGCAGCGGGGCGCCGGCGGTAGCTCGTCCGACGAGGTGCTGGCTCGTCAACAGGCAGCCGTATTTCACCGCGTGGCGCTGACTGAAGGCGCTGTAGCGCGCGAGCGCCTGCTCGCGTGTGATCTCCCCGCCGAGCGCCCGGCGCAACTCGCGACCGAGCGCGAGCGCGAAGTAAAAGGCCGGCCGAATGCCCTCCGCGGTGAGCGGCAGGCAATGGCCAGCCGAGTCGCCGACGAAGAACACGCCCTGCTCGGTCGCGGGGCGCAGCTGGTGGGGGATCCAGTTCCCCTGGTAGCCGACGGGCTCGAGGTCGAGCTCGGTGGCGAGCGCGACGGTGCCGTCCTTGACGTGGTCGCGCGGCTCGAACGAGCCGACGCCGACGCGCACCTCGTCGCGCGCAGGAAAGCTCCAGCTGTAGCCGGCGCGGACGAAGCGCGGATCGATCCAGACCGCGAGCGTGTCGGCCGACCCCGAGGGGTGGACCTCCAGCCCGCGTGAGAGTCGCGCGCGGGGCGGCTGGATCGGCTCTCCAGCCGACAGCACACGCCGCCAGCCGAGCGCGTCGATCACGTAGCGCGCCCGCAGCTCGCCGCGATCGGTGTGGACGGTGTGCAGCTGACCCTGCTCGACCCGCTCGACGGTCGCCGTCTCAAATTCGCTGGAGGGTGATCCGTCGTGCAGGAGCGCGCACAACTCGCGATAGTCGAACGTCGAGAAGCTGTAGGGGAGTGGCCAGCGTGCAGTCGAACGGGTGGTGTGGACGACGAGCTCGTCGAAGGTCTGGCGGATCGAGCTCGCGAGGCCGAGCAGCTCGAGCCAATTCGTCGGGGCGGCGCACGCCGACGTTTGCCGTTCGCCAACCTCATAGCGGTCCACGACCAACACCTGGGCGCCCGCTCCCTCCAGTTCACGCGCCAGCGTCAGACCGGCAAAGCTTGCGCCGCAGACGAGCACATCGCAGTCGCGCGCCAGCGCGGTCCGCGCCTTTCCGCGCTTCGTGGCTCGCGCAGGCATTGCTGCTGATGATACGCGTGCGGCGGGTTGTTGAAGGACGCCGCTGCGCTACGCTCCCTGGCGTGAATGCGGTGATTGACAACCCCTCGGCCAAGGTCGTCGAAGGCTCGGACGGGTTGCTGCTCGAGGTTGATGGGCAGATCGTGCCCAACTATGACGCGACCATGCATCCCTTCGAGGAGGGCGAGGTCGTCACCGGCTTGGTCGTGCGCATCGACCAGGACGAGGTGCTCGTTGACATCGGCTACAAGTCTGAGGGCGTCATCCCGGCCAACGAGCTGTCGATCCGCAAGTCCGTTGACCCGCATGACGAGGTTTCACTCGGCGAGGAGGTCGACGCGCTGGTCCTCACCAAGGAGGACCAGGACGGCCGCTTGATCATCTCCAAGAAGCGCGCCCGCTTCGAGAAGGCGTGGCGGCGGATCGAGGCGGCAGCCGAGTCCGGCGAGCCGGTCGAAGGCACGGTCATCGAGGTCGTAAAGGGTGGCCTGATCATCGACCTCGGCGTGCGCGGCTTCCTACCGGCGTCGCTTGTCGATATCCGCCGCGTTCCGAATCTCGACGAGTACATGGGCACGCAGATCGAGTGCAAGGTGATCGAGCTGAACCGCTCGCGCAACAACGTGGTGCTGTCGCGGCGGGCCGTGCTCGAAGAGGAGCGCAAGGAGGTCCGCCAGCAGATCCTGGACCGCCTCCAGCCGGGTCTCGTGGTCGAAGGCCAGATCTCCAACATCGTTGACTTCGGCGCCTTCGTTGACCTCGACGGCATCGACGGGCTGATCCACATCTCCGAGCTTTCCTGGTCGCACGTCAACCACCCGAGCCAGGTGCTCGAGATCGGCGACACGGTGAAGGTCAAAGTGCTCGACATCGACCGTGACCGCCAGCGCATCTCGCTCGGTCTCAAGCAGACCCAGGAAGACCCGTGGCAGCGGATCGTCAACACTCACAGCATTGGCGATGAGCTGGTCGGCACCGTCACCAAGGTCGTTACGTTCGGCGCGTTCGTCGAGATCCTCGATGGCGTCGAGGGCCTCGTTCACATCTCAGAGCTCGCCGCGCATCACGTCGAGAATCCGCGCGAAGTCGTCCAGCCCGGTGACGAGATCCGCGTCAAGATTCTCGAGATCGACTCCGAACGCCGGCGACTGTCGCTGTCGGCCAAGCGTGTCGAGGGACAGGTGCTGCCGCTGCACCCGATCGAACTCTCCGATGACGGCGACGAGGGCGCCGAAGGCTACGAGGCCGAGCAGGCGACGGCGAGTGTGGCAGCGCCGCCCGAGAGCGACGCAGGCGCCAGCGAGCAGGTCGAAGGCGAGAGCGAGACCGCGCTCGAAGCAGAGGCCGCTGTCGCGGAGGAGACCGTTGCGGCGGAGGTGGAGCCGGCAGACGAGGAAGCTCCGGTAGCGGCGAGCGCCGCGGCCGAGGAGGAGCCTCAGGCCGAGGCCGAGACGCCGGCGGAAGCGCAGAACGCCGCCGCCGTGCAAGCGCCGGCCGCGCCGGCCGACAGCTAGCAGCGCCGCCGCATGGGGGTGCCGTTCGTCGGCTTGACGGGCGGGCTCGGTGCCGGCAAATCGACGGCGCTCGCCGCGCTCGAGCGGCTCGGCGCGGTGGGCCTGAGCACCGACGCCGTGGTCCACGAGCTGTACGAGACGGAGCCGGTGCGTGTGGCGCTGCGCCGGCGCTGGGGGGCCCAGGTGTTCGACGCTGAGCAGATCGATCGTGCCGCCGTCGCGCGGCGGACCTTCGCCGACGACCGCGAGCGGGAGTGGCTCGAAGGCCTGCTCTGGCCGCTCGTCGCCGCGCGCGTCACCGGCTTTCGTGACGAGCTCGAGCTGCGTCAGCCACGACCGCTTGCCGGCGTAGTCGAAACGCCGCTGCTGTTCGAAGCCGGCGTCGAAGGGCGCTACGACGCGACGATCGCGATTGTCGCCGATGACCGCCTTCGTGCCGCGCGGATCGCCGGCCGCGACCAAGCGGAGCTCGGCGCGCGCGAGCGCCGGCAGCTCAGCCAAGAGGAGAAGGCCAGGCGCGCCAGCTACGTCGTCGCAAACGACGGCACGATCGCCGAGCTCGAAGCAAAGCTCGGCGAGATCCTGGCGAGGCTTGCCGCGTGATCTCGCCCGGTGGTTCCCGTGGTGGCGCCGTGGCTCGGCGCCCTGCGGTCGTGCTGGTCGCCGTGCTCGTCGGCGCGGTGGTCGTCCTCGTCGTGCTGGTACCGCTCGTCAAGCACTTCGTACGCGAGTTGACCTATCCACTGCGCTACGCCACGATCATCCGCCGCGAGGCCCGCGTCGAGCATCTCGATCCGGCGCTGATTGCCGCCGTCATCTACGCCGAGTCCAAGTTCGACGCCCGCACCTCGAGCGCCGGTGCGCTCGGCTTGATGCAGATTCTCCCCTCGACCTCGCGTTACCTCGCAAACCTCTCGGGTGGCACGCAGTTCCGCGTCGCGGACCTGACGGAGCCGGCGGTCAACATCGCCTACGGCAGCTACTACCTGCGCTACCTGCTCAATCGCTATGGCGGCAGCGAGACGCTTGCGCTTGCTGCCTACAACGCCGGCGCGACGAACGTCAACAAGTGGCTCGCCGTGGCACGCTCTCGTGGCGAGCCGTTCGATCTGGCGGCGATCCCGTTTTCGCAGACGCGTGCCTATGTCGCGAAGGTCGAGGCGGCGCAGCTGACTTACCGCAAGGACTACAGCCTGTAACGAGCACCGACCGCCCGCGCTGGCCGCGACCGATTCACGACATCGCCTCGAGATGACGACAGGGTAGGTGGACGGAAGTGAGACACCGATGCCTGCGCCAATTTCCCTCTCCCGCCGAACGCAAGGACCAGCATGACGTTGATCGCTCGCGGCCGGGCACAGCGTCCCCGGTTGTTGCTCGCCGATGACGATGTCGTCATCACGTCGCTGCTGAGCGAATCGCTCCATCACGACTTCGAAGTGGTCGGCGTTGCCGCTGACAGCGGCGAAGCGATCGAGCTTGCCAAGGCGAGCCAGCCCGATGTCGCGGTCGTCGACGTTGCGATGCCCAAAGGCGGCGGACCGAGCGCCGTGCGCGGCATCCTCGAGGTGGCGCCCCAGACCGCGATTGTCGTGCTTTCGGGCGACGAGTCTGAGGCGATGGTCCGCGAGCTGATCCGGGCCGGTGCGGTGGCTTACTGCCGCAAGGGCATTGATCCGAGAGAGCTCGCCGAGTTGCTGACGGGCTCGATCGAGGTACGAGCCAGGGAGCGCGCGCTCGCGCCCGCCGACCTCGCCCGTGCCGGCGGCCTAGCCGGACGCCTTGCCCGTTAGGCCAACGATCCTCGCGCGAGCGCAGACGCCGCGGGTGCGCCTAGGGCTCGTCGCGCTGGCGCTCGTCGTGGTGCTGGGTCTGGTGGCGGGCGGCGTCGAGTTCTCGCGCGCCCAGTCGAAAGACGGCATCCTCACGCGACTGCAGGAGCGTGCTGCGACTTCCTCTGGCTTCGTCTCGACGTACGTGTCGCTGCAGGCGGCGCGCGAGAAGGTGGTCGCTCAGCGATTCCTCGCCGGGCGAGCTGGTTTCTCGAAAAACCTCGGCACGCTCGAGTCCACTTTTGGTGGCACCACCGCGCTTCTCGTCGCTAACTCTGGCCGCCTGCTCGACAGCGTCCCATACAACGCTGCTGTCGTTGGTACCGATGTCGCCGTCAAGCGCGCCAACATCAGCGAGGCCGAGTCTGGCCGCGTGGGTGTCTCGGACGTGGTCACCGCGCTGATCACGGGCAAACCGGTGATTGGGATCGCGGTTCGGTTTCCGACACCAGCGGGACATCGAGTGTTCGCGGTTGCCTATCCCGTCGCGGGTAGCGTGCTGTCGATCTTCGTTGAGCACACGATTGCTCAGAAGCAGCACGAGGTTCTGCTCATCGACGCCACCGGCAACATCATCGCCGCCAGCCCGCAAACTTCGGCGAGTACGCTCGCCGAGGCGAGCCCGAGTCTGGCGCGCGCCGTCGCTCGCGCTTCGCACGGCAGCGTCACGCTAGGCGGCCAAGCGGCGCGCTTCGTCGTCGCTCCTGTGCCGGGTACGCCATGGCGCGACGTCATCGCCGAGCCGAACGCGACGGTTTTCGCATCGATCGGTGGCTGGACGCTATGGCTGCCATGGATTGTCTTCGGCGTCATCTCACTCCTCGCCGTCGCCGTTCTGGCGCTCTTTTCGCGTACCCTCGCGGCACGGGCCGAGGCGCTCGAGGCGTCGCAGCTGAAGTCGGAGTTCGTCGCGAGCATGAGCCACGAGTTGCGCACACCGCTGAACGGCGTGATCGGAATGACCGATCTGCTGCGCGACACCGAGCTGGACAGCGTGCAGAGCGGGTATGTCAACGCGCTCGGGACGTCGAGTGAGGCGCTCCTGGGGGTGATCAGCGATGTTCTCGACTTCTCCAAGATGGAAGCCGGACACCTCGAGCTCGACCCGACCAACTTCGACTTGCGCGACGCGGTCGAGGAGGCAACGCTGATGCTCGCCGAGCAGGCGCACTCCAAGGGCCTGCAGATCGGCCACTGGGTCGACACCGAGGTGCCGATCCGCGTGAACGGCGATCGCGCCCGCCTGCGCCAGATTCTGCTGAACCTCCTTTCGAACGCGGTCAAGTTCACGGCGGCGGGTGAGGTGACGCTGCGCGTCGCGGGGCGCGGCGAAGATCGGCTGTACTTCTCGGTCGCCGACACGGGAATCGGGATCGACGAGAAGCACGCGGCGGCGTTATTCGAGGCCTTTGCGCAAGCCGATCAATCGACGACACGCCAGTACGGTGGGACGGGGCTCGGCCTCGCCATCTCCCGCCGGCTCGTGGAGCTCATGGGTGGTGAGATCGGAGCCGCACCCGGTGAGGGTGGCGGCAGCGTGTTCTGGTTCTCCGCGGTGATGCCGGCGGTGGCCGATCTCTCACCGGCGGCTCCCGCGCGCACCGATCTGCAGGCGCGGCGGATCCTGATCGTCGACGACAACGCGACCAACCGGACGATCCTCGAGCACTACGTGCGCGGTTGGGGAGTGGCCTACGAGAGCGTCGATCGGCCGAGCGCCGCGCTCGAGGCGCTGCACCGAGCGTCGCAACAGGGACAGCCCTTCGAGCTGGCGCTGCTCGACTTCAACATGCCGGACATGAACGGAATCGAGCTCGCGCGCGAAATCCGCAAGTCACCCGCGCTGGGAGCGCTGCGAATCGTGATGCTCAGCTCGGGTTCGTTAGGACGGCGGGACCTCGACGGCCTCGGCGTGTCGGCATCGCTGACCAAGCCAGCGCGCCAAGCGGCGATTTACGACGCGATCGCGAACGCGCTGGCTGGCGGAGCTCCGCGAACGGCGCCAGAGCGAGCGAAGCAGCCGAGCCGTATTGAGCGCGACCAGGTTGTGCTGCTCGTCGAGGACAACGAGATCAACTGCATGGTCGCTGAGACGCTGCTCAGCGTGCTCGGCCTGAAGACCGAGGTTGCGCGGCACGGTGGCCAGGCGATCGACATGGCGGCCGCCCGGGACTACGCGGCGATCTTCATGGACTGCCAGATGCCGGTCGCCGACGGATTCGAGGCGACGCGACAGATCCGCGCAGCCGAAAGCGGCCGCCGCGTGCCGATCATCGCGATGACCGCGTTGTCGATGCCCGGCGACCGCGAGCGCTGTCTGGCTGTAGGGATGGATGATTACCTGAGCAAGCCGATCCGACGCAGCGAGCTCGAGCAGGTGATCGAGCGCTACATCCCGGCCAGCGGGTCGCACGCACAGGGCCAGGATGCGGGCGGCGGATCTGCCGCGGATGCCACCGCCGAGCGGATCGACGGCGTGCTGGATCTGGCGGCGCTGGCGCAGATTCGCGCCAGGCTCACGCCAGAGAAGTGCGAGACGCTGATCAAGAGCTTCGATGAGCAGCAGGAGCGATGCGTGGCCGAGATCGGTGGAGCAAGCGAGCGTGGCGACCGCATCGAGGTGAGGCGCGTCGCACACAAGCTCAAGGGAAGCAGCGCCAGTCTCGGCGCGATCAGGCTGGGCGCCTGCTGCCAGAAGTTGGAGTTGGACCAGCACGACGACGTCCCGCTGAGCGCCTCCCAGCTAACCGAGTTGCGTGGCGCCGCAACGCAGGCCGCCGAGGCGCTCCGCTACGAGCTGAGTCACTGATCTGCTCGACGCCGCCAATGGCGGCGTCTGCGCCCCAGCATAGAGGGTGTTGGTGAGGTGGAGGCGGGCGCTTGGAATACTGCCTGTATGCCTCCGTTTCGCCTCGACTCGGCGTTCACCCCCGCAGCCGATCAACCGAAGGCGATCACCGAGATCGCCGAATCGATCGAGCGCGGCGACCGCTATACGACGTTGCTCGGAGCGACCGGGACCGGCAAGACGATGACGATGGCCGGGGTGATCGAGGCGGTGCAGCGGCCGGCACTCGTGATCGCCCACAACAAGACGCTGGCGGCACAGCTGTGCAACGAGTTTCGGACCTATTTCCCCGACAACGCGGTCGAGTACTTCGTCTCCTACTACGACTACTACCAGCCCGAGGCCTACGTCGCGAACCGCGACCTCTACATCGAGAAGGATTCCTCGGTCAACGCCGAGATCGATCGCCTGCGCCACGCCGCGACGGCCGCCGTGTTCGCGCGACGCGACGTGATCATCGTTGCCTCGGTGTCGTGCATCTACGGCCTCGGCTCGCCTGACACCTATGCGCGCAACATGCAGCTGCTGCGCCGCGGCGAGTCCATCGACCGTGATGCGCTGCTGCGCAAGCTCGTCTCGATCCAGTACAACCGCAACGACCAGGTTCTCGGCCGCGGCAACTTCCGCGTCAAGGGCGAGACGCTCGAGGTCTTTCCCGCCTACGCCGAGACCGCCTACCGCGCGACGCTGTTCGGCGACGAAGTCGAGGCACTCAGCGAGTTCGACCCGCTGACCGGCGAGCTGCTCGCGCCCGACCTCGAGCACATCGCGATCTGGCCGGCGAGCCACTACAACGTTGCCGACGGGATGGTCGAACGCGCCGTCGCGGAAATCGGCGAGGAGCTGAACGAGCGCTGCGCGCAGCTCGACGCCGAGGGCAAGCTGCTCGAGTCCCACCGCCTGCGCCAGCGCACGCAGTACGACATGGAGATGCTGCGCGAGGTCGGCTTCTGCTCGGGAATCGAGAACTACTCGCGCGTGATCGACGGCCGCAAGGCCGGCGAGCGGCCCTACTGCCTGCTCGACTACTTCCCGCGCGATTTCGTCTGCTTCACCGACGAGTCCCACCAGACGGTGCCCCAGATCGGCGGCATGTACGAGGGCGACCGCTCGCGTAAGCAGACGCTCGTCGACTACGGGTTTCGCCTGCCGAGCGCGCTCGACAACCGTCCGCAGACCTTCGAGGAGTTCCTGCAGATGACGCCGCAGATCGTCTTCGTCTCGGCGACACCGGGCCAGTTCGAACGCACGCGCTCGGCGCGCGTCGTCGAGCAGATCGTCCGTCCGACCGGCATCGTCGACCCGCACGTGGAGGTCCGCACTACGCACAACCAGATCGATGACCTGATGGCCGAGGTGCGCCGCCGTGTCGACCGCGACGAGCGCGTGCTCGTCACAACACTGACCAAAAAGATGTCAGAGGACTTGTCGGGCTATCTGCTCGAGCTCGGCTTCCGCACGCGCTACCTGCATTCAGAGATCGACACGCTCGAGCGGATCCAGATCATCCGCGACCTGCGGCTCGGCGAGTACGACGTGCTGGTCGGCGTCAACCTGTTGCGCGAGGGGCTCGATCTGCCCGAGGTCTCGCTGGTGGCGATTCTCGACGCCGACAAGGAGGGCTTTCTGCGCGGTGAGACGTCGCTGATCCAAACGATCGGCCGCGCCGCGCGCAACATAGAGGGCACGGTGATCATGTACGCCGACCGGATGACCGCCGCGATGACTGCGGCGCTAGACGAGACGGATCGCCGGCGGGCGATCCAGCTCGCCTACAACGAGGAGCACGGGATCACGGCGGCTAGCATCGTCAAGGGCGTCTCGGACATCGCCGAGTTCCTCTCCGCGGAGTCAAAGACGCCGTCGCGGCGTCGGCGTCGCGGCACGAGCGCGACGACCACGGCGGAGCTCGCACCACCAGAGCTCGAAAAACTCGCCGTCGAGCTCGAGGAAGAAATGCTGGCAGCCGCCGAGGAGCTGCGCTTCGAGTACGCCGCGCGCCTGCGCGACGAGCTGCGCGACCTGCGCAAGACGATGCGCGAGCTGAGCACCACGGCGTAGCGGCCCGACGGCCTGCTGCGCGTCCGGCAGCCGTGCTCGCGCCGCCCGTTGAGCCGAACCCGCTACTCGGCCGAGATCTCGAGGAAGCGTTGGACCGAGGCCTCCTGGTGGGCGAGGCGGTCGGCCATCAGGTGAGCGTGCTCCTCGGCGCGCGCGAAGAAGTCCTCGAGGCAGCGCTCGGGATCATCGGTCAGCGGGTAGACGTGCGAGACCTCCTGCTGCACGCAAGCGATCCCGAGCGGTGGCGCGCCCTCGGCGAGTGTGCGCGCGCTACAGACCGCGGCGACGATCATGCCGCGATCGGCGGCGCGCAGTGCGACCGGCATCAGCAGCTGGGCGGGAAGGTCGGCGTAAGTCCTGGTCGTCTGTTCGACCCTGACCGGGGAGGCGGCGAGTTGGCGCAGAGGCTCCCACCAGACCGCGAGCACGGTGTCGGCGGCGCGCATTGCCTCTCGCAGGATGCTCGCCTGCTCGCGGTAGAGCTGCTCGGCGTCGCGCCGGGTCGCGGCGTCGGCGAGATCGAGATAGCACGGCACGCGCAGTAGCTCGGCCGGATCGAGCGCCTCACCGGCGCCGTACTCGCCGAGCGCGACGTAGGTGTTGATCGTCGAGAGGTCGCGCCGGCCGTGGAAGATGATCGTCAGCTGGCGGCACAGTGTCAGTCCGCCCACGCGCATCGCGACGGCGGCCGAGGAGTGCCGGTCGATCAGCGCGCGGCTCAGCAGCTCATCGACGGATTCACTCCGACCCCGCGGTAGCTCGCCGTCGATGTGCTGATCGGTCATTGCCCCTGCCTCAGCGCTGGTTGACCCGTCCGTCGACCTCTGAAACGGTAGCTGCGACAGCGGCCGGATGTCGCGCTACCTTGCGCCGGTCTTGACGCTGCCGAGGTGCGGCGTCAAACACCTAAGGCGTTTGGTGCACCGCGAGCGAGCATCCAGCTAGGGCTCGAGGGTCAGCACGAACGGCACGATCGTGGTCCGTGTGCCGCTGACTTGACGTACCGGCCCACCGAACACGCGCGAGTCGTCGATGATCAGGCAGGGCCGGGCACACGACTCGGCGAGCCCCGGACCGAGGTTGAACGGCCGATCGAGCACGGGCCTTAGCCGCCGCAGGTAGTAGATCACGACCGGGTTGTTGGTCAGGACTGTCTTCGGATGCAGCGCGAGCGCGGCGGCACGGACCGACGCCAGGCTGGGTTCCCACTCGTGGTGGTAGCGCTTGGCGGTGTTGACGAGACCGGCGGCAGCGAGCACGACGGCCACCGCGATGATCAACCAACGCCACCCGGCGGCGACGAGTGCGGCCGCCCCGAGCGCGGCGGCGAATGGGATCAGGATCGTCAGGTAGCGCTGATCGAAGACCTCGAGGCCGACTACCGGCGCGATTGCGTGACCGATCAGCGTCAGCGTACCGGTGCCCGCGATCAGGATGATCGCGTGGCGCGCGCCCGCGCTGCGGGCCGCCCAGTCGCGGCGCAGGACGATCGCCACCGCCCCGCCGAGCGCCAGGATGCAGGCAAACTCGAGCCAGCGGCCCGCGGCGCTGTTCGTCCCGCCATTCTCGCCGAGCGCCAGGGTGACGGCGAGGTCGCGCAGTGAGTGCACTGACGGGGCCGGAAAGGCGGGGGCGATCTTCGTCACGTTCACCTGGTTCTGCGTGCGGACGATCTCGGGAATCCAGGGCACGATCGTGAGCAGCGACAGCAAACCCACCAGCGCGAGGCGTCGCCGATCAGGCTTGCCGAGCCAGAGCGCGGTCGCAGCCATCGCCACGAGGCAGATCGCAGCGTCGTACTCGGTGTAGACCGCCACGACGCCTGCGACGAAGTAGACCCACCACCAGGCCGCCCGCGCGCTCTCGGCGGCGAGCCGCAAGATCGCCAGCAACGCGACGACCAGGGCCAGGTCCTCGAGCATGAATCCGCGCGCCAGGTTGGCGTAGGTGACGAGTAGCGGCGCCACGGCGACGCCGAGCGCTGCGACGAGGGCGACGCGCGCGCCCAGCGGTCGCCGCAGGGCGAAGTAGAGCGCGATAACCTCGAGGATGCCGGGGATCGCCGCCGGCATTCGCAGCCAGGTGGGATGGTCAATCGGAAGCGGTGTCAGCAGCAGGTAGAAGAGCGGCGGCGTGTTCTCGCTGGCGGCCAGCTGCTTGAGAAATGCGTCGACGCTCGGTGCTGAGCCGATTAGGTAGGAGTAGCCGTCGTCGTTGGAGAGGTTCGAGTCGATCGCGACGAACCGGACCACGATTGCGAGCGCCGCGATCGCGGCGAGTAGGACGCGTTCGTCAGCTGCCCATGCCGGCGGTAGAACGTACGTTCGTCTCGATACAATGGACACAGCGTGGCATCCTCGAACCAGATCGTCGTCTCCGGGGCGCGGGAGCATAACCTCAAGAACGTCTCGCTGACGCTGCCGCGGGACGCCTTGGTCGTGCTCACCGGGCTCTCCGGATCGGGCAAGTCCTCGCTCGCCTTCGACACTATCTATGCCGAGGGGCAGCGGCGTTACGTCGAGTCGCTCTCGGCTTATGCGCGCCAGTTTCTCGGCCAGATGGACAAGCCGGACGTCGACTCGATCGAGGGGCTCTCGCCGGCGATCTCGATCGATCAGAAGACGACGTCGCGCAACCCGCGCTCGACGGTTGGCACGGTGACCGAGATCTACGACTACCTGCGGCTGCTGTGGGCCCGGATCGGCGTGCCGCACTGCCATGTCTGCGGGGCGCGGATCACCGGGCAGTCGCTGGAGCAGATCGCCGACCAGGTGCTCGAGCTGGAGGAGGGGACGCGCTTCATGGTGCTCGCGCCGGTCGTGCGCGGACGCAAGGGGGAGTACAGCAAGCTGCTCGAGGACCTCCGCATCGAGGGCTTCACGCGCGTGCTGATCGACGGCGAGCTGCACGGCCTCGACGATTTCCTCGAGCTCGACCGCAAGGTCAAGCACGACGTGTCGGTCGTAGTCGACCGGCTGGTGATGCGGCCCGACGTGCGCAAGCGCCTGGTCGACTCGATCGAGACCGCCGCGGCGCTCGCCGATGGGATCGTCTCGGTGAAGCTCGTGCCGCGCGACAGCGACCTCGAAGCGGAGGGCGAGACGCTGACCTTCTCGGAGAAGTTCGCCTGTCTCAAGTGCGGCACCTCGATGCCGGAGCTCGAGCCGCGGATCTTCTCGTTCAACGCGCCGCAAGGCGCCTGCGAGCGCTGCACCGGCCTCGGCTCGCAACTCGAGATCGATCCCGAGCTGGTCGTTCCTAACCCGGACCTCTCGATCGCGCAGGGGGCGCTCGCGCCGTGGGCCGGCAGCAGCTCGAGCTACTACGAGCAGATGACTGCGGCTCTCGCCGAACGCTTCGGGATCGACGTCGAGCGCCCCTGGCGGACGCTGTCGGCCAAGCAGCGCGACATCTTTCTCTACGGCACCAACGGCGAACCCGTCGAAGTCCGCTACCGCAACCGCTACGGACGCGAGCGTTCCTATGCGGCGCGCTTCGAGGGCATCGTCCACAACCTCGAGCGTCGCTACCGCGAGACCGATTCCGACTACCAGCGCGAGCGCATCGAGGAGTACATGAGCGTGCGGCCGTGCCCGGACTGCAATGGCGCGCGTCTGCGACCCGAGTCTCTCGCCGTGCTCGTCGGCGGCACGCCGATCAGCGAGTTCTGCGCGCTGTCGGCGCGTGGCGCGCTCGAGTGGCTCGCTGCCGTCCAGCTGAGCGAGACCGAGCGCCACATCGCACGGCTCGTGCTGCGCGAGATCGAGGAGCGCTTGCGGTTCCTCGAGAACGTCGGCATCGGCTACCTCTCGATGGATCGCGCGGCCGCCACGCTGTCGGGCGGCGAGGCGCAGCGGATCCGCCTGGCGACACAGATCGGCTCGGCACTGGTGGGCGTGCTGTACGTGCTCGACGAGCCGTCGATCGGCCTGCACCAGCGCGACAACGCCAAGCTAGTGGGCACACTCGAGCGTCTGCGCGACCTCGGCAACACGGTGCTCGTGGTCGAGCACGACGAGCAGACGATGCGTGCCGCCGACCAGATCGTGGACCTCGGGCCCGGCGCCGGTGAGCACGGCGGGCGGATCGTCGCGCAGGGCAGCGCGCGCGAGATCGAGCTCGTGCCCGAGTCGCTGACCGGTCAGTTCCTCGCCGGGGTCGCCAGGATCGAGCTGCCCGAGCGGCGGCGCACGCCGAGCGGCTACGTCGAGATTCGCGGGGCGAGCGAGCACAACCTGCGAGGGATCGACGTACGCGTGCCGCTCGGGACGCTGACCTGTGTGACCGGCGTGTCCGGGTCGGGCAAGTCGACGCTCGTCAACGACGTGCTCCACAAGGCGGTCGCGAACCGCCTGCACCGCGCGCGGCAGCGTCCCGGCGCGCACCGCGAGCTACGCGGGCTCGAACAGCTCGACAAGATCGTCGCCGTTGACCAGTCACCGATCGGCCGTACCCCGCGCTCGAACCCGGCCACCTACACCGGCTTGTTCGACGTGATCCGCGATCTGTTCTCAAAGACCCCCGAGGCTCGGGCGCGCGGTTACAAGCCGGGACGCTTCTCATTCAACGTCAAGGGTGGACGCTGCGAGGTCTGCCGCGGCGACGGCCAGATCCGCATCGAGATGCACTTCCTGCCCGATGTCTACGTGCCGTGCGAGCAGTGCCATGGTCGTCGTTACAACCGCGAGACGCTCGAGGTTCGCTTCAAGGGCAAGACGATCGCCGACGTGCTCGAGATGCCGGTCGAGGAGGCTCTACGTTTCTTCGAGCACATCCCGGCGATACGCCGCAGGCTTGCGACCCTCGACGACGTCGGCCTCGGCTACATCCGCCTCGGCCAGCCGGCGACGACGCTCTCGGGCGGCGAGGCGCAACGTGTCAAGCTCGCCACCGAGCTGTCGAAGATCGCGACCGGGCGAACGCTCTACATCCTTGACGAGCCGACGACCGGTCTTCATTTCGCCGATGTGCAGCGCCTGCTCGACGTGCTCCAGCGCCTCGTCGACGCGGGTAACTCGGTGGTCGTGATCGAGCACAACCTCGATGTGATCAAGTGCGCGGATCGGCTGATCGACCTCGGGCCCGAGGGCGGCGACGAAGGTGGCCTGGTGATCGCCGCCGGGACCCCGGAGGAGGTGGCCGCCGTCGGCGCGTCCTACACGGGCCGCTTCCTCGCACCGCTGCTCGGCGAGCCGCGCATGCGGCGCAAGCGCGGCAGCGGCGGCGGCAGCCTGGCGACCGCCGCCGCGGCTTAGCGCTAGCGCCCTACAGATCTGAGATTCCGGCCCTGAAGCCCTCGAGTTCGTCGGGGTCGATCGAGAACGTGTGCTCGCTCGCCGGGAAGCGCTGCGCACGGACGTCGTCTGCGTAGGCGCTCACCGCGTCGACCATCTGTGAGCGCAGCTCGACGTACTGCTTGGCGAAGCGTGGTGCGCGGCCCGGGTATACGCCGAGCAGGTCGTGGAGCACGAGGACCTGTCCGTCGGTGCCGGCGCCGGCGCCGATCCCGATCACCGGGATAGCGAGAAGCTTGGTCAGCTCGGTCGCGACGGCGGCGGGGATCGCCTCGAAGACGATCGCGAAACAACCCGCAGCTTCGAGGGCGCGCGCCTGGCGGGCGACGTCGAGCGCGCGGGCCGCGGTACGGCCCTGCGCACGGCGCCCGCCGAGCGCCGTCGCGCTTTGCGGTGTGAGGCCGACATGACCCATCACGGGGATCCCTGCGGCGACGATCGCGCCCACCCGCGAGACCGATGTCGGGCCCCCACCCTCGAGCTTTACGGCCTTCGCGCCGGCCTCCTTGACGAAGCGTTGCGCGCTCAGCACGGCTTGCTCGTCAGATGCCTCGTAGGAACCGAACGGCAGATCGGCGACGAGCAGCGGCGTTGCCAGTCCGCGCCGTGTCGCGGCGGTCAGCATCAGCATCTCCTCAAGGCTGACCGGGACGGTCGAGCTGTAGCCCAGCACGACCTCGGCGCCCGAGTCGCCGACGAGCACGAGGTCGACGCCGGCCTCCTCGACGATCTGAGCGCTCGGAAAGTCGTACGCGGTGACCATCACGATCGGCTCGCCCAGCCGCTTCTTCTCGGCCAGGCGCGGGAGCGTCATCGGCAGTCGATCAGTCGCCGCGGGGGACTGGATTCGGGGAATGGTTGACATCGTGAGTGTCTCCTTTGCTGGGCGTGGCTCAGGCGGGCAAGGTCGGTTTGGCGCCAGCTGGGTCAGCGATGACGTTGTCGATCAGGCGGGCGCCCCCGACCTGCGCGGCGACTGCGACGAGCACCGGCGCGTCGATCTCGGCGACCGAGGTGAAGGTCTCGGGGTCGACGATGTCGAGGTAGTCAGGCTCGATGCCGCTGGCGGCGAGCTCGTTGCGGGCGATCCCCGCAGCGACCGCGCTGTCGCGCTCGCCGTCCGAGATCAGCGCCGCGGTGCGGTCGAGGGCGCGGACGATGCCGATGGCTCGCGCCCGGTCAGCCGGCGTGAGGTAGGCGTTGCGGCTCGAGCGGGCAAGACCGTCGGCCTCACGAACCGTCGGGCAGACGACGATCCGCGTGGGGATCGCAAGATCGCTGACCAGTCGCTTGACGACGAGCACCTGCTGGGCGTCCTTCTGGCCGAAGTAGGCGGCGTCTGGCGCCACGATGCTCAGCAGCTTCGTGACGACCGTCGCGACGCCCTCGAAGTGCTGGGCCCCGCGCTGAGCGCCCTCAAGGCGCTCGCTGATCTCGCCGGCCACGACGACGCGCGTAGCAAACCCCGGCGGGTAGATCTCCTCGACCGGCGGAGCGAACAGCAGATCCACGCCCGCGCGCTCCGCGAGCTGTGCGTCGCGCGCCTCGTTGCGCGGATAGGCCGCTAGGTCCTCTTCGGGCGAAAACTGCGTCGGGTTGACGAACAGCGACATGACGACGAGGTCGCAGTCGGCGCGAGCTGCGTGCAGCAGTGAAAGGTGGCCCTCGTGGAGCGCTCCCATTGTCGCGACCAACCCGACGCTCGCCCTCGCGCGCCGGCTGGCGGCCAGCAGCTGGCGCAGCTCGCTGATCGTGCGAACGGTCCTCATCCGCGTCCGCCCACAGCCCGCGTCAGGCCGCGGTGGTCGGAGCAAGCCAAGCGGGCGCTGAGCGCTGCCGGCGTGGGACGGCGATGGAGGCTGGAGATGTTCATTCTGCTCGGTCCAGTTCCCAGCGGGGATACCGGTCGCGATTTCGGTTGGCACTACTTGCAGCGGGTCCGCATCGGTTGGTTTGCGGCCACCACGAAGCCTAGCGCGCCGGGCGGGCCGCCACGACTCTGTGGCGCGCGGCGGCAGAATACGATCGCTGAATGTCGAGCGCGACGATGCGACGCGAGGAGCTCAAGGAGCTGCTGATGGCGGCGCGCCAATGCACGCGCTGTGCCGAGCTGGCGGCGACGCGGACCTCGGTTGTGTTCGGCGCTGGCAACGCAGATGCCGAGCTGATGTTCGTCGGTGAGGCGCCGGGAGCCAACGAGGACCTGCAGGGTCTACCGTTCGTTGGCGCCGCCGGCAAGCTGCTCGAGCAGCTGCTCGGTGAGATTGGCTTGAGCCGCGCCGAGGTATTCATCGCCAACGTGCTCAAGTGCCGTCCGCCGGGAAATCGCGATCCGCAGTTGGGCGAGATAGAGAACTGTCGGCCATACCTCGTGCGCCAGGTCGAGCTGATCGAGCCGCGCGTGATCTGCACGTTGGGAAACTTCGCGACGAAGCTGATACGCGGCGATCCGGCTGGTATCACGCGTGTCCACGGACAGCCCGAGGTGCGCGCGTTCGGCGAACACACAGCCCGCATCTATCCGCTGTTTCACCCCGCGGCGGCGCTCTACACGCCACGCACGCTCGAGACGCTGCGCGAGGACTTCGCGCGGCTGCCGGCTGTGCTGGCGCTCGCACCGCCGCCGGCGCTGCCGCGCGAGTTGGTGTCCGCGCAGCAAGCGCCGGCGCCCGAGACGCCGGAGCCGGCACGCGAGACTGTTGCGGAGGCCGAGCAGCTGGGGTTGTTCTGAACGCGCCGGTCCGCCTGTTCGAGAGCGTTGGCGCCAACGCGACCGAGGCGGCTGGTGAGGCACTCGCGGCTGAACTGCGCGACGGCGACATCGTGTTTGTCGCAGGCGAGCTCGGCGCCGGCAAGACGACGTTCGTGCGCGGCGCCTGCCGCGCGCTGGGGGTCGAGGTCGCGGTGACCAGCCCTACGTTCGCGATCGGCCACCGCTATCGGGCCGACCCGCGCCTCGTCGTAGCTCACCTCGACCTCTACCGCCTGTCGAGCCTCGACGACGAGGCGCCCGGGCTGCTGGCCGACTACCACGGCGCTGGGATGATCACCTTCGTCGAGTGGCCGGAGCTCGCGGGCGCCGCACTGGGGCGGCCGCGGATGCGTGTCGAGATCCGCCACGTTGGCGACGATCGGCGTGTCATCGAGGTCCGCGAGTGACGATCCTCGGCCTCGACACGGCGACACCAGCGACCGCCGTCGCGCTGCTCCTCGAGGACGGCGGGATATACGAAGCGCGCGACGAAGCGGAGCCCGACACGCGCGGGCACCACACCGAGTGTGTGCTCGGGCTCGCCCGCACGCTGCTCGAGCAGGCCGGGATCGAGTGGTCGGACGTCGATCACGTCGCGGTCGGCCTCGGTCCGGGCGGCTACACGGGCTTGCGCATCGGCGTCGCCACGGCGGCCGGACTGGCCCGTGCCCTCGGGGCTTCGCTGAGCGGTGTCGGCACTCTGCGCGCGCTCGCTCTACCGGTCGCGGGCGCAACCGCACTGACGATTCTCGACGCTCGTCGCGGCGAACTGTTCGCTGCCGCCTACGCCGCTGACGTCGAGCTGCTCGCACCGTGTGTCGTCGTCCCCGCCCAGCTCGCGACCCTCGCCTTTGAGGCCAGCGAGCTGCCGCTGCTCGCCGTCGGCGATGGTGCGCTCGCCCACCGCTCGCTGCTCGACGAGGCGGGTATCGCCGTTGCGCCGGCAGGTTCAGTCCTTCATCGTGTTGGTGCATCCGCAATTTGCCGGCTCGCAGCGGCGCGGGCACTGGACGGCGGCGCGTCGGTCGTTCCGATGTACCTGCGTCTCCCAGATGCTGAAATTGCGTTGCGCGGAGCGAAGCCATGACTACCGAGCACACAGCACTCGAGATCCGAACCCTCGGCTACAGCGATCTGCCACAGGTGATCGCGATCGAGCGGCGGGCGTTCCCGACGCCATGGTCGCTCGCGATGTTCGTGCTCGAGCTGTCAAAGCCGACCGGGCTGTGCCTTGCGGCGCTGCGCGACGGGCAGTTGTGCGGCTACACGGTGTGCTCGCGCTACGACCTCGACTGGCACATCATGAACATCGCTGTCGACCCGCGACATCGCCGACAGGGCATCGCATCGGCGCTGCTGGCCGAGTTGTACCGCCGCGCCGATGATGCCCACGCGCGTTTCACGCTCGAAGTCCGCCGTTCCAACGACGAGGCGATTGCCCTCTACATGCGCGACGGCTTTCGCATCGCCGGCATGCGCCGGCGCTACTACCAGGACAACGGCGAGGACGCCCTGATCATGTGGCGGACTCCGGCGACGCTCGAAGGGCGCCTCGACGACGTGCCGGCGGCGGACCCGGTCAGCCACCATCGTCCATGATCCTCGCTCTCGAGACGAGCTGCGATGACACCTGCGCCGCGCTCGTCGACGCCGATGGAGCGATCGCTGCCAACGTCATCTCATCCCAGGAGGTGCACAACCGCTTCGGTGGTGTTGTGCCCGAGGTTGCGGCGCGAGCGCACCTGGAGCTGATCGACCACGTGATCTCGGAGGCGTTCGCGCGGGCGGCGGTGTCGATCGACGACGTCGACCTGGTGGCGGCGACGCGCGGGCCGGGTCTGGTGGGGGCGCTGTTAGTCGGCTTCTGCACCGCCAAGGCGATGGCCGCCGCACGAGAGCTGCCTTTTGCGCCGGTCGATCACCTCGCTGGGCACATCGCTGCGGCCTACCTGCGCCCAGCGAGCTTTGAACCGCCATTCGTCGCGCTGATCGCCTCGGGCGGACACACGCTGGCGCTCGCGGTGCGCGAGCGCGGGGCGCCGCCTGAGGTCCTCGCTCGCACGCTCGACGACGCCGCCGGCGAGGCCTTTGACAAGGGGGCGCGCATGCTCGGCCTCGGTTACCCGGGCGGTCCGGCGCTCGAGCGCCTCGCTGCCGGCGGCGACCCGCTCTCCTACGAGTTTCCGATCGGCCGCGGTGAGGATTTCTCCTTTGCCGGGCTGAAGACGGCGCTGCTCTACAAGACACGCCAGCTCGATCTCGAACAGCAACAGGTTCGCGCCGACCTCGCCGCGGCCTACCAGCGGTCGATCGTCGAAGCCCTCGCATTGCGCGTCGAGCGTGCACTGCAGCGGACAGGTCTCACGCGGGTCGCGCTCGGCGGCGGCGTCGCCGCGAACGGCGCCCTACGCACGCGCCTGGCCGCGCTCGGCGTCGAGATTTTCCTGCCACCGCTCGCGCTCTGTACCGACAACGCGGCGATGATCGCCAGCGCCGCCTGCGACGTCGAGCCGCTGGCCTATCCCGCCTACCTCGACCTCGACGTATACGCTACCGGTGAAGGGCCGCTGCGGTGAGTCAGGTGGTGCTCTACGGGCGGCCCGGCTGCCACCTCTGCGACGAGGCACGGCATTTGCTGGAGCGCGTGCAGGCTGAGCTGCCGTTCGAGCTGCTCGAGCGCGACATCGAATCCGATGCCGGGCTCCTGCGCGCCTATCTCGAGCGCATCCCGGTCGTCGCGATCGACGGCCAGGAGCTGTTCGAGCTGCACGTCGACGAATCGGCGCTGCGTGCGCGGCTGGCTGCCAGCGGCGATGTTCTAGAGTCCGAACGATGAGCGTGAGAGAGCTCGCGAACCACAACGACGAGGATGTCGTCCCCCTCGACCGGCTGCCGCTGGGCATCGCCGCGCGCCTTTCGCGCTACCTACAGGTCCTCACGCAGGCGCGCAAGATGGGGCGCGAGACGATCTCCTCGCAGGAACTATCGAGCTATACGCACATCAACGCGACGCAGATTCGCCGCGACCTCTCGGGCTTCGGCAAGTTCGGCAAGCGCGGCGTCGGCTACAACGTCGATTCGCTGGTGCTCCAGATTCGCAAGATCCTGCGCACCGCCGGACAGCACAACATCGCCCTGTTCGGCGCCGGGCACCTCGGTCGCGCGATTGCCTCCTCGGAGATCTTCGCCGACCACGGTTTTCGCGTGGTCGCGATATTCGATCCCGACCCGGCCAAGATCGGCGAACGGATCGGCCAGCACGCCGTCCGCCACAACGACGAGCTGCGAGCGGTCGTCGAGGACCAAGAGATCGTCGTCGGCGTGCTCGCCGTGCCGACCAGCGCGGCGCAGGGACTGGCGGACGACCTTGTCGGCGCCGGCGTCAAGATCATCTTCAACTACTCAGACGCGCTTCTGACCGTTCCGCCAGAGGTGACGGTGCACACCTCGAGTCCCGCAGTCGACCTGCTCTACGCGCTCTACTTCTATCTCGCCTGACCGTGATCGACCTCGACCGGGCGGACGCGCTGTTCGCTACCGCAAGCGACTTGACGGTAGGCCTCGAGGAGGAGTTCGCGATCCTCGATCCGGCGACGCTCGACCTCGCGCCGCGCTTCGAGGAGCTGCGCGACAGCGCCGCGGAGCGCTCGCCGGAGCTGCACGAGCACATCACCGGCGAGTTGATCTCATCGGAGATCGAGATCATCTCCGGCCGCGGCGGCGACTTCCGCGACGCCCTCGGCCGTCAGCGTGAGCTGCGGCGCGAGCTGTTTGCGCTTGCCGGCTCGCACGGCGCAGCGCTCGCCGCGACCGGTACACACCCCTGGTCTGACTACCGCAACCAGCCGATCATCGACACCGACCACTACCGCCGTGTCGAGGAGGGACTGAAATACGTCGCCTGGCGCAACAACACGTTCAGCCTCCACGTCCACGTCGGTGTACGCGGTGGCGATCGTGCGGTCCGTGTCTGCGACCGTCTGCGCCCGGTGCTGCCGCTGCTGCTGGCGCTTTCGGCTAACTCGCCCTTCCTCGACGGTCGCCTCAGCGGCCTGCACTCGACGCGCTCGCAGATCTTCACCCGCAGCTTCCCGCGCTGTGGCGTCCCCGACACGTTCGGCAGCTGGGCGGCATTCCGCTCCTACATCGAGCTGCTGCTGCGCACCTCGTCGATCATCGAGTACACCCAGGTCTGGTGGTCGGTACGCCCGCACTTCTCCTTCGGCACTGTCGAGGTCCGCATCTGCGATGCACAATCGAGCGCCGCCGAGTCCGACGCGCTGGCCGGCCTGATCGTCGCCTGCATCGCGCAGGCGCTACGCGACATCGACGAAGCGGTGCCGTTCAACGATCCGCCGCGGCGCCTGATCGAGGAGAACATGTGGCGCGCGATCCGCTACGGCCTCGACGGTCAGATGATCGACCTCGAGCGCGGCGAGGAGTACCCCTCCGCCCAGATCACCGAGCGTCTGCTCGCCTGGACCGCACCGGTACGCGCCGAGCTCGAAATCGAGCCCCTATTTGGCGAGCGCAATGGCGCCCAGCGCCAGCGCGCGATGATCGAGGCCGGGGCGAGCATGCAGGAGGTCTATGAGACGGCGGTGCGCGAAACGGCCGCCACCTACGCCGAGGAGGTGAGGGCGTGAGCACGCCGCCGGAGAATCCGCCAGAGCTGAGCGAGGAGGAGCTGCGCGCCGCCTGGGAGGAGCAGCTGAGTCAGGTGACGACCACCGACCTGATCATTCAAACCGCGGTGTCGCTGGTCAACCTCGCTGGACGACGGCTGGGCACGGCGCCCGGGACCGAGAACGATCGTGACCTCGCGCAGGTGCGCGACGCGATCGACGGCGTCCGCGCGCTCGTGCCGATCCTCGAGCGCGGCGCTGCCGCAGAGACGCTCGGCCCGCTACGTGACGCGATCTCGGCGCTGCAGATCGAGTACGCGAAGCTCGCCAGCGCGCCCGCCAGCAGTGCCCCGCCGCCAGCCGAAGCCGGCGAGCAGGCACCGGCCGAAGGCGGCGAGCAGGCGCCGCCGGGCGACGGTCCCGGTCCGGCCCAGGCCAGCGGGCGGCTTTGGGTTCCGGGGTCCTGAGGGCCTCCCGTGAGCCGACGCCAAGGCCGCCTTTACCGATAGACTGGCGCCCGTTGATGTTGCCGGGCGGCCTCGAAGGCTGCCCGGTTTGTCGTTGTGTTGTGTGGGCGTTGCGCACACGAAAGCCATCTTAGGAGCCACTTTTGAGTAACTTCCTGAGCCAGCACGGGGTCGTCATCGCTCTCGTGTGTGCCGCCTGCGCTGTCATCTACGGCGCACTCACGACGCGTGTGCTGCTGGCGCTCTCGCCCGGTAACGAGCGCATGCAGACGATCTCCGCTGCGATTCAGTCCGGCGCGCGTGCCTACCTCAACCGCCAGTACACGACGATCGCCGGCGTCGGCGTCGTCGTCTTCATCGGCCTGATCTTCATCCAGAACATCGCCGTCGCTGTGGGCTTCGCGATCGGTGGCATTCTCTCGGGCTCAGCGGGCTACATCGGCATGAACGTCTCGGTGCGCGCCAACTCGCGCGTCGCCGAGGCGGCGCGCGGCGGCGTCCCGGCGGCGCTGCGCGTGGCCTTCCAAGGCGGTGCGATCACCGGGCTGCTGGTCGTCGGCCTCGCGCTGATCGGCGTATCGGGCTACTACGGTGCGCTCACCGCGCTCTTCCACGACACGCCGAAGACCGCGGTCACGGCGTTGATCGGTCTCGGCTTCGGCGGTTCGCTGATCTCGGTCTTCGCCCGTCTCGGCGGCGGCATCTTCACCAAGGCCGCCGACGTCGGCGCCGACCTCGTCGGCAAGGTCGAGGCCGGAATCCCCGAGGACGACCCGCGCAACCCGGCGGTGATCGCCGACAACGTCGGCGACAACGTCGGTGACTGCGCCGGCATGGCGGCCGACCTGTTCGAGACCTATGCCGTCACGGCCGTCGCGGTGATGTTGCTCGGCGTGCTGACCTTCCACGAGCAGACGCGCGTCGCGCTCTTCCCGCTGGTGCTCGGCGGCGTCGCGATCATCGCCTCGATCATCGGCACGTTCTTCGTGCGCTCGCGCGCCGGCAACGTGGAGCGCGCCCTCTACCAGGGTCTGATCGCCTCCGCGATCATCGCCGCGGCGGCGTTCGCACCCGTCACCTACTGGCTGATGCGCGGCATCTCGCTTGACAATGGCGCCCACGCGCCGCACTGGTTCAAGCTCTACCTCTGCGCCTTGATCGGGATCGGCGTCACGGCGCTGCTGTTCGTGATCACCGACTACTACACCTCGACACGCTTCTCGCCGGTCAAGAAGACCTCGAAGGCGTCGTTGACCGGGCACGCGACCAACATCATCCAGGGCTTTGCCTCCGGTCTGCAGGCGACCTCGCTGCCGGCGCTCGTGCTGGTGCTCGGCATCCTCGGCTCGTGGAAGCTCGCCGGCGGCGGCACGATCGGCATCTACGGCATCGGCGTAGCGGTCATGGGCCAGCTTTCACTGACCGGGCTAATTGTCGCGCTCGATGCCTTCGGGCCGATCACCGACAATGCCGGCGGGATCGCCGAGATGGCCGACCTGCCGGAGGAGGTGCGCAACGTCACCGACCCGCTCGACGCCGTTGGCAACACGACCAAGGCCGTCACCAAGGGCTACGCGATCGGCTCCGCCGTGCTCGCAGCGGTCGTCCTGTTCGCCGGCTTCCAGCAGGAGCTCGCGGCCAAGGGCAAGCACGAGCTGTTCGCGATCAACCAGCCGCCGGTCCTAATCGGACTGATCCTCGGCGGCCTGATGGTCTGCCTTTTCGCCTCGATGGCAATCGAGGCCGTCGGCCGCGCCGGCGGCGCCGTCGTTGAGGAGGTGCGCCGTCAGTTCCGCGAGAAGCCGGGGATCATGGAGGGCACCGAGCAGCCCGACTACGCGCGGGCCGTCGACATCGTCACCCGTACCGCGCAGCGCGAGATGATCCTGCCCGCGCTGCTCCCGATCGTGATGACGGTGGTCGTTGGCCTGATCGACATCCAGGCGCTCGGCGGGCTGCTGATCGGCGTGATCGTCGTCGGCTTCTTCTTTGCCGTGCTGATGACCGCCGGCGGCGGCGCCTGGGACAACGCGAAGAAGCTGATCGAGGACGGTGCCTACGGCGGCAAGGGCTCGGATGCGCACGCCGCATCGGTCACCGGCGACACTGTCGGCGACCCCTTCAAGGACACCGCCGGACCGGCGATCAACCCGATGATCAAGGTCGCGAACATCGTCGCGATCCTGATCATCCCGCTGATCACCTGATACGCGCGGCGCCTCCCGCACCACGCGGAGCCACGGCGCGTCGCTAATGTGTCGCCAGTGTCAGCAAACGAGGAACGGCGCGTCAGCGCCGTGACGGTTCCATGTTCGTCCTGATCGTCGGAGCCGGCCGCGTTGGCTCAGCTGTTGCCAAGCGTGCACTCGCCGAGGGCCACGAGGTCTCGGTCCTCGACGAGGATCCGCTCTCGCACGAGCGCCTCGAGGAGAAAGATGGTCAGACCTGGGAGGACGCCGGCGGCCTGTTCACGGTTGGCACTGCGCTCGAGGTCGACGCGCTGATCGAGGCCGGCGTGCAGCGCGCCGACGTTTTCATCGCCTCGACCGACGGCGACAACACGAACCTCACCGTGGCGCAGGTCGTGCAGCGCCGTTTCGGCGTCGAGAAGGTGGTCTGTCGCGTGATGGACCCGGCACGCGCGGCTTGGTATGCCGAGCAGGGGCTGCACACGATCTCGCCGACCCGCCATGCGATCGAGATGTTCGAGCAGGCGCTCGGCATCGGCGCCTAGGGCAGGACCCCGGTCATGTATGTGATCATCGTCGGCGCTGGCAAGGTCGGTCTCAACCTGGCGCGCGAGCTGATCGACAAGGGCCACGAGGTGACCCTGCTGGAGTCCGATCGGCGTCGCTACCTGGTCGTCGAGGAGGAGCTCGAGCACGCCGTCCAGTACGGCGACGCGACCGAGCTGTGGGTCCTCGAGCGCGCCGGCATCCAGCGCGGCGACCTCGTGATCGCCGTCACCGGCGACGACGAGGACAACATGCTCGTCTGCCAGGTCGCGAAGGAGAAGTACGAGTGCGAGCGCGTCATCGCCCGCGTCAACAATCCGCGCAACCTGCAGCATTTCAAGCTGCTCGGGGTCCAGCCGGTGGTCTCGGCGACGGATCTGATCCTGCGCCTGATCGAGCACGAGGTGCCGCGATATGGTCTCGTCCACCTGCTCGCGCTGGAGGAGGAGCGACTCGAGATCATCGAGCTGGAGGTTCAGGCGGGTGCGGCGGCGGCCGGTCTGCGCGTCGCCGACGTGCGTCTGCCCGAAGGCAGCCTGGTGATCTCGATCTTGCGCGCCGGTCGGGGCTTCGTGCCGACACCGGACACCGTCGTGGAGGCCGGCGACCAGGTTCTCCTGGTCCTCGACTCCGGGCTCGAGGAGCAGATTACGCCGGTCTTCTCGAACACTGGTTGAGTGGGCCCGCGCCGTGGCGTACGGTTTGTTGCATGCGAATTCGTGCGTTTCTTGGTGCGGTCACTGTCCTCGTCGGCGTCGCTCTTCCCGTCCCAGCGCTGGCTGACTCTGCTGGAACCGTCGCCGGGCTGCGGGCTCAGGTCACGCGGTTCGTCAACGCGGAGCTGCACCGCGACGCGGCGACGGTCTGCGACATCCTCGGCGCCCCGCTCAACGCGACGGTGCACTCGCGGACCTGCACCGAGCGCTGGCGTGGCCAGATCAAGAGTGTCCTGGCGCAGCCCGGCGGCCGCAGCGATCTGCGCAGCGACATCGCGGCGGCTGCGAACGCCGCCGTCACCTCCAACGGGATCCACGCGTCGATCACGCTGCCCTACGCCCTCGTGGACGGAAAGCTGCGCTCACATTTCTTCTGGACCGACAACTGCTGGATGCTGACCAGCTGAACCGCCGGGGCGTCAGTCCTGCTTGGTTGATCGACCCCAGCGGAAGTAGCTCGCTGCGCCGAGCGCATTGAGGGAGAGCACGCGCCAGAGCAGCTTGCTGCCACGGACCTCATCGGCTGGACGGCGCTGGATGTCGCGCTCCGCGGCGGCGACCAGCCCGACCGCGGCGGCGATCACCACCGCCACGCGACGGCGGTGAAGCGGTGGCTTCTTTTCCGGTTCCTCGATCGCCTCGGACACAGCTACAGGGTAGCCAACTGCGTTCTCGCGTGGATCGAGCAGCACATCTGACTCAAAGCACGAACGGGACGATCGCGCGGACGCGCGCCTTGTATTCGCCATAGGCCTCGGGAAAGTGCCTGCTCATGAGCCGCTCCTCTTGCCGGGACTTCCACCACAGAGCAGCGCACAGACCGACGTACACGGCAACACCGAAGGTCCGCCCGATGTTGATCACCGTGCCGAGTGCCATGAGGAGTAAGCCGGTGTAGATCGGATGGCGTACCAGCGCGTAGGGGCCCGATTCGATCAACTCGTGATCCTGCTTGAAGGTCGGCTCGACGCTCCAGTTGCGACCCAGCGTGATTCGCGCCCACACCGTGAACGCGACTCCGGCGACCACGATGCAATCGGTCACAACTCCCAACGCGAGCGTTGTATGCCAGAGCCTTGAGTGTGTCGAGATGTGTAGCAGCGCCCCGACAGCCACGCATCCAGCGATCACGACGATCATCACCACGCGATAGCCGATGAAATCCCCGCGCTCGACCGTGTGCTTGGTCCTGACGGACATGATCAGCCAATAGAGCACCCAGGCTATCCAGCAGCCCACGATGAATAGCCAGGTCGGTTGGTTCATCGCCCGCCCTCAGCCGGTGAGGCGGAAGCTGTTGAGGATTGTCGTCGCGAGCCCGTGTTGACTCGGCGGCAGCCAGAGCTCGACGCTGACGTAGCCATCGATCCGTCCGTCCTGGCGCGAGACGATCGAAATGCCGTTGGCGACCCACGGATCGTCGTCGCTGAAGTCCTGGAAGGCATCCTCAGACGTGCTCAGGCGCGTCACGTGCGTGGCGGACTGCGGCACGCCGGCCGCGGGGTTGGGCTGGCCATCGGTCTCGGCGCAGCCGACACATCCGCTCAGCACGACGAGCATCTTGCGTAGGGCGTTCGCCGGGTCGAACCAGAGGTGCGTTGCGTGGTCGGAGGGATAGCTCGCGTTGGCAAAGCGCCATGTGCGCGGAAGCTTGACGCTGTAGCCGCCGCTCGGTGGCGAGACCCGTTTGAGTGACACGGCCGAGGCGCCGCCTGGCGCCGCTAGCGCGACGCCGCACGCAACGACGGCGATCACGGCGAACGCGCGTGCAAGTCGCCGCTTCACGCCGCAAACGCTACCTCTACGAGGTCGCCAGCGAGCTCCAGCCAGAGCACGACAGCGCCTCGTGCAGCACGGTCCGGTTCGTTGGTCAAGGCAGCTGCGGGACAGGGACTCGAACCCCAAATTTCTGCTCCAGAGGCAGACGTGTTGCCGATTACACCATCCCGCAAGGCGCCCACGAACGGGCGATCGGAGTATAGATCGGCCGCTTCCGCGCTCCCGTTAGTCGGCCTGGTCGCGGACTAGGCTGCGGCCACGCCGCCCGACCAGTCGCTGTAAAGGCTCGCGTAGACGCCACCGGCAGCGAGCAGCTCCTCATGGGTTCCCTGCTCGGCGATCCGGCCGCGCTCGAGCACGACGATCCGCGTCGAGTTGCGAATCGTCGATAGACGATGGGCGATGACGATTGCTGTGCGCCCGGCCAGCAGTCGGCGCAAGCCTTGCTCAACCCTGCGCTCGGTGCGCAGGTCGACGTTGGAGGTCGCCTCGTCGAGGACGAGGATGCGCGGGTCGGCGATCAGCGCGCGCGCGAACGCGACGAGCTGTCGCTGGCCCGAGGAGAGCTGCACTCCGCGCTCGCCGACCTGGGTGTCGTAGCCATCCGTGAGCTCACGGATGAACTCGTCGGCACCTGCTGTGCTCGCGGCGGCGACGATCTCGACGTCGGTCGCATCCGGTCGCCCGAAGGCTATGTTCGAGCGGATAGAACCCGCGAAGAGGAAGGCCTCCTGGGGCACGATCCCGAGCTGGGAGCGCAGT
>Ga0302325_10002311_pt1 | contig 46529 bp, 37 predicted proteins | sample Palsa_T0_2_FD_201948 | JGI IMG/M metagenome (GOLD analysis project Ga0302325, IMG submission 201948) | Peat permafrost microbial communities from Stordalen Mire near Abisko, Sweden - Palsa_T0_2 | ecosystem: Environmental > Terrestrial > Soil > Palsa > Peat permafrost | place: Sweden: Abisko...
GGGTGACTCTACACAGTCGCTTCTCCCAATGGTGGGGGGTCTACCCATAGGTTTGCGAGGCGTGCGCCTGTACCGTCGTCACCTGTGATGCGTCACACGTGATGAGGGGGGAGGTCCGCGGTCGGCTGCTGTGCCGGGGCGAACCTCACGGATGAGGAGCACAAACCGATGAAGAGATGGGCGACCTTGCTCGCGTGCGCGGTCCTCACGGCAGCCTGTGGGACGACCGTGCCCCGGACCGGCCTGAGCAGCAGCGCAGGGGGCGCGGACGGCTTGGGTGGTGCCGGCCTGGGCGGCCTCGGCACCGTCACCACACCGGTGACAAGCGGCGTCGGCGCCGCGACTCCAGGGGCCGGCACAGGCACCGGCATCGGCACGGGCGTGGGGTCCGGGACGGCCACCGTGACCGCGCAGGGCGGGACGTCCACCACGCTCGGGACTGGGTCGACCCAGGATGCGACGATCGCCGCCCAAAGTGGCCCGAGTGGCACGCCCATCCCGGCGGGCGGGGACATCAAGGTGGCGTTCTTCTACGTCGACGGCGGCAACCAGGTGCTGAGCAGCGTGTTCCCGGGCACGTCGGTCTCCTTCGGCAACGGCCAGGACGAGGCGCAGTCGCTCGTCAACTACGTCAACGCCCACGGCGGGATCAACGGGCGGGACCTGAAGCCGTATTACATCCCGATCGAGGCGACCAACTCGGGCAACACAGCGCTCCAGGAGGCCTGCCTCGGAGCCGTCGAGGATGACCACCCGTTCGTGATCCTGTCGATCTTCAATGTGTCGGAGGGACTCGCCGCCTGCGCCTCGCAGACACACACCCTCTTCCTCGATGTCGCACTGGGCGCCGGCGACAACACCATCTACAACACCGCCCCCAACTATCTGTTCACGCCGACGCAGATCAGCCGAGACGCTGAGCAGCAGTTGATCCTCGGCCTCGCCCACGCCGAGGGACGGATCACCCCCAAGACTCGCATCGGCATCCTGTCGGAGTCGGACGATCCCATGTACGGCCACGTCGTCACCAACAGCATCGAGCCCCTGCTCAAATCCTGGGGGATCCCCTACGACGCCCAAAGCCTGGAGAATGGGGCGGATACGTCCGGCATGTCGTCGGCCGTCCTCAAGTTCAAGACCACCAACGTCTCTGCGGTGGTCTTCAGCCTCGGATCGGGCGGCATCCCCGAAGTGCTGTTCATGGACGCCGCGGCAGAGCAGGCCTTCATCCCCGCCTATTTGATGGGCGACTCGACCGACACGTCCTTCGTTGGTAGCTCCGGTTCGGCGTCCGAAGTGGAGCGCATCTGGGGAGCCGGCACGATGCCACTCGCCAACGTTGCCACCGGCCAGTACGCGACGACCCCCAACGAGCAGGCGTGCATCACGCTGATGAACGCTTCGTTCGACGCCGGCTACCGCGATCGCGGGACGAGCCTCACCGCGACCCTGTACTGCGACCTGGTCGATGTCTTCGTCGCCGTCGGCAAGGCGGTGCAAGGTCCGCTCGACACGGCGAGCTGGGTCGCCGCCTATCGCGGATTCGGCACGCGCTACAGCCCGGTCACGACCTTCGCCACCGACTTCTCCGGCGCGGCCAACTACGGCGCATCCGAGTACCGCGAGCTGAGCTGGCAAGCGGCCTGTGCGTGCGTCACCTACACGTCGCCGATCCGCCCGATCGGCTGAGCGCTCAGCGGGAAATGGGCCACGGCTTCGCCGCTCGTCGACGACGCGCTATCCGAGCGCGCGGACGGTTTGGACGGTCGTCGCCGCCCGCCGTATTGCGGCCCAGTCGTAGCGCATCGGGACCAACTCCACCGCCGTCCAGGTGGCCAACTGATCGAGGTGATGAGGGCTGTCGGCATCGCCCGAGACGCCGGGTGGTACGACCCAGCCGCTGCCTTCCCAATCGCCGAGGTCGAACACATAACGGGCGACCGACGCGGCGCGTGCCACGAAGTCGACGGTGCCCACCGGCGCCGTGCAGTGCACGGTGTCGCCATCGCCGCCAACCGACGGTGAGGGTGGCATCGGGAGGTCCAACTCGGGCAGGAGGACGTTGAGCGGATGGAGCCAGCCGATCGTGTGCAACCGGCCCCAGGTCCACGTCGAGAGATCGTCGCCCAGCGTGTCGCGAAGCCACTTGACCGCATCGGCAAGCGCGTCGGCGACCAGCGGGGTGACGGCACCGCCCACGTCAGCGGCGTCCACGCCTTCGGCGAGGAGGGAGCCGAGCGCCTGCCACTCGAAGCCCGACCACTCCGCGGCCAGGGGGGCTGCGCGCAACACGTCGAGCCCCTGTGAGGCGTCGGTCAGACCGAGGGCGGCGCTGAGGCGCCGCGTCAACGCCGCCCGAAGTGCCATGTAGACGGCGGCCCCCACCGAGCCGGAGCCCATCGTGGCGTCCCAACTCTGCAAGGCCTCCCACGCCGCCGCTTCGACGGCGTCCTGCGGGGCGAGGGACGGTAGGGCGGCCACGATCCGTCGGGCGACGAGTGACACCTCGTCGGCGTGAATCCGCTCCATGGCGGCGCGGTCGAGCCCGTGTCCCTCGACAAGGTGGGACCGCACCCGACCGGCCCGCGACGGCCCGGAGAAGTCGATCCCGATGTAGGGCGCGGGCGGTGCAGCCGGCCGATTGTTGGCAGTGACGAGCACGCCGCTGGGCGGGTCCGCCTGGCGCGGAAGTTCGGCGAACGGGACGAAGCCTTGCCAATCGTGGCGCGAGTCCCAACCGGGTACCGCGGCCCAGCCGTTGGCCGCGTCACGACGGGCGAGCCGACCGCGAAACAGGTAGCGGATGGCACCGTCGGTGTCGGCGGCCAACAGGTTGTTGCACGGCACGACCCAGTCGCTCATGGCGTCGCAGAGCTCGTCCGCCGACCGGGCGCGCAGCATGGGCAGCAGTGAGTCAAACGACGCATCCGGTGCGGCCGTCGCCGTCCAGGCGAAGGCCAAGCCGACGTCGCCCTGCTCGGCGATCAGCGAGCCGTGCCGGCTCGATCTGATCTCGACGGCGACCGGGTCCTCGCCTCTGACGTACACCGTCTCCTCCGAGCGGCTCCCTTGCTCCCAACCCCCCTCGTACCGGAAGGAGGCGCGGTCGTCCGGGTGACTCTGCTCCACAAACAGGTCCTGGTCGTCGGCGCACCCATGGGTGATGCACCACGCCACGTGCGAGTTGTGCCCGAAGTGAGGCAGGCCCGGCACGCCGGGGAATGACAAGCCGATGGCGTCGAAGCCCGGGGCCGCCAGATGGTTTTGGTGATAGGGGGTCGGGACTTCGAGTTGGCGATGCGGATCGCCGGCCAGCAACGGCAGGCCGGAGGCCGTCCTGGACCCGGCGACCACCCAGTTGTTGCTCCCCCCGTCGAGGTCACCCGGCAGGCCGGCGTCGCCGGGCACGCCGGCGTCGACCGGCACGCCGGCGAGCGCACCCAGCAACGAGAGACGGATTTCCTCGTCGAGACCGAGACCGAGACCGAGACCGAGACCGGACCCAAGGTCGAGACCGCGCTCGTCGGCGAGATACCGACTCCCGTCCGGCACGATCAACAGCTCCTCACCCAGGTTTGGTCGGAGCCGGCGCACCAGGTTGGCGTCCACGTGCTTTAGCAACCCGGTGCGGATGGCCTTGCGCGCCCGGGTGCCCATGGCCACGTGTCGCACCGAGAAGACCAACAGGCACTGCCAGGGCTCCCACGGCGCCATCTCGATGTCGAGACGGCGAAACTCGAGGGGCAGGGTGTCGACTCCCGACACGTAGGCGTTGACCCCATGGGCGTAGGCCGTCAACATCTCCTGGGCATCAGCCCCAAGACGACCGAAGTTGTCGCGGGCGTGCCGGGCCAGACCGATGCGACGCATGAAGACATCGGCCGCCAAACCCGGCCGCCCGACCAGCTCCGCCAACCGACCCTCGCCCCGTCGACGATCCCACTCCATCTGCCAGAGCCGATCAGCCGCCGCCGCGAAACCCTGACCGAAGAACGCGTCGGGCCACGCCTCGGCGAGCACGTGCGGGATGCCCCACTCGTCCCGCACGATCTCCACGGCCCCGACGGTCACGCCCAAGGGTACCTGCCGCCCCTCGCATAGCCTGCGCTGCTCATGGACCCCATCGAGACGGACGACCTCGACACCGACCCCGCACTCACCTCGTTCCTCGAGGAGCAGGCGCGCAAACACCGGGCGCCGGGTCTGAGCGCCGGCGTGATCCACGGTGAGAGGACGTACGGCGTCACCCTCGGGGTGACCAGCACCAAGGATCCGTTGCCGGTCGACGCCGACACGATGTTCATGATCGGCTCGACGAGCAAGACGATCACCGGCACCGCCATCATGCGCCTCGCCGATGAAGGCAAGGTCGCCCTCACCGACCGAGTCATCGATCACCTGACCGACTTCGAGCTCGGCGATGCCGAGGTAGCCAAGCAAGTGACGGTCGGCCAATTGCTCAACCACACCGCGGGCTGGCGCGGTGACGGCGTGCCGGCGACAGGGTGGGGCGACGATGCCCTGGCGCGAGCCGTCGCCGAGGTCGCGGACGTCCCGCAGGAATTCGGCCCCGGCCAATACGTCTCCTACAACAACGCCGCCCTTCTCGTCGCCGGTCGGGTAGTCGAGACGCTCCACGGCAGCACCTATGAGGAGGCCGTCACCGAACTGGTACTCACCCCGCTGGGCATGACGAGCACGTTTTACGGGCCTTGGCAGACCGCCCAACGACGGGCGGCGGTGGGCCACATTCTTCGAGAAGACAGCGAGGAGGCCTTCCTTGATTGGCCGCTCTCGCGAGGCATCCATCCGGCTGGTGGCGCGTTGAGCTCGCTACGCGACCAGCTCACCTATGCGCGGTATCACCTCGACGGCGCCACCGCGGGGACGGCTCCTCTGGCCGAGGCGACCAGGCTGGCCATGCAGCAACCCACGGCGAGCGCCCGCAGCACGATCACGGGTGTCGGCGTGACCTGGCTGCTGTCCCAACATGGCGACGTCCGGCTCGTGACCCACGGCGGCAACGTCTCAAACCTTCAGACCTCGAGCTTCGCCATCGCCCCCGACCACGGCCTGGCCGTCACGGTCATGACCAACAGCCGGGCCGGCTCGGCCATCGGCGCCGCTGCTCTCGACTGGTGCGTCCAGCACTATCTCGGGCAGCCGGCGCGGCCACCGCTGGAGAAACTGCCGCTGACCGCCGAGCTCAAAGCCGACTACGTGGGCCGCTACGACGTGGGGGCGTGGGAGCTCGCCGTCACCGAGGCCGACGACAAGCTGTTCGTCCAGATGGTGCTCCCCGATGGCGCCTCCGATGACATGAAGGCCGCGTTCGCCAACCCGCCGGCCGAGGTCGTGCTCGTCGGTACCGACCAGGTTGCCGGCGTCGCCGATCCGGTGGCGCCGACCGGAGATTTCATCCGGGACGCCGACGGCTCGGTGAGGTGGTTCCGCTCCGGCATGCGCATGGCGCGGCGCCTCTGACGCGGCGCGTCTCTGCCGGGCAGGCACCCGAGATCAAGGCGCGTCACCCAGTCAGCGCAGGGATCTCCGGGATCATCTTGCCGGGGTTGAGGATCCCCGCCGGATCGAGAGCGGCCTTCACAGCGGCCATGGCCCGCAGCTCGCCCTCATCGTGCTCCCCACGCATGAACTCGAGCTTCCCGTAGCCGATGCCGTGCTCACCGGTGCAGGTGCCGCCCATCCCCTGCGCCCGGGCGATGACCCGAGCATTGAGCTCTTTGGCGCGATCCAGCTCGTCAGGGTGGTCGGGGTCAAACAGCACGAGGACGTGGAAGTTGCCGTCTCCGACGTGTCCAACGATCGGTGCGGTCAGCTTGAGCGCGTCGATATCGGCGCGAGTTTCGAGCACGCAATCGGCGAGCCGGGAGATGGGCACGCAGACATCGGTCGGGATGGCGAGGCAGCCCGGCCGCAGCGCCTTGGCTGCGTAGTAGGCCTGGTGGCGGGCCGTCCACAGGCGCTCCCGCTCAGCCTGGTCGGTGCTCCAACTCCAGTCGCGCCCGCCGTTGCCCAAGGCGAGGCTCTCGACGGTGCTCGCTTGATCGGCGACGGCGACGGCCGAGCCATGGAACTCGACCAGCAGGAGGGGCGCCACCGGTAGGTCCAATCCGCTGAACCGATTGCACGCGTCGACCTGCACCTCGTCAAGAAATTCGAGGCGGGCGACGGGCACGCCGAGCTGGATCGCCTCGATCACCGTGCGTACGGCGCCGCCGATCCCGTCAAACGAACACACCGCCCCGCCGATCACCTCAGGCATGCCGTAGAGCCGCAGGCTCACCTCGGTGATGACGGCCAACGTTCCCTCGGAGCCGACCAGCAGTCTGGTCAGGTCATAGCCGGCCGAGGATTTGCGGGCCCGATTGCCGGTCCTGATCACGGACCCATCGGCGAGCACGGCCGTGAGGCCCAACACGTTGTCCTTCATGGTGCCGTAGCGCACGGCGTTGGTACCGGAGGCCCGGGTCGCGGTCATGCCACCGATGGTGGCGTCGGCCCCGGGGTCGATCGGGAAGAAGAGCCCGTCTCGCAACAGAGCTTTGTTGAGGACGGTCCGAGTGATGCCTGCTTGGACGCGGGCGTCAAGATCCTCGACGTTGACTTCCAGGACGCGCGTCATCCGCGACAGGTCGATACAAACACCACCGTGAATGGCACCGATGTTGCCCTCCAGCGAGGTGCCCACTCCGAAGGGGATGAGCGGGATCCCGTAGCGGGCGCACGCCTCCACGGTGGCAACCACATCCGCCTCGGATTCGGCGAACACGACGGCGTCAGGAGCGGCGGCGGGGTGCCATCCCTCGTCTCGCCCGTGTTGATCGCGGATGGCGACCGCCTGGGTGACGCGGTCGCCCATCAGACCCTGGAGCTCGTTGACGATGTCGCTATCGAGTATGGACATGGCGGCGCTCCTCGCAGTTGCAAGAGCGAAAGTAGGAGGATCGACGCCGGAGGGCAACAGTCATGTTGCCCATGGGCGGGGTCCATGTATGTGGCTCGACGCCATAGCGGCTCCGAGGGAGCGAGCGTAACGTGGGCGCATGCCTGCCCGCGTTGTCGAGTCCCAACAGGTCGCTGGTCTCCACGTCACCCAATGGCGAGGGACAGGCACCAGCGTTCGCGGGTTTCCCGGACTGGGAAGCGGCGGCAAGCATCACGGCGCCCGACCCTTCCTTTCGCCGAAGGTGGTCGAGGAGTGGGGGGGCCGGCTACCGACCCTGACCGCCGAGCGCATGCTCTACGCACCCGAGGTCGAGCAGGCCGTCGGCCGGTGAGAGCGGCGGTCATCGCTGCGCCGGGCGATATCGAAGTCACCACAGTCGACGATCCGACGCCGGGTCCCGATGAGGTCATCGTCGAGATCGCCGCCGTCGGATTGTGCGGCACCGACCTCCACATTCTCGCCGGCGAGCACGGCACGCTCCCTGTCATACCGGGCCACGAGATGACAGGCACCATCGTTGGTCTCGGTCGCGATGTCACCGGCTTCAGCGCCGGCGATCGGGTCACGATCGATCCCAATCTTGCTTGTCGCCGCTGCCGCCAATGCCGCCGCGGTCAGACCAACCTGTGCGTCGCCATGACGACGCTCGGCGTGACGGTCGCGGGAGGTGCCGCCGACTACATGGCTGCGCCGGTCGTCAGTTGCGTCGCCCTGCCACCATCCGTCGACCTCCAAGCGGCCACGCTCATCGAGCCGCTCTCGTGCGCCATCCACGGCTACGACCTCCTCACCTCGCGACTGGCCGAGTCGGTCCTCATCTACGGCGCGGGCACGATGGGGCTGATGATGCTGCAACTCGCCAAACGCACGGGCGCTGTCACCGTGGACGTCGTCGACATCAATCCCGACAAGCTGGCGCGAGCGACCAACCTCGGCTGCACATCGGCGTTGTCGTCAGCTGCTGAATGTGGCCGCGCCGCCGGTTGGGATGTGGTGATCGACGCAACGGGTAATGCGGCCGCCATCCAAGACGGGCTCGGGCATATCGCGAACGGCGGGACCTTCCTCCAGTTCGGCGTGGCCAGCCCGGCCGCCCGGGTCTCGGTCTCGCCCTATGACATCTACCGCAGGGAGCTCACCGTCGTGGGGTCGATGGCCGTGCTCAACTCATTCGAGCGGGCGGCCGAGCTCTTTGCCGCCGGCGTCATCGACCCCGACATCTTCATCACCCGGCGGGCCCCGCTCGAGGAGTACGCCGATGCCCTCGCAGCCTTTGGCCGTGGTGAAGGCCTCAAGACCCAGGTCGTGCCGGGAGGCGTCCGATGAGCGTTGACACCGGTGTGCGCATGGTGGCTGTCGACGGCGGCGACCTCGCCGTCGAAATCACGGCGACAGGGTCGGGCCCACCCGTCCTGGCCATTCATGGGATCAGCAGCCAACGGCGGCTGTGGCACTGGTTGCACGCCGAGGCCCCGGACCTCACCCTCGTCGCTCCCGACTTGCGGGGCCGCGCTGACAGCTTGGACGTGGCCGGTCGGTCGTCCATCGCCCAGCACGCCGATGACATGGTCGACGTGCTCGACGCCCTCGGACTCGAAGCGGTCGTCGTCTGCGGCATGTCGATGGGCGGGTTCATCGCCGTCGACCTCGCTCAGCGCTACCCATCGCGGGTCCAGAGCCTGGTCCTTGTAGACGGCGGGTTCCCGCTGGCGACGCCCCCCGGACTGACGCGAGAGGCGCTGCCGGCGATCTTCGCCGACCGACTCGGGAGGCTCAAGCACTCGTGGGAGTCGCTCGACGAGTATCTCGCCTTCTTCACGACCACGACCGCCCCGTTGCTCGACCCGTCGGATCCGCTCCTCCGCGACTATCTCGAGCACGACCTCCGCGGCGGCTACGTGCGACTCTCGGGTGAAGCCCTCCTGAGCGACGCCGAGGACGTCTTCTTCGGTTACAACGCCTGGGAGTCCCTGACGGTGCCGGTCCGCTTCCTTCACGCCGAGTGGAGCACCGGCGCGGGGACGTCGCCGGGCTACCCGACTGAGGCAGTCGAGCGATATCGGTCCAAGACGGTCGCCGTCCGGTTTGTGCCGGGAGTCGACCATGCCGGCAGCATCATGACGCCGACCGGGGCGGCGGCCACCGCCGACCTGATCCACGACGCCCTCGCCTAGAGAGCGGTCCCTCAGAGGGCCTCGGCCAGTCGGTGAAGTCGGAGCGCCACGTGGAGGTCAAAGGCGCTGTCGCGCTCTCGCCAGTCCTCGCCGAGCACGGCGTCGATGCGGGTCAGCCGCTGATACAGCGTGTTGGGATGGATGCAGAGTGCCGCCGCCGTAGCCGTGTGCTGACGACCGCTCGCCAGATACTCCTCGAGCGTGGGGGCCAAGTCGGTGCCGCGGGCGCGGTCGTAGTCGAGCAACGGTCCCACCGTTCGGCGGACGAACTCGGCCGCCTCGTCCCTCCCACCGGGCCCGAGGAGGAAGCGGTACACGCCGAGCGCCTCGCTGTTGGCGACGATCCGATGCTTCCCCAGGGCGGCCAGGGCCCGCAGACAGAGTCGAGCTGCCTCGTACGCCTCAGGCAGCGCGGCCGCTCCGCAGACGGGCGGGCTGAGTCCGACGGTGGCGTGCGCGGCCAGGGGCTGGAGGTCGACGGTGTTCGGTACGAGGAGCAGCGTGCGACCGGCTCGATCGACGACGAGGCCCTCGTGTTGCCGAGCCATGTCGACGCTCGCGTTGCGGGAGGCGGGGTCATCAGACTCGACGAGCGCTAGCACGTGCGGCTTCGAGAGGTCGACGTGAGCAGCGGCGGCCCGGCGTTCGAGCACCTCGGGCTCACCACCATCGATCAGCGCGGTCAGAAGGTCACTGCGACTGCGGGCCATGGCATTGTCGAGGGCCCGTTGTTGGACGAGCGTCAAGGCGATACCCATGGCGCCTCGCTCCAACAGGCGGACCTCCGCGTCGTCGATGGGACCTGACGTCCGCACGACAAGACAACCGAGATACGCCTCTGCGGCGACGACCGGACACAGCAGCGTGCCTCCGTCGTCGTCATGGTCGTACACCACCAAGGTCCGACGATCCGACGTGACAAACAGCGTCGCCGGTGATGGGCCGGCCACATGCGAGCTCACCAGATCCGGTCCGGCTAGCGAGTGGTCGGCGGAGTCGATCAGTTGCACCGGCACTTCCAGGACGAGCGCGAGGGCTTGGACGACCTCGGTCGGTCCGCCCCCGCGGACGACCGCCTCCATGAGTCGGTCGTGCAGGACGATGGCGCGGTCGACGGCCGCCGCGCTGGCGCGTAGCTGCTCGTTGGCCGCGCGCGACTCGACCGACGAGGCGCGCTCGGCGTCGAACAGTCGTGCGTTTTCAATGGCGATCGCCGCATGGCTCGCCAAGCCGGCCAGAAGGGAGACTTCGCTGTCGAGGAACGGGCGATGCGACCGCTCGGCGGCGAACAGGACCCCCAACGTGGTGCCCCTGGCGCGCAGCGGCACGCCGAGGATGCTTCGGAGTTGCTCGTCGCCGGCCAACTCGTCCGCTTCTGCTTGGTGGACGATCGTCGGGTCGCCCAGGTAGTCGCTGGTCCATGCCGCCTTGCCGGTGGTCACGATCCGACCGGCGAGACCAGCCGTCATCGACAGGCGGATGTCGCGAGACGCCGCGCCGCTCATGCCCTCGAAGAAGCGGATGCGCAGACCGTCATCCTCCACCAACGCGAGGTAGGCCACGTCGGTGCGGAGGAGTTGTCGCGCGTGGACGGCAATGTCGGACAGCAGCTCCGGCAGGTCGCGCACAGACGTAAGGCGGGCAGCGACCTCGGAGAGGACGGTGAGCTCGGCAGCACGCTGAGCCCGCTCGCGGAGTTGGGCCTGGAGTTGCAGGACGCGCCGGGCTTCCGACTCCACCTCTTGGGGGTCGAGGCCGCTATCGAGAAGGGCCTGCCGATGGCGGTCGAGGCCGTCCACCCCGGAGTCGTCCAGCAGCAATTGGAGCCAGGTCGGGCTCGTGGTCACGCGCTGAGTCTCCCACCGCGTCCGTCGCCTCGGACGCGCCCAGGCTGCGGCGCCGCGGCTTCAGGCCGGCCAGCGGACCAGACGGGGTAGGTCGTGCGTCCACACCTGGCCCGTGTCCAGGCCCGACGGATAGATGAAGTGGGCCAGATTGTCGGGGGTGAAGGCGATGACCCACGCGGCGTGATCGACGCTGTAGTTGCCATTGCCGAGCGGCTCGACTTCGGCCGGGGGCATCCCGACGCTGGCCTCGGCGGCGTCGATCTGGGCGTCGGTCCCAGTCAGCCCGATGAACGTCGGGCTGAAGGCGTCCAACCAACTCCGCAAGACCTGACGCGTGTCGCGCTTCGGGTCGGTCGTGACGAACACCACTTTGATGTGCGATCGGACAGCGGCCGGCACATGCTCGAGCCCGATGGCGATGTTGGCCATGTGGGTCGGGCAGATGTCGGGGCAGTGCGTGTATCCGAAGTACAGCAGGGTGACGTACCCGGCCGTCTGCGTATCGAGATCAAACGGATGACCCGAGGTGTCGGTGAGTGTGAAGTCGGGCTTGGGCATGCCGGGGCTCTGCATGACCGCATCGATGCCCCGCGAGGGTCCGTCCCCGCCCGATCCGATGGTGCGCACGGCGACAAAGGTGAGCCCGGCGATCACGATCACGGCCATCATCACGGCGAGGGCGGGGCCACCAGGACCGAGAGTCCGGAACGACGTCGGTGGCGCCGGGTCGTCATGGACGACGACGGGCGGCTTCAAGGAGAGCATCGTGCTTATTGTCGCCCAAGACAGTCGCCTAGTTCCGCGCACCTAGAGTGCGCCGGCGTGACCGACGATGAAGCCATGGGCGTCGCCCTCGACGAGGCCCGCGCCGCCGCGGGCCACGGTGACGTGCCGGTCGGTGCCATCGTGATCGGCGCCGACGGCACGATCCTCGCCCGCCGCCACAACCAGCGGGAGCTCGACAACGATCCAACGGCGCACGCGGAGATCCTGGCCCTGCGTGATGCTGCGAAGGTCCTGGGAACGTGGCGGCTCAGCGGGGCCAGCCTCGTGGTCACCCTCGAGCCTTGTCCCATGTGCGCCGGAGCGGCTGTCGCCGCCCGCGCCGGACGTATCGTCTTCGGGGCGGCCGACCCCAAGACCGGCGCCACCGGCTCTCTCTACAACTTGTGCGCGGACCCTCGGCTCAACCATGAGCTCAGCGTTACCCATGGCGTCCGCGCCGCCGAGGCGTCAGAGTTGCTGACGTCATTCTTCGTCGACCGACGGTCACAGATCGAGTAGGCGGTGGCTCCGCCGGCACCGATAGGCTTGGTCCCGGAGGGATGCGAGAGCGGCCGAATCGGACGGTCTCGAAAACCGTTGTGGCGCAAGTCACCGTGGGTTCAAATCCCACTCCCTCCGCCGGTCAGAGGGGATTCCACCCGAGGCCCGCAATCGAAGCCCCAGGGTATCCCTCAAAACTGCACGGGGGTGCCCTGGGGCCATGCGGGGGACGCTGCGAGAGCGGCAACCAGGGGAGACCTCCTCTGCGTCCGGGGTGGCTGGCAAGAGCAGCGGAGAGAGGGGGTCGACCCCAAGCTCACAACCAGTGAGCCAAGGCCGATCCCCCTCTCCGCCTGGCACCCTCAATTGTATTGCCGACCGGCGGGAGCGAGCGCTGTTCGTAGTGCTGCGACCCGGTTGGCGTTCAACGAGTACCACACCCATTTGCCGCGGCGACCACCTTGGATAAGACCGGCGTCGGTAAGCACCTTCAAGTGGTGACTGACGGGTTGGCTGGCTTTTGCCGAGCGGTTCAACGAAGTCGTAGACGCAGACTTCTCCAGTCTCGGCCGAGGCCAGCATGTTGAGCACTCGTAGGCGGGCCGGATCGGCGAGGGCTGCGAAGCCCTTCGCGAGGTCCGCAGCGTCGGTCTCGCTCAGCTCGGCTGTCAGCACCGTCGGGCAGCACGTCTCGCTGTCGATGACCGCTATGGGTTGACGTCGCCCCATCCATCCCTCGCATTGACAAGTCTCGATGCATCCTCGATGATCGTATCGATAACCATCGATGCTACTGGAGCGTCCTATGTCGCGGGTACAGCTTGCGCTGAACGTCGCCGATCTCGAAGCCGCAGTCGACTTCTACACCAAGCTCTTCGCAGCCGAGCCGGCCAAGCGCAGGCCCGGCTACGCCAACTTCGCCCTGAGCGAGCCGCCCCTGAAACTGGTCCTGATCGAAGGTCACGGCACACCCGGCACGATGAACCATCTCGGTGTCGAGGTCGAAACGGCGGATGAAGTCGCTGCTGCTCTCGACCGTCTTGTGGCGGCAGGTCTGGCCACGACGACTGAAGATGACGTGGCCTGCTGCTACGCCCGCCAAGACAAGGTCTGGGTCGACGATCCCGACGGTGCCCCCTGGGAGATTTACACCGCCCTCGCAGAGGTCGAGATGACGGCCGGCGAACTGCACACCGTCGACGCAATTGACGGCGCTGTCGCTGCCGGCGGTCAGCGGGGCGACCGACGGCGAGGAGTATCAAGCTTCGCGCCCGCGCCGAGCCGTGGCTCATGAACATGGTTCCCCTCCGTCGCATCCCCATTGCGGTAACCCCAACCAGTAGCACCTCAAGCGGTGACGGAGTGGTACGTCGCCCCGGTTACAGGGTGGCCATGTAGGCCGCCATCTTGTCGAAGCTACTGAGCATCCCGGCCTGCGCCTCGGCCGTGCGGAACATCTCGGGCACGTTGGTCTGCAGGGCGATGGTTTCGGTCTTGCCGTCACCAAGGTCATTGAAAGTGATGGAGGTGGTCATGCCGCCCTCGACGTCGGCCTCGGTCCATACCAGCTTTTCGGGAGGGATCACTTCGACGAACACCCCCTTCATGGGGTATTCCGCCCCGGTGGCATCATCCACCATGACGGTCTCGAAGCGGCCGCCGGCGTAGAGCTCAACCGTGATGTTGTCCAGCGGCGTGGAAACGCCGATGGGTCCCCAGAAGTGGGCCAGGTGCTGGGGCGTGGTCATGCACTCGAAGACCAATTCGCGTGGCGCATCCCACACGCGGGTGTAGACCAGCTCTCCAAGATTGGAGTCTGTGCTTGTCATGATGGATTCTCCTTTGCCTTTTTTTGGATGGCTCGCAGGTGCACCTCGAGCTTGTCGAAACGCTCGGTCCAGATCTGCCGGTGCTGTTCGATCCATTCGACGGCGCCATCCAGCGGCGCCGTCTCCAGGTGGCAGGGTCGGAACTGGGCATCACGCCCCTGGCTGATCAGTCCGGCGTTCTCGAGCACCTTGAGGTGCTTCGACACCCCTTGGAGGGTGATCTCAAAGGGTTCCGCCAGCTCCGTGACGGTGGCGTCACCTTCGGCCAACCGGGCCAGGATCGACCGCCGGGTGGGATCGGCCAGGGCCGCAAACGTCATGCTCAATGGGTCTTCGAGGGTCAGCATTCAACTATCCAGTTGATAAATCATATGGTTGATTATGGAGGATTGAGTGGCCGGCGTCAAGTGGGTATTTGCCGGGCGAGGCATGATGCAGCGGATGAACCAGTTGAAGGTGGTCCAAGACGTCGGCGCCGTCCCGAAAGGCGGCTGACTTGCCACTGCCGCCAGCCATCGAAATTGCCCGCACGGCCCAGCTGCGTCCCATTGCCGAGATCGCAGCCCAGATGGGCATCGGACCGGAACTCCTCGAACCCTATGGCTCCCATGTGGCCAAGATCAGCCTCGACGCCACGGAGGCGCTGGCCGACCGACCCAAGGCTCGGTATGTGGTGGTGACCGCCATCACGCCGACCCCCTTGGGGGAGGGAAAGACCACCACCACCATCGGGCTGGGTCAGGCGCTGGCCCGGATCGGCCACCAGGCGACCATCGCCATCCGGCAGGCCTCCATGGGTCCGACCTTTGGCATCAAGGGTGGGGCCGCCGGGGGCGGCTACAGCCAGGTCGTCCCGTTCGAGAACCTCAACCTGCACCTCACCGGTGACCTGCATGCCGTGACGGCCGCCAACAATCTGCTGGCCGCCATGGTCGACAACCACCTCCAGCACGGGAACGCACGCAACATCGATGCGCACGGGATCACCTGGCGACGCGTGCTCGATGTCAACGACCGGACGCTGCGCCAGATCGTGTCCGGCCTCGGTACCCGTGAGGACGGCACGCCCCGTCAGACCGGCTTCGACATTACGGCCGCCTCCGAAGTCATGGCCATCCTGGCGCTGTCCACGTCGTTGCAGGACATGCGAGCCCGGTTCGCCCGCATCGCCATCGGCTACACGCGCCAGGGTGAGCCGGTGACGGCCGAGCAGCTGCTGGCCGCCGGTGCCATGACGGTGATCATGCGCGATGCCATCAAACCCAACCTCTTGCAGACCATGGAGAACACACCGGTGCTCGTGCACGCCGGGCCATTCGGCAACATCGCCCACGGGAATTCATCGGTGGTGGCCGATCTCATCGGCATTCACGCCGGAGAGTACCTGATCACCGAAGCCGGATTCGGCTCTGACATGGGGGCCGAGCGCTTCTTCAACATCAAGTGCCGCACCTCGGGGCTGGTTCCCGATGCTGGCGTGGTGGTCACCACCGTCCGGGCCCTCAAGCTGCACTCGGGACTCCACAAGGTGACGGCGGGACGGCCCCTGCCGCCGGCGATGCTCGAGGAAAATCCCGAAGAAGTGCATCTGGGTGCGGCCAACCTGCTCAAGCATCTCGACATCGTGCGCCGGCACGGCGTCACTCCGGTGGTCGCCATCAATGCCTTCGACGAGGACTACCCCTCCGAGCACGCCGCCATTGTTGAGATTGCCGCCTCGGTCGGGGTGCGGGCGGCAGTGTGCACCCATTTTGTCAACGGGGGGAAGGGCGCCGTGGAGTTGGCCGAAGCCATCGTGGAGGCGTGCGAAGAGCCCAACCAGTTCTCCATGCTCTACGAGTCGGCTGCCACCATCCGCCAGAAGATCGAGACGATCGCCACCGAGGTGTACGGCGCCGACGGTGTCGATTACGCGCCGCTGGCGGTCGACCAGATCGACCGCTACGAGCGGGCCGGCTTCGGCAACCTGCCGGTGTGCATCGCCAAGACCCACCTTTCCATCTCTTCGGACCCCAAGCTCAAGGGTGCGCCCACCGGTTGGCGGCTCCCGGTCCGGGAAGCCCGGGCCAACGTGGGCGCCGGATTCGTCTACCTGGTCAGCGGCGACATGCGGACCATGCCCGGTCTGTCGTCGAGCCCGGCGGCCGAGCGAATCGATATCGACGCCGACGGCAACGTCGTCGGGCTGTACTGAGAGAAGGGAATCACCATGGGTTGCCTGCTGGCGCTGTTCGCCTGGATCTGCCCCGCTTCGTCCTGGCCCTGCCGTACCTCTTGACCACCCGGCTGACCATCGCGTTCGCCTCGGGCTGGACCGGTCTGATCGGATTCTTCATATTGCCCTACGCCACCCTCTTCTAAGCTAAGCGCTGGTGTACGCCCCGGGCGAGCCCAAACAGGGCCGGGGATGGTCGCGCCTGCAACGGAGCTAGGGGCGGGGCTGAAAGGTCAGGCGCAGGTCGGGCTGGGGTCCGAAGCGGGATCGCTGGCCCCGCTGGCCTGGAATTTCTGCCACCCGGCGATGCCGATCATGGCCGCATTGTCGGTGGCCAGGGACTGCCGCGGAATGAGCAGCCGGCTGCCGAAGCTGTCCGCCAATTCCTGGGCCCGCTTCCGCAGCACCGGGCTGGCGGCCACGCCGCCCACGATGGCGACCGCCGGGTCACCGAACTCGGTCAGCGCCCGGCTGATTTTGGCGCAGAGCGGGGCAAAGGCGGTCGCGCCCATCGTCACGAGGCAGACGGCACGACGTCGCTCTCATTGCTCCACGCGATGAGAACGGCCGTGACGGGTTCGTCGATGCCCTTGAGCGCAAGGGTGCGCTGACCAGCGACGATCACCGTGCGCTCGCAGCTGGCGACCAGATCGGCGCTCGCCAGGACCTCGCCGGCTTCGGCGGCGGCAGAGATGCGGGCGGCGCGGGTGACGGCCGAGCCGAAGTAGTCGTCGTCGCGGGCGGTGGCCTCGCCGGCGTGGAGCCCGATGCGGATGGTGGGAGCGTAGCCGTGGTCGGCGCGGTGGCGAGCAAGCGCCCGCTGGATCGCGGTGGCGCAGGCGATGCCGTCGTCGGGCTGACCGAAGGCCACGAAAAACCCATCACCACCGTGCTTCACCTCCTCGCCGCGCCATCGGGCGAACTCAGCCCGCAGGATGCGGTCGTGCCAGCGCAGCAGCTGCTCCCAGGTGTCGTCACCCATCGCCTCGGCAAGCCGCGTCGAGTCCACGATGTCGGAGAAGAGGAAGGTGCGCACAGCTCGCGTCGCAGGCTCGGGCCTTGGCGTCGCGATATCGAGGTCGACGACGGCGGCGATCTCCTCCACGGCTCGTGCCGCCGCCTTGATCTCGAGGCGGGCCCCAGCGTCGTCGCCGTCGGCGGTCAGCGCGCGAGCCAGCTGCACTCGTGCCTCAGCGGCTTCATACGGAGCGTCGACCTCGCACCAGGTGCGGACGCCCTCTCGGAGCGAGGCGATAGCGGCCTCGATGTCGCCCTGGTGCAGCGCCAGCTCGCCGCGTGCCACTGCGGCTGCAGCCGCTGGCCCGGGCGTCCCCAGCCGGCGTGCGAGGTCCTCGAGCTCGATGACGCTCTCGTTAGCCGCGGACTCGTCGCCGACCGCCAGGCACGCTCGCACGTGCAGCGGAAGCACGAATACTCGCCGCTCTCGACCGAGCATGCTCCGGTCGGCAAGTGCCCGGGCGAGGCTCCGCACCGCCGCGGGCGCGTCGCCCTGCGCGAGCAGCAGGCGGCCTCGCCCCGGCTGGCCGTCGTCACCGAATGCCACGGCCTGCGCGAGCGCGTCCTCGGCGCCGGCCAGGTCACCGCGACGAACCCGGATATCCACCAGCTCGCTATAGCCCCACGCGGCGCTGAAGCGGTTGACCGCCCGTAGCTCCTCGCACGCCAGCAGCACCCGTTCCTCAGCCTGGGCCAGCTGCCCGTGGAGGCGATCGATCTCTCCCTGGTGGAAGCGACACAGCCCGCCGTAGCCAGTGATGGACTCGCGCTCGCAGTAGCGAGTCGACATGTTGGTCCACTCCGTGGCGCGTCCCCAGTCGCAGAGCGCCCGACAAACCGAGATCACCGCGCAGTACACGTGGCCGACGTGAATCGGTTCGACCCCCGGCCGCATTGCCAGCGCGGCCGCCTCGTCCACGAGCGGCAGCACCTCAGCCCGGTCGCCCTCGGAGACCGCGATGTGAGCCAGCCCCTGCACCGCCATCGCCTCCATACCGGGACTCCCCACTCGACGAGCAATCGCCCGCGCCTCGTGCAGCGACGCCCTCGCTCCGTCGACATCGCCCGCCGCCAGCTGTGTGAACGACAGCATCCACATCGCAAGCGCGTGCTCCGGCGACTCGGGCTCTCCCTCGAGGAGCTCCATACCCCGGAGAAAGCAGGTGGCCCCCACCGACTCGTCGAGCATCTGCACGTGCTGGCGCGCCTGCTCCAGGACCATGCGCGCGGCCGCGGCGCGAGCACCGGCCGCGATAAACGCCACCTCAGCCCGCTCGAGTGCGTTCAGAAACCCCACCTCGTCGCTTACCCACCGGCACGACCAGGCCAGCCGCTCCAGGTCCTCGGCGTCGAGCGGCTCCTGGGCGTCGGCATCGAGCAGTTGCGAGCGGGCCACGGTCCAGTCGTTGCGACTGTACGCCGCACGTGCTTCGTCTAGGCGCGCCTCGCGGTCTGACACCGGGATCAGTCTGCCACGGACGCTACCCGGCGATCTCGGCGGCACCTGCCTGAGCCTCGCTGCTCAGCGCCGATCTGCGGCTGGATCGCTCAAGTCACGACCAGGTCGAGCTGGTCAACCGATCAACGTGGTAGAGGGCGTCGAATGCCGGGATGGGATGGGTTTGGGCGTACATGTGGACGACGCGAATCGTGTGCCGTCCTTCGAGCCAACGACGGGCATCGCCGCTGCTGTCTCGCAGGTCGAGCAGGAAGGCGGAGAGCCCCGTCGCGGACATTGCAGCATCGAGGCTCCCTGGCGCGGCTGCGGGCTCGAACATTCCCGGCAGGAGGCCGACCGTCGGCATCCCGCCTGATGGCAGGTGACCAAAGGTGGAGCCGATCGTGACGAGGTCGGGGCCGAGAGCGGGGCTGAGAAATTGGCCCATCCCGCGCCGCAGCGGTTGATCGGAGCCAGGGACGAACATCGGAGAACGTTGCACGTGACCGTTGGCGGCGAGGACGACGATGCGGGCGCCGGGTGTGATGTCGAGGAGCCATTGCACGTTGGCCGCCATATGCCCGTCACGCACCTCGGGGTCGACGTCATTGGTGTTGCCGGCGACCACCACGTTGATCCCGGCCTCAATAGCCGCTCGGGCGTTGGCCAGGCATCTGGCGGCATAGGTTCGCGCGGCCACTGCGTCGAGGCGCCCTTCCAGACTTTGCAAGCTGAGGAGAAATTGGCGCTGTGGCTCCAACGGGAGCAGGGCGAAGTGAAAGCCGTCGGGCGCGAAGGGCACCTCTTGGTAGTGGTGGAGGATGTCGCCAACGACACCCGCCGCGTCGGGGAGGCCGAGCGCGGCCGCGTGTTGGGCGGTCGCCTCCAGCGCCGGCAGCGGTGTCCGCACCGAGCCAGGCAGATCGACACCACAGAAGCGGACCTTTTGCGTCACGCCCTGGTTGTAGACCCGCAGCCACCCCACGAAGTCCATTACCTCCTCCACGTATCCGAAGCGGTAGGTGAAGCCATCCCGACGGCGGCCTCGGCGATATCGGCGCCACTGATGTAGTCGTCCACGACGGCCGACTCGACCAGACCGGACTCGAAACAGACGACGGTGAAACCCATCTCCTCGATGAGGAAGCGGGCCGTGCGATGGCGAAGCCGTCCAAACTCGCGCCCGCCGTGCAGCGACTCCCCGATCTCGACGACGCGGGCGTCGCCGACGATGGAGCGCAGACTTGCCAGATCGGCCGGCGCACCGCCCGGGTCGGTGGACTCCAACAGGGTCGCCCGCCGGCGGGCGAAGTCGGTGACGGCGGCGTCGGCCCCGCTAGGCGGGCCCGAAGAGGGAGGCGTCACCGGTGTAGCCATTGCACGGATCGGAGGGGTGGTACTGGGCGGCGATGTTGCCGGCCGGCCACGCGTCGCCGTCGAGATAGCGCCGGCCCTCCTGCACCATCTGCCAACAGCCGGGCTGGCTGTCGGTGGGCGGCGCCAGGTTGGGATTCCAATGTTCGGCGACGCTGTCCTTGATGCACGTGTAGTCCTCGGGTTGGTGATCCCCGTGTTGGAATATTCGAATTGCTCACCGACCGGGCGGGACCACATCGGCCCCAGGGACCCGTGGTAGAAGTCGTTGATGCCCTTGCCGTAGACAGCGGCCAGGTGTTCACCGAGCGGTGGCGGGGCGGCGAGGTTGCAGCCACCGGAGTTTCCGGCCAGGCCGCTGCGGTGGGTCAGCAGGTCGCGCACCGTGATCGGCCGGGCGCCGAGACTGTTGGTCACCTGGAAGGTAGTCAGGTAGTCGTTGATCGCTGCATCGAGCGCGAGCTCCCCCCGTTGGACCAGTTGCATCGCCGCGGTCGCGGTGTACACCTTCCCCATGGAGCCGGATCGCAGCGTCATCTCTGCCGTCATCGGTCGACCGGTGGCCATGTCTGCCACGCCGAACCCCTGCTCCCATATCACTCGCCCGCCGCGAGCCAGAGCAACACCAAGGCCGGGGGTGCGATTGACGCGCAGCACCTCGGGGACATATTCCATAAGAGCGCTGACGAGCTCGGCGTCGTCGACCGACTCGTCGGTGCGGCCGGCACCGCCCATTACAAAAGTCATGCGCCCATGGTTCTTTCACATCGGCGGGCGACACAAGCGAACGTCCTGCGTTGAGGGTGGAGGCCAGGCGCTGGGTCAAGCTGGTCGGAAGACCCGGTCCGTGCGGTCCATGATGACGGCGGCGACGGCGACGCCGGTCAGGAGGGCGAGCGAGGCCACAGCCGCCATGGCCGCCAGCGCGAGGGTCGTCGGCGTCTGGAGCATCCCTTCGCGGGCAATCACTTCGGCTCCGATGATCGGTATGAAGGCCAGCGGTCCGGCTTGTCGGACGGGCGTGGTCAAGAGGAGGGCGGCGAGGAGCACGAGGGGTCCGACGGCGACGGCAGACGCAATGCCGAGTTGGCGTGAGGTGCGACACACGACGCCCAGCACCGCGCCGAAGCCCACCAACGTCAGGGCAGAGCAGGTGACCGCGCCGAGAGCGACCGCGAATCCGCGAGCGGGCACCCCGTGGCTGAGGAGCGGGCCGGCGAGGGCAGCCAGCGCGGTTACAACTGCGAGGTCGACGCCGAGGCGGGGCAACACGCCGATCAGCTTGCTCAAGACGGGCACACGCCGGCGCATGGGCAGCACGAGGATGGACTCGGCCTTCGTCCCGCGAGATCCGTCGGCGAACGCGGTGGCCGCCGGCCCGAAGACGTCGCTCCCCAAGCTGATGACCAACAAGCCGGCGAGCCCGGCTAGCGGCACGAGACGACCAGTGCGCGTGTCGTCGAGGTCCTGGTGGACGACGGTCACACTCGGCGTGGCGTCGATGGCCGCCTCGACCCGGCCAAGTGCCACGCGGCCCGATAGTCGATGCTCGTCCACCGCGAGGCGCCAGGGCTGGGCACTGACGATCCCGAGGTCGGCATGGGCGAGGCGGACATCGGCGACAGGATCGGTGGCGACAGCGATGTCGGTCACGCCCCCCTCGCGGGCCAGCTCGGCGCGCAGCCCCGGGACCATGGCGCTCAGCTGTGGCGCGATGGCGACGTGCACGGTGCGGGTCGTGGCCGCGACCGCGGCATGCTGCTCATAGGTTCGCGAGTAGGTCAGCACGCCAACGATGAACGCGACCTGAGCGATCACGCCCCAGCGAAACAAGCCGGCCCGTTTGGCGGCGACCACCTCGAGAAAGCCGAGTCGAGCCACGAGGCGGCGCTCACTCTTGTCCAGGATCGTCATACCGCTCTCGATCGACTTGCACCGTCGCGAAGGGCCCGCTGAACGACCTGGGTCGCCACTGCAAAGAGGGCGGCGCAGCCCAACGTGGCGAGCACCAACGAGCCGACGACGGGTTCGCCCAGCGCGGCGCGCTCCACCATGGCGCCCGCCCCGACCACCGGCAGGACGAGCAACGCCGTCGTCCGCTCCCAGCCGGTGAAGACGACGCTGAGCCCGGCGAGGAGGGTCACCGAGGCCGACACCGCCGAAGCGCCGGGGGCACCGGCCCGACCACGACCCCGAGCCAGGCCTCCGAGGAGGAGGCCGGCCGCACCCAGCCCGACCAGCAGAAGGATCTCCCCATAGACGACGACCAGAGGAAGGGTGACGCGCTGGACCAAGGACAGATGTTGCGAATAGCCGGCGATGACCACGACCGACACACCGACGATCAGGAGATAGAGCAGGCTCTGGAGGAGTTGCACCACCATCTGACCGCCCAGCATTCCGAGCAGCATGGTGCGCCGGTCAACGGGCAGGACAAGGGCGGCCTCGAGCTCGCCGCCGTCGCTCTCGATGGCGAGCAGTCCGGCGGCGGTGACGGCGAATCCGCTCGATGTCAGCACGAGGACGATCAACAAACCCTTGGCAAGATCCTCGGCCGACGAAGCCGGCCCGTCTTCGGTGCTGGCGACATTGGTCGCGTCGACACCGGGAGGCTTGGCCGTGCGCATGGCGTCGACGGCGGCCGTGACGAGCGGAAGGGCGTACGCGGTCTTGCCGCTCTGTGCCGAGGTTCCGACGACGAAGCCTCCGGCGGCCGACTCCGCAACCGAGATGTCCGCCTGACCGGTCAGCACGGCCAGAGCCGGGTCGGCCAAGACCTTGGCCTTCACCAGACCGTCGCCCGCCGCCACGATCCGACGCCCGAGGTCGGCGGAGGGGACGGCCACCGTCACCCGAACGTCGGCCTGCTTCGAGAACTGGCCGCCCTCGAAGATCCCCACGACACCGATGACGGCGATGGCCACGAGCGGCAGGAGCCCGGCAACCAGCCCGGCTCGCCAATCTCGGCGAGCGATGAGCAGCTCCCGCGTGAAAAACTTGGTGGCTCCCCGCGTGCGCTCTGCCTTCACAAGACAGGCTCTCTGGCCAAGACCGTCTGACCGAGGATCGTCACGACGGCCCGACGAAAATCACCGGCGTCGTCGCGAGCAGCAATCTCGGCGCGGGTGCCCTCCAGTGCCAGGCGGCCGGCGGCAATCCCCACTACCCGATCGGCCAGGCGATCGACCTCATCGATGCTGTGGCTGCTGAGCAGGACCGTCTTGCCGGCTCGCAACTCCGGATCCAGAAGCAGCTCATGGAACGCGTCGGTCGCGAGCACATCCATGTTGGCCGTCGGCTCGTCAAGCAAGAGGACCGGAGGGTCATGAATGAGAGCTCGGACCAGGGACACCTTTTGACGATTGCCCTTCGAGAGCCGACCGCAACGGGTATCGAGGTGCGCGTCGAGACCGACGAGCGCCGACAGGTGTCGCAGGCGCTCCTCGGCTTTGTCCGACGAGAGGCCGCAGGCTGATGCTGCGAAGAGCAGCAACTCGCGTGGCGTCAGGCGGTCGTGGAGCCCAGGCTCCTCCGTGACCAACCCGATGCACCGCCGCACAGCGAGTGGCTCGTCGACGACCGAGTAGCCACCTACCCGGGCCGTCCCCTCCGACGGACGCAGCAACGTGGCCAGGATGCGCATCGTCGTCGTCTTGCCGGCGCCATTGGGGCCGAGCAGACCGGTAATGGCGTCGGCCGGCGCGGTGAAGCTGAGGTCATCGATGACCCGCTTTTGCTCTTTCTTCTTCCCCAGAACGCGGACAAGGCCAGCCACCTCGATCACGCACGCCACCCTAACTGGTGGTCAGCGAAGAGCGATGTTGAGCAGGATGATCAGCGTGGTGAGCCCGACGAAGCTCAGGGCGATCACAGCCGAGAAGCGCAACACTGCGCTGGCCTCGGAGCCACCGATCTCACCGGCGAGAGGCGGCTCGGGGCTGAAGTCGAACGTCGTAGCGTCGACCTCGTCGAGTCGATCCAGTTGGGCCACGAGGGCGGCGGCATCGTGGTATCGGTTTTCGGGCCGACGGCGGAGGGCGGTGAGTACGACCACCTCGAGCGCGGGCGGGACATCGGGTCGCAACTCGTGGATCGCCACTGGGCTCGCGGTCAAATGGGCGGCCATCGCCGCCATCGGATCGGGTCCGGTGATGGGCACGCGACCGGTCAGCAACTCGTACATGACGACGCCCCAACCGTAAACGTCGGAGCGCTCATCCCCTGAGTGTCCCGTGATCTGCTCGGGGCTCAGATACTCGGGCGTCCCTTCGGGCGGCACCGGCAGATACCAGAGCGGTCGCCGCTTCGATGTCACGGTGGCCGCACCGAAGTCGCCGAGCTTCAGAGTCAGATCGTCGGTCACCAAGATGTTGGCCGGCTTCAGGTCGCGGTGGATCACACCGCGCTGGTGGAGGTAGGCCAGTGCCTCAGCGAGTTGACGTCCCCAGGAGATGACCTGGCCGATAGGCAAGGGCGGAGCGGTCGGGCTCACCCAACCATCGAGGCCCCCGCCGTTGGCGTACTCGACGACCATGTAGGGCTCACGGTGACGTTCACCGGCATCGCGCCGACATTGCAGATGCGGGTGATCGAGACCTTCGGTCAGCTGTGCTTCGCGGCGCCACCGTCTGGCGAGGATGGGATTGTCCAGGGTTTGCGCATGCGGGAACCTGACCACGACCTCCTCGCCGGAGAGCACGTCCTTGGCCCGATGCACCTCAACCTGTGCTCCGTCGGCGATGTGCTCCAGCAGCTCGTAGTGGTCGACGCGACTCCCTGGCGGGCGGTCCATCGCCAGGGAACATTATCCCGTCTGCTCAGCCCCGGCGCGAGACCGAATGCATGATCTCGGCGTGGATAGCGGCCGACTTCGCCCACGAGAACGAGGCGGCGCGGCGGAGTCCACGCTCGCGCAACTCGGCGGCCCAACCAGGCTCCGTGATCACCCGGGTCAGCGCCGCAACCAGAGCATCGATATCACCGTCGGCCACGAGTACTCCGCCGTCGGCCACGACCTCGGTAGTCGAGGTGTTGGAGAAGGCGACGACCGGCGTGCCGCAGGCCATCGCCTCCAACGCCGGCAACCCGAAGCCTTCGGCGCGGCTGGCACCTACGAAGGCCGTCGCGCCCTGGAGGAGACCGGGGAGCTCGCTCTTGTGGTCCACCTGGCCGAGGAGATCGATCCTGTCGCGGCGCGGCGCGGCGGCACAGACAGCCTCCAGTTGAGCTGACTTCCAGGGCGCCATGAACCCGGCGACGCGCAGCCTGTGCGGGTGTCCGGCCTCAGCGAGAGCGCCGATGGCCGCGAAGGCCTCGCGATAGCCCTTGCGCTCCTCCCACTCACTGACCAACACCAGGTACGGCGGATCGTCAGGACCTTCCTCGCGTGGCTGGAATTGGGGGCCTGCCGCCAGGTGACTGACGTGCACACGGGTGGGATCCAAACCGAGATGGACGATGCCCTCGTCGGCGGCGAACCGGGATACGGCGATCACCGCATCGGCCGCTCGGTAGCGCGGTGCGTACCGCACAAACCGATGGCGCTCCTCGGCCAGGCCGGGATCGTCGGAGGTGAGGGGAATGACGTCGTGGAGCAACTGGATGGACGGCCCGGGGTTGCTGCGCGGCGCGTCGGGCGTCGGTGCCCAGTACACATCCGCCGGGACCCGCCGCATCTCCCAAGGCAGCCGCGTCTCGTGCTCATGGAGCGCCCATCGGGGCGGCGCCCAACGGCGGATGCGCCTGACGCGGACGTTGCTCGGCAGGGTGACGCCGGCGGGGGCAAGGGCAACGATGTCGATCGTAGGGTCCTTGGCCAACTCCCCGAGCACCCCGCGGAAGTAGGTGCCCACACCTCGTTGCGCGGCGGTACCAGCGAGACACCATGCATCAACGGCGACAGTCGTCATGCGTACAGGACCGGCCCTCCTGGCTCCACTATCCCTCACCTCCTTGAGGCGGCTTGGCCCTGTCGCGAGCCGCCATGGTCGCGCACCGCTCAAGGAGCCGCCCAACCAGGACCCCCGCCCAACGGCCGGTAGGCTCCGCGGCTGTGCCCGAGCCTCCCCGCGTCCTGTGGGTCAGCGAGGAGGCGCCTGATCGCACCCTGTCAGGCGGCAACATCCGACAGGCCCACCTTCTCACTGCCCTGGCTCGCCGGACGCCGACGAGTCTTCTTCTCGCCGGGAGGTTGGCCGACGAGGTCACGCGCGACGCACTGGAGTCGGTGACAGAGGTCCCCACCTCCTCCCGGCCACCGGCGAGCAAGCTCCGTCAGCGGGCCGAGGCCCTCATCATGGCCGCCGGGGCCGGCTCACAGGAGGTGTACGGAGCGCGGTCGACCCGCCGGGCCATCGGAGCCAAGCTTCGAGCGATCGCCGACGACGCCGACATCGTCATCATCAATCATCAGGCTCTGGCCCCACTGCTTCGCCTCAGGCGCCGCGGCCGCTGGGTAGCCGAGATCCAACACGTCAGCGCCGAGATGGCCCGCCAGGAGCGAGTGACCATCGTGGGTGGACGCCAGCGGTGGGTCAATAGTCGCGAGATCACCCAGGCGGCACGGTTGGAGCGATGGATCTGCGACAGCTTCGATCTGGTCTCGGTCGTCTGTGAAGAGGATCGAGCACTCCTGGGTCTTGACGCCGCCCGGGCGCTGCTCACGCCCAACGGCGTCGACATAGCCCGCTACGTCGCTACTCCCCTTCCGTCGGCTCCCCGAGTGGTCTTCCCGGCAGCTCTCAACTTCCTTCCCAACGTCGAGGGTGCCCTCTGGTTTTGTCGTGAGGTGTGGCCGCGAATTCGGGCCGGCGTCCCCGAGGCCGAATTGTCAATCGTGGGCCGGTCGCCCGTACCGCAGGTCGTCGAGCTCGGCAACCTGCCCGGCGTTGCCGTGCACGGCGACGTGGAGTCGATGGTCCCGTGGCTGGCCTGGGGTCGCGTCGTCGTCGTCCCCCTTCACATCGGGACAGGCACGCGCCTCAAGGCAGTCGAGGCGATGGGTTCGGGCCGTCCCGTGGTGGGAACGGCGATCGGACTCGGAGGCTTGGGCCTCGTCAACGGTGAGCACGCCGCGATCAGCGACGACCCCGCGGTCATGGCGACTGACATCATCACCTTGCTCGGCGACGACCAGCGAGCCGCCGCCATGGCCGAGGCGGGGCGCAACCTGGCGGTGACCAAGTTTGACTGGACGGCGATCGCCGAGCGTTTCGCGACCGACCTACTCGCCGCCGCCGGCGGCGCTGCCGGCGCGGCCGCTGGGGCGCGGTGACGCTCATGGCTGGCGTCGCCAACAAGACGCCCGCGTCACCCGCACCAATCGAGATCTCGGTCATCTGCCCGACCTACCGGCGAAGCGATCGGTTGCGGCGCCTCATCGCGGCCCTCGAGGACCAAGATCTCGAGCGCGGCCGTTTTGAGGTGGTCATCGTCGACGACACCTCGCCGGACGACACCGCCGCGGTGGCGGCCGAGCTGATCGCCGCGAGCCCACTGACCATGCGCTATCTGACGACGGGGGTCAACCAGGGTCCGGCCGCCGGGCGCAACCTGGGCTGGCGATCCTCAACGGCGCCGCTCATGGCTTTCGTCGACGACGACTGTGTGCCTCGTCCCGGCTGGCTGCGCGCCGGCCTCGCCGTCATGCAGGCCCAGCCGGACGATGGGGTCGTCCAGGGCCACACCATGACGGAGGAAGGCCCCATGGGCGACTGGACGGTCTTCCGCCAGATCGAGGGGCCGACGCCGTATTTCGAGGCCTGCAACATCTTCTATCGGCGGGACGCGCTCGAGGCGACGGGCGGCTTCGACGAAAAGATCGCCTGGTACGGCGAGGACACCGCTCTCGGATGGGCGGTCGTCGACGCCGGCTGGGGCAGGGGCTTCGCCGACGCTGCCGTCGTCGTGCACGACCTCGAGGACAGGGGCTTGCGGTGGCACGTCCGCAACGGATTCCTCGAAGGGCACTTGGTGGAGATCGCCGCCCGCCACCCTCGGCTGGCGACAGAAGGCTTTTGGCGGCCCTACGCCTTTCACGAGTGGGATGTCAGGACCGCCATCGCCCTGGCCGGTGTGCTCGGCGCCGCCGTCCAACCGGCGACGCTCGTCCTCGTCTACCCGTGGTACCGCATGCGGCGGCCCCCGCCTTCGCATCACCGCTTCCTCCGCCTGATCGGTGAGCGCGCCGCCGTCGACTCCGCCCGCGTCGCTGGGATGCTCGTGGCGTCGATCCGTCACCGCCGGCTGGTGATCTGACCGTGGCCGCGGCGGTGCCGCGACAACGGCGCCGCCGCGCCTGGTGGCGGCCGCTTGTCTGGCTCCTTGCGTTGATCATCGTCGGCGGCGTCGGCGTCGCTCACGTCATCCTTGCCAAGCAGCTGCGCGTCCCGATCATCTACGGCGACGAGCTCGGCTACATCGAGAACGCTCGCTACCTTGTCTATGGCGGTGCTCGGCCCGCCCGCACCTACTACCCGGGGCTGAGCCTGCTGCTCGTGCCGGCTTGGATGATGACGCGTGATGCGCTGAGCGTCTGGCGTAGCGCACAGATCATCAACGCCGCCGCCGCGGTGGTGACCGCCATCGAGGCGGTGCTGCTTGGCGGGGTGCTCGGGCTCCGCGCCGTGTGGCGGTGGTTGGTGGCCATCGCCGCGTCGGCCTACCCGCCCGTGCTGCTCTACAGCGATGTGGCCCTCTCCGAGTCGCTCTTCGCCGCGGTCTTCGTCGGCTTGGTGCTTCTCGTCGCTCTGGCGGGCAGCCGGTCCTCGCGCCCGCGTGCTGGCGGGCCAGTCGGCGCCGGCATGGCGGCGTGGGGCTTGGCCGGTCTTACGGCCGCCGCATTGAGCCTTACTCATCCGCGGGGATTTGCGGTCGACGTCGCTGTGGTCCTCATCGCCGTCGTGTTGCTTCGCCCGGTACGCGTCCACATCAACCGATGGCTGTCGTTGGCCGCCGGCATGACGCTCGGTCTTGCGCTGATGCGACTCGCCCTCGTTGCCACCCGGGCCACCAACGTCGGTGGCCGCACGGACTACGAAGCAAGTGGGGTGGTGGGGCGAAACCTCAACATGCACGCATTCGGCAACCTGACGGCGGCCGTGATCGGCCGCCTCTTCTACCTTTCGGTGGCGACGGTCGGGCTCGTGCCATTCGCTCTTCTCGTGGGGGCGGCTGCACTCGTCGCCGTCATCGGGGGTGACAGGAGACCGGCCCAGATCGCACGCGCCTTCGCCACGCTCTCAGCCGTCGGTGTGGCCGGGCTGTCGGTGCTGTTGGTCAACACGGGCACACGAGCCGACGAGTTGATCCACGGTCGCTACGTCGACGGAGTCGTCGTCCCGCTTCTGGTCATCGGCCTTGGCGATCTGATCGTCAGCCGCGGCCGGCTCTGGTGGGCCTGGGCCCTCAGCGGCGTCGGCGCCGTCGCCGGGACCGGCGGGTTCTTGGATGCGACTGGCTCGCTCGGCAACCTCAAGCAACCCATCAACTCCATCAACATTCTCGGTATCGAGCCTTTCATCCGGCGGTTCTCCGCGGACCAGGTAAAGGTGCTGCCGCTCGTCGTCGCCGGCGTGGCGGCGGTCGCCGTGCTAAGCCTCGTGGCCGTCCGGTTGCCGCAGCTCGTCGCCGTCGTCCTCATCGTGGGCTTCGTGTGGTCGGCGCTCGATACGCAGAGTCACTACCTCGTGTCGGGCTCGAAGTCCGAGGCTCGCGAGACGGTCCTCGTCGATGCCGTGCAAGCGGCGAGCGCGCAACTCGGCGTGCCACGATCGTGCGTCTCCTACGACGGGCAGCTCGACTTCAACTACTTCGCCGACCGCCTCCTCCTCGGGACGCAACCCCTCGATTTCCTGGGCCCGGGCGATCGACCGTGCGGCCCGTTCGTCATCAGCTCTCTTCCCCGATTCGAGCAACGCTTCCCCGGATCACGTCTCGTCCTCGACGAAGATGACGTCCCGGAGGGCCTCTACGTCCTCCCGGGGGCGACCCAGGAATCGCTCGGCGCGGCCGGATGGCTGCAACCCGACCCGGCGCCGGGTCCCGTCCCCGTGCGGGGTCAATTGGCCGACATCGACGTTCTCACGGCCGGTCCCCTGGGCGTCGTCTCGGGTACCACCGATGCTCTTCCCGTCCGCATCACCAACTCGGGTCGGGTCTCGCCTTGGGCTGCGGCCGCCGGCACCAAACAAGCGGCCTACGCCGTGCGGGTGGCCGAACGCTGGTTCGCGCCGGGCGTGACGCCGAGCAACAACGGCGGTGCCACCAAGCCTGTGGCCATGACGGTCATCGACTTTCCGCGCTCCCTTCTGCCCGGAGAGAGCACCAGCTTCAACCTGCCGTTGGTCGCGCAAGCGCGAAGCGGCGCGCCGCTCCCGCCCGCCCAATACCGCGTCCGGATCGCCGTTTATCAGGAGCTGGTCGGTACGTTCGCCGGGGCGATTACGCTGACCGTCAACGTGGTCAACCCCCCGACCAGGCAATGAGGCCCGCCGGGCAGTAGACGGTGGCTCCCGCCACCGGATCTCGACCAATCGTGCCGTGCTCATCACACCCGCTGGAGGGCAAGTCTTATGAACCGCAGCACCTTGGCCCGCAGGTACGCGCCGCTCGCGGCGCTGGCGGCGGTCCAGTTGCTCATCATCGCCACCATTCCGTCAGTGGGCGCCAACCAGCAAGCCTCACAGGTCGCGGGCGGTGGCTATGGGACGGGTGGCTCAACGTCGTCGGGGGTCGGGGCCGGGAGCGGATCACTCGGCGGCAGCAGCAGCGGCGGCGGCAGCGGCGGCGGAGCATCGGGTGTCGGCGGAGCGAGCGGTCTCGCCGGCGCCTCGGGTGAGTCGGGGCTCAACGGCAGCGGCTCCCTCCCGAGCGGCGGATCACTTCTCCCCCCGGGCGTCGCCACGAGCGGAGACACGACGCACTGCGTCGACGGGCGGGAGTGGAGCACCGCCATCGCCTACTGGGCGCCTCCTTGCGTGCCAGGTACGCCGGGTGCGCCCGACCCAGACAACGGCGGCGCGACGACCATGGGGGTGACGTCCAACGAGATCAACGTCATCGACTATGAGTCCGACGACGGGGCGGAGGACGACGCCATCGAGGCGGCCGAGGGGCTCTACGAAACCTTCGCCCAGGCCGAGGAGGTCGATGGCGTCTACGAAAACTTCATCAACAAGTACTACGTGCTCTACGGCCGCAAGTTCAACATCATCCCCTACATGGGCCAGTGCAACACGGTGCCGCCCGATACCAACTGCCTCATCCCGGAAATGGACAAGCTCGCCGCCCAGTACCACCCCTTGGCCGTGTTTTGGGGCTCTACCGTGTGCTCGGCCTGCTTCGCCGAGCTGGCCCGAGATCACGTGATCGCAGTCGGCCCTGCCGGCTTCAGCGATGCCTTCGCCGACGCCAACGCGCCGTACTTCTACAGCGAGTCGGAAAGCTCGACCCGCATGGAGGAGGCGTTTGCCGAGTTTTACTGCAAGCAGTTGGCCAACAGTCCTGTGAAGTTCGCCCTCAACGGCAACCCCGCTCAAAACTTCAACGGCCACAAACGCGTCCTCGGGCTCATCAGCGCCAATGACCCGGACAACGAGGACACCGTCAAGGATGTGCTCGTCCCGGCGCTCAAACGCGAGTGCGGCGTCAACGTCACCCACTTCTACTTCTATGCCCAAAACATCAACACCGCCGCTCAGCAGACGGCAGCCGGCATCGCGGCGATGGATACGCCGACCAACCCGGCCACAAGCGTGCTGTGCTTGTGCGACACGACCGCCCCCGTGTTTTTCTACGAGGGAGAGAAGGCGGACAACTACTTCCCCGAGAACCTGATCGCGGCCACCGAAGGCATGGACGTCGATGAGGCGGCGCAGGCGTACGACAGCGGCGTCGCCTGTACCGGCGGCAAGCCCTGTCCCTTCGACAGCGCCTTTGGACTCGGTCCCAACGGACCCGAGGAGCCAGGCGCCAACGACGAGGGCGCGCGCATGTACCACGACGGCGGAGGGGGCACCCCTCCGGGCAACGCCCTCTCCAACGACATCACCGCCCTCACCTACACCATGTTTGCCAACCTGCTCGAAAACAACGGCCCCGACATCACCGCCGCCAACATCCAGGCTCGCGCCCCGGAGCTGCCTGCCGTCGGCGGCGGCGCCTCCGACCAAGCGTTGCTCAAGTTTCTCCCCGGCGACTACTCGTGGGAGCAGGACGCACGAGTCATCTATTGGGATGCCGACAGGACGTCTTCGTTCGACGGCGAGCAAGGCACGTACGTCCAGATCGAGGGTGGCAGATTCAATCTCGGGCAGTACCCGACGTTGTACGAGCCGCCGATCCCCAACCAGCCGCGCCCCTCATGAGCTCGATCAGCTCGATCATCGAGGTGATGCGAGGAGACAGTCGTCTGGCCCGCATCGGCCGCTTGGTCGCGGCCGTCATCGTCTTTTTGATCGCCGTCCAGCTGGCGTTCGGTCTCGCCATCACCTATCTCGTCAACGGGGTCGTCCTCGGCTCCCTCTACGGCCTGATCGGCGTGGCGCTGATCCTGATCTACCGCAGCACCCGGATCATCAACTTCGCAGCGGGAGCGATCGGCGCCGTACCGACGGTCTTCGCCTTGACCCTCGACGCCCACGACAAGATCTCTTACCTTGCCGTGCTCCCGCTCGCCCTTGTCGGCGGGCTCATCTTCGGCGCCGGCACGGACGTGTTGGTGATGCGGCGCTTCGCTCGGTCGCCTCGGATCATCGTGACGGTCGTCACCATCGGCATCGCCAACGCCCTGGCCATCCTCGCCTTCTTCATCCCGATCTGGCTGGGGGTGAAGGCCAACCTGCCCCCGGCGATCCCGACACCGTGGAGTCAGTACGTCCTGTGGCGAAGTGGCCGCGGCCAACCGATCCTCAACGGCAACCAGACCGCTGCCCTTATCACCGTGGTCGTCCTGGCCGGCACCCTGACCGTCTTCCTGCGTTATACCCGCATCGGCATCGCCATCAGAGCCTCGTCCGAAAACGCCGACCGCGCCGCGCTGCTCGGCATTCCCGTGCTGCTGGTTGGGACGGCGGCGTGGGCCGTCGCCGGCCTGCTGTCGTCGATGTCGATCTTTGTGCAGTCCCCGCTCATCGGACTACCCCAAGACGCCACACTCGGCTTCGACACCCTCCTCTACGGTTTGACGGCAGCGGTGGTCGCCAAGATGGAGCACTTCGGCCGCGCCCTGGCGGCCGGCGTTGCCATCGGCATCCTCATCTTCGGCTCGGTGGCTAAGACCGGAGACGACAGCTTGGCCCAGGGCATCATGCTCATCGTCATCATCGTCGCCCTGCTCGCCCAGCGCGGACTGGTCTCGAGGGCGCTTGATGCGGGGACGTCGACCTGGCAGTCCGTCCGGCAGTTTCGCCCGATACCGCTCGAGCTCCGCGACACGCCCGAGGTGACCCTGGCCCGCAGCGGTTTCCTGGTCGCGCTGACCGCGCTGGCCCTCGCCGCCCCGTGGATCGTGAAGGCGCCCGACCTCGAATTCCTCGTCTTCATCCCCATCTACGGCATCGTCGCCGTGTCACTCGTCGTGCTCACCGGCTGGGCCGGTCAGATCAGTCTGGGGCAGTTCGGCCTCGTCGGCGCCGGAGCCCTCGTCACGGGCGGCATCATCGCCCGGCACAACATCGACTTCTTTGCGGCCCTGGCACTGGGCATTGCCGCCGGTGTCGTCGCCGCCCTGATCATCGGCCTTCCTGCGGTGCGCATCCAGGGTCTGTATCTGGCGGTGACCACGCTGGCGTTCGGGTACGCGATGCAGGGCTACCTCCTCAACGAGCACTATGCCGTGGGCAAATGGCTCATGCCCAACACGCTGACGGCCGGCATCGTCCGACCCGTCCTCTACGGTCGGATTGACCTGGCCAACAACCGGTCCTACTACTACGTCTGCCTGTTACTGCTGGTGCTGACCATGCTGGCCGCCTACGCGTTCAGGCGAAACCGCAGCGGTAGAGTCCTGATCGCATCCAGCGACAACCAACGCGCTGCTCCGTCCTACGGCATCAACCTGGTCCGGACGAGGCTTGCCGCTTTCGCGGTGTCCGGCGGGATGGCCGGCATGGCCGGCGTCTTGATCGTCTACCTCCAACACCAGGTCGTCCCCGACAGCTTCGGCATCTTCCCGAGCATCACGCTCTTCCTCGCCACCGTGTTCGCCGGCATCACCTCCGTCGGGTTCGCCGTGTCGGGCGCGGTCATCTTTGAATTTCTCCAGCTCTTCGGCCCCCGCTACTACCACTTCCTCGGGTCAGATCTCAGCGGCCAGGTCCCGCTGTTGATCACCGGGCCGCTGCTCATCCTCAACCTGTACTTCTACCCTGGGGGGTCAGCCGAGGCCGGCTTCGCGCAGCGCGACACCTTCCTGCGCTGGGTCGCCAAGCGCCGCGACATCCTGGTGCCCTCGTTGGTCGCTGACAAGCTGGTCCTCGATGAAGAGCACGAGACCGAGGACCAGATCATCGAGCAGGCCGAGCGCCACGTCGAGGAGGTCGAGACTGGCGTTGGGGCAACACTTGTCTGCCCGGTGTGCGGCGACGTCCTTGCCCTCGACGCGGCCGTGGACCACCCGCACCTCCGTGGCGCGACCGGTGCCCGCCGATGAGGTTCCCGGCAGTGAGGTTTGGGCGCAGCAAGGCTGAAGTCGCGGAGGTCGTCGACCCGACCGGCCCCATCCTCGTGTGCAAAGGCATCGACGTCTCCTACGACAAGGTCCAGGTCCTCTTCCGTGTCGACATCGAGATCCAGCGCGGCGAGATCGTCGCCCTTCTCGGCACCAACGGGGCCGGGAAGTCCACTCTCCTCAAGGCGATCTCTGGCCTCGTGGACCCTCGCGCGGGCACGATCATCTACAACGGTCGGGACATCACCCGCGCCGATGCCGTTGCGACGTCCAAGCTCGGGATCATCCAGGTGCCCGGCGGCAAGGCTGTGTTCCCGACGCTCACCGTGGCCGAACACTTCCGGGCCTGTACCTGGCTGTTTGCTCGCGAGGACCCCGCTGACGTAAGCGCACGGGTGGCCAAGGTGCTCGAGCTCTTCCCTCGGCTGCAAGAGCGATGGGACCAGATGGCCGGCAACCTGTCCGGCGGGGAGCAACAGCAATTGGGCTTGGGCATGGCCTTCGTGGCCAAACCCAACCTGCTGATCATCGACGAGCTGTCCCTTGGGCTGGCACCAACGATCGTCGCCCAACTCCTCGACGTGGTGCGAGCGATCCACGACGAGGGCTGCACAATCATCCTGGTCGAGCAGTCGGTCAACGTCGCCCTCACCGTGGCCGATCGCGCCTACTTCATGGAGAAGGGTGAGGTTCGCTTTTCTGGACCGACGGCCGAGCTCCTGGAGCGCGGTGACATCCTGCGTTCGGTCTTCCTGCAAGGCGCCAACAAGAAGGCGGACAGCAAGGCAAGCGGACCGGTCGAGATCCGCCAAGTCAAGGACGCCGACGCCGGGCCCGTCCTCTCTGTCGTCGGTCTCACCAAGAGATTCGGCGGAATCTCGGCAGTCAGCGATGTGAGCTTCGACCTGATGCCCGGCCAGATCCTCGGATTGATCGGACCCAATGGAGCGGGCAAGACCACGATCTTCGACCTCATCTCCGGCCTGCTTCCGATCGATGGCGGCAGGGTCATCCTCCGCGGTCAGGACGTGACCGGCTGGGGCCCGGACCGCCGGGCCAGGTTTGGTCTCGGCCGCAGCTTCCAGGACGCGCGCATTTTCCCATCGCTTACGGTGGCCGAAAATATCGCCATCGGCCTCGACCGTCACCTCGAGAGCCGCGACCACCTGGCCGCCCTCCTCAACCTCCCCGCTGTCCAAGAGCAGGAGCAGGACGTCTCCTTCACGGTCGACGACCTGATCGAGCTCATGAGCCTCGGCGCCTTTCGCGACAAGTTTGTCGGTGAGCTCTCGACGGGGAGTCGTCGCATCGTCGACCTGTCGATGTCGATCGCCCACGACCCGTCCGTCCTCATCCTCGACGAGCCCTCGTCCGGCATCGCGCAGCGCGAGACGGAGGCGCTCGGACCACTCCTGCGCCGAATCCAGGGCGAGACCGGCTGCGCCATGCTGCTGATCGAGCACGACATGCCGCTCATCATGGGCGTGTCCGACGAGATCATCGCCTTGGAACTGGGATCGGTGCTCTGCCAGGGCTCACCCTCGGAGATCATCGCGGACCCACGCGTGATCTCGTCCTATCTCGGTGGGGACCTCAACGTCATCAACCGCTCGGGCGCGTCCAAAGCTGCCACCCCGAAGCGACGGCGCGCCGCGGCCGCAGCCAACTCGTGACCACCCGGATCCGTCGCGCGGTGGCGACGCTGAGCCTGGCCGCAGCCGGCCCGGCCGCCCTTCTCATCAGCGGGTCGCCCGCACAGGCAGCGACGGTGTCGTCGAGCGCCTACTGGGTGAAGTTCGACGTGCCCGTCCCGATCGTCCCCACCGGCGGACTGTTGGTCGCCAACGACCCGACAACCGCGTTCAACCTGCTCAACCCCATCGGGTCGGCGATCCCCATCCAGATCCCGCAACCGAGCCTTCCCGGCATTGCCGGTGCCGACATCTACGGGCCTACCGCTATCAGCGCCCTCCAGCTCATCGACGTCGGGACCGGCGACGTCACCCTCACCCTCGACGTGGCCGCCGGATCGGTCGTCCTCCCGACCTCGCTTGGCATCATCCTCGCCTGCCCGCTGGGCAACGCCCTTCGACCACCACCCGGGGGCAAGGGCGACATCGCGACGGCGCCCGGCTACGACTGCCAGTCGGGATCGCAGGGGATGGTGGCGTCCGGCAACGGCTCGATCAGTTGGGACCTGCCGGCATCGTTTCAGTCCACACCGGGCCAACTCGCCATCGCACTCGTCCCGGATCCCGCCGTCCTCCCGATCCCCTACGAGGTCGCCTTCGACGCGCCGAAGGCGAGCGACATCATGCCCTCGAGTGGCCCTGCGTATGTCCCGCCGACGGTACCCATGGCCCCACCGGTCGGCCTACCCAGTAGCCCTCAAGCCGCGGGCCCGGTCGCGTCGACCATCCTGGGGGGCGCTTCGACCCCCTTGTCGACACCGATCGCCTCGTCGACGGCCCAACCGGCGCCGACTGCGACCGGCGGTCAGGGCATCGGACCGACCATCCTGCCGGCCGCCCGACCAGTCGACATTCGCCTACCGGGTGATGATCGCGCCCACCGCATCATGGCCGTCGTCCTGCTCATCCTCCTCGCCGCCGCCCTCTGGTACTTCGGATCGGCCGAGGCGCGCGGCCCGCGACTCCTGGGGTCGCTGGCCGGCGATGACGACGCCACCCGCACGCCAGTGGTCCAAGAAGGCGGTATCGGCCGCTTTAGCCGGCCGAGAACATCACGCGCTCGCCGCCTGTAGCTCTGCGGGAAGGTCGCCGCCATGGACCACGGCCAAGGCCTGGGTCGGGCGAGTGAGCGCCACATAGAGCAGCCGCAGGCCGCGCGGCCGATCACCGGCGTCAGCGACGATCGCCGCGGGATCAGCGACGACGACGGCATCGAACTCGAGACCTTTGACATCGTGAGCCTCGACCAACGTGACCGGCTTGACCAGGCCGCCGCCATCGGCTCTCGCCGCGTCCACGCCGGCCGCACGCAATGCCCCCTCCTGATCGTCCATCCGGCCCGCCGCGGTGACGACGGCGACCGACCCGTAGAGAGCCGCCAGGCGTCCGGCCTCGCGAGCGGCGCCGTCCACGACGGAGGAGCCTTCGACGATGGTGACGCCGCCACGGCGAGACCGGACGGCCTCGGTAGGCGTCACCCCCGGAGCGGCCGACGGCAACAGGCGAGACGCGAGCTCGATGACCTCGGCCGGCGACCGGTACCCGAGCCGAAGCTCGGCCAGCCGCCACCCGTCCGGCGTCGGGAGATGGTCCACGACCGACTCCCAACTGTCCGGGGCCCACGCTCCGCTGGCTTGGGCCAGGTCGCCCAGCAACGTCACCGCGCCGGCTGGTGCGCGACGCGCCACCATCCGCAATTGCATGGGCGAGAGGTCTTGCGCCTCGTCGACGACGACGTAGCCGTAGGTCCGGCTCTCCCCGGTGAGGAGCAGCGACGCCTCGTCCAGCAGGGCTACATCGGCCGTCGTCCACGGCTCGCGACGCTTCGGCTTGGTGGCTCGCGTCGACGTCGGACGCCGTAGCTCCCACGCCGGAGGTGGCGTGACCGCTGACCTGATCTCCAAGGACTCGGTCGGTGTCGCCGGCCGCCGGGCGTCGGCTTGCTCCGACCGAGTCAGCAGCCCTTCAGCCGCCGCCGCGAGCAGCGACTTGTCCGTCAGGATCTTGCGCACCAGCACTCCAGCCGAGATCGAGGGCCACAGCCGATCCACGGCCGCAGTGAGAGCTGCGGCGGCGCGGACCGCGCGCTCGAGACGGGCATGCTCACCAGTGCCCGCGAGCGGTGAGAGGGCGACGACGGCATCGACCAACAGATCGCGCACCACCGTCCTGCCGACCTCGTAGGGCAGGCGTCGGGAGGCGACGGAAGCGGCAAGGTCGTTGGCCACCGGCGCGGGCAGGACCAGCCGGCGCAGACCCACGGACACCACCACGTCGGACTCCAATGATCGCCGTCCGGCGGCCAACGCCCGGGCAAGGACGTCAGCCATCCGCACGTCACCCTTAATCCGCTCGGCGGCCCGATGGTCCTCGGCCACGACCCTGACACCGGCGGCCAGGTCGCGAACAGTGGTCTGGATCACGGCCTCCTCGCCCAGCGAGGGCAGCACCTGGGCGATGTAACGCAGGAACACCCGGTTGGGACCGAGCACCAACACGCCCCTTCGCGCCAGGGTCTCCTCGTCGTAGAGGAGGAATGCGGCCCGGTGCAGGCCGACCGCCGTCTTCCCCGAGCCGGGTCCTCCCTGGCAGACCAACACGCCGGGTAGTGGGGATCGGATCACCTCGTCCTGCTCGGCTTGGATGGTCGAGACGATGTCGAGCATCTCGGCTCCCCGAGTGCGTTCGAGCTCGACCAGAAGGGCGTCGCCGCCGCGGAGGCGGGGAACGTCACCGCTCGCCTCACCGCCGAAGACATCGTCGGCCATGAACTGGATGCGACGACCATCGATCACAAACTGCCGGCGCCGAACGAGGCCCATCGGCGCACCGGGCGCCGCCCGGTAGAAGGGAACGGCAACCGGGGCCCTCCACTCCACAACGACCGGATCGCCGTGATCGTCCTCGACGTGTCGGCGCCCGATGTGGAAGGTCGCGCCCTCGGGGCGCTCAGCGGTAGCCGCCTCGTCGATGCGGCCAAAACACAGAGGTCGACCGCCATCGGTGAGGCTGGCAGCCCTCCGCCGCAGGGCGTGCAGCATGTCGAGATCGCCGCCTTCGGCTTGGAGGGCGATGCGATCGGCCCTGGTTCGCATCCACGCCAGCCACTCGTAGGCTGCATCGACGTGAGCTTGCTCCGCATCCAGTTCGGCATCCACCCCAGGGCCTCCAAGCGCGCGACGACGGCCCGGAGTGCGAGACTCCGGGCCAAATGAGGGGAGCCGACGCTAGCCCCGCCGTCGCCCGTGGCTCAACAGAATTCGTGGGAGCCGCATGAGAGCGGGCCGCTTCCGTCGCTACGACCCGGCGATGAGGGACGAGCACATCGATCGCCGCAGCCTGCTGCGAGCGTGGCGATTCGCCCGCCCCTATCGGGCCAAGCTCATCGCCTACATGCTGGTCCTTCTCGTGACGTCGGTCGTGGCGGTCCTACCGCCGCTGATCTTCAGAGAGCTCATCGACAACGACCTTCCGCCGCACGGTCACAGCATCCATGGAGTGACGCTGCTCTTCATCGCCGCGGTGACCGTCGCCTTGAGCCAGACCGGCCTCGGTCTGTGGGGTCGGTGGTACAGCTCCTACATCGGCGAGGGCCTCATCTACGACCTGCGCACGCAGCTCTACGAACACGTGCAGCGGATGCCCATGGCCTTCTTCACGCGCGTGCAGACGGGCTCACTGCTGAGCCGCCTGTCCAGCGATGTCCTGGGCGCCCAGCAGACCATCGCCACGTTATCGAGCGTCGTGTCCGATGTGTTCAGTCTGGTGACGGTCATCGGCGTGATGATCGTCCTCTCGTGGCAAGTCACCCTCGCCACCTTGGTCATCGTGCCGCTCTTCATCATCTTGGACCGCAAGCTCGGCGCCCGCCTCGCCGCCCTGAGCCGCCAGCAGATGGTCGCCAACGCGACGATGTCGACCAACCTGGCCGAGCGGTTCAACGTCGCCGGGGCTCAAGTGGTCAAGCTGTTTGGTCGACCCCACCGCGAGGCCGCGGAGTTCTGCGACCGGGCCGGCGAGGTGCGCGACGCCGGCATCCAGATCGCGGTGACGGGGCGCATCTACTACGGCGCCCTCGCGCTTGTCGGCTCGCTCGGCGTGGCCGCCGTCTACTGGTTGGGGGGACGCGCCGTCATCGCGGGGACCATGAGCATCGGCACGCTGACAGCACTCGCCGCGTACGTCCAGCGCCTCTACTCGCCCCTCACCGACTTGGCCTCCACCCGAGTCGACCTGCTGACAGCGCTGGTCTCGTTCGACCGCGTCTTTGAGGTGCTCGACCGGCCCTCGACGATCGTCGACGCGCCGGACGCCGTGCCCCTCGTCGCGCCGACCGGACGCATCGAGGCCGACGACGTGAAGTTCCGCTACCCGGCCGCCTCCGAAGTCTCGCTCGCCTCACTCGAAGCCGACGCCGATGCCGCGCTCAGCGACCAGCCATCAGGTTGGATCCTGCGAGGCGTCAGCTTCACGGCCGAGCCCGGCCAGACCGTCGCCCTCGTCGGCCCATCGGGAGCGGGCAAAACCACCCTGACTTCGCTGATTCCCCGGCTCTATGACGTGACCGAAGGCGCCATGAAGATCGACGGTCACGACGTGCGCGGTTTCACCCTTCAGAGCGTCGCCGATGCCATCGGCCTGGTCAGCCAAGATCCGCACCTGTTCCACGAATCCATCAGCTCCAACCTGCGCTACGCCAAGCCCGACGCCACCGACGCTGACCTCATCGCCGCGTGCACGGCGGCCCGCATCCACGACGTCATCACCGCGCTGCCCGATGGCTACGAGACGGTCGTCGGTGAGCGCGGCTACCGATTCTCCGGCGGGGAAAAGCAACGGCTCTCGATCGCCAGGGTGCTCCTAAAAAATCCGGCCATCGTGATTCTCGACGAGGCGACCAGCCACCTTGATTCGGAGAACGAGGTGCTGATCCAACGGGCGCTCGCCCACGCCCTGGAAGGTCGCACGGCAATCGTCATCGCCCACCGGCTCTCCACCATCAGGGCCGCCGATCAGATTCTTGTGGTCGCCGACGGCCAGATCGTCGAGCGCGGAACGCACGATGGATTGGCTGCCGCCGGCGGCCTCTATGCCGAGCTCTATGAGACTCAGTTCGGCCGGCGCGAGCCCAGCAGCTAACTACGACACCTACCCAGGACGAGGGGAATATGGCCGCACCGGTAGCGGGCATATTCGCCTCTGCTGCCTAGGTGGCAGCAACCACCACGATCGTCGGCTCGATGACGATCTCAGACCGTAGCGAGTTGGCGATGAAGCACTCCCGATGGGCCACCTCGATGAGATGATGCACGCGCTCCTCGGTCGGCCCGGCTCGCAGCGTGATGCGGGGACGCAGGGTGATAGCCGTGATGCGAGTCGGGGGATCGTCATCGGGCATCACCGCTTCGGCGGCGTCGGCGTAGTCGATCACGTCGATTCGGGCGCGAGCGGCGACCGCGAGGAAGCTCAGCAGCTGGCACGAGGCAGCGGCGAGAAGGAGGAGTTGTTCGGGGTTGAGCCTCGTGGCATCACCACCAAAGGTCGGATCACCGCTCAGCGCGAGGCCGGTCGGCGCCGGCGGCGACGTCGCCTCGTGGGCCCGGTCGTAACCCTCATACCCGAGGCCGGTCGACCCGGACCACTGCACGGTGGCCCGGTACCGATGGGTCACGGCGTCACCACCACCGTGCCCGTCATATACGGGTGGACCTGGCAGTCATAGGTGTACCTGCCAGCCTTGGTGAAGGTGTAGGTGTACCTGCCCGACCCCTGCGGCGTGCCGCTGTTGACCGTCGCCGGTCCGCTTGTCGTCACGACGTTGTGCGGGGCGTCGGGCTGATCGAAGTCCCAGGTGATGGTCGTGCCGAGAGGGATGGTCAAGTCCTTCGGGCTGAACGAAAAATTGGCGACCCGGACGGTGTTGGGCGGCAGTGGCGCCGGCGGCCCGCTGCTCCCCCCGCACGCAGTCAGTCCGAGCGCCAGGGTCAGCGCACCCGCGATCCAGGCGGTCCGGCCTGTGACGGTCGGTGCGGATCGCCGTCGGGGGGAGGGCATGTCCCTATCGTCGCCGCTGCTCCAGTCGCGGTTCCAACTCAAGTCCTTCATCGATACCTAACATCTCGGGAGTTGACTGGTGGCTGTGACCGATCGTCAGACCATCGCCCATCTGTTGCGCCGCACCGGCTTCGGACCCACGAGCGCGGAAGTCGACGCCGCCACCCTGGCCGGCTACGAAGCGACCGTCGACACCCTGCTCGACTTCTCCGGGCCCGATCCTGCCGATGCCATCGCCGCACCCGCGTTCGCCCCCCATCAGCCGCGGGCCGCCCGTGGTCTCACCGTCGCCCAACGCCAGGTGATCAACCGCCAGACAGCGACCGAGTTTCGCGAGCTGCAGCTGTGGTGGCTCAACCGGATGACGACAACCGTGCATCCGCTGCGAGAGAAGCTCACCTGGTTTTGGCACACCCACTTCGCGACCTCTGAGGTCAAGGTGCGGCGACCCGACCTCATGTACCGGCAAAACCAACTGTTGCGCAGCATGGGCAACGGCAACTTCGAGACACTCACACAGGCAGTCGCCAAGGACCCGGCCATGATGATCTGGCTCGACACCGCCACGGACAAGGCCGCCCACCCCAACGAAAACTTCGCCCGCGAGTGCATGGAGCTGTTCACGCTCGGCATCGGCAACTACACCGAGGCCGATGTCCGCGACGCCGCTCGCGCCTTCACCGGCTGGGTCATCGATCCCACCACAGAGGCTTGGGCCATGCGCCCCCGCCAGCACGACGACGGCCAAAAGATCGTCCTCGGCCAGACCGGCAACTGGGGAGGCGAGGACGTCGTGCACATCCTCGTCAACAGTCCGGCCTCACACGCCTGGATCGTCGCCGGCGTTTGGAGCCACTTCGCCTACCCGGTCGCCACCACCGACCCGGTCGTGGCAGACCTGCTGCCCGGCTATAGCCAAGATCTCGACATCGCCAACCTGGTGCGAGCCGTTCTGATGCACCCGCTGTTCGTCTCGCCCCAAGCCCAGACCGGCCTGGTCAAACAGCCGATCGAATGGACCGTCGGTACCCTCCGCGCCCTCGGCCTCCCAGCCGACGGGCCGCGTGTCATCGCCGCGCTCACCGCTCAGGGTGAGACGCCGCTCGAGCCCCCCAACGTCGGCGGCTGGCCGCAGAACTACTACTGGCTGACGACAGCCTCGAGCCTGGCCCGCCTCGATGTCGCCTCCGTGGCCGTCGGCGCCGACGCCGCCGCAGCCGCCCTGGCCGTCGTGGCTGCCGCGGCCCCGGCCGACCGCGTCGCCGCGGTAGGGGAGCTACTCAGCGTGACGTGGTGGCCGGGGACGGCGACGGCGTTGGGGGCCGTCGCCGGCGATCCCAAAGAGCTCGTCATGCTGGCCCTCGTCGCCCCCGAGTACGTCCTCGCCTAGGCCGTCGCGCTCGCCGCCGGCGCCGCACCCCTCGTCCCCGCCTCACCCTCGTCACCCTCGTCCATCCGGAGGAATTCCCGTCATGTCCCTACCCTCGCCTCTGTCTCGTCGTCAGTTTCTCGTCGGGGCTGCTGGGGTCGCCGGTGCCGCCGCGGTGGCCGGCGTGACCTTCGATCCCGTGGCCCGCGCCCTCGGCATGACCGGCGGCGGGAGCTCCGCGACGCATGACCGCGGCGTCGACGGCAACGGGATCCTGGTGCTCGTGGCCCTCTACGGCGGCAACGACGGGCTCAACACCCTGATCCCCTACTCCGACAGCGCCTATCTCGCCGCCCGACCCAATCTGGGCATCCCGGCCGACAGCGTCATCCATCTCGACAGCGAGCTCGGACTCAACCCAAACCTCAAGGGCATGAAGACCCTGTGGGACGACAAGCGGCTGGCCATCGTGCGGGGCGTGGGACACGCCAACCCCACCTTCAGCCACTTCCGCGAGATGGACATCTGGCAGAGCGGCGATCCCGTCAACGACATCGCCACGGGCTGGATCGGGCGTTACTTGGACCAGGCGCAGGGAGACAATCCCCTGTACGCCCTCTCCCTCGGCCCGACCATGCCGATCGTCCTCCAAGGAGCGACGACAGCCGGGGCGTCCATCCCGTCGGGCACCTTGAAGCTGCCCGGGCGTGGCGATATCGAAAATGCCTTCCGTACCTTGGAGACCCCTTTCAGCGGCGAGACCGCCTTGGCGGCCCGGGTCGCCCAATCGGGCAGTGACCTCTTGACCGTCCTGCACTCGGTCAACGAGGTGCTCGCCACGTCGCCAGTGGTCGACGGCACCAACCTCGAGGGAGCGGGCGGGGCGGCTGTGGCTTCTGGGCCTTCTGGTGCGGGTGCGGCGTCTGGCGCGGGTGCGGCGTCTGGCGCGGCTGCGGCCTCTGGCGCGGCCGGGGCAGGGTCGGCGTCTCGCGGCGGTCGAGGCGGGGCGGCCAACGCCGTCGGCGAGCAACTCGGGCTGGTCGCTCGACTCATCAAGGGGGGCCTCCCGACTCGCGTCTACATGGTCAGCGTCGGCGGCTTCGACACTCACGCTGGTGAGAAGCCGACGCAGGATGCCCTCCTGGCTCAGCTCGACAGCGCCGTCACCGGGTTCGTCAACGAAATGGCGGCCACACCCGCCGGGAAGCATGTCGTGCTGATGACCTTCAGCGAGTTCGGGCGCCGCGTGGCCGAGAACGCCAGTGGCGGGACCGACCACGGCAGCTCCGCTCCCCTCTTCGTGGCCGGCCCCGGCGTCCAGGGTGGCTACTACGGGGACGAACCCAGCCTGACCGACCTGGACGATGGCAACCTGGCCTTCACAACCGACTTCCGGTCCGTCTACGCGACCGTCGCCGACAAGGTGCTCGGCGTGGACCCGAAGGCGATGCTCGAAGGCCAGACCTTCCCCGCATTGGATTTTGTTTAGAGGAGGACCCCGCTCGGCCCTCCGAGCGCTCATGGGACGTACGGTTTAGGCGTCGCAAAGCGCTAAACCGTACGTCCCATGAGCGGTGCCCGGCCGGAGCGGCGCCGCCCCGGCCCGCGGCGGCCCCGGCCCGCCCCCGCCCCCGCCCTGGCGGGACCGGCCCGCGGCGGCCGACGCCCACCCACCTCATGACCGGTAGGCGCGCGCCTGGAGTCGGAACAACTGGGCGTAGGTCCCATTGAGCGCCATCAATTCCTCGTGGCCGCCCTGCTCGAGAATGCCGCCCCGCCCGACGACAAGGATGAGGTCGGCCATCCGCACCGTCGAAAACCGGTGGCTGACGACGACGGTGATCGCACCACTCTGGCGCCGGGCGTCACCGGCGGCGCCGGCGTACCGCTCGAAGAGCGCGTGCTCGGCCTCAGCGTCCAGCGCTGCGGTCGGCTCGTCGAGGACTAGCAGCAGGGGATCGTTGCGCATGGTTGAGCGGGCGACGGCGAGACGCTGCCATTGGCCGCCGGACAGCTCGGCGCCGCCCCATGCCGAACCGAGGAGCGAGTCAAGGCCGGCAGGCAGGGCCTCAACCAGACCTGCGGCCCCGGCAACTTCGACCGCCGCGGCGATCGCCTCCCGGTCCTTCAGCCGGGCGACGTCGCCGATCCCTACTGCCTCGCCGACGGCCACCTCGTAGCGCGCGTGATCCTGGAAGGCCGCGCTCACTCGGGACCGCCATCCCGGCAGGTCGATCTCGCGCAGGTCGACACCGTCGACCAACAGGGCGCCGGAGGTGACCTCGTAGAAGCGGCAGAGCAGCTTGACGAGCGTGGTCTTACCAGCGCCGTTGTCTCCGACGATCGCAACGACCGAGCCTGCTGGCAGGGTCAAGTCCACGTCGGTGAGGACATCGCGTTCGGTACCGGGGTACCGGAAGCTGACGTGGTCGAGCACGATCCCGCCCACGAGACGCTCCGGGGGCGGGACCGCGACCCCCCCGGCCGCGACCCCGCCGGCCGCGACCACCCCGGCCGCCCCCCCCCCCGCCCCCCCCCACCCCCCCCCTGCCGCCGGACGAACCCAAAACAACAACCCCAACACCACGCGCCCCCCCGTGAAGGGCCCGGTGATGACCGT
>Ga0302325_10002312_pt1 | contig 46499 bp, 40 predicted proteins | sample Palsa_T0_2_FD_201948 | JGI IMG/M metagenome (GOLD analysis project Ga0302325, IMG submission 201948) | Peat permafrost microbial communities from Stordalen Mire near Abisko, Sweden - Palsa_T0_2 | ecosystem: Environmental > Terrestrial > Soil > Palsa > Peat permafrost | place: Sweden: Abisko...
CCTCGCGCCGCATCTACATCCTGCCCACCCGCGCCGGCATTGGCTTTGGCGTGCTGGCGCTCGTGATGCTGCTGGCCGGCCTGAACTACGCCAACAGCCTGGCGCTGCTGCTGACCTTCCTGCTGGTGGCGACGATGCTGGTGGGCATGCACGATTGCCACGCCACGTTGCGCTCGCTGCGGATCCTTGAGGTGCGCACCGGCGAGTGCTTCGCTGGTGCTTCGGCGGCACTGCAATTGCAGCTCGAGAACGATGCCCCGGTGCCGCGTCTGGCGCTGCAGCTCGAGTGTAGCGGCGAGGCGGCGCCCGCCTTCGCACTGGCGCCAGCCAGTCAGCTGGCGGTGCACTGCCATTTCACACCAGCACGGCGCGGGCGCGAGCGGCTGCCGCGCGTGCAGCTGGCGAGCAGTGCGCCACTGGGTCTGTTTCGGGCCTGGACGTGGCTGTATCTGCAAACCGAAGTCGTGGTCTACCCGCGCCCCGCCGGCACGCGCGCGCTGCCGCACAGCGCGGCACTGCGCCTGGGCCTGGATCAGAGCGGCAGCAGTGGCGAGGAAGAATGGGCCGGGCTGCGCCCCTACCAGCCATCCGATGGCCTGAAGCGCGTGGCCTGGAAACTGGTGGCGCGTGGCGGCCCGTTCCTGGTGTCCCAATACCAGGGCGCCTCTGGCCCAAGCCGGCAACTCGACTTCGATGCCCTCTCGGATCTGGACACCGAAGCGCGCCTGAGCCAGCTGACCGCCTGGGTGCTCGAGTGCGATCAGGCCGGCGCGCCGTACGCGCTGCGGTTGCCGGGTCTTGAGATCCCGCTCGGCGGCGGCGCGGCGCAGCGGCGCGCCACGCTCCAGGCGCTGGCGCTGTTCGGGATGAGCGCGGCGTGAGCAGCGCCGCCAAACACCCCGCGCCGAGCGATGTGGAAGTCACGCAGACCACGGTGCTGCTGGCGCTGGTCGCGTTGCTCATGGCCACGGCGCTCAACGTGCATCACCTGGCGCTCTGGTGCCTGCCGCTGGCGCTGCTGGGCTCAGCCTGGCGCGCCTGGATGTCGCGGCGCGGACGTGCGCGCCGTGCCGCACCGAAGACGCTGCGCATCGCGGTGACGCTCGTGATGGTCGGTCTCGTGGTCCTGAACCTGCGAAGTTTGTCCGGCCTGGCCTCCGGCGCCTCGCTGCTGGTGGCGATGATCACGGCCAAGCTGTTTGAGATCCGGCGGCGGCGCGACTGGTATTTCATCTGTGGCGCGACGCTGTTCCTGCTGCTGGCCGCGTGCCTTGATGCCCAGCAGCTGTGGCGCCTGCCCCTGTATGGGCTCAACTTCTGGCTGATCGGCGCCACGCTCCACGGCCTGGGCGCGGGCAGCGAACCCTTGAGCGGCGTGCGCCTGATGCGCAGTGCCGGCCGCAAGCTGCTGCTGGCATTGCCGCTCGCGCTACTGCTGTTCGTGATCTTTCCCCGCTTGCCCGGCGCGTTCTGGGCCCTCCCGCAGAACGAGCAGGCGACCACGGGCTTGAGCGATGAAATGACCCCCGGCGGCATCTCGGATTTGAGCGAATCAGATGCCCCCGCGCTGCGGGTGCGCTTTGAGGGGGATCCGCCCCCGCCGCAGCTGCGCTACTGGCGCGGCCCGGTGCTGCATGATTTTGATGGCTACACCTGGCGCCGCGGCCTCGGACTGAACGTTGCACCGCCGGCGCTCAACTACATCGGTACCGGCATCCGCTATCAAGTCACGCTCGAGCCGAACAAGTACCGCACGCTGGTCGCCCTTGAGCGGGCCAAGCCCCCGGAGGCGCAGTTTGCGCTGATGAGCGGCGACTACCAGCTGTTCCGGCCCCATCCGGAAAACAGTGCCATCAGCTACACGCTCGAGTCCTTCACCAACGCCTTCAGCAGCGAGGCGCTGAACCCGCTCGCGCGGCGCATCGACACGAGCCTCCCCCCAAAGCGCAATCCGCGCACGCTCGAACTCGCCCGGCAAATGCGCGCCGACGTTGCCGATGATCGCGCCTACATTGATGCGGTACTGAATCTGTTTCGCACCGGGGGCTTCACTTACACGCTGACGCCGCCGCTGCTCGATCTGGACTCGGTTGACAGTTTCCTGTTTGGCACGCGTCAGGGATTTTGTGGCCACTACGCATCGGCGTTCGTGACGCTGATGCGCGCCGCCGGCATTCCCTCGCGCGTGGTCACCGGCTACCAGGGTGGCGACTGGAACAGCGTCGGTCAGTTTCTCACGGTGCGTCAGTCGCACGCGCATGCCTGGGGCGAGGTGTGGCTCGAGGGTCAGGGCTGGGTGCGAGTCGATCCGACCGGTGTCGTCGCGCCGCAGCGTCTGACGCGCGATTTGTACGAACTGCTGGGGTTCGGGGCGCAGGGCGCCGCGGCCCGACTGCGCTCGGCGCCGTGGATCGGCCATCTGGTGCAAGGCTGGGAGGCGATGAACTCCTGGTGGCAGGATGATGTGGTCGGCTTCAATTTCATCAAGCAATCAAACTTTCTCAACTCCCTCGGCCTGCACCCCGAGGACTGGCGCAGCGTCGCGCTCGTACTTGGCGCCGGCAGCGCGCTCTGGTTTGCGTGGCTTGCCTGGACGCTGCGCGTGCACTGGAGCATGCCACCGCGCGATCCACTGGCGCGCTCGTGGCTGATGCTCGGGCGCAAGCTCGGCCGGCTCGGCCTCGCGCGGGCGGCGCACGAGGGACCGATCGCCTGGGGTGAACGGATCGCAGGCAGGCGTCCGGATCTGGCCTCGCAGCTATTACCGCTGGTGCGTCGCTATGCTGATCTACGCTACGGGCCGGACGCCGATCCAACCCAGGTGATTGCGTTCCGGCGCGCCGTGCGGGGGCTGCATCTCGCGCGTCGACAAGCGGCCTAAGTACAAGCAAGGAGAGCGGCAATGTTCTCGTACATCTGTCTGGGAACCAACGATCTGGTGCGCGCCACGCGGTTCTACGATGCGACCCTGGGCGTGCTTGGCTACAAGCGCTGCGATACCGCCGGTGAAACCCACTGGGACGGCTGGCAGGGCTGGGGCACCTATGAGCAGCAAGGTGCCGTACAACTGGCGCTGTGGGTGTGCCGCCCGTTTGATGGCAAGCCCGCCACCGTCGGCAACGGTTCGATGGTGGGCCTGGTTTCACATACCTGGCGAGAGGTGGAGGAGTTTCACGCGGCCGCGCTGGCGCACGGCGGGGCCTGCGAAGGTCCGCCGGGCCTGCGCACCGAGTACAACCCCGATTTTTATGCCGCTTACGTGCGCGATCCCGACGGCAATAAACTTGCCATCGTGTGCCGCGGCTTTACTAAGCCGCAGTCAGATCTATAGCACTCCAGCTGAACGCCACGGGACGAGGCGACACAGCAGCGTCTCTTGCGGTGGCGCGCGCCTGGGTGATAACCGGCTCAAGTCAGAAATTGGCGTCGCCAACCGGACATCGTACCTAGACGTGCACTCGAGGCTGTAACTGCAAGAAAAAAGAAAAATTAATGCGAGGGCAAATCTGAGAAAGTCCCACGTCTACTTTAGCGAGTCGAGCATCTTGCGACGAAGGATCGCATTGATGCGTGACTGGTAGCCCCTTCCTTGCGCCCTAAGCCACGCCAGCACATCCGAATCGATCCGCACGGTAGTGGAGGTCTTCGTGGGTTTGTAAAATCTGCCACGGATCGCGTTCTTAAAGAATGCCGCCGTCAACGGCGGTATATCGCTGAAATCGATCTCGCTATCAGATCGAGCGTTCAGCGCCGAAAGATTACTCTTCTGCTTCTTCGTCAAAGGCGGTAAGTCCGCGAGTTTGACCGAGTATTTAGCGGCTTTCTTGCTCATAACGATGCCTTTCCTTTCGATCGGCCGCGCGGGCCGAGATGATGCGAATGATCTCGACAGGTTGGCCACTCTCCATGCCCTCCCGAGTTGTATGTGCTATCAACACAAGCAGATATCTCTCAACGATCCCAAGCGTTTGCCAGCGTAGCTCACCACCCTCGATACCGATCTGATGCGAGATCGCAAAGGGGTCGGCAAACGCTCGTATGGCGACATCGAAGCTGATTCCGTGTTTGCGCAGATTGACCGCTGCTTTGGCGGAATCCCATTCGAACCGCATCGTCATTCATCGATGTTACTACATTAGTGTAGCTACATCATTAAAGTTTCGCCGACAGATGGGTAGTAGCCGGATAGCCAGGGCGGCCCCAAACAGCACCCAAAAAACAGCAAATACGCTCACGCCCGATGGTACGATCAAATGTACTGGCAAGCGTAGCCGCGTTACGATCCACACATGAATTTGGGGGCCAGGGCTTATGAAATCATTCCATCTCCTGACGCTTAGTGCGCTGGCACTGCTGGCTGCTCTCGGCAGCGCAACGCCATCCTGGGCAGACAGTTTGTTTCATGACAAGCCCGCGTCGCCACAGAGCCTCCCGGCCGATAATCTGCCGCCCTTTGGCATGCTCGATGCTCAGGGCAATCTCGTGCCGGTGCCCGACATCCCGGCCTCAGCCCTGCATCGTGGACCGGGCGCTCCGCCCGAATCCACCGCGCCGGGCCCCAACTTAAAGCTTGCGATCGCTGGGGCTCGCGCCGCGATCGCGGCCTGCGCCGCGCAGGGCTATCGGGTCGGAGTCACCGTCATTGATTCAGCCGGTGAGGCGCGCGCGATGCTGACCGCGGATGGGTCGGATGGCAGCCATGTATTCGTCGCAATGCGCAAGGCGATCACCGCACTCGCCTTCCAGATGCCGAGCTCCCAGGCCGATACCGAAGTACATCAGGACAAGACGCTGCTCAAGCGCGTCACGCCCGCGATGTTCGTGGAAGGCGGTGCACTGCCGATCCGCCTCAACGGCCAGGTCATCGGCGCGATCGGTGTCAGCGGCGCCGCCGGCGCACCGATTGGCCATCAGGACGAGGTGTGCGCAGCGGCGGGCTTGAAGAAGCTGCAGATGCAACCCAAGTAGCTGCGCGCAGTTTCCTCAGAACTTGGTCGAATAATTGATCGGCACCCAGCGATAGCCGGCACCATCGGCCTTGAGATGACCGATGCCGGGGAATGAGAGGTGCGCGCCCGCCACCCAGTAATTGCCGGCGGCCGCCTCCGCATAGATCTTCACGCGCTGCGCGGCGCCCGCCTTCGGGTCCGAATCATATTGCTGCTCGAGCGCAGGCTTCGGGAATTGCACACTGGCGACATGCACTAGGTCCCCGAGCACGATCATCTTCTGGCCCTTGCTCTCGATCAGATAGCTGGTGTGTCCCGGCGTATGGCCGGGCGTGGCATAGGCCGAAACACCGGGGACCAGCACTCCATCGTGCTCAATCGGCGTGAACTTGCCGGCCTTGATGTAGGGCGTGATCAGTTCCTGCGCGTGCTGGAAACTGTCCTGCAAATCCTTCGGGGCAGCCGCCATCTGCTTGGCATCCAGCCAGTAATCCGCATCGGCCTTGCCGGCACGCACCACGGCATTCGGGAAAGTGCGCTCATTCCCGCTCATCAGTCCGCCAATATGGTCCCAGTGCATGTGCGTGACATAGACCTCATCGATCTGCGCCGGCTGGTAGCCTGCGGCCCGCAGGTTCCCAACCAGATGCCCGAGCGTCGCGCCATCGAGCGCGCCCCCGCCGGTATCAATCAACACCAGCTTGGTGCCGGTGTTCACCAGGAAAGCATTGAAGGAGGTCTCGACCGGACTCGCCAGATCATTCTTCGCCAGCATCTGGTCGATGGCCTCGGCCGAGAGGCTCGGGAACAGCATCCCGGCCGGCAATGGTTCGGTGCCATCATTGAGCGCGGTGATCTCGATGTCCCCGACCATCATGCGATAAAAGCCCGGCGCCTGAGTGCGCTGTTGGGGCGCCGCGGCCTGGGCCGAGGTTAGAGCACCGATCGAGAGCGCACCCATCAGCAGCGCAGAGATACGAATCAATTGGCGACGCATAGAATCCCCCGGGACGGAAACATGGATAAGGAAGCTGATCTGTCTCCGCGAAATCATCGGGAGCCCAGAGTGGCGCTATTGTAGCGAGGCCTGCTCCGGTGTGCGCACGCGCCACAGCACGCCACCGCCCACCAGGAACAGCACCGCTACGGCCCCAATGCCGGCCCGTGAATTGCCGGTGACCTGCGCTGTGATGCCGACGATCAGCGGGCCGAGCACCGCGCCAAACTTGCCGGTCATGTTGTAGAAACCAAAGTACTCGGCTGACTTGCCTTTGGGCACGAACTGTCCGAACAGCGCGCGCGAGAGGCTCTGCACGCCGCCCTGCACCAATCCGACGGTGACCGCCATGGCGAAGAACTGCCCGATTGTGTGCAACATGATCGCCCACAGCGTGACGCCCAGATACACCACCAGGCCCGCCAGTATCGACTGGCGCGCGCCGATCCGATTGCCAAGCCAGCCGAACAGCAGCGCGGCCGGAAAGGCGACGAACTGCGTCAACAGCAGCGCTTCAAGGAGGCTGCTGGCCGGCAGGCCGAGTGCAAGCCCATAGTCGATCGCCATCTTGACGATCGTGTTGACCCCATCGATATAGAGCCAGTAGGCCAGCAGGAACAGCCACAGCATGCGGTGCGCGGCGGCCGCCTTGAGCGTAGCGCGCAGCTCCGACCAGCTCGATCCGGAGGAGCTACGCACCTCCCCTGCCTCATGCACACCAAAGGCGAGCGGCAGCGCGAATACGAACCACCACACCGCCACGGTCAGGAACGAGTACTGCACGGCCTCGGCCATCGAAGCCAGACCAAACCACACCGGGTGCAGCGTCATCAGCACATTGAGCAGGAACAGTAGGCCGCCGCCCAGATAACCTAGTGAGTAGCCGTACGCCGAGACGCGGTTGTATTCGGCCGGGGAGGCGACGCGCAGCAGCAGCGAGTCATAAAATACAATGGCGCCACTGTAGGCGGCGGTCGCGGTCACAAACAACGCAATCGCGACGCCCCACTCGCCTTCGGGGACCCAGCGCAGCCCGCCGGTGGCGAAGATGCCGATCAGTGCAAAGAACAACAGGAAGCCCTTGCGATTCGAGCGCCGATCGGCGCTGGCACCGAGGAACGGCGCCGAGAGTGCTACCAGCAGGCCCGCGGCGCCGTTGGCAAGCCCCAGGCGAAAAGTGGTCGTGGTGGGGTTCGACCCCTGGCTCCAGAAGGCGTGGAAGAAAGTAGGAAAGAAGCCCGCCATCACCGTGGTCGAATACGCCGCGGTGGCCCAATCGTACAGAGCCCAGGACAGTACCGGCCGACGCAGGTACCAGCGGCTCACGCCTCCTCGCTCAGCGCGTGCTCACGCGTCTCGGCAAACTGGATATCGGGCCAGCGCTCCTGGGTCAGGGCCAGGTTGACGCGTGAGGGTGCCAGGTACACCAGCGCGCCGCTGTGATCGAGCGCCAGGTGGTCATGGGCACGCTCGCGAAACTCCTCGAGCTTGCGCGCATCGGTCGCGCTGATCCAGCGCGCAGTGTGTACGGCAATGTTCTCGAACACGCACTGCACGTTGTATTCATCCTGCAAGCGGAAAGCCACCACTTCGAACTGCAGCTGGCCGATGGCCCCCAGGATCATATCGGCATTGCGCAGCGGCCGGAACAGCTGCGTCGCGCCCTCCTCGCACAGCTGCGCCAGGCCCTTGCCGAGCGCCTTCATGCGCAGCGGATCCTTGAGCACCGCGCGCCGGAACATCTCTGGGGCGAAACTGGGCACGCCGGTGAAGTTCAGCCGCTCGCCTTCGGTAAAGGTATCGCCAATATTGATCGTGCCGTGGTTGTGCAGGCCGAGGATGTCGCCGGCATAGGCTTCTTCAGCCTGTTCGCGATCGGCCGCCATGAAGGTGAGTGCATCCGAGACCCGCACTTCCTTGGCCAGGCGCACATGGTGCAGGCGCATGCCCCTTTGGTAGCGCCCCGAGCACAGGCGCATGAAGGCGACGCGATCACGGTGGCCCGGGTCCATGTTGGCCTGGATCTTGAACACGAAGCCGCTGAGTTTCGGTTCCTGCGCCTCAACGGTGCGCTCCTGCGTTGGCCGCGGCAGCGGACCCGGCGCATGACGCACGAACTCGCCTAAGAGTTCCTCGACGCCAAAATTGCTGATGGCCGAGCCGAAGAACACCGGCGTCTGTATTCCTGCCAGGTAGGCCTCGGGATCAAAGGTCCCGGTCGCGCCCTGCACGAGCTCAATCTCATCGCGCAGCGCCTTGGAATCGCCGCCGAGAAACTCGGCAGCTTCCGGTGAGTTCAGGCCTTCGATGACACGGTTGCCGCCGACGCGACCCTTCTCGCCGGCCTCATAAACATAGATCCGATCCTGCAGCAGATGGTAGATCCCCTGCAGCTCGCGACCCATGCCAATGGGCCAGGTCACCGGCGCGGTGCTGATCTTCAGGACCTTCTCGATTTCATCGAGCAATTCGATCGGTGCCCGCCCATCGCGATCGAGCTTGTTGATGAAGGTCATGATCGGGGTGGCGCGCCTGCGGCACACCTCCATCAGCCGCACCGTGCGCTCCTCGACCCCCTTGGCGCAGTCGATGACCATCAGCGCTGAATCCACCGCCGTCAGCGTGCGATAGGTATCCTCGGAGAAATCCTCGTGCCCCGGCGTGTCGAGCAGGTTCACGATGCAATCGCGGTAGGGAAACTGCATCACGGAACTGGTGATCGAGATGCCGCGCTGCTGCTCCAGGCGCATCCAGTCGGAGGTCGCATGACGCGCGGCCTTGCGGCCCTTGACGGTACCGGCCATCTGGATCGCACCACCGAACAGCAACAGCTTCTCGGTCAGCGTGGTCTTGCCCGCATCGGGGTGGGAAATGATGGCAAACGTCCTTCGACGCTTGATTTCATTAGATATTTCTGCTTCTGTCACCAACCAGTTCCTCTAGTATGTACACGGTTATGTACACGGATCGCAAAGCACGCGAGCTTAACTTTGGCTTTGCCAGACAGCTTTCACTGGCCCTATAGGCCAGCGTAAGTGCCTGAACGGATTATACCGTAGTGCCTTGTTGACACGATAACCTAGAGAATGTAGAACTCCATTACCTAGAAGTGGACAAGCTCAATAACCTAAAAACCATCAGGCTAATTAACCTAGAAAGACGCAAATGGCTGCTCCTGCCGAAAAGCTCGCTGACTCTCTCTCCGCGCTGAAAGAGCTCCAAGACAAAGGTGTGGTCGCGATCCGCACCGGCCAGCTATCCCGCACGCACCGTGAGCGCCTGCTGAAGGCCGGTTTTATTCGTGAGGTGATGAAGGGCTGGTACACCCCAACGCGCCCTGATGAGCCGGCCGGCGAAAGCACAGGGTGGTATGCAACCTTCTGGTCGTTCTGCGCCGAATACCTCAGCGACCGTTTCGGCGAAGACTGGTGCCTGAGCCCAGAACAGTCCCTAAGCCTTCATATAGGCGATTGGACGGTTCCCAAGCAGCTGCTGGTCCGATCGACCAAGGGCGGAAATAAGCCCACCCAGCTCCTCTTTGGAACTTCCGTATTCGATGTCCGCTTGGAGCTTCCGCCTGCGGGTGATCGCGAACTCAAGAACGGTCTGCGCATCTTCAATCTACCGGCAGCCCTGATCGGATGTGCTCCAGGCCAGTTCACGGATCATCCCGATGACCTGCGGGCAGCCTTGGCAATGGTTGCGGAACCATCCGATGTTCTCCGCCGGCTACTTGGCGGCGGCCGAACTGTGGTGGCCGGCCGGCTGGCTGGCGGATTCCGGAATATTGGGCGAAATGAAATCGCGGATCAGATTCTTCGAGCAATGAGGGCCGCCGGCCACGCCGTCCATGAGGCCGACCCCTTCAATAGCAAACCCCCGATCATTTTTGCTGCGCGCGAGATATCCCCGTATGTCAACCGCTTGAAACTGCTCTGGGCGTCCATGCGCGCTCCAATTCTTCAAGCCTTCCCAGCCCCACCTGGAACAAGGGAGGATGCTGCCGCCTATCTCAAGCACGTCGATGAACTCTACGCCGCAGACGCCTACAACTCCCTATCCATAGAAGGGTATCGGGTTAGCGAAGCTTTGATCGAGCGCGTCCGCTCGGGCAATTGGAATCCCGACAACGACGAGAATGACAGCCAGAACCGAAATGCTTTAGCCGCACGCGGCTATTGGCAAGCATTCCAGCGTGTGAAAACAAGCCTTGAACGGATTCTCGCCGGCGAAAACCCTGGCGCTGTGGTGCGACGTGACTACGACGCATGGTACGCGGAACTCTTTGGCCCAAGCGTCACCGCCGGCATTCTCAACGCCGCCGACCTTGCAGGCTTCCGAAACGGTGCGGTCTACATTCGCCGCTCGATGCACGTTCCGCCGAACTACGAAGCAGTGCGGGAACTGATGCCTCAGTTTTTCGAACTTCTGCAGACGGAGACCGAACCGGCGGTTCGTGTCGTGCTGGGGCACTTCGTGTTCACACACGTCCATCCGTACATGGATGGGAACGGCCGCATGGGGCGCTTTCTGATGAATACGATGATGGCCGCCGGTGGCTATCCCTGGACGATTATTCCCGTTGAAAGACGTAGTGAGTACATGGCAGCCCTCGAGGCCGCCAGTGTTGGTCAGAACATCTCGCTCTTTGCGGAATTCTTGGCAAACCTCGTCAAGCCACCGAAAGCAGCAGCGAAGCAGTAGAGCGAGAGATAGGACGTGGCACAGGCGGAATCTTGAAGCAGCAGGAACTTCTTAACCGACTCCGCGACGAGCTCACGCATGTCGTCGCCCAGACCGAGGGCAATGCGGCGATGGGCCTCACGGACCACAACAAGATTGCCGTGGATACCTATTTTCCGCGCGCCCACTTGATCGAATGCCTGCGCACTCTGCAGGCGGACTTCTCAACGGTTGCAATCAATCTGCGCATTACGACCATGCAGGGCGGCGAGCGTTTGGTTCTCGACGGCACATGCGCGTTAGCGGTGACGATCACGGACGTGCCGGAGCTGAGCCCGGGTACCATAGAAAGGCAGCATCTATCCGAAGTGCAAATGGTGACCGTCTGTGCGCCATCGCATCCGCTGGCTGCAATCGCGGGGCCGATCCCGCGGGAGGAATTTGGCCGGCACATCCAACTTGTCGTAACCGACAATCAACCCGATGCCGAAAAGACGCAACAAGGCGTCGCCGGCGAACGCCAGTGGCGGGTGAATGACTTGGGCGCAAAGCACGATCTGCTTAAGGGAGGCTTGTGCTGGGGGCACATGCCGCGTCATATGGTTGCCGAAGATGTCGCGAAAGGAACGCTCGTCGAACTTAAACGGCGCGCATGGTACATGCGCCCCCTCACCTTCATGATCTCGCAGCGGCGCGGGTACTCGTTTTCCGAATGTGAGACACGGTTGGTCGAGTTCCTTGGGCATCGTCAGCGCGCGTGAAAGGATGCCGGCGAGCGCCCCCTTGCACGCAAAATCAAGCAAGCAGTGCAGGCCCGCCATCAGTGAGCAACCTATCTCGGTCATCTGAGAGTTCGCCCGACGTCAGGCGCTGTCCGCCAGGTGCTCGTCGCTGTGGGATTCACAAGACTGTGACCTACTCTCACTACTGCACAGCGGGCAGAGCTCGGTACCCACGTGCGTGCGACCCTGTTCTGCCTCCCACTCCCGCATCGTTACACCGAAGCGATGCTTTCCGAGAGCAGCCCTTAGCGCCGATGGATCAATTCCATAGGCGAGAAGGTCACGAAAGGACTTCTTACGTGATCTTGCCCATTCGAGAGTAACCAACGGGTAGCGCCCTACAGAAAACTTCCTGGGTTTCCCGGCAAAGCGATAGCGAAAATGCCAGTAACGAGCGCCCTTGGGCGTAACCTGGAGGTACAAGCCCTCTCCATCGGCAATCCACCGCTCATACCGGACCGGTTTGATCGCTTCGATCTGAGCTTCTGTCAGCATACTGACGCCTGCTGAGTTCTGGTGCAGTCGCGGACATTGGCCCCACGGATGCTCTGGCTCCCAGCTGTTGCATTGTCACCAGATGTCAGTGCGCGTGCCCATGCGTGCTTGAGCGAAGGCAACTCGTGCGGCCCACGCGAGCCGAAGCTGAACTGGCGCTTGCGAATACGATGCGCAAGCTCAATCCCTGCGAGTGTAATGGCGGCTGTACGAAAGGACTTCATGGCCAGCATTGCCGCACAACATCGCTTGATCGCGCGATGGTCCTGCTCGACGATGTTGTTGAGATACCGGCGACTCCTGATGTCGACGGACCGCCAGTGGGGATTTTCCTGTCGCAGCATGCGCAAGGCCCGGTGGCTCGCGGCATTTCCGTCGAGATTGAGCTTAGTCGGCCATCGAGGGTGATGGGTCTCTACGGCCTTACAAAAGAAGTCTCTGGCCGAGAGGTCGCTACGATCTGTGCAGAGCAGAGAATCGACCGTTTTGCCGTGCTTATCGACGGCCCGATAGAGGTAGTGATGTCCGCCACGTACCGGGACCGCCGTCTCGTCCATTCGCCAGGATGAATTTACGCTGCGGGCAAAACGGGACCATCGCCTCTCGAATTCGGGCACATACCGCTGTACCCAACGAAGAATGGTCGAGTGGGAAACCGCGATGCCCCGCTCGGCCATCATCTCGACAAGATCTCGGTAGCTGAGCCGATACGTGAGATACCAGCGGACACACAATTCGATAATTGCGGGCTGGAATCGGCGGCGTCGATATATGGGGTCGCGCGCGGCTTTGGTCATGGCGGCCTTCTCAGAAAAGGCCGAATTCTAAGCCCGTCGCTAATTGCACCAGAGCCCGTTTATGTACACAAAACGAGTGTCTCAGCGTGTCTCGCGATGACCCGGGCTGTCAGGGTCGGTACTGCAGAATACCTATCTTTATCGGGTTTTGGTTGATTCTTAGACCCGGCATGTCCCTAGGTGTCTGTGTGTAGGTGATCGGGATGGGAGATGATCGCAAAGGTGCGACGGCGCGCAATTTCCTGCTGAACAGCGTTCATGATTTAAGGCTACTTAGGGATCCAGGGAACAAGGGACGAAGCGGAGCGGTTCAAAAAGCGGCCGGATGATACCAGCCCGGCAGCTCCGCTAGGGTACTGGCCCCATAAGACGCATCACGATCGCGTCTTCCCGCCCCTGTTCAGCCTGATAGTAGCCACGGCGCACGCCGATCTGGGTGAAACCCGTGACCTCGTAGAGCCGGATGGCATCGACGTTGGAGGGCCGAACTTCCAGGAATACGACGCGGGCGCCAAGGCGGCCCATCTCGCGCAGCAGGTGCTCGAGCAGCCGCCGGCCGAGGCCCCGACAGCGAAATTCGGGCCGGATACAGATATTAAGGAGATGCGCCTCGCCAGCCCCGGTGCTGTAGATCGAATAGCCGGCGATGACGTAGCCGAGTTCCAGCACCGTGCAGCCGTAGCCGACCCGCAGGCAGTCGCGAAAAATCCCCTCGGTCCACGGAAAGCGGTAGTTGACCTGCTCGATGCGCACTACATCGGCGACATCGGCTTCGCGCATCGGCCGGATCGTCACTTCCGGTATCGGCGCCACCTCGCGCGGATTTACAGCCATGCCAGCCTCGATGCCCGCGTCCTCAGCGGCTCGCTTGCTGGCGCAGGCGCGCCAGTTCGTTGCGCACAAACTTCAAATCCGTCCACACGCGCCGCTTCTCGCTCGGGCTGCGCAGCAGGTAGGCGGGATGGTAGGTCACGATCAGTGGAATGCGTTGTTCGCCAAAGGCGTGCACGGCACCCCGCAGTTTGCCGATCGGCGTCTCGGTGGCCAGCAGGTTCTGCGCAGCAATGCGCCCGACAGCCAGCATCAGCCGCGGGGCGATCAGCGCAGTCTGCTGCTTCAGGTAGGGCAGGCAGCACGCTACCTCAGTCGGTGCGGGGTCGCGGTTATTGGGCGGCCGGCACTTGAGAATGTTGGCAATGTAGACCGTCTCCCGAGGAAACCCGCCGGCACGCAGCATGGAGTTGAGCAGCTGGCCGGCCCGGCCGACAAACGGCTCGCCCTGCTGATCCTCATCGGCCCCCGGCGCTTCGCCAACCACCAGCAGCTCCGCCTGCCGGTTGCCGACGCCAAACACCGTCTGGGTACGACTCGTTTGCAGGCCGCACAGCTGACAGGCGCGCACCGTGGCCGCCAAGGGCTCCCATGCCATCGCAAGCAACGGCTCAGACGGCCCTTCGGTTGACATAGTCCGGGCAACTGATGGGGCGGCCGCCGCGGGTGCCTGTGCAGTCGGGGTCGGGATGAGTTCGGGCGGCGGGTCGGGTTCGATCTGCGCCGGCTCAGCTGCCGCGCGGGTCCGCAGCGACCAGGTGTCGATCCCGAGAGCCTCGAGGTACTGAGCGCGCCGGTTCACAGAGGAGCTCGCAGATTGCTCGGCTCAGGCGGCCGAAGGGGGCTCGCTACGACGCCTGCGGCGCAGGCGCCGTACCACCCACACCAGCGGCGGCCAGAGCGCGTAGGTGCCAAAGAGCAGCAACAGCACCCGCGGCGGATCGCCGGCGATAAACACGAACACCAGCGCCAGCACGATCAACCACACAAAACGGATCGGTTTGGACAGATCGAACTGCTTGAAGCTGGGGTAACCAAAGCGGCTGACCATCAGCGCGCCGGCGAGCGCGGTCACGCCGAAGGCCAGGATCAGGCCAGGCAGTCCCGGCTCATGCCATTCGCTGAAGGCCCAGACGAAGGCGGCCACGACGGCGGCGGCCGAGGGGATCGGCAGTCCCTCGAAGTAGCGCTTGTCGAGAGAGCTGGCGCGGACATTGAAGCGCGCCAGGCGCAAGGCACCGCAGGCGGCAAAGAAGAAAGCCGCCAGCCAGCCAAAGCGGCCCCAGGCGCGGCCATATTCAGCGATACGGGCCACGCCCCACTGGTAGGAAACCAGTGCCGGCGCGAGGCCAAAGGCCACCAGGTCCGCCAGGCTGTCGTACTCCTTGCCAAAGGCGCTTTCAGTGTGGGTCAGCCGCGCGACGCGCCCGTCGAGCCCATCGAAGATCGCGGCAATGAATACGCCCATGCCAGCGCGCGAGAAGTTGCCATCGATCGCCGCCACAATGGCGTAGAAGCCCGAGAACAGGCAGGCGGTCGTGAGCAGGTTCGGCAGCAGGTAGATTGCCCGCCGGGATGGCCGGACTTCGACCGGGGTTTGGCTTTCCATGAGGCCGGCATCATAGGGGGCCGCTTCAGGCTCCACAACGCCCGGCTGGTTGGCCGGCTAAGTAGTCCATACAATTGCGGGCTGGCCCGGCCTCCGGGGCCCCCTGACCCCCTTTTGGACACCCAGTACGAGAATTCATGCGCTTATCGCAGTACCCGATCAATACCACCAAGGAAACGCCCGCCGAGGCCGAAGTCATCAGCCACCAGCTGATGCTGCGTGCCGGGCTGATCCGCCGCCTGGCCGCGGGCATCTACAGCTGGCTGCCGCTGGGCCTGCGCAGCCTGCGCAAGGTCGAGCGCATCATTCGCGAGGAGATGGATCGGGCCGGCGCCTTTGAACTGCTGATGCCGGCGGTACAGCCGGCCGAACTGTGGCAGGAGTCCAGGCGCTGGGAGGAGTACGGTCCGGAGCTGTTGCGCCTGAGCGATCGGCACAACCGCGCCTTTGTCATTGGCCCGACGCATGAGGAAGTGATCACCGACATCGCGCGCCGTGAACTGAAGAGCTACCGCCAGCTGCCGGTGAACTTCTACCAGATCCAGATCAAGTTCCGCGATGAAGTGCGGCCGCGATTTGGGGTGATGCGCGGGCGCGAGTTCATCATGAAGGATGCCTACTCATTTCATCTCAATGAAGCCTCGCTGGCCGAGGGCTACGCCCTGATGAAGAGCGCCTACACGCGCATGTTCGAGCGCATGCAGCTGAACTTCCGCACGGTGCAGGCCGATACCGGCTCGATCGGTGGCGATGCCAGCGAGGAATTCCAGGTGCTGGCCGAATCCGGTGAGGATGCGATTGCGGTCTCGGATGGCGATGGGTTCGCCGCAAACATCGAACAGGCCGCGGCGCTTGCCCCCACGACGCCGCGCCCGGCCCCGGGCGCCGCGCTGACCGAGGTCGTGACCCCGCATATGCGCACGATCGCCGACATCGCCGCGTTCCTGAAGGTCCCAGCGACCCAGTGCCTGAAGACCCTGCTGGTCGCAGGCAGTGACGGTGGCGTCGTGGCGCTGCTGGTGCGCGGTGATCATGAACTCAATGCCATCAAGGCCCAGAAGCTCGCCGCCGTTGCCAATCCGCTGCGGATGGCCTCGATCGAGCAGTGCGTGGCCGCCAGTGGCGTAGAGCCTGGATTCATTGGTCCGCGCGGGCTCAAGTGCCCAGTGTATGCAGATCATGCAGTACTGGCCGGCGCGGACTGGGTCGCCGGCGCCAACAAGCCTGACCTGCACGTCACCGGTCTGAACTTCGGGCGCGACATGCCTGAGCCGATCGCCGCGGATCTGCGTAACGTCGTCGATGGCGATCCAAGCCCCTCAGGTAACGGCACACTCAAGATCGTGCGCGGCATCGAGGTCGGCCATATCTTCCAGCTCGGGCGCAAGTACAGCACCGCGATGAATGCGACTGTGCTCGATGAGAGCGGCAAGGCCGTGACCATGCTGATGGGCTGCTATGGAATCGGCGTGACGCGCATTGTCGCCGCGGCGATCGAGCAGAATCACGATGACAAGGGCATTATCTGGCCCGATCCGCTGGCGCCCTTCCACGTGGTGCTGGTGCCGATGAACCTGCACAAGAGTGCGCGCGTGCGCGAAGTCACTGATGCGCTCTACCAGGAGCTGAACGCCCTGGGCGTCGAGGTGCTCTACGATGATCGGGATGCGCGACCCGGCGTGAAGTTTGCCGATGCCGAGCTCCTGGGCATTCCACATCGCATCGTCATCGGCGATCGGGGACTTGAGACCGGCATGATCGAGTACCGCCACCGGCGCGCGAGCGAGAGTGAGAACCTGCCACTGGCGGGTGCGGCGGCGGCGATCCGCGCGCGGCTGACCCTTTGAGTCGCGCGGCGCTTGCTTAATCGGTCGTGAATTCGCTCGGGAAGGCCTCAGGCGCTAATCCTGCATGCTCGGTGCGCACCTCGATGACACGCGCAGCCGAGGGACCGACCCAGAGCCATTTAATCAGGGCCTGCACTGCTTCCTCCGGTCCGCACACCAGAACTTCAACGCGCCCATCCGCAAGGTTGCGTGCAAAGCCTTTGAGCCCCAGGCGCGCGGCCTGCTCCGCTGTGGAGGCGCGGTAGTAGACTCCCTGCACGCGCCCTGAGACCCAACAACGCACGCTATGCACCTGATGCACTCCTCCATCGCCGCACTTCAAAGGACGCCATGACTGAGATTCTGGTTCTCTATTATAGCCGCGGCGGTACGACCGCCGAACTGGCGCGCCAGGTATGCCGCGGTGTCGAAGCTGCGGGTGCCGAGGCGCTGCTGCGCACGGTCGCGCCGGTGAGCACTGGCCTTGAAACCACGCCCAACCCAGTGCCCGAGAGCGGGCCACCGTATGTCACGCAGGAAGATCTGAAGCGCGCTGCCGGACTGATCCTGGGCAGCCCGACACGCTTTGGCAACATGGCCGCGCCGCTGAAGTATTTTCTTGATGGCACGGCGAACCTGTGGCTGAGCGGCGCGCTGGCCGGAAAACCTGCGGGCGTATTCACCTCGACCCAGACGCAGCACGGCGGACAGGAGACGACGCTGCTGTCGATGATGCTGCCCCTCTTACATCACGGCATGGTGCTGGTTGGCATTCCGTACACGGAAGCCGCCCTGTCGGAGACCCGCACCGGCGGCTCACCTTACGGTGCCTCCCATGTGGCCGGCACCAGCAAGGGCGTATTGAGTGCCGAGGAGATCACCCTCGCCCGCGCACTCGGCGCCCGGATCGCCACGCTCGCCCTCAGGCTGGCGGCTGCGCCAGAACGTCGCGGATAAAGGGCACCGTCAGGCGCCGTCCGGCCTCGAGTGCGGCTTCATCGAGCGTGTCGAGCAGCGCGTAGAGACTGTCCATGTCGCGCGGGAAGCGCCGCTGCAGATAGAGCGCGGCCTCCTCGGGCAATTCCAGTCCACGCATCTGTGCCCGCAGGCGCAGTGCCGCGCGCTGCTCGTCTTCCTCGAGGCGCTTGATGGGCAGTAGATCCGCGGCGCTGAAACGCGAACCCAAGTCCGCCAGCGCGAACGCTAAACTCAGCGGCGGCACCTGGGCCGCGACGATCAGGCTGGCGCCGCGCTCCTCGGCCTCGCGATACAGATTAAAGAGCGCCCTCTCCCACGCCAGCTGGCCAATGACCGCTTCGATGTCATCCAGGCACAGCCAGCGCGACTCCTGCCAGCCCTCCAGTGTCTCAGGCCCGAGCTCGGCGAGCTCGGCCAGCGGCAGATAGACCGCGCTGGCGCCCGCCTGCGCACACACCGCCTGGAGCAGGTGCGTCTTGCCGCTGGCATCCGGGCCGAATAACCAGCTGACGCTGCGGCGCTCGGTGCGCGCCACCTGCTGCAGGTGCGCGATGCTTTCGGCATTGGCGCCCGGATAAAAACTCTCGAAGACCGCGCGATCGCGCAGCCGCACGGCCAGAGGCATTTGTCTCACGGGCGCATCCTTAAAGAGGTCCGCAGGCAGCCCTCAGACTGCCAGCTCCAGCGCGCGCCCGGCGTATTCACGCACATAACCGTAGCCACTGATCACAATACTCAGCAGCGTCAGGTATGCCAGGGCATCGAGCATGTAGTGCGGCGGCAAGCCGTAGGCGGCGTACACGATGATCAGCAGCACATACAGCAGCTGCAGCAGCGTGTTGATCTTGCTGCTCACAAGCGGGTGGCCATGCAGCGGGCCTATCCCCACGCGATAAGCCATCGCCCCGAGGATGATCATGAAATCCCGTCCCACCGCAGCAGCCGTCAGCCAGCGCGGGATCATGCCAAGCCAGGTCGCCACGAGGAACACGGAGACCAGCAGCAGTTTGTCTGCGGCCGGATCCAGGATCTTGCCGAGCCGGCTGGTCCAGCCAAAGCGCTTGGCGAGAAAGCCATCCAGGCCATCGCTCATGGCCGCCAGGAAGAACAGCGCCAGCGTGATGTCGTAGGTACCCTGCTCCAGGCTGCGCAGGATCGGCCAGATCAGCCCGATCCGTATCAGACAGATGATGTTCGGCAGGTGGCGCATGGCTTTAGGCTACTATAGCGCGCCTTGGGCGCCCCGGCGTGCGGGGGGCCCGCGCAGTCCCTCGGCCGCCAGGCAGTGTCAAATACCATGATCGAGAATCGCAGCTATACCTACCGCGATGCCGGCGTCGACATTGATGCCGGCGATGAGCTGGTCGAGCGCATCAAGCCGCTCGTCAAACGCACTCACCGGCCCGAAGTCCTGGCCGGCATCGGCGGCTTTGGTGCGCTGGTCGAAATCCCGATGGATCGCTATAAGCGTCCGGTGCTGGTCTCAGGCACCGATGGCGTGGGGACCAAGCTGCGCCTCGCGATCGAAACCGGCCGTCATGAAACCATCGGGATCGACCTGGTGGCGATGTGCGCCAACGACGTCGTGGTCCAGGGTGCCGAGCCGCTGTATTTCCTCGACTACTACGCCACCGGCAAGCTGCAGATCGAGGTGGCGCAAGTCGTGATCGCCGGCATCGCCGAGGGCTGCGTGCAGGCCGGTGCCGCGCTGGTCGGCGGTGAGACCGCCGAGATGCCCGGCATGTATCACAATGCCGATTATGATCTGGCCGGCTTCTGCGTCGGCGTCGTGGAGAAGGATCGCATCATTGATGGTAGCGCAGTCAGCGTAGGCGATGCGGTGATCGGTTTAAGTTCCTCCGGTGCCCACTCCAACGGCTACTCGCTGATCCGCAAACTCATCAGCGTCGCCGGTGCCGATGCGCAGACGCAGCTCGCGGGCCGCAGCCTGTTCGATCGGCTGCTCACCCCGACCCGGATCTACGTGAAATCGCTGCTGGCGCTGATCGGCGCCGTACCGGTCCATGGCCTGGCACACATCACTGGCGGCGGGCTGACTGACAATATCCCGCGCGTTTTAAGCGATAACTTACAGGTGCACCTGGAGCGGCATCGCTGGCCGCGCGATCCGGTGTTCGAATGGCTCGCCAAGACCGGCCATATCAGCGAACCTGAGATGCATCGCACCTTCAACTGTGGCATCGGCATGATTGCGATCGTCCCGAGCGCCGATGTCGAGCGCGCGCTTGCGGTGCTGAACGGGCACGGCGAGCAGGCACAGCTGATCGGCAGCGTCGAGCGCGGTGCTGGCGGCGTGCTGATCAGCGCATGAGCGCGGCGCCGCCGCTCAAAATCGCCGTTCTGATCTCCGGCCGCGGCAGCAACATGGCGGCCATCGCCAGTGCCGTGGTGCATGGGCTGCTGCGGGTACAGATCGTCGGCGTGATCGCCGATCGCCCGGATGCCGCCGGCCTCGTGATCGCCGCCGATCGCGGCCTGCCAACCACAATCATCGATGCCAAGGCACTGGGCAGTCGCACGACCTTCGAAGCCGCGCTGGCTGCAGATTTGGCGGAGCGGGGCGCCGAGCTGATTGTGCTCGCAGGCTTCATGCGCATCCTCTCGCCCGAGTTCACCGCGCTGTTTGCGGGGCGCATCGTGAATATCCACCCCTCGCTCCTGCCTGCCTACTCGGGGCTTCATACGCATGCGCGCGTGCTACAGGCTGGTGAAGTGGTGCACGGGGCGAGCGTGCACTTCGTGACCGCCGAACTCGATGGCGGCCCGGTAATCCTGCAGTCACAGGTGCCCGTCCATCCCGGAGACAGCGAGGCGAGTCTGGCCGCGCGGGTGCTGGTGCTCGAGCACCGGCTCTATCCGCAGGCGATCGCCTGGATAGCCGCCGGCCGCCTGCGCATGCAGGGCACTAATTATGAATTTGACGGTCAGACTCAGATGCAGCCGATGGAGCTGCCCGCGACTTAGTGCGTGTCACGCTGGAAGGGACCTATGCGAAGTTTCTGCATTCCTCTCGCTTCTTTGCTGCTCTTAGCGCCGCTCGCGCAGGCCGATGACCTGCAGCCTTTCCAGGCGAGCTACACCATGACGTATAGCGGTCTCGGGGAAGTCATGAGCTCCAGTGTCACGCTGACGCAGACTGGCCCCGATCAGTGGGATTACAAGTCGGTTGGCAGGCCACATGGGCTCGCCTCACTGATTGCGCCCAAAGAGGCGATCACTGAAAGTCACCTGCACATTACGGCCAGTGGCGTGCAGCCGCTCTCCTATCGCCAGGATGATGCCGCTGGACGGGACAGCCGTGCGATTAACATCCAATACGACTGGACCAACAACAAGATCACCGGTAAGGATTCTGGCCAGAACATCGACATGGCACTCAAGCCAGGCGTCCAGGATGACTCCTCGCTGCAGATCGCGCTGATGCACGATCTGCTGGCGGGCAAGGTGCCCACGACGGTGTCGATCTACGACAAGTCCGGGATTCGCGATTACCAGTTCTCGCAGACCGGCAACGAGACGCTGCACACGCCGATGGGTGACATTGCCACGGTAATCTACAAAAGCCAGCGCGCCACCTCACCGCGTTATAACTTGTACTGGTGTGCACCCTCGCTCGGCTTCCTTCCGCTGAAGGTCGAGCAGAAGCGGCTTAACGATGAGGTCTGGACGCTGACCGCGACGGCGGCCAAGCGCGGCGCGCCGAGCCCGTAGATCGCTCGCTGGCGTGGCCTCAGGCTTTGGGCAGCGTGACGCCCTGCTGACCCTGGTACTTGCCCCCGCGATCGGCGTAGGAAGTCTCGCACACCTCATCGGATTCGAAGAACAGCATCTGCGCGACGCCTTCGTTGGCGTAGATCTTTGCCGGCAGCGGCGTCGTGTTGGAGAACTCTAAAGTCACATGCCCTTCCCACTCGGGCTCGAGCGGCGTGACGTTGACGATGATGCCGCAGCGTGCGTAGGTCGAATTGTGGACGATAAGATCGTTGGCCACGAAGTTGTGTGGCCCGGGCACGGAGATGTCAAAGACCTCTTCCACACCTGCCGGTTCGATACTTTCCACCACATCCCACACGGGACCTTCCAGCAGCGAGTTGATTCCCGGATCCTGGGCAACGGCTGCCAATGTACGTGCCGCGGCGTAAGGCATTGACCGCGTTTCACTTGGATGTAGCCCGATAGAGTTGAGACTTGTTCCCATGAAGCGCGCCGACGCACCGAACATCGCCCAAGCTTGAGGTGGAAACGTATCGAAGTTGCTTCTGAGCCGCGGCTTCTCCGCAATCAGGGGTAGATAGCTTTCAAGACGCTGCTGTTTTATAGAACCCGCTGGCAGCCCGATCCGCTCGGCGAACCGGCATATCTGCTCCTTATCGGTGATCTGAATCTTGCAGGCACGCGTTCCGATGGCTGTCGTTTTTTCGCGGATCAGCGAAACAATTCCAAAGCGAAGCAAGAGGTGATGCACGTCCTCGATCAGACGACGGGATTTCGAGTAGTACTCAACAAAGTAGGTGCCACTCTTCGACTCATAAATGCCGCCATCGCCCGAAAACAAAGCCTGCAGGAACACTCGAACCGAACTCTCAGGCGCCGTGAAGATCGACTGCGGCACGAACTTGTCTCCGGAACCCACATTAAGCCGATGGCTCTTTAGCCAAAGATGCGCTCGATTGTGCTCCTGGACGCCGCCACGGCCTTTCCGATTGACGAGCCGGTACCCGTAGCGACCGTTATACGTAACTTCCCCAAAGCCAGAAGCCGCGACTGATTGCTCTAGCAGCTTGACCAGGACAGGGTCGGCGCTTGTGTAAGTTGGACTGTGCCCCGGCGTGTCGCACTGCCCCTCCGCGATCATCAATCCAAGCAGCGTTGCTTCCCAATCTGGAATCGGGGTTTTTCCGAACACCGGAATCTCACGTGCGGCTGCAATCCGATCTCCGGGCTGCAGATCGCCTAACGCCCGCCAACAATCCAGCATTCGGAAGGGGTGGTTTGCGGTTGCTCGAATTCGCAGACCCATGCGGGTGCGCAATTCGAACACCTCGCGTTTGCCTTGTGGAATGAAAGCCGACACCTTCGCTGGTTTAATTTGCCAGTTCCGCAACGCAAGCGTACTACGACCGAAACGCATGTCTGTGATCGGAACATAGGCGCCCGTTTCCGCATCGACGACGCGCGTATCGCCGGTTACGCACTTACCGAGACACACCGTCAGCACGCTTCTAGGAATCCGGAAATGCTCCACAGTCCGCGCCAGCGCGAAGGAGTTGGGCGGAATGATGCAGACGTCGGCACTGATATCGACGAAGCTTTTCTCATCGAAGCGCTTTGGATCGACAATCGTCGAGTTGATGTTGGTGAAGATCTTAAATTCGCGGGCGCACCGCACGTCGTAGCCGTAGCTCGAGGTGCCGTAGGAGACGATTTTCTCTCCCGCCACCATACGCACTTGTCCCGGCTCAAAGGGCTCGATCATCTTGTGCTCAGCCGCCATGCGCCGGATCCACCGGTCAGACTTAATGCTCATGCCGTCTCGCTTTCTCTAATACGGAAAAAAGGATTAGGTGGATTCAACCACGATCTTCGGAAAGATGCTGCTTCGGTCGCGATCGCGTCGCGCCAGCGCGCCGGCCGCGCGCAGCGCCATCTGCATGTAGGCCTCACCGCGCGCCGATTTCGGTTCGGCGATCACGCTCGGGCGCCCGCCATCGGCTTCCTCGCGGATGCGGATATCTAGCGGCAGCTCGCCGAGTAGCTCCACGCCAAACTCGGCCGCCATGCGTGCGCCGCCACCGGCACCGAAAATGTGCTCGGCATGTCCGCAGTTGCTGCACACGTACACGCTCATGTTCTCGACTACGCCCAGCACCGGCACGCTGACCTTCTCGAACATGGCGACTCCTTTGCGGGCATCGGCCAATGCAATGTCCTGCGGGGTCGTGACGATCACTGCGCCGGCGACCGGGACCTGCTGTGCGAGGGTCAACTGGATGTCACCGGTTCCTGGCGGCATGTCGACCACCAGGTAATCGAGCGTGCCCCATTCGGTATCGCCCAGCAGCTGTGTCAGCGCGTGGGTCACCATCGGTCCGCGCCACACCACCGCCTGGGAGGGATCAACCAGAAACCCGATCGACATCGCTTTGACCCCGTAGGCTTCGAGCGGCCGGATGCGCTTGCCATCGACCGAGGTCGGGCGCTGTCCACCCAGACCCAGCATCAGCGGCTGGCTTGGGCCATAGATGTCGGCGTCCAGGATTCCGACCCGGGCACCCCCGGCCGCCCAGGCGAGTGCCAGATTAGCCGCCACCGTGGACTTGCCAACTCCGCCCTTGCCACTGGCGACTGCCACAATGTTACTGACCCCGCTCAAGGGTTTGAGCTGGCGCTGGACGCTGTGGGCGACGATGCGGGAGCTCAAGTTAAGCTCAAGCGTCAGCCCGTCCAGACCGGCCGCGACCAGGTGTTGCGCCAAGGCCTCACGTAGGGCCCCTTCATAGGTCCGGACCGGGATGCCAAGCTCCAGGTTCAGGCGCACCTGCGAGCCTGCGACCGAGACCTCCGTCACAGCCCGGGCTTCACCCAGGGTCTGCTTCAGGTATGGATCGAAATAGGCTTCCAGCGCGCTCCGGAGCGCAGTTTCTGTGACCGGCATGCGTCAGCACCTTTTGGGTGGGGGCACCAGGGCCCAAGGGGGCGGGATTCTACCCTGTCCGGGGCCCCAACCAGCGCCCGGGCCGGCCTCCGGTCAATTTACATAAACGTGGCATAATTCCCGAAATCAACCCGGCCTTAAGAGAATAATCGCTTCTGGCATTGGCGCGGCGCAAGCCGCCCACCGCAAGGACCACTGTTGCAAGCAGAAGAATGAGCTTTTTCTCCAACCTGAAGTCCGAACGGCTGGTCTCCCAGATCAAGTCGACCAACGACCTGCTGGGTGAACCGACCCAGAAGGCGATTGCCAAGCTCAAGGAATTGGGCGGTGCGGCAATCGAACCTGTGCTGGTTGCACTTCCCGATGCCGATAAACACGCCACGGTCGCCTTCGTGGACGTGCTCTCCTCGGTCGCCAACCAGAAGACCCTGCCGCGCCTGCTCGATGCCCTCGAGGAAGGCTCGCCGCGCGTGATCGCCGGGGTGGCCTGGGCGCTCGGGAGCAGCCGCGGCTACCCGCCCCACCTGCTGCTCGAGGCACTTGCCCGTCCCGGAATCAGCAAGTCGGCGCTGATGGAAGTCATCAATTCCCAGCGCACGCGCTTTAGCATCCGCGAATTGCTCCAGGCCGCCTATGCCCAGGAGAACAACGACAAGACCGCCCTGTTCCGGGTCATCGAACAGACCGTCGATGAAACCGCGATCCCCGAGCTTATCGGACGCCTGGGGGGCAAGGACACGATGGCGCGCCTGAACTTGATCAACATTCTCGGGCGCTTCAACAAGCCCGAGGTCAAGCGGGCCATGCAGGATCAGCTGGGCGATGCCAACAAGCTGGTGCGCGCCGCCGCACTCACGGCGATGGCACGTGTCGATGGGCCAATTGAAGTCAGTCGGGTCTGCCAGCTGCTCAAGGATCCGGAAATCGAGGTCCAGAACCGCGCGGTCGATGTGCTGATCCGTGCCAACGATCCGGATACCGTGCGCCACCTGGTGCCGATCCTGAAGGATGAGAGCGAGTACGCCCGCCGCTCGGCTGTCGAGGTGCTCAATGAGGTGGGCGATGCGCGCTCGGTGCGCTACCTGCTGGCAGCACTGAAGGACGATGACTGGTGGGTGCGCAGCCGCGCCGGCGATGCGCTCGGCAAGATTGGCGGCCCGCGCGTCATCGATGCCGTGCTCGAGCTGATCCGCGACAAGGATGAGGACATCCGGCGCACCGCGATCGAGATCCTGAACCAGACCAAGGATGAGCGGGCCATCAATCACCTGATTGAAGCGACCCGCGATGCCGACTGGTGGGTCAGCGAGCGGGCGGTCGATGCGCTGGCTGAGATCGGCTCCAAAGCGGCCCAGCCGCGGCTGCTGGAGATGCTGCAGGGCGGCGTTGCCAAGGCGATGCCGGTCGTGGTGCGGGCGCTGGGCAAGATTGGCGATGCCCAGATCATCGACAAGCTGCTGCCGATGCTGGCCCGCACCGAAAAGGATATCCGCATCGAAGCGGTGCAGGCCCTGGCGCGCCTTTCGGATGAGGCACGTGCCGAGTCGATCCGCGCCCAGATCCAGAAACAGTCCTCGGATCCGGATGCCACGGTCGCGCGCGCAGCGGTGCGCGCACTGACCGAGCTTGAGGTGCGCTTCAGCTCCGGGATCCGCGCTGTTGCGCCGACCTCGGTCTCAAGCACCGGCAGCGGCCAGCGCCTCACAGCGCGCCCCGATCGGGCGGAGCCGGCACACACGCTGCTGATCCCCGAAAAGGATGTGGCCCAGGTCGTCAAACAGGCGGCGGCGGCGGCCGGCGGCATCGCCAAGCTCGATATCTCGACACTCAATCCCGGCGACATGATCGAGGGGCGCTACAAGTACGTGGATAGGATCGGCAAGGGTGCCTTCGGCACCGTGCTGCTGATGGAAGATACCGTGGTCGAGGAGCGGCTGATCCTCAAGTTCCTCAATCCCAACGTCGCCGAGGATGAGGAAGTGATGAAGCGTTTCGTGCATGAGCTGCGCTACTCGCGCAAGATCACGCACCACAACGTCATCCGCATCTACGATTTCCTCTACATCCAGGGCAACTACGCCATCTCGATGGAGTACTTCCCCTCGCACACTCTGGGTGCAGAGATCGTCAATGAGAAGCCGGTCGATCTCAAGCGTGCCATTGGTTTTGGTATCGACATCGCCACCGGCATGATCGTCGCGCACCAGGTCGGCATCGTGCACCGCGACCTCAAGCCCGCTAACGTGCTGATCAACGATGAGGGGCTGCTCAAGATCGTGGACTTCGGCGTCGCCGCCGCCCAGCGCGAGGGCGACACGCACCTGACCAAGACCGGCTATGTCATCGGCTCGCCCAAGTACATGGCCCCCGAGCAGATCCTCGGACGCAAGGTCGATGAACGGGCCGATATCTACGCGGTCGGCGTTATGCTCTACGAGATGATGACCGGCGTGCCGCCGTACTCGCGCGGCGATCATATGTCCGTTATGTACCAGCATGTGCAGGGCAAGGCCCGCGCCCCGCACGAGATCAATACCGCCCTGCCCGCCTCCTTGAGCGCCCTGGTCGTGCGCGCCATGGCGGTCGATAAGAACAAGCGCTTCCAGAATATGGAAGAACTGCGAACCGCGCTCGAACAGCAGCTCAAATTACTGCGCTGAACGTGGTATTTTAGGCCCAGATCATGGCCCGAATCGACGCCTTTCTAAAACTCGGTACCCAGCAGAACTGCTCGGATATCCACCTCGCCGTGGGCGTGCCGCCGATGCTGCGCATGTATGGCGATCTGGTGCCGATCAAGTTCCGGGACCTGCGCGATACGGAGCTGGAAAGCTACATCACCGAGATCATGACGCAGAACCAGCGTGAGATTTTCTTGCGCGGCAATGATCTGGACTTCTCCTACGTCTCCGAGGATGGCGGGCGCTTCCGGGTCAACCTGTTTCGCAAGGACACCGGCGTCGGGGCCACCTTCCGCGCCATCCCCTCGGTGGTACCGACGCTCGAATCCCTGCGCCTGCCCCCGATCGTGACCAAACTTTGCGATTACCACCAGGGCATGATTCTGGTGACCGGCTCGACTGGCACCGGCAAGTCGACCACGCTGGCGGCGATGATCGATCTGCTCAACAACACGCGCCACCACAACATCATTAGCCTCGAGGATCCGATCGAGTTCGTGCACCAGAGCAAAAAGAGCCAGGTGATCCAGCGCGAGCTCGGCACGCATATCCCAAGCTTCGCCGAGGGCGTACGGGCGGCCATGCGCGAGGATCCGGATGTGATCCTGGTCGGTGAGCTGCGCGATGCCGACACGATCCGCATGGCGATGACCGCGGCCGAGACCGGGCACCTGGTGCTGGGCACGCTGCATACCACCAGCGCCACCAAGACCATCGATCGCATGATCGATGCACTGCCGGCCGAGGAGCGCGAGCAGACCAAGGGGTTCCTGGCCCAGAGCCTGCTGGCGGTGATTACCCAGGTGCTGCTCAAGAGCCAGGATGGCCGCAGCCGCAAGGCACTGTGCGAAATCATGATCATGACCAAGGCCATCGCCAAGCTCGTGATGACCGATCAGACCCACCAGGTGCCGAGCCAACTGCAGACCGGGCGCGATATGGGCATGCAGATGCTCGATCAGGCGCTGCTGGCGGCCGTCACCGCGCGCGAGGTGGATCCGGATGAGGCCTACTCGTACGCGACCGACAAGCGCTCGCTGCAGAAATTCGTCACCGACACGACCATGCTGCCGGCGATCGCGCAGCCGGTCGCCGGCACCTGAAGGCGAGCGCCGGCAGCCCCCATGGCAGCGATTGACGCCTACCTGAACGATGTGCTGCAGCGCCGCGGCTCGGACCTGCATTTCATTGCTGGCGACCCGGCCCGCGTGCGCCGCTATGGCGATCTGCAACCCCTGAACAACGAGACGCTCAAGGCCGAATTCGTCAAGGCTTCGCTGTACGAGATCATGCCCAAGAAGGCGCAGGAGCGCTTCGAGGCCAAGGACGGGGCTGACTTTGCCTACGCACTCGAGGGCAAGGGACGCTTTCGCGTCAACATCATGCGCCAGCTCAATGGCATGGGCGCGGTGTTCCGGGCCATCCCGGCCACAGCATTGACGCTCGATGAGTTGAAGATGCCGACCTCGGTGCGCGAACTGTGCCGTGCCAACAGCGGCCTGATCCTGGTCACCGGCAAGACCGGTTCGGGCAAGTCCACCTCCCTCGCGGCGATGATCGATGACATCAACCGGCGCATCAAGGGTCACATCCTCACCATCGAGGATCCGATCGAGTTCGTGCACATGCGGCGCAACTGCCTGATCAGCCAGCGCGAGATCGGCGTGCACGCCCTGAGCTTCTCGGCAGCGCTGATGTCGGCGTTGCGCGAAGATCCGGATGTGATTCTGGTCGGTGAGCTGCGCGATCTGGAGACCATGAGCACCGCGATCACCGCGGCCGAGATGGGCATCCTGGTGATGGCAACCCTGCACACCAACGGCGCGGCGCAGACGGTCGACCGGCTGGTCAACGCCTTCCCCTCCGACAAGCAATCGCACGTACGCACGATGCTCTCGACCTCGCTGCGCGGTGTGATCTCGCAGCAGCTCTTGGCAAAATCCGATGGCCAGGGGCGCGTTGCGGCACTCGAGATCCTGATCAATACCCCGGCGTGCGCGAATCTGATCCGTCACGGCAAGCTTGATCAGCTCGAGACGGTGATGCAATCAGGCGGCTCGCTTGGCATGCGCACGATGGACATGGCCATCGAATCGCTCCTCGATCAGCGTCTGATCGATGGCCGCGAGGCCTACAATAAGGCCATCAACAAGGCCAAATTCGAGGCGATGAAGGACCACACCTGACAGGCGGTCCTGGGCCGCTGCTGCGTTTGCTCTTCAGCTGCGTGACGAGCATGCAATAATGTCCGCGACGATCAGCCCGATCGGATGTCCGGATTCGCTGCCCACCCCGCCATGACGCGCAAGATTCTGGTCACCCACGCCCTGCCCTACGCCAACGGTCCGCTGCACCTGGGTCACATCATCGAGACCGTGCAGACCGACATCTGGGTGCGCTTCCAGAAGATGCGTGGCAATGACTGCCGCTTCGTATGCGCCGAGGATGCCCACGGCACCCCGATCATGATCCGCGCCCAGCAGCAGGGCCTGACCCCTGAGGAACTGATCGCTGGGGTCGCCGCCGAACATCGGCGCGATTACGCCGGCTTCCTGATCGGCTTTGATCAGTTCCACTCCACGCACTCACCCGAGAACACGCGTCTGGCGTGTGAGATTTATACGCGGGTGCGCGAGGCCGGCTTCATCTCCCGGCGCGCCGTCCGCCAGGCCTTCGATGAGCAGCGCCAGATGTTCCTGCCTGATCGCTACATCCGCGGTACCTGCCCGGTGTGCAAGACCCCCGATCAGTACGGCGATGCCTGCGAGAACTGCGGCGCCACCTACGGACCGGCGGATCTGATCAATCCGGTCTCGACCTTGAGCGGCACGACGCCGGTGTGGCGCGAATCCGATCACCTCTTCTTCCGGCTCGGCGCCTTCGAGCCGATGCTGCGCGAATGGCTGGTTGAGGCTGGATTGCAGCCGGCAGTGCGTGCCAAGCTCGATGAGTGGTTCAAGGCGGGCCTGCAGGACTGGGACATCTCGCGTGATGCACCCTACTTTGGCATCGAGGTGCCAGATGCCCCGGGCAAGTACTTCTACGTGTGGTTCGATGCCCCGATCGGCTACATCGCCAGCTTCGAGGCGCTGCGGGCGCATACGAACCTGAGCTTCGATGAATACTGGAAATCCGAGACGGCGACCGAGCTCTACCATTTCATCGGCAAGGACATCAGCTACTTTCACACGCTGTTCTGGCCGGCCGTGCTGTACGGCGCGGGCCTGCGCCGCCCCAGCGGGGTGTTCGTGCATGGCTTCCTGACCATCAATGGCACGAAGATGTCCAAATCACGGGGTACCTTCATTACCGCGCAAAGCTACCTTGAGCGGCTGCCCCCCGAGCCGCTGCGCTATTACTTCGCCGCCAAGCTCTCCAGTGGCATTGAGGATATCGATCTCTCGCTCGAGGATTTCATCGCCCGCACCAATTCGGACCTGGTCGGCAAGCTCGTCAACATCGCCAGCCGCTGCGCCGGCTTTGTCGCACGCGGTGGTGGCCGGCTGGGCAAGACCCTGGAAGACCCCGCCCTGCAGGCGCGCTTCACTGGCGCGGCCGAGAACATTGCCGAGCTCTATGAGAGCCGCGAGTACAGCACCGCAATCCGCGAGATCATGGGGCTGGCGGATCTTGCCAATCAGTACGTCGATGCGCGCAAGCCCTGGGCGCTGGCCAAGGATCCGGCGCGCGCTGCGGAGGTGCTGGCAATTGCCACGCAGGGCATCAACCTGTTTCGGGTGCTGATCACCTATCTGGCACCCGTCCTGCCGGATTTGGCCAGCAAAGCCGAGACCTTCCTCGGCACCAGCCTCGCGCGCTGGGATAGCATCTCGAGCCCGCTGCTCGATGCCGCGCTCGCCCCCTATGTGCCGCTGGCCGTACGGCTTGATCCGGCGATCGTCGCGCAGCTGGTCGAGACCCCACCCACGCTCACGACGCCCGCAGTGGCCGCGCCTGCTGCTGCAGAAGCGCCGGCGGGCGCTCCCGAGCGCATTACGATCGATACCTTTCGCAAACTCGATCTGCGCGTGGCACGGGTCGTCGAGGCCTCGCTGGTCGATGGCTCGGACAAGCTGCTGCGCTTGAGCCTGGATCTTGGTGGTGAACGCCGCCAGGTATTCGCCGGCATCCGTGGCGCCTATGAACCTGCGGCGCTCGTGGGGCGCCTGATCGTCATGGTCGCGAACCTTGAGCCGCGCAAAATGCGCTTTGGCGTTTCCGAGGGCATGGTGCTGTGCGCGAGCGGCGAGGCCTCGGGCCTGTTTGTGCTGAGCCCCGATTCCGGGGCCCAACCCGGGATGCGCATCAGGTGAGGCTGGCCGCTCTTGCCGCCGGGCGGCCGGCCAAGCGCAGCTGGCCGGCACCGCCGGGCCGGTATCGCGAGTCTGGCCTAAAATCCCTTCGATAAGCCGAGGAACAGTCCGCGGCGCGGACCGTACTGGGGCGCAAAGACGCCGATGCCATTGCCGCTACGGATCTCGTATTCCTTATCAAAGAGATTGATCACATCCACGCGCGCACTGAGCGGTGTCGTGCCGGCGATCGGAATCTCCTGTGAGAGCCCGAGATTGACCTGCGCGTAGCTGGGCGTGTGATCGCCATTGGGGATCACAAAGCCGCCGGGCAGCACCAGGTCATCACGCAGTCCGGTGCCGAAGAGCAGATCCGCGCTCATGCGCGTGCGATGCCAGAGGTAGGAGACGCCGCTCGAGGCCGAGACCCGCTCTTCATGGTCGAGATGAATGTAGTTATCGATCAGGTAGTCGAGTTGCTGCTGCGTGAAATTAAACTGCGAGGAGACGATGTCCTTGCCCTTGGCGCTCTGGAACGCGAGGTTCCCGTAGACTGACAGTGCCGCCACCGCATAGTTGGCGGTGAATTCAATGCCCTCGATCCTGCCATCGAGGTAGTTGAACGGGGTGAGGATGATCGGGGCACCGAACTGGCCTTCATCGAGCAGATCCGTTGACGACTTGTAGAAGCTGTCGATGCCGAGCGTCAGGTGGTTGCTGAGGAGCTTCTGTTCGACGCCAAAATCGTAGTAGTTGGCGCGCTCGGCGACCGGCGGCGTATCGGTGGTCACGGTGCCGGGCGGAATCGCCGTGGTGTTGGCGAAGCGGACAAAGGTTTCGCTGTTGATCAGTTCGAACGGCGGCGGCGTGAAATAGCGCGAGTAGCCCCCGTGCACCGTCGAGCCCGGCAGTACCTGCCACACCAGGTTCAGGCGCGGACTCAGCTGCCCGCCACTGGTGTAGGCATTGTACTGATCGGCCCTGAGGCCATAGTTCACGGTGAGATTGGGCAGTGCCTTCCACTCATCCTGCAGATAGACGCTCTCCATCCACTGCGTCTGATCGCCGTTCTCGGCAATGGCCTCCGGAACCGGACTGTTCTGCACCCCATCGGTCGTTGTCAGCACCTGCGAGGTCGTCGTGCTGCTGGCGTTGTCATGCTGCGCTTAGATGCCGGCACGCAACGTATGGGCATCGTTGAGCGTGTAGGCGACATCGGTCTGCCAGGCAAAGGCCACATCGGACTTGAAAGCCGCCTGGGCGATGCCGTTGTAGAGCAGATCGCCAGTCCAGTCGGGCTGGAAATCGAGACTCGTATAGCGGGCCGAGAGCGAACTCTGCCAGTTCAGCGCCCCTTCGGCATGCTGCCAACTCAAGATCGCGTACTGAGCCAGCTCGTGCTGATTCTCGTTCAGGTTGTTGCTGAGAAAGGTACTCTGGCCGTTGACGTTCAGCCCCAACGCGGGCTGCAGACCCGGCTGGTTGGGAATCTCGAACTGATCGTTCGAGAACCCCAGAATCAGCGACAAACGGTTGCCGCTATCGAGAATGTCCTCGAAATAGCCAAAGCCATGGCCCTGGGTCGAGTGATCGTGCAGGGCATCGGCGCTAGCGGCCGGGTTCTCGATCCCAAGATCATTGTGCAGCAGATCTCCGGTCACGAAGTAGTTCAGGCTGCCAGCGCTGCCACCGTATTCGAATGCTGGCTCGACCGTGTCGTGACTGCCGCCATAGATCGAGATATTGCCGCCAGGCTGCAGCAGCCCGCTCGTGGTGGTCAGATCGATGATGCCGGCGGTGCGCAGCCCGTATTCTGCCGGCAACGCACCGGTAATCAGGCTCAGGGAGGAAATCAGCCGCGGACTCAAGGTCTGACTGAAGACGCTGATGCCCTCGGGCAGGATGATGCCGTTGAGGCGGTACTGCAGATCATTGTGATCACCGCGCACGTGCAGCTGTCCGAAGGAATCCTGGACCACATCGGGTGCTTGCAGCAGCACCTGATTCATCATCACGTTCTCGCCACCGGGAGTCGCCGCAATGGCTTCGGCATCGATGGTGTAGGTCGAGGCGCCGGTCTTGGTCTCGATCCCGGCACGCGCGGCGTTCAGCCGCTGTGCCGTGACCACGATTTCATCGAGGCCAGCACTTGGCACATCGCTGGCAGCGTCATCGGCTGGCGCTGGTGCATCCGCGTGTCCGCTGCGTGGCCACGCACAGACTATGGCCACCGCGAACGCCAGCGGCACTGAGACAGAATACGATCGGAACATGGACAAAATCCCCAGCAATAAATCAGAATGACCACGTGCCCACCCGGTCGCGGGCGGGAGCAGCGCGGCAGCAGCGATCTAGGGGATTGAGGGGGGAGCGCGGGAACGGAAGGCCGGCGTGATAACACGCACGGTCAGGGAAGCGACAGCGGACGCCGGAGCGATCTCTACGCCCTGCGGTGCGAAAACCACCGGCAGGGAATGACCGCCCGCCTTGGCCAGCAGCGGCGCGAAGGCCAGACAGTCCGTGCATAGCTTGCCATGAGAATCGAGCTGATCCGTGGTGTCAGCGCCGAGCCGCAAGTGCGTGTAGGCATGGGCCTGGGCGCCAAACTGGGCGATGAGCAAGGCGATCGCCGTGATGAGGGCAACCCGAAGCTCAAGTTTTCTGCTCAGTCGTTTCAAGGCGGAGGCAACTCAGTGGATAGCGATACAAAATAGCAACAATGGGGCAGCGTGTCGAACGCCTGGCGATTATGACGCATGGCACACAGCAGAAGTTCCGGGCGGGCGCTCTAGTTGTGCGGGGGCTCGCCTGCAGGTGCTGCAGGCGGGGCTTCGGGTGCCGGAGCGGCAAGCTGCCTTGGCGGTGCGCTGAATATCGGGCCGCCCTTGTAGGTGAAATAGATCTTGCCCTGGCTGCGGGCGATCAACACGCGGTGCGCCCGGAAGAAATCTGCCCCAAGAATCATATCCGGCCGATTCTCGACCACGTTCCGGGGGATCCTCGAACCGGTCTCTACCGCACGGTCATTGCCGAAAAGATTTGCAATCCGCAGACGCACATTCTGGATTGTCTCCTGGCCGATGATCAGCTGCGGAAACTTGGCGACCTTAGTCTCCACGCCCTTAGCCCCAATCCCATGGGTCGAGCCCGCATCACTCAGCGGTGTCTCGGGGGTGACCCCGGACAGACCCAACCCCTCGTCACTCACAGCCGAGAACGCCGCGCCGGTATCGAACAGTACCAGCTCGGTATGGCCGTTGAGCGAGACCTCGGCTTCCGGCCAGCCAGAATCCGCCTCGAGGTCTTGCATCGGCACCATGAAGAACTCATTCGACCAGTACACCACCTCATCGCCGCTGCAATTCTTGGGTTTGAACATCCGCACTTTGCCCGCCGACAGATCAATTTCCACGTCGATGCTCGATAGCAAATCCTCGCCGATCACACCCGCCGTGGCATCCCCGGGGCCGCCGCGCCCGATGGCAAAAACCGACAGCTTGCGCACGTGCGCGCCAGCGAACCCGAAATCGTCCAAGAACACGCTGCTCGCCTGCTCGCTTCCGCCCACGCCGTAGAATTGGCCGCGGAGATTTTCGAGCAGCAGGCCGAGCTCTTTGGCTGTCGACCTCCAGATCAGGCTTTTCGAGGCTCCGGTGTCGAGGATCATCTGGACCGCGTGGCCATTAATGGTGGCCGCGACCAGCGGTTGCTGCCCGTTCATCGTGACATCCACTTCGGCGATCTGCACCATTTTGCAGGTATCGCGTGCCGGCGCGGCGCCGGCCCAGGCCAGCAGCACGCCGCCGAGCAAGGTGCCGCCGAAAAATAGACGCCAGCCCCCGTATGCCCCTACTACCGGATTGGGGCCACGCTGAAGCATGCTATTAGCGTAGTTCGTCACGCTGAAGGCCGCTGTCGCGCGCGCCAGTAGCGGATCAGCAGGTAGCCACCGACCATGCCGCCGATGTGAGCAAAGTGGGCCACGCCCTGCTCGTAGCCAAAGACACCCATGCCCAGCTCCAGCAAACCGTAGAGCGTCACGAACAGCCACGCGCGGATCGGGATCACGAACAGGAACAGCAACTGACGGCGCGGAAACGCCATGCCATAGGCGAGCAGGATGCCGAAGATAGCGCCGGAGGCGCCAATGGTTGGACCGAAGGCATTGGGCACCACGGTCGTCACGATCATCTGCGCCAGTGCCGCGCTGATTGCGCACACGAAGTAGAACAGGATGAAGTAGCGCGTGCCGAACAGCCGCTCCACATCCGGCCCAAAGATCAGCAATGCAAACATGTTCGCGAAAATGTGTCCGTAGCTGCCGTGCAGGAAGGCGTAGGTCACCAGTTGCCAGGGCTCGAAGGGCAATGCGCCCTCAACCGGGTACGGCGTCCAGGGCCAAAGCTGATAGATGTTCTCGGCATTGCCGAGCACATACTGCTGCAGCAGATAGATGCCAATGTTGGCAATCAGGAGTGCGCGCACCGCCGGGGTTACAGTTCGGAACATCGAGGTACTTGCCTAGGCTCGGGCTGATACTTCATTCTGCCACTTGGATAAGCCTGAGATGAACCCAATTCCAACCCTTGGCCAACGCACCAGAGACGGCGCTGCCTCATGAGCAGCGGCTCCGCGGCAACGATCGAAGCGATCGATGCGCTGCTACCGCAGACGCAGTGCCAGCGCTGCGGTTTTGCCGGATGTCGCCCGTATGCCAAGGCGATTGCCCTCGAGGGCATCCCGATCAATCAGTGTCCACCCGGTGGCGCGGCGCTGATCGGTCGCCTGGCCGAGCTGCTCGGTCGCGAGGCGCTCCCGCTCAATGCCACCCACGGACGCGAAGGGCCTGCCATGGTGGTCTGGATCGATCCCGAGGTGTGTATCGGCTGCGCGCGCTGCCTGCCGCCGTGCCCGGTCGATGCGATTCTCGGGGCACAGCGCCAGCTGCACACCGTGATCGAGAGCTGGTGCACCGGGTGCGAACTGTGCCTGCCGGCCTGCCCGGTCGACTGCATGCACCTGCGCCCGGCAGGCGTTGCGCCGCCGACGCCCCAGCAGAACCGCCAGCGTTACCTCGCCCAAGGCGTGCGCCGTGAACACGCCGCACAACAGCGCAATGCTGAACTGGCCGCGCTGGCCGGCACCGCGCCGCCCGATCTGGAGCAACCGCTGTGACCCCAGCCAAGCGCCGCAAGATATTTAGCGCGCTGCGCGCCGCCAATCCGGCACCGCGCACTGAACTGGTTTACGGATCGCCATTCCAGCTGCTGGTGGCGGTCGTGCTCTCGGCGCAGGCGACCGATAAGAGCGTGAATGCGGCGACCGTCGGGCTATTTGCCGCGGCACCGACCGCCGCCGCCCTGCTCAAGCTCCGGCTCGCCGGGCTTAAGTCCCACATCCGCACGATTGGACTGTACAACGCCAAGGCAAAACACCTGATGGCGACCAGCGCGATCCTGGTCGCGCAGCATGGTGGCGAGGTCCCCGCTGACCGAGAAGCGCTCGAAGCGCTGCCGGGCGTCGGCCGCAAGACGGCCAATGTGATCCTCAACTGCGCCTTTGGTGAGCCGACCATCGCGGTCGACACGCACATCTTTCGCGTGGCCAATCGCATTGGACTGGCCGCCGGCAAGACCCCGCGCGCCGTCGAGGATGCACTCGTGGCAACCATCCCGGCCGAGTTCGCGCACGATGCGCACCACTGGCTGATCCTGCTTGGTCGCTACATCTGCAAGGCGCGACGACCGCTGTGCCCGAGCTGCCCGATCGAGCGCTGGTGCGAATACCCGGACAAGACCCCGGCATGAGCTTCTTCGCCAACCAAAGCCGCGAACAACTGCGCACCACCTGGCGGACCGCATGGGAGCGGCGCCAGTCCGGTCTGCCACTCGAGCCGCTGCAGGCGCAGATCGCCGATGTCATCGAGGCGCACCCCGAGTACCAGGCCTTCATCGCCAGCGAGGCCGTGCTGCAGCAGGAGTTCACACCGGTGGAAGGCCGCGAGAATCCGTTCCTGCACATGGGGCTGCACCTGGCGATTCACGAACAGGTCGGCACTGACCGTCCGGCAGGGATCCGTGCGATCCACGAACGGCTGACACGTCGCAGTGGCTCCGCGCATGAAGCCGAGCACCACATGATCGAGATCCTGGCCACCGCGCTGTGGGAAGCACAGCGCGCCGGGCAGGCACCGGATGAGGCCACCTATCTCGAACGGCTGCAGCGATTGTAGGTCTGCAAATAAAATGACCCAGCCGATCCTGAAATCACTGCACGTTTATCCGCTCAAGAGTGGCCGGGGATTTGAGCGCGAGCGTGAGACTGCCACCCGCTGGGGCTTAAGCGGCGACCGGCGCTTCATGCTGGCCACACCCGAGGGACGCTTCATCACGCAGCGCGAGCAACCGCATCTGGCGCTACTGATACCGCGCATCGAGGGTGAGCAGCTGACGCTCGAGGCGCCGGGCCGCGCATCGCTTGCGCTCGACCTGACCGCAATCGGAAGCCCATTCACAGTCCAGATCTGGAAGGACAGCTGCCAGGCGCTCGATCTGGGCCCACGCGCTGCCGAGTGGGTCAGTGAGTATCTCGGGACCCCCTGCCGGCTGGTGCGTTTCGATGATGCTTACCAGCGCCTCAGCAGCGCGGAATGGTGTCACGGGATCGAGGCCCCGACGCGCTTCTCGGATGGGTTTCCCTTTCTCGTGATCGGCACCGCCTCGCTCGCGGATCTAAACCGGCGCCTTCCAGTGCCGCTGCCGATGAACCGCTTTCGGCCCAATCTCGTGATCGAGGGCTGGGAGCCTTACGATGAGGATCGGGTCGATGAATTGCAGATCGGGGCGGTGCGACTCAAGCTCGTCAAACCCTGCACGCGCTGCCGCATTACAGCGACCGATCAGGTCACTGGCATTTTTCAAGGCGATGAGCCACTGCGAACCTTAAAGAACTACCGGATGGATCACGCTTTGCATGGCGTGATCTTTGGCCAGAACGCGATCCTGGTCGACGGGGATGGCGCACAACTGCGGTGCGGCGAGAGCGTGGCCGTGCGCTGGAAGTCCCACGCCTGAAAATCTCAGGCGGGCTTTTTCTTCGGCAAGTACAGATCGGTGAGCGTGCCGTCAAAGGCCTCGGCCGCGAAGCACACGGTCTCCGACAGTGTCGGGTGCGGGTGAATCGTCAGTCCGATGTCGGCAGCATCCGCCCCGAGTTCGATCGCGAGTGCGACCTCGGCAATCAGTTCGCCGGCGTTGGGACCTACCATGCCACCGCCAAGCACCCGGTGCGTGGCCGGATCGAACAACAGTTTGGTCATACCCTCGTCGCGCCCGAGCGAAAGCGAGCGGCCACTGGCAATCCATGGAAAGGCGCCCTTCTCGAATGCGATCCCGGCCGCCTTGGCCGCCGTCTCGGTGAGCCCCACCCAGGCGACCTCAGGATCGGTGTAGGCGACCGAGGGAATCACGCGCGCATCGAAGAATCGCTTCTGGCCCGCGGCGACTTCAGCCGCGACTTTACCCTCGTGTGAGGCCTTATGCGCCAGCATCGGCTGGCCCACCACATCGCCGATCGCGTAAATGTGGGCGACATTGGTGCGCATCTGCTTGTCGACTGCGATGAAGCCGCGATCGGAGACCACAACGCCTGCAGCCTCGGCTCCGATCGCCTTGCCATTCGGTACGCGCCCGACCGCGACCAGAATCCGATCGAAGCGCTGCTCGCTGGGGCCGTCCTTGCCCTCAAAGCGCACCAGCAGTGCATCCGCACGCGCCTCGACGCCGATCACCTTGGTGCCCAGCAGGATCTGCTCGTAGCGTCCCTTGAGGCGCTTCTCGAGCGGCCGCACCAGATCCGGATCGCACCCGGGCATCAGCTGCGTGGTCAGTTCGACGACGCTCACCTTGGCGCCGAGCGCTTCATACACGCACGCCATCTCCAGCCCGATAATGCCGCCGCCAATCACCAACAGGCGCACGTTGGTCTCGGCCAGCTCCAGGGCACCGGTCGAATCGATGATCCTGGGATCTGTCGGCAGGAACGGCAGCGAGATGGCTTCAGAGCCTGCGGCGATAATCGCCTGTGCAAAGCGCAGCTTCTCAACCTTGCCCGCTGAACTCACTTCAATCACATGCGGGCTCAGGAAGCGGCCGGTGCCTCGCACCACCTCGACCTTGCGCTGCTTGGCGAGCGCCGTCAGGCCGCCGGTGAGGCGGCTGACCACTTTGGACTTCCACGCCCGGAGCTTCGGTAAATCGATCTGCGGTGCGCCGAAAGTAACGCCGTTCACACCCATGTCGGCCGCCTCGTCAATCACCTTGGCCGCGTGCAGCAGTGCCTTGGAGGGTATGCAACCGACATTCAGGCACACCCCGCCGAGGGTCTCCCAGCGTTCGATCAGCGTGACTTTGAGTCCCAGATCCGCAGCACGGAACGCGGCCGTATAGCCTCCGGGTCCGGCGCCCAGCACCAGCAGCTGCACCTCGCGATCCGCAGGTACCTCATCGGCAGCCTTCGGAGCCGAGGCAACGGCAGTGGCCACGGCCGCTTTAGGTGCCGCGGGGGCTGCAGTTGCAGCGGCCGCCGGCGCTGGCGCTGGCGCTGGCGCGGGCGCCGCTGTCGCTGCAGCGGGCGCGGCTTTAGGGGCTTCGGCCGCCGGTGCTGAAGCCGACGCTGCGGCCTCGAGACTAATCAGCGGCGTGCCCTGCGAGACCCGAGTGCCCTTCTTGACCAGCACCTCGCTGATCACGCCCGCCTGCGGCGAGGGCACATCCATTGTGGCCTTCTCAGTCTCGAGCGTGACCAGCGGCGTCTCCGCCTCGATCTTATCGCCGGCCTTGACCAGAACCTCGATGACCTCGACGTCTTTGAAATTACCGATGTCGGGACAGAGAATGGGCGTTGAACTCACTTGACTGCCTCCAGCAGTCCATCGACGTTCTGCAGCTCCTTGGTGAGCGCGGTCACGAAGCGCGCCCCATCGGCCCCATCGATCACGCGGTGATCATAGGAGAGCGCCAGCGGCAGCAGCATGCGGGGCACGAAGGCGCTGTCCTTGTACACCGGCTGCATGGAGGATTTTGAGACCCCGAGGATCGCGACTTCCGGGGCGTTGATGATCGGTGTGAAGGCCGTGCCGCCGATCCCGCCCAGGCTCGAGATCGTAAAGCAGCCGCCCTGCATCTCGGCACCCGAGAGCCGGCCCTTGCGCGCCTTCTCGGACAGCTCCCCGAGCGCGCGGGCCAGTTCGAACACATCCTTCTTATCGGCATCGCGGATCACCGGCACCATCAGGCCGTTGGGCGTGTCGGCAGCGAAGCCCACATGGCAATACTGCTTGAGCACCAGATTCTCGGCGGTGGCATCGAGCGAGGCGTTGAATCGCGGCAGCTGCTTGAGCACGCGCACACAGGCTCTGATGATGAAGGCGAGCGGGGTCAGGCGTACGCCTTCGGCCACCGCGCGCGCCTTGAGCCAGCGGCGCGCCTCCTCGAGCTCGGTGATATCGGCCTGATCAAACTGCGTGACGTGCGGCAGGTTGACCCACGAGGCATGTACGCGCGGCCCTGAAATCCGCTGGATGCGATTGAGCGGCTTGATCTCGATCGGACCGAACTGGGCAAAATCCACGATGGGCACGCGCGGCAATGCGCTGCCAGCGCCGGCCGCGGCACCGCCGCCCTGCAGCAGCGCCTTGACGAAGGCCTTGATGTCTTCCTGCGTGATGCGGCCCTTGTGACCGCTGCCTTTTACACGGGCCAGATCCACGCCGAGCTCGCGCGCGAACTGGCGCACCGAGGGGCTGGCGTGCGCAGTAGCAAATCCGGCCTCGTTGATCAGGCCGGCTGGCGGCGCGCCCGCTGGTGCGGGAGTCTTTGCGGCAGGAGCCGCAGCCACTGGCGCCGTCGCGCTCTTGGCCGCGGCCGTTGGCGGTGCCGCTGGCGCAGGTGCAGGCGCGGCGGCCGCAGCGGGTGCGCTCGCCGCGCGCACGGTCGCGACGACGCTTCCGGCCGACACGCGCTGGCCCTTGCTGATCAGTAGCTTCTCAATGACCCCGGCAATGGGCGCCGGCACATCCATCGTGGCTTTCTCGGTCTCAAGCGTCAGGAGCGGCGTGTCCACCGCAATGGTCTCGCCGGCCTTGACCAGCACGTCGATGACTTCCACGTCCTTGAAGTTGCCGATGTCCGGCACCCGCACTTCGACCGGCTCAGCGGCAGCGGCGGGAGCCGCCGGTGCGGACGCCGGCGCCGCCGCCGCGGCCGGTGCCGGGGCCGAAGCGGCTGGTTTTGCGGGCTCTGCGGGCTTGGCAGCGGCGGCGGCTGCCGGTGCCGGTGCCGGTGCTGCGACCTCGCCTTCGCTCTGCAGAATGGCAATCGCAGTGCCGGCTGAAACCTTGCTGCCTTTGGAGACCAGGAGTTTTTCAATGACGCCAGCGAACGGTGCCGGCACATCCATCGTGGCCTTCTCGGTCTCAAGTGTCAGCAGCGGCGTTTCCGCATCGATGCGATCCCCGGCCTTGACCAGCACGTCGATGACCTCGACGTTCTTGAAGTCACCAATATCGGGAACCTGAATTTCTCTGGCGGCCAACGGCAGCTCCTTGCAGGGGCTCTAGCTGTAGAGCGGATCGGGCTTGCTGGCATCGATGCCCAATTCCTGGCGCGCCGCGATGACCGTCTTGCGATCGATCTGCCCGGCATCGGCCAGCGCCTTGAGGGTTGCGAGCGTGATGAAGTTGCGATCGACCTCAAAATGCCGGCGCAACTCCGCACGCGCATCGCTCCGTCCAAAGCCGTCGGTACCGAGCGTCACGTAGCCCGGCGGCAGCCACTGGCGGATCTGGTCCGAGACCGTGCGCATGTAGTCGGTGGCGGCGATGATCGGCGCCGCCGATTCAGCAAACAGGCTCTGCACGTAAGGCACACGCGGGCTCTTGTCCGGGTTCAAGAGGTTCCAGCGCTCGCAATCCAGGGCCTCGCGCCGCAGCTCACTGAAGCTCGTGACCGAGTAGACATCGGCCGGGATTTTGAACTTCTGCTCAAGCAGTTCCGCCGCGGCCAGCGACTCGCGCAGTATCGTACCGCTCCCCAGCAGTGTCGCGCGCACCTTGCCCTTGCCGCCGGTGCGGATCTGGTGCGCGCCCTTGATGATGCCCTCGGCGCTGCCCGGCGGAAGCGCCGGCTGTGCATAGTTCTCGTTCATCACCGAGATATAGTAGTAAACGCTCTCGCCATCGCCATACATGCGCTTCATGCCATTCTGAATGATGACCGCAAGCTCATAGGCATAGGCCGGATCATAGGCGCGGCAGTTCGGGACCGTGGTGGCCACCAGCTGGCTGTGGCCATCCTGGTGCTGCAGTCCCTCACCCGCGAGCGTGGTACGGCCGGCCGTGGCTCCCAACAGGAAGCCGCGCGCGCGCATATCGCCCGCCGCCCACAGGAAATCACCGACGCGCTGGAAACCAAACATCGAATAAAAGATATAGAACGGCACCATCGCAATGCCGTGATTGGCATAGGAGGTCGCGGCCGCAATCCACGAGCAGGTCGAGCCGGCCTCGTTGATGCCCTCTTCGAGCATCTGGCCCTTCTGATCCTCACGATAGGACATCAGCGTGTCGGCATCCTGCGGCGTATAGAGCTGGCCAATCTGGGAGTAGATACCGATCTGGCGAAACAGCCCTTCCATGCCAAAAGTGCGCGCCTCATCGGGCACGATCGGCACCACCTGCTTGCCGATGTTCTTGTCCTTGAGCAGTGTGGTCAGGATGCGCACGAAGGCCATCGTGGTCGAGATCTCACGATCGCCACTGCCATCGAGCACCGACTGGAAGGCTTCGAGCGGCGGCACGATGAGCGCTGGCGCACTGGGCTTGCGCTGCGGCAGGTAGCCTCCGAGTGCCGCGCGGTGCGCCTGCAGGTATTTCATCTCCTCGCTGTCTTCGGCCGGACGGCGGAACGGCAGCTTGGCCAGATCCTCATCCGAGACCTGGATATTGAAGCGATCGCGCAACTCGCGTAAGGACACATCATCGAGTTTCTTCTGCTGGTGCGCGACCATCTGGCCTTCGGCCGCCTTGCCAAGGCCGAAGCCCTTGACGGTCTTCGCCAGAATTACTGTCGGTCGGCCCTTGGTCGCCATGGCGCGCGAGTAGGCGGCAAAAACCTTGCGCGCATCGTGGCCGCCGCGGTTCAGATTCCAGATGTCCTCATCGGACATGTTGGCGACCATTTCCTTCAGCGCCGGATCCTTGCCGAAGAAATTCTCGCGGGTATAGGCACCCCCCTTGGCCTTGAAGTTCTGGTACTCGCCATCCACGCACTGCTCCATCACCTGGCGCAGCTTGCCGTCGGTGTCGCGGGCCAGCAGCGGATCCCAGCGCGAACCCCAGATGACCTTGAGCACGTTCCAGCCGGCGCCGAGGAACGCGGCCTCAAGCTCCTGGATGATCTTGCCGTTGCCGCGTACCGGGCCATCGAGGCGCTGCAGGTTGCAGTTGATGACGAACACGAGATTATCGAGCTGCTCGCGCACCGGCATCGTGAGTGCGCCCATCGATTCAGGCTCATCCATCTCGCCATCGCCGCAGAACACCCACACCTTGCGATCCGAGACCGGCACCAGACCGCGATGCTCGAGATAGCGGATGAAGCGCGCCTGGTAAATGCCCATCATGGGCCCGAGGCCCATCGACACCGTCGGGAACTGCCAGAAGTCGGGCATCAGCCACGGGTGCGGATAGGAGCTCAAGCCCCCGCCATCGACTTCCTGGCGAAAGCGCTGCAGCTGACCCTCGCTCAGGCGCCCTTCAAGAAAGGCGCGAGCATAAATGCCCGGGGAGGAATGACCCTGCATGTACACCAGATCCCCCGGATGCTTGTCCGAGGGCGCGCGCCACAGATGATTGAAGCCCACCTCATACAGGGTGGCCGAGGAGGCGTAGCTGGCGATGTGGCCACCGTACTCGGTCGACTTGCGATTGGCAGCGACCACCATCGCGGCTGCGTTCCAGCGGATGTAGGCCTCGATGCGCCGCTCGATCGCCCGATCACCCGGATAGAGCGGCTGCTGGCCAACGCTGATCGTGTTCACGTAGGCCGTGTTGGCACTGTAGGGCAGGTAGGCACCGGAGCGGCGCGCATGCTCGACTACGCGGTCAATCAGGTAGTGCGCACGCTCAGGACCTTCAGCACGCAGCACCGAATCAATCGACTCGAGCCATTCGCGCGTTTCGGTCGGATCCAGGTCATCGGCCGGCGTAAGCTGCTTCATGGGCCGCAAATTATCCTTAAATGACGCTGTGCTAGGATGCTCGGGAGCGTTGACAGCCCGTGGGTCGTTCCCCGGCGTTGAACGCGTCGCGATGATCCGGAATTTTCCCAAGTTGGTCAAGCAAATAGGGCCGCCGCAGGGCTCGTGCGTACTATGCAGTTGCCCGATCTAGCCACCCCTGAGCTCGCTACCCGTGCCCTCGCCCGCGCCGCTCGCGGCGCCTCTGGCGCCGAAGCCATCGTCTATGTCGTGGCCCCGGAGGCGGCCGCCACCTTCGCATCGCTCCCGGAGCCAGCGCGCTGGCAGGCGCTGCACCGCCGTAACCGCCCCGAAGCGCCTGCGGTACGCACCACGACGCTCGCTAATGCGCTGCAAAGTAGCGCCGTGCTGGCCTACGCCCCGCGTCGCGCCAGCAGCTTCGAGCGTTTGAGTCTCGCCGGGCGCGTGATGCGCGCCCTGCACGAGCGCCGCCCGGCGCGACTGGCGCTGATCATCAACAGCCGCCTGCCGGAGGCGGCCTTGTGGGCCGAGGCGCTGCTGGCTGCGGCCTGCGCGCACAGCTTTGCGCTGGCGAGCTTTCGCAGTGCCCCGGCGCGCCCATGGCGACTGAAGGTGATCGAGATTTATACCGCTGGCCGGCCGGATCTGAAGCGTTGTGCCGCAACCGCCCGTGCCAACAACCTGGCCCGCTGGCTCACGGCGCTACCGCCCAACAAGCTCGATCCGGCCGCCTACCATCGCCTGCTCGCGCAACTGGCGCGTCGGCACGGCCTCAACTTCCGCTGGTATTCGGAGGCGGATCTGAAGCGCCTGGGCGCCGGTGCCTTCCTGGCCGTCTCGCAGGGCAACGGCCATCGCGGTGCCGGCATCGCCTGCCTCAGTACCGGCAGCGCCCGCGCCGCCTTGGATGTGGCGCTCATTGGCAAGGGCATCACCTTTGATACCGGTGGCACGAATCTCAAATCCCATCGCAGCATGCTCGACATGCACACCGACATGGGCGGGAGCGCTGTGGCCCTGGCCACGCTGCTGGCACTGAAGGAGCTGGGCTCGCCGCTCAAGCTCGCCTGTTATCTGGCGATCACCGACAACAGCATCGGCCCGGCAGCGTACCGGCCACAGGATGTGGTGCAGGCTCTCAATGGCACGCGCATCCAGGTGATCCATACCGATGCCGAGGGACGCATGGTGCTGGCCGATGCACTGGCACTCGCCGCGCGCAGCAAGCCCGGCCTGATGCTCGATTTCGCTACGCTCACCGGCGCCTGCGTGCACGCCTTGACCGAGCGCTACAGCGGCATCTTCAGCAACCGCCCGACGCTGGCGGCGGCGTTCGTCGATGCCGGTGCGGCGAGCGGGGAGCGGCTGTGGAATTTTCCGCTGGATGCGGATTTTGATGGCGACATCGAGAGCAAGGTCGCCGACATCGCCCAGTGTGCGGTCGAGGGCAAGGGCGATCACATCCATGCCGCGCGCTTCCTGCAGCGCTTCGTGCCACACCAGATTCCCTGGGCGCACATGGATCTGTCCTCGGCCACCCGCAACGGTGGCCTGGCGCACATCCCGACCGATGTCACCGGCTTTGGCGTGCGCTGCACGCTCGAACTGCTGCTCTCGGGCGAGTG
>Ga0302325_10002313_pt1 | contig 46468 bp, 37 predicted proteins | sample Palsa_T0_2_FD_201948 | JGI IMG/M metagenome (GOLD analysis project Ga0302325, IMG submission 201948) | Peat permafrost microbial communities from Stordalen Mire near Abisko, Sweden - Palsa_T0_2 | ecosystem: Environmental > Terrestrial > Soil > Palsa > Peat permafrost | place: Sweden: Abisko...
CGGGTCAGCGCCGCTGCGAGTCCGGCGTCACGACGACCTCGACCCGCTGGAATTCCTTGAGATCGGAGTAACCGGACGTCGCCATGGTCCGGCGCAGCGCGCCCACCAGGTTCATCGAGCCGTCGGCCACCGTCGACGGGCCGTGCAGGATCTGCTCGATAGTGCCGATCGTGCCAACCTGAAGTCGCGCGCCGCGCGGCAGCTCCGGGTGGTACGCCTCGCTCCCCCAGTGATAGCCGCGCCCGGGCGCCTGCGCCGCCCGGGCGAACGGAGAGCCGACCATCACGGCGTCAGCGCCGAGTGCCAGCGCCTTGGCGATGTCGCCGCTGCGGGTCATCCCCCCGTCCGCGATCACGTGCGCGTAACGGCCGCCGGACTCGTCAAGATAGTCGCGGCGGGCCGCGGCGACATCTGCGATCGCGGTCGCCATCGGCACCGCGACGCCGAGCACTGCCGCCGTGGTGTGGCCGGAACCGCCGCCGAAGCCGGTCAGCACGCCCGCCGCGCCGGTCCGCATCAGGTGCAGCGCGGCGGTGTAGGTAGCGCAGCCGCCGACGATGACGGGCACGTCGAGCTCGTAAATGAACTGCTTGAGGTTGAGCGGCTCGGACTGGCCCGACACGTGCTCAGCGGACACCGTGGTACCGCGGATGACGAAGATGTCCGCGCCCGCGTCGATGACCGCCTTGTAGTACCGGACGGTCCGCTGCGGCGAGAGCCGCGCCGCCGCCGTGACGCCGGCCGCGCGGATCTCGGAGATCCTGAGCCCGATCAGGTCTTCCTTGATGGGCTCTGCGTAGATCTCCTGGAGCCTGCGGATGGCGGCCTCGTCGTCCAGCTCCGCGGCCTCGGCGAGCAGCGGCTCAGGATCGGGGTACCGCGTCCAGAGCCCCTCAAGGTCGAGCACCGCCAGGCCGCCGAGCCTGCCGATCTCCACCGCAGTGCGCGGCGAGATGACACTGTCCATGGGCGCGACCATCAGCGGCAGCTCGAACCGGTACGCGTCGATCTGCCAGGCGATCGACACCTCCTCCGGATCCCTGGTGCGGCGGGAGGGCACGATGCCGATCTCGTCAAGAGCGTAGGCACGGCGGCCGCTCTTGCCCCGGCCGATTTCCATCTGCGTCACGTCCGCCGCCCGCCGTAATTGGGCGCCTCGGCGATCATCTGGATGTCGTGCGGATGGCTCTCGGCCAGGCCGGCGCCGGTGATCTGGGTGAATCTCGCTTCCTGCAGTCCGGCGATCGAGCCTGCGCCGCAGTAGCCCATCGCGGCGCGCAGCCCGCCGACGAGCTGGCCTGCCACGGCGGCCAGCGGGCCGCGGTAGGGCACCTGCCCCTCGACGCCCTGCGGCACCAGCTTGTCCTCGCTCAGCACGTCGTCCTGGAAGTAGCGGTCCTTGGAGTACGAGCCGCCGCGCTCGACGTTCCGCAGCGCGCCGAGCGATCCCATCCCGCGGTACAGCTTGAACTGCTTGCCCTGGATGAACACCATCTCGCCCGGGCTCTCCTCGCAGCCGGCCAGCAGCCCGCCGAGCATGACCGTGTCGGCGCCCGCCGCGATGGCCTTGGCGATGTCACCGGAATACTGCAGGCCGCCATCGCCGATGACCGGCACATTCGCCGCGCGGGCGACCTGGGCGGCGTCGTAGATCGCCGTTACCTGCGGCACGCCGACCCCGGCGACGACTCTCGTGGTGCAGATCGAGCCCGGGCCGACGCCGACCTTCACGGCGTCGGCGCCCGCCTCGATCAGCGCGCTGGCACCGGACCTGGTGGCAACGTTCCCGCCGATCACGTCGATCGAGACATTCGCCTTGAGCTGGGCGATCATCTCCAGCACCGGCTGAGCGTGGCCATGCGCGGTGTCGACGATGAGGAAGTCGACGCCTGCCTCGGTCAGCGCCTGCGCCCGGCGCTTGGCATCCTCGCCCACGCCGACCGCCGCGCCGACCACAAGGCGCCCCTGGGCGTCCTTGGTCGCGTTCGGGAACTTCTCGCTCTTGGTGAAGTCCTTCACGGTGATCAGCCCGCGCAGCCGTCCTGCGCTGTCGATCAGCGGCAGCTTCTCGATCTTGTTCCGCCCGAGCAGGCCAAGCGCGTCGGCCCGGCTGACCCCGACCGGCGCGGTGATCAGCGGCATCGGCGTCATGACCTCGGTTACCCGGCGGCCGCGGCCGGCCTCGAAGCGGATGTCCCTGTTCGTCACGATGCCGAGCAGCAGTCCGTCGGCGGTGGTCACCGGCACGCCGGAGATGCGGTACCTGGCGCAGAGCCGCTCGACGTCCGCCACGGTGGCGTCGGGACCGCAGGTCACCGGATTGGTGATCATTCCCGCCTCTGACCGCTTGACCATGTCGACCTGCTGTGCCTGCTCCTCGACGGACAGGTTGCGGTGCAGCACGCCGACGCCGCCCTGGCGGGCCATCGCCACTGCCATCCGCGCCTCGGTGACCGTATCCATGGCCGACGAGACCAGCGGGATGCTGAGGGTGATGTTCCTGCTGAGCCTGGTGGCGATGTCCGCCTCGTGCGGCATGATCGTCGAGTGCGCGGGCAGCAGCAGCACGTCATCGAAGGTCAGCGCGGGCGGGGCGAACTTGGCGGCCTCGGTCATGTAACTTTCCGCGGGGTGGCTGCGAGACATGCTTCATCCTAATCGGCCGCCGGGCGGTTCCGCCGCCCGCGCGCGGCTCCGCCGGGCGCTCGAGCGGCGGGAATCGAGCGGCGGAAATGGCGATGCCCCGTCATCGCGCCACAGGGCGCGATGACGGGGCATCGGCGATAAGCGACCGCCAGGACCGCGGTCAGTGACCTGGGTCAGTGACCATGGCCGTGGCCGTGACCGGCCGCGGCGACTTCCTGCTCCGGCTTGTCCGCCACCAGTACCTCGGTGGTCAGCAGCATGCCGGCGATGGACGCGGCGTTCAGCACTGCCGAGCGGGTCACCTTGACCGGGTCGATCACGCCCTGGGCGACTAGGTCGCCGTACTCGCCAGTGGCCGCGTTGTAGCCGTGTCCAGGCTCCATCCCGGCTACCGTGGCGACGACGACGCCGCCCTCGGCCCCGGCGTTCTCCGCGATCCAGCGGCACGGCGCCGACAGCGCGCGCCGGACGACCCGGACGCCGACGGCCTCGTCGCCGGTAAAGCCCAGATCACCGAGTTCAGCCGCCAGCTGCACGAGCGCGCTGCCGCCGCCGGGAATGATGCCCTCCTCGATGGCCGCGCGGGTCGCTGAGATCGCGTCCTCGAGCCGGTGCTTCTTCTCCTTCAGCTCGACCTCGGTCGCCGCGCCCACCTTGAGGACGGACACGCCGCCGGACAGCTTCGCGAGCCGCTCCTGGAGCTTCTCGGTGTCCCAGTCGGAGTCGGAAGCCTCGATCTCGGCCCGGATCTGCCGGATGCGGTCATCGATCGCGGACTGGTCTCCCGCGCCATTGATGATCGTCGTCGTGTCCTTGTCGACCACGATCCTGCGAGCCTGGCCGAGTACCTCCAGGCCGACCAGCTCGAGCTTGAGGCCGATCTCCTCGCTCACCACCTCGCCGCCGGTCAGCACCGCGATGTCCGCGAGCATGGCCTTCCTGCGGTCACCGAATCCGGGGGCCTTCACCGCGGCCACCGCGAGCAGCCCGCGGATCTTGTTCACGACCAGCGTCGACAGCGCCTCGCCATCGACATCCTCGGCGACGACCAGCATCGGCTTCTTCGTCTGCGCGACCTTCTCGAGCAGGGGCAGGAAGTCCGCCATTGACGAGATCTTGCCGGCGTGCAGGAGGACATACGCATCCTCAAGCACCGCCTCCATCCGCTCCTGGTCGGTGATGAAGTACGGCGAGATGTAGCCCTTGTCGAACTGCAGGCCCTCGGTGAACTCGAGCTCCAGGCCCATCGTCGGCGCTTCCTCGACGGTAATGACGCCGTCCTTGCCGACCTTGCTGAACGCCTCGGCGATGATCTCGCCGATCCTGCTGTCCTGGGCGGAGACCGTGGCGACATGGGCGATCTCGCCCTGCTCCTCGACCTCGCGCGCTGACTTGAGCAGGCTCTCGGATACTGCGTTGGCCGCAGCGTCGATACCGCGCTTCATCGCGATCGGGTTGGCCCCCGCGGTTACCGAGCGCAGGCCCTCTCTGACCATCGCCTGCGCCAGCACGGTCGCCGTGGTGGTCCCGTCACCCGCTACGTCGTTGGTCTTGGTAGCGACCTCCTTGGCCAGCTGAGCGCCAAGGTTCTCGTGCGGGTCCTCAAGCTCGACCTCGCGTGCGACGGTCACGCCGTCGTTGGTGATGGTCGGCGCGCCCCACTTCTTGTCGATAACCACGTTGCGGCCCTTAGGGCCCAGCGTCACCTTGACAGCGTCAGCAAGGTGGTTCACGCCGCGCTCCAGCGCGCGGCGCGCGTCCTCGTCGAACTCCAGGCTCTTGGCCATGATTACCTCAGACTACGTTTTAGGCGGAATGTTTCTGTTTTGGTCATTTTCTGGCCCGATAAGCACCGGAACGCCGCCGTCATGGCGGCGCCCCGGCCCGGCTCGCCGCCCGGGAGAAAACTCCGCGGGACCGCGAGCCGATCCGGGGCGGCGGGCACGCGAGCGCGCCCGGCGCGGGCAGGCCCGCGCCGCATGATCGGCTACTTCTCGATTACAGCGAGCACGTCACGCGCGGAGAGCACTAGGTACTCCTCGCCGCTGTACTTCACTTCGGTGCCACCGTACTTGCTGTACAGCACGATGTCGCCAACCTTCACGTCCATCGGGACGCGCTTGGCGCCTGCGTCGTCGAACCGGCCCGGGCCCACCGAGATGACTTCGCCCTCCTGGGGCTTCTCCTTGGCGGTGTCCGGGATGACCAGGCCGGACGCGGTGGTCTGCTCTGCTTCGAGCGGGCGCACCACGATTCGGTCTTCGAGCGGCTTGAGAACAACCTTGGTGGCGGTCGTCACGATCTGACCTCCCCCTCCGGAAAGGGCTAGCTGAGAATTATTAGAGAGGGCGACCATGGTGGCCTGTCGTCGCGGGTGCCAGGCCAGCTTCGTCGCATTAGCACTCTATCGTAGTGAGTGCCAGTTCCGAACATTAGCCCTGGAGCGCGCGCACGTCAAACGCCCGTCATCCGCAGCACCAGATTAGCCGCCGGGAATCGCCGGATGGCGCCTGCCAGGCGCCGGAGCAGCCGGAGCAGGGAGCCGCTATGAGCATCGACGCCGTTATCGAGAGAATGACCACCACGCTGGATGAACTTCGCGAGGCAGGCGATACCCGCGCCGCGTTCCATGCCACGTACCTGCGGACCACCCGCGCGGTCGCTGAGGCGCTGCAGGCCGGCGCCTTCCTCGACGCCGGCTGGGTGGAGCGATGGGACGTCGCGTTCGCCGGGTTCTACCTCGACGCGCTCGACGCGGCGCGGCGCGGTGACCTAGTGCCCCGGCCGTGGGCGGTCGCGTTCGGCGCGGCCGCCGACGGGCAGCGCGGCATGCCCGCCCTGCGCCATGTCCTGCTCGGGATGAACGCGCACATCAACTACGACCTGCCGCAGGCCCTGCTCGCCGTGATCACTGATGATGAATTTGGCGATCCTGAGCTGATCGCCCGCCGCGAGGCCGACCACCGCAGGATCGACGAGGTGCTGTCAGCCCGGGTGCGGGCCGAGGACGAGGAACTGCGTGAGCTCTCCCCGGCCCGCTCGTGGCGGGATGACATCCTGCAGCCGCTGAACCGCGCGGCCACCCGGCGGTTCCTGCGCGAGTCGCGCGCCAAGGTATGGCTGAACGCCAGGACGCTGAGCCGCAGCCGCCGCCTTGGCGAGGAGAGCTACGCCGCCCGGCTCGCGCAGCTGGAAGAGCTCAGCGCGGCCAGGGTCGCTGACCTGGTGCGGCCGGGCCTCGTCCTGCTGCGGCTGGCCAGCCGCGGATTCGGGGTCCTGCTGCCCGGATCCCCAGGGCCGGCCGTTCGGGCGGCTCCGCCCGGGCCCGGCGCCCGGCTCGCGGCCGCGGCGGCCCGCCCGTCCGCCGGCCAGGATGGCCGGCCAGCCGATCGCAGTCCCAGCCCGCTGCGGTCGTTTGACCCGGCCAGCGTCGGGCGCCTGGAATGCGCGCTCTGGATGGCCTATTACCGGCGCCAGTGGCCGCGTTTCCTTGTGCTGTCCGTCCGGCTGGTACGGGGCGCCTTCGGGATGGACTGGTCAAGGACGGTGCACGGGGCCTGGCTGGTCCTGCGCGCCAACCAGCTGTGGGCCGGCCCCGGCAGCGATCCGGACGGTGCGCGGAAATGCATGCGCCGCTTCTATGCCCTGCTGCGGCTGGCGCATGGCGAGCCGGCCGACCCGGCCCGCGCGGCCCGGCTTGAGGTCGACTGGTGGGGCGTGCACCGGGCCCATCAGCAGGGCGAGCTGGCTGGCGGCGCCACCCCCCTGGTGACGGCCCTGACACGGCTGTACGCCGAGGTCTATGGCAGCACCGGGGCCGAGATGCGCCCGGCCGCCGAGCACCGCGCCAGCGCGATGGACATCTCCGATGAGTGGGTGGCTCAGGGCTGTGACCCCGCCAGCCCGCTGGTCGCCGCCGAGCGCGCCGCGCTGGTTCGCTCCTACGCCGCGCTGCTCGCCGCTGTGCACGAGTGAGCCGCGCAGCAGGGAGCCGGCCCGTGACAGGGAGCCAGCCCGTGACAGGGAGCCAGCCCGTGACGGGGAGCCAGCCCGTGACGGGGAGCCAGCCCGTGACGGGGAGTCGGCCAGGGCGGGTTACGGCACGGTGATGGTGGTCACCGGGAGCGCGGAATCCGCCGCGAAGTCGAGGGCCGACGGCGGTGCGCCCCGGGCCAGCAACTCGGCGCCCAGCGCGGCGACCATCGCGCCGTTGTCGGTGCACAGCCCTGGGCGGGGCACCCTGAGCCGGATCCCGGCGGCGGCGCAGCGTTCCTCCGCCAGCGCTCGCAGCCTCGAGTTGGCCGCGACCCCGCCGCCGATCACCAGGTGACCGACGTCGCGGGCGAGGCAGGCATCCACCGCCTTGCGCGTCAGCACATCGGCGACGGCCTCCTGGAACGACGCGGCCACGTCGGGCACCGACACGGCGAGTCCCGCCCGCCGCCGCGCTTCCACCCAGCGCGCCACCGAGGTCTTCAGCCCGGAGAACGAGAAGTCCAGGGTCTGATCCCGGTACTTGCCGCGGGGAAACGCGGCGGCCGCCGGGTTCCCCGAGCGCGCCGCGGCGTCGATCGGCGGCCCACCGGGAAACGGCAGCCCGAGCAGCCTGGCAACCTTGTCGAACGCCTCGCCGGCGGCGTCGTCGATGGTCGCCCCGAGCGGCACCACCTCGGCACTGAGATCGGGCACCAGCAGCAGTGACGAATGCCCGCCGGAGACCAGCAGCGCGACCACAGGCTCGGGCAGCGGGCCATGCTCCAGCTGATCCACGGCAATATGGGCGGCGAGATGATTCACGCCGTACAACGGCTTGCCGAGCGCCAGCGCATAGGCCTTCGCCGCGCACACGCCCACCAGTAGCGCGCCGGACAGGCCAGGCCCGGCGGTCACCGCGATTGCGTCGATGTCGGCGAGCCGGGCGCCGGCCGTGGCCAGCGCCCGGTCCACGGCCGGAACCATCGCCTCCAGGTGGGCCCGGCTCGCAACCTCCGGCACCACGCCGCCGAACCTGGCGTGCTCCGCCACGCTCGATGCGACCGCGTCGGCGAGCAGCTCGCGGCCCCGGACCAGGCCGGCGCCAGTCTCGTCGCAGGAGGTCTCGATGCCGAGGACCAGCGGGCCGCTCATGATTCCGCCCGTTCCTGGGTGGGCGCTCCGGCCTGGGTGGGCGCTCCGGCCCGGGTGGGCGCTCCGGGCTGGGTGGGCGCTCCGGGCTGGCCGGAGGGGCCGCCGACCGGGCCGGGCCCTAGTTCCTTGCGCATCACCAGGGCATCGGTACCAGACGGCTGGTAATAGCCGCGGCGCACCCCGATCTGCGTGAAGCCGTACCGCCGGTAGAGCTGCTGGGCGCGCGCGTTGTCGGTGCGTACCTCCAGGAAGACCTCGGTGCAGCCGCGCCGCTGCGCCTCCGCGAGCAGCGCCTCCAGCAGGGCCGATCCGGTGCCCTGGCCCCACCTGCCGCTGGCCACCGCGAGCGTCAGGACGTCGCCCTGAGTCCCCGCCGCGAGCAGGCCCGCGTATCCGGCGATGGTCCCGCCGTCATCGGCCACCAGGTAGTGCCGGCTCTCCGGCTGCTGCGCCAGCTCGCCCCTGAGCATCGCCCTGGACCAGGCCTCCTCGCCGAACAGCTCGCCCTCGAGCTCCAGCACCGCGGCTATGTCGGCCGATGTCATCGGGCGCAGTGTCACAGTCACCACGGGGTCACCTGCTTGGGCGGGCCGGGAATCCGCGCGTCGGGCCTGCGCAGGTACAGCGGCTCAGCCGGGAGCATGGGCTCGCCGCGCGAGATCCGCTCGGCTGCCAGGCCGGCCAGCCAGGCCGCCGACGGGTACCGCGGCCCGATCGGGTCGCCGAGCTCACCGGGGTAGAGCAGCGCCCCCTCGCCGGCGACCGGGCAGCCGGCGCCTGCCTCGCCGGGTGCGCTCACATTCGGCCCGGAGATGCGCTGGGCCGCCGCTGTGTAAAGGGCCCAGTAGATCTCCTTGCGCCGGGCGTCGGTCGCGACGATGAACTCGCGGCCGGCCGCGGCCTCGGCCGCCTGCCTGGCGATCACGTCGAGCGTGCATGCGCCGTGCACGGGAACGCCGAGCGCGCTGCCGAGCACCCGCGCGGTCACCAGCCCGGCACGCAGCCCGGTGTAGGGCCCGGGGCCCACGCCGACCGCGATCCCGGTGAGGTCACCAGGAACAGCCGCGGCTGCGGCCAGCACCTTCCGGATCGACGGGGCCAGCAGCTCGCCTTGCCTGCGGGCGCCGGTGGCGGATTCCCGCGCCAGCACGCGAGTGCCGTCATGCAGCGCGACGGTGACCGCTGGGGTAGCGGTGTCGAAAGCCAGTAGCAGCACGGTTGATCAGCGTAGGCCACGGGCGGACCGGGGCGGCGGGCCGCGCGCGACTCAGCCAAGCCGGGCCAGGAACCTCGCGCGCCGCAGCGGTCGCGGCGGGCCGCGCGCGACTCAGCCAAGCCGGGCCAGGACCTCGCGCACCGCAGCGGTCGCGCCCGCCCTCAGCGACGGGATCGACACCGGCCCGTAGCCGCCGCGGGCCGAGTGATCGAGTCCCTGCATCTCGACGGTGATCAGCGCGTTGTGGTCACGCACGACCAGCGTGACCAGGTCCGTCGTGTCCCCGCCCGCGTTGATGACCTGCAGCGCGCTGAACGCGGGGCCGCCCAGGCCCATCACCGGGGTCACGCTTGCCTTCGGCAGGTGCGTGGCCCTGGCGGGGCTGACCAGCCCCTGCCGCGTCTCGGTGTAGCTGTCGATGGCGTTGTACGTCGCGCTGCCGTCGCCGGTGGCCAGCAGGCTGGGCGGGTATGACTGCGCGGTCACCTCGAGCACCTCGTACCGCGGCCTGGCGTCCAGCGTCCAGGTGCACTGGCTCTCCGTACGGCTGCCGCCGAGCGCCGAGACGGCCCGGGACCGGGTGCCCGGCAGGTACTGGTTCAGCGTGGCGAGGGATATCACCCGGCAGGCGTTCGGTACCGAGCGGAAATCGCCGGGCTGGTAGGTGGTGACGAAGCCGCCATGTTGCGACGCGGCCGCCCTAGGCCCGAGGACATGCCATGCCGCGGCGGCGATGACCGCGACGGCGATCGCAGCGCCGCCGCAGGCGTAGATCTTCCGGCGCGCCTTCCTGGCCCGGGTGGCTACTGCCCGCCTGGTGCGCGGGACCGCCGGGTCTGCCACGTCGGCCGCCGGCGGCTCCGCCGCACCGCCCGGCCGTGGTGACTCATCGCCGCGGCGGAGTGACTCATCGCCGCGGCGGAGTGACTCATCGCCGCGGCGGGGTGGCCGGCGCGGGGAAATGCCCGGGCCGGCCCAGGGTGGCAGGTCCTGGTCCTGGTCGAGGTCGAGGTCGAGGTCGAGGTCGAGGTCGAGGTCCTCGCTTCGATCGGGGCCGCGGCGGCCGGGACCGCGGCGGCCGGGGCCGCGGCGGCCGGTCTCGGGCTGCCGGGCCGGCCGATCGCGCCAGCCGTACTCGGGCAGCCCGGGCGCAGGTACTCGCGGCCCTGACGCAGGTACTCCGGGCGCAGGTATTCCGGACTCCGGCAGGCCGGACTCCGGCAGGCCGACAGGGCGGCGGGGCGGTGGGCCCTGCTGAGCCACGGCGCGCCTCCGGGACGAGAATCGGACCGCGGCTGACCACGGCGAGCTGACAAGCGACGTCGGCAGTTTAGTGGCGGGAACGCCGCGGTCGCCGGGTGGATCGGACTATAAAGCCTGCGCCGCGGCGGATAGCGTGAGATCAACGGATCCGGCGGCCACGGCCCAGCGCTCGCCGCGGCCGGCTAGCCGCACAATCCGCGGCTCGTCGCCAGCATCGAGCGCGCCGCCGGGATCGAGCTCGGCATCAGGGTCCGGCAGGACGATCGTGACGTCCAGCCAGCTCGGCGCGAGTCGCTCCACTAGCCCGCCGCCCCATTCCACCACGGTGACCGAGCTTTCCAGGTCGGCGTCCAGGTCCAGATCGTCAACCTCCGCCGGGCTGCTCAGCCGGTAAGCGTCGACGTGCACGAGCGGCGGCCCGCCGCGGCGGGCCTGGTGGATGCGGGCGATCACGAAGGTCGGCGAGGTCACCGGGCCGCGGACGTCAAGCCCTGCGCCGATTCCCTGAACGAGGGTGGTCTTCCCCGCGCCCAGCGGGCCGTTCAGCACGACCAGGTCCCCTGGGCGGAGCAGCCGGGCGAGCCGCTCGCCCAGTGCGCGCATGGCCGCTCCGGTCGGCACTCGGACCTCAGCCAGCGGGGACTGCGGCGGCTCGGCGGGCCGGCTCACTGGGTGGCCCGCCGCCGGCGTGACCGCCCGTTCAGCGCGCCGCCTGCCGCGGCCTCGGCGACCAGCCCGGTGATCGCCTCGTTGACCTCCGCTGGCCGCTCGAGGATGACGACGTGGCCTGCCCCCGGCAGCCGGATGAGCTCCGCGCCCGGGATCCCGGCGGCGAGCTGCCCGGTGATCCGCGCCGGGATCAGCCGATCCCGTTCACCGGTCAGCACGACGACCGGGACGCGGCCGAGCACGTCCAGCGCGGCCCGCTCGTCGTGCTCAAGCAGTGCGAGGTAGAACCCGGCCACGACGTCCACCGGGGTGGCGCGGATCATCAGCTCGAGGAAGTCCACCACGGCCGGGCTGATCCTGCCGTCGCCGAAGGCGATGTACCTGGTGCTGAGGAACGCCAGGTCGCCGGCTGCCTGGCGGCCGCGCTCGACCAGCGCGGCCGGCCGGCCCCTGGCAGCCCCCCGCAGCACGGGCGCCGCGATCTGGCGTGCCACCGGGCGCAGCGGTCCCGGCAGCCATCCGGTGGGGTCGATGCCGCTCGCCGCGGTCGAGATCAGGACCGCGCCGATGACCTTGGTCCCGAACAGGCCGGGATGCAGCCTGGCGAGCGCCATGATCGCCATGCCGCCCATGGAGTGGCCGACGAGCACGACGGGGGCCCGGCCCGGCGCGACGGCCCGGAGCACCGAGTACAGGTCCGCGCCGAGCTGGTCAATGCTGACATGCTCCGGGATGAACCGGCCGGACCTGCCATGACCGCGCTGGTCCCAGAACACAAGCCGGCCAAGCCCGCCGAGATCCCTGCGCTGGTAGTGCCAGCAATCGGAGTTCAGCGTGTAGCCGTGGCAGAAAATGAGCGTGACCGCCGCGTCATCTGGCCCGTTGATCTCGACATGCAGCGCCGCGCCGTCGTCGGCGAGCACCGTGAGCCCGCGGCCGCGCAGCTCGCCGAGCGGCTCCGCCGCCTCGGGGTCCGGCCGCAGCCGCTGCCGGCCTACGGCTACCTTCTCGGCTGCTATCGCGGCACCAGCCCCCGCGGCCAGCGCGCCGGCCAGCAGGCCCGCCGCGCCGGTGATCCGCCGCCACCTGGCCATCTGACCTCCCGCTAAGCGCCGCTGCCCCGGGACGCCGTCAGCTCCTGCGGATCTGTTACGCCAGAGTAGCTTCTGGGCACCCGGCCGGCGAACCTCGTCACGATCTCATAGGACAGGGTGCTCAGCGCGTCCGCCCACTGCTGGGCGGTGGGCTCCCCCGAGCCGCCCGGGCCGAAGAGCACGACCTCGTCGCCGGCCTGGACCTCCGCCGCACCGAAGTCGACGACGAACTGGTTCATGCAGACCGTGCCGGAGATCGTCCACCGCCGGCCGCGCACCTGCACCTCGGCGACGCCCGAGGCGTTCCTCGGCACTCCCTCGGCGTAGCCGAGCGGAACCAGGCCGAGGGTGGCACGGCCGGTGGTGACGTAGCGGTGCCCGTAGGACACCCCGGTGCCCGGCGGTACCTGCTTGACCTGGATCAGCCGGGCCCGCAGCGTCATGGCCGGGCGCAGCCAGTCCGGCAGATCGCCGGGCAGCGTGGAGAGGCCGACCACGGCGCCGCCCGGGCGGACCAGGTCGAACCAGGTCTCCGGCAGGGTCAGCGTGGCCGGGGTGTTGGCGAGATGGCGCAGCTGCGGCCTGGCGCCGGCCCGTTCCGCCAGCTCGATCGCGGCGCGGAACGCCGTGAGCTGGGCCGCTATCGACGGATGCCCGGGCATGTCCGCGCAGGCCAGGTGCGACCAGACCGCGGTGATCTGGACATGGCCCGCGGCCTCGGCAGCCAGCGCCGCGGCCACGACCGCGGGCCAGTCGGCGGCCGTGGCGCCGCCCCTGGACATGCCCGTATCCGCCTTCAGGTGCAGCCGGGCGGGACGGCCGGCCCGCCGCGCCGCCGCCGCGATCTGCCCGACCAGCGAGACGGACCCCGCGGACAGGTCCACGCCGCCGCGGATGGCTTCCTCGTGCGCCGCGTCCGGAGCCCCGAGCAGGCAGAGCACCGGAACGGTCAGCCCGGCCTGGCGGAGCGCCAGCGCGTCATCGAGCTGGACGACGCCGAGCCATTCCGCGCCGCCCGCGAGCGCCGCCCTGGCCACCGGGATCATCCCGTGCCCGTACCCGTCGGCCTTCACGACCGCCATCACCTGGGCGGCACCGACGTGCCGGCGGAGCGCCGAGACATTCTCCTTGATCGCGCCCAGGTCGACGAGCGCCTCCGGATGACCGTCCATGACGTCCCAGTGTGTCAGCAGCCCAGTGTTTCAGCAGCCCAGTGTGCCGGCAGCCCAGTGTGCCGGCAGCCCAGTGTGCGGGCAGCCGCCTCGGGCCGGATCCGCGCGAGCGCAGCGAACGTGATAGGCAGATGGCATGGTCGAACTCATCCCACGGCAGGTACTTTTCGGCAATCCCGAGCGGGTCAGGCCCCGGATCTCCCCGGACGGGACCCAGCTGGCGTGGATCGCGCCAAGCGAGGGCGTGCTCAACGTCTGGGTCGCCCCGGCGAACCAGGGGGAAGATCAGGGCATCGACTGGTCCGCGGCGCGGGTCGTGACGGACGACGCCGATCGCGGCATCCGCATGTTCGCCTGGGCGCACGACGGCAGGCACCTGCTGTACCTGCAGGACACTGGCGGCGACGAGAACTGGCGGCTGCACGACGTCGACCTCGAGACCATGCGGCGGCGTGACCTCACCCCGTTCGACAACGTCCAGACGCAGCTCATCGCCGCGGAGAAGAAGTTCCCGACCGAGATCCTGATCGGGCTGAACCGGGACAACCCGCAGCTGCATGACGTCTACCGGCTCGACCTCACCACCGGCGAGCTGGCGAAGGAGGTCGAGAACCCCGGGTTCGTCGGCTGGCTGGCCGACAGCCAGCTGGTGGTGCGCGCCGGGTTCGCCCCGCAGCCCGACGGCGGCCTTGTGCTGATGGTGCGCGGCAGCGCCCACGAGGACTGGCGGGAGCTGCTGTCCATCGCTGCCGAGGACGCGCTGACCAGCAGTCCGGTCGCGTTCAGCGAGGACGGCGCAGCGCTGCTCGCGGTGAGCTCGGTGGGGACCAACACCGGCAGGCTGGTCCGCATTGACCTGGCCACCGGTGCCGCCGAGGTGCTGGCCGAAGACCCGGAGTCCGACGTCACTGACGTCCGGCTGAACCCGGACACCCGCGAGCCGCAGATCGTCACCTTCCTCAAGGACCGGTCCGAGTACCGGGTGCTTGACACCGGCGTCGAGGCCGATCTCGCCGCGATCCGGGCGCTGCACCCGGGCGATCCCTCCTTCGCGGACGCCGACGACGCCGACCGGACCTGGCTGATCGGGTTCACGAACGACACCGGCGCGATCCCGTACTACAGCTACGACAGGGAAACGCGCACCGGGCAGTTCCTGTTCGAGCACCAGCCCGAGCTTTCGCGCTACGAGCTGGCGCCGATGGAGCCGTTCTCCTTCACCTCCCGGGACGGCCTCACCATCCACGGGTACGCGACGTTCCCGCCCGGGGCCGGCCGCAGCGGGCTGCCGATGGTGCTCAACGTGCACGGCGGGCCGTGGGCGCGCGACGAGTGGGGCTTCAATCCCGAGGCTCAGTGGCTGGCCAACAGGGGCTACCTGTGCCTGCAGGTGAACTTCCGCGGCTCGACCGGGTACGGCAAGGCGTTCGTCAACGCCGGTGACCGGGAATGGGGCGGCCGCATGCACGACGATCTCGTGGACGCGGTGGCGTTCGCCACCGGCCAGGGCTGGGCCGACCCGGACCGGGTGGCGATCTACGGTGGCTCGTACGGCGGGTACGCCGCCCTGGTCGGGGCGGCATTCACCCCGGAGCTGTTCCGCTGCGCCATCGATATCGTCGGCCCGTCCAACCTGAAGACCCTGATCGAGACGGTCCCGCCGTACTGGGCTCCGGTGATCGCCCAGTTCCACCGAGCGGTCGGCGACCCGGCGAAGGACGCCGATTTCCTGTGGTCCCGCTCCCCGCTATCGCGCGCGGACAACATCAGCATCCCGCTGCTGATCGCCCAGGGAGCCAACGATCCCCGGGTGAAGCAGGCCGAGTCGGAGCAGATCGTGGCGGCGCTGGAGAAGGCCGGGATCGAGCATGAGTACATGCTGTTCCCCGATGAGGGGCACGGGTTCGCCAAGCCGGAGAACCGGCTGCGCTTCTACGCCGCGGCCGAGAAGTTCCTGGCCAGGCAGCTCGGCGGCCGGGCCGAGGAGTAGCGGGACCCGCGGACCTGCCCGGTCAGCCCGCGCCTGCCGCGACCATCCGGATGGCCGCGGGGAGCGCGCCGATGAGGTCGGCCGCGCCGATCGGGGCGCCCTGGGACAGGCGGCTGCTGGCTCCCGGCGCGGCGGGGCCCGCGGCGCTGGCGGCGCCGGTAGCGCCGGTGGCCGCCAGCCTGCCCGCCAGGCCGTGCAGGTACGCGGCCGCGGCTGCCGCCTCCGGCGGCGCCAGGCCCTGCGCGAGCAGCGCCCCGGCCAGCCCGGAGAGCACGTCGCCGGATCCTGCCGTGGCGAGCCAGCCGGTGCCGGTGGAGTTCACCAGCACCGGCGGGCTGCCCGACGCGGTCGCGATCACCGTGGTCGAGCCCTTGAGCAGGACGGTCACGCCCAGCTCGGCGGCGGCCCTGCTGGCGTGCTCAAGGCGCCTGGCCTCGACCGCGGCCCGGTCGGTGCCGAGCAGCCTGGCGAGCTCGCCGGCGTGCGGCGTGATCAGCGTCGGCGCCGGGCGCGGCAGCAGGTCCCGGCGGGAGGCAAGCAGCGTGATCCCGTCCGCGTCGACGAGGACGGGGAGGCTGCTCGACAGTACCTCTGCCAGCAGCATTGCCGAGGACGGCTGCGTACCAAATCCAGGGCCCGCCACCCATGCCTGCACCTGCCCTGCCTGCTCGATCACCCGCGCGGCGGGCACCCCGTCGCCGGCCACGGTCAGCACCGCCTCCGGCCAGTGCTGCCGGACGACGACGGCGGCCTGCTCGGCGGTGACCAGGCGGATCATCCCGGCACCGCCCCGCACCGCGCCGCCGACGGCCAGGTAGGCCGCGCCGGTGAACCGGCTGCTGCCGGCCAGGATGCCGAGCACGCCGCGCCGGTACTTGTCGGTCTCCGCCGTCGGGCGGGGCAGCAGGGCAGCGACGTCCGCCGTCTGCAGCGCGGCGGCGGCGGCCGGCGCGAGATAGGGCCCCAGCCCGATGTCGATCAGCTCGGCCGCTCCCGCGTGGGTGGCGCCGGGGTCGATCAGCAGGCCGGGCTTCCAGGTGCCGAAGGTCACGGTCACGTCCGCCCGGACGGCCGCGCCCGCCACCTCGCCGGAGTCCGCGTCGATCCCGCTGGGCAGGTCGACCGCGACCATCAGCGCGCCCGCCGCCGCCGCCCGCGCGGCCAGCGCGGCGGCAGGCTCCCGCAGCCCGCCCCGGCCGCCGATGCCGAGCATGCCGTCGATGATCAGGTCAGCGCCGTCGATCAGGCCGGCCGCCGGGGGCACGGCCAGCCGTCCGCCGGAGCCGCGGAGCGCCGTCAGGCCGCCCTGATGGGCATCAGGCCCGGTGGTGACCGCCGTCACGACCGCGCCGCGGCGGGCCAGCAGCGCGCCCGCATGCAGCGCGTCGCCGCCGTTGTCCCCGGTCCCGGCCAGGATGACGACCCGGGATCCGTATACCTGGCCGAGCAGCCTGGCGCAGACCGACGCCAGGCCGGCCGCCGCCCGCTGCATGAGCGCGCCATCGGGCAAGCGGGCCAGCAGCGCGGACTCGGCCGCGCGCACGTCCGTGACCTGATGGGCGTTCCTCATGACTCGGCCACCACCATCGCCACGCACAGGCCGCCGTCGTGGCTGAGCGAGAGATGCCAGCTGCGGATGCCCAGGCTGGCCGCTGCCGCCGCGACGCTGCCGCTGATTTCGAGCAGCGGCCGGCCGCGGTGATCGTGGATGACCTCCACGTCGGTCCAGCGCAGGCCACCCGGCCCGCCCAGCGCTTTCGCGACGGCTTCCTTGGCGGCGAAGGAGGCGGCCAGGGAGGAATCAGGCCCGTGCTGTTCGCCCGGAGCGAACAGCCGGGCGGCCAGTGCCGGGGTCCGCCGCAATGCGTCCCGCACCCTGGAGATGTCCGCGATGTCGACGCCAATGCCCACGATCACCTGCCCAGCCTGCCATGCCAGCGCCAGCGCCAGCCAGGCCGGCGTCCGGGGCCGCCGTGACCGGGGCCGGGGTGACCGGACCCGGCGTCAGCCAGCGCCCGCCCGCTGGCCCGCGGCCGCCGGGTAGGACTGCCGCCGTCCCGCCGCGCCAGCATCGGCCAGCCGGGCCGGCCAGATCACGTGCGTCTTGCTCGCGGCGATCGCCAGGTCATCACCGGACCAGAGGTCAGGCAGCCGGTACCGCACGGCGTAGGAAGCTGCCTCGAGCCGCGAGTGCACGCCGAGCTTGGTGAGCACCGCCTGCAGGTGCGTGCGGACGGTGGTGCGCGAGACGCCGAGCCGCGCGACCATCGCCGCGGTGTCAAGTCCTTCCACCAGCATCAGCAGGCACTGCCGCTCGCGGCCGGTCAGCATCGCGGCGAGCCGGTGCGCCTGGTCCGGCTCGGGCGGACGCCGCGCGGGCCGGACTGGCGGGACGTCGACCACGATCTCGCCGGACAGCATCCGCTCAAGGGCCAGGATGAGGGCGCTGACGCCGCACGACTGGTGCAGGTAACCAGACGCCCCGGCATCCAGGGCCCGGTTGACCGCATCCTGGCTTGCGTCGGCGCTGAGCACGAGAACACTCGTGCGATCGCACGCCGCGAGGACCCGGCCGATGGTCTGGCCGTCGTCAGGCTGCGCGACGTGACGGTCGATCAGGCATGCGTCCGGTCGCTGGCGGCGCACGGACGCCACCATGTCGGTGGTAGTCCGGGCCACCGCGCCGACCTCATGCTCATGCTCGGTGAGGACGCTGGCCAGTGCGTCGAGGAACACGACCTGATCGTCACCGAGTACCAGGGTGGCCACCGTCACCACCCGCCCGCGTCATCGTGGCGGCCGCGCCGCCTGTCGAACTGGCCCCTCATGCTTGCTCCCGCCCGGACAACCCTGATGATCCCTGGTTCTAAGACTGCTTTTGTCGGTAATCACAGCCGACGCTCCCAGTAACGATCGGCCGTACCGGCGCCGTTACCCCCGATCTGCGGCCTTCCGGGCGAACTGGTCTGCGTCGTCGCACGTTGTCTAGACGCTTCTTAGCGCAAGGACGTTTACATTAGCGGACTTCTATGTGCAAATCGTAATGTAATGATCACCATGGGTCTACTGTTACGGGTGAGAGTTCCGCTGCCGCGATCGCCGGCGAGTACGCCGCCGCGAGGGCCGTGCGCAGCTCCAGCGCACCGTAACGATGGTCGACGCGCGCGCTGGCGGCCGCCGCCAGCCGGGCCGCGACGGCGGGCGAGTCGAGCAGGTAACGGACGGCGGCGGCCAGCAGTTCCGGCCGGTGCGGCGGCACCAGCAAGCCGGTCTCGCCCGGTATCACGATGTCGGAGACGGCGTTCACGGCCGTCGCGACGACCGGGATGCCGCAGATCATGGCCTCGACGATCGCGGTGGGCAGCCCCTCGTACCGGCTCGGCATGACGAAGATGTCGAACGCGGGCAGCACGTCGAGCACGTCCGAACGCTGGCCGGCCAGCACGACGCGCACGCCGAGTTCCCTGACCCGGCGGCCGACACGCTCGGCGAGCTCGCCGCCGCCCACCCAGACGCCGATGACGCCCGGCCGGCCGAGTGCCCGCATCGCGGTGAGGAAGTCCTCGGGTGCCTTCTGATACGTCAGCCGGCCCACCACGCCGACGACGGTGGCACCGGCGGGCAGGCCCAGCGCGACGCGGGCCCGCAGCCGCGCCTCCGGCGTGCCGGCACTCATGCTTGCCCTGATCCGGCCCGGCCCGTCGACGGCCACCCCGATCGTGCGGACCCGCTGCGGCGCGATCAGCTCCCGCCGGATCGCCTCGGCCGCCACGCCGGCGCCGACGCACAAGGCCACGTCGGTGATCCGGCCGAGCCGCCGCTCGATCGACACGTAGGCCTGGCGGCGCGCGGCGGACTGGAACTCGTGGAAGGGAAAGCCGTGGAAGGTGTGCACGATCCTGGGTGTCCCGGCGCGGCGCGCGGCCAGCCTGCCCACCGCGCCGGCCTTCGCGCAGTGGGTGTGCACCACGTCGAAGTTACGCTCGCGGAACATCATCTCCAGCCGCCGCACCGCCAGCAGGTCGCTGACCGGGGCAATCCGCTCGCGCAGCACGGGATCCACGATGACCTCAAGCCCGGCCGCCTCGGCGTCGAGCAGCCCGTCCCGGCTGCCGGTCACGATCGTGGACACGAAAGCGCCGCCGTCCATGGCGCGGGCACCGCGCAGGGCGAGCACGGCGGAGCCGCCCTCCAGCCGGGTGATGACCGTCGCGATCCGGAGCGGGCGCCCGGGCGCGCTTGCCGCGTTATCTTCCTGGCCCCATCCCGGACGGCCGCCGCTCATCGCCTGCCAAGGCCCGTCGGCCGGAAGGGAATGGCCGACTGCGGAGCGCCGGGCGCTGCTGGCTGCTCCCGTGGCCGCAGGCCGGCCGCCCGAGCCACGCTGACCGCCTCAAGCCGGCTGTGCACCTCCAGCTTGCTGAAGATGCTGCGCGTGTGGGTCCGGACGGTGTCGGCGGAGATCAGCAGTTCCTCGGCGATCTGCCCGCCGCGCTTGCCCTCCGCCATGCTGGCCAGCACCTCGCGCTCCCGCGGGCTGAGCACGTCCAGCGGATCGGGATCCTCCCTGGCCTTCCGTACGTCGTCACGCAGCGCGCGCAGGACCTCGCCGAGCATCTGCGGGGGAAACCAGGAATGGCCGCGGCACACGCCGCGCAGCACGGTCTCGAGCTCGTCCGCGCTCTGCTGCTTCGATACCCAGGCGTCCGCCCCGGCCCTGGCCGCGTTGACCGCGTGCGCGATATCGTTGTCCGCGCTGACCACCACCACATGGGCGGCCGGCCAGGCGGCCCGCAGCCGCTGCAGGACCTCGCCCGCGGCGAAGCCGAGCGGCTCCACCTCGATCAGGATGACGTCCGGCCGCAGCCAGCGGACAACCTCCGGAAGCTGCGGGTCATCGGTGCTGCAGCACCCGGCCACCCAGAGATCCGGCGTCATGGACAGCCGGGCGGCGAGCGCTTCGGTGACCATCTGGTAGTCATCTACCAGAAGCAGCCGCAGTACGTCCATCGGGACACTATGACGCAGCGAATTGCCTTTGTCCTCATGCAGTTGAATGAGGAGTACTCGTCCCGATAACGGAACGGGAACGGCAGATTAGTAATCGGGCGATCACTCACCGCTGGATTCCGCTGACGGAGCGCTGAGCCCTCGGTGCCGGAGCGCCACTCGTCGCCGACGGTGTCACTGCTCGCTGAAAGCGCTGAAACAACTACGCAACGGTGCTAGTAACCTTCCGTCGTTATCAGGTAACATTACGTTACTGGCTAGTCAGATATCGGCTGCCCGGCCTTTTGCCGCCCGCCGGACGGCATCGCCACCCCCCGTGGCGGACAGGCCGCTGGCACGTCGCTGGTACGTCGCCGCATGCCATAGCGAAGGACGCAGCCCCATTGCCGCCCGGGTGTCACGCTGGCCACATGGACACCTGGCATTACGGCTTCCTGATAGCCGCACCGAGCCGCGGAAACAGCCAGCCGGCCCACGTCAATAGCGGGTAATAATACCCCGGATGAGCAACGTAATATATCCTTCCGAATGCCGGGCAGAGCGAAATCATGTACCGGCGGAGCACGATAAATTGCAGCGCTGAGCGCAATCCAGTGCCGGGTCCGAGTGAAAATACCAAATTGATGGAATGCCGAGGTCCGGCCATTCGTAATGAGCATCGCGAGAACGCCCGGCGGTTTATGACGGCACCTGGCCCCGGCGGTAAGGCAGGCGGCACGGTGAATGCGCGAACTGGTCCCGGCGGCCTGGCCCACCGGTCCGCGCGCTGCGCTGCGCCGCTGACGAGATGCGGCCAGCCATCGGTGGCACCGATGCATAACGCCCTGGTCAGCGCGGTTCTGGCAGGCCGCGGCCGCCAGGGGCCCGCTGCCGCATGCCTGGCCGGCGGCCGCGGGCGCGCGTGCTCCGGCGATCGAGCGGCATCTTTATGCCGAATGCCTGCCGCGGCAGGAGAACATTAGATATCGCCAAATAGCCTAGATAGTACCGATGAGGATGCTTTAAGCTAGGAGTTGGTCCATCTCGGTGGGCCACCTGGCTGGTCACCAGGCCCGCCATGATCCAGTACCTACGAACGCCTGACCTGGTCATGGAGTCCGCATCGCACATATAACAGACGCGCCGCAGACGGTTACCCTGCCGCCTGAGCTGTCGGTGGCCAAGCCGCAGAGGCCGCCGATAGCCTGGACGCCCACGTCTCGGCGGCGGGTAGTCGCCGAGCGGCGGCAGGCGGCGGAAAGTGCCCAGAAGACGCTGGACCGGCTTGCGGACACCGCCAGCCTGCTCGCGCACGACTCCGCCGCCGTCCGCCTCACGGCAGTGCAAGCGCTCGTGCGCCTGGCCGACGAGGACCCTGCCTACCGCCAGGCCTGCATCGATACTCTCTGCTCGGCCCTGCGCGCGATGCCCGCGCCCCGTCCGGATAACGATCACAAGGGCGGCGAGCAGTGGCGTGCCTGGCGCGGCGACCGGGCTTGCCGGCATGCGGTTCTCAGCGTTATCGCCGCGCACCTTCGCCCCGGGGCCGTCATCTCGTGGCGCGGTTATGACCTCGATTTCAGTGACGTCGTCTTCGACAGCGGCGAGCCTGCGCCCGCGTCAGCCGATAGCCAGCACGGGTCAGCCGGCAACTCGCCCGGCTTCACCGGCCCGGGACTGACCGGCGCCAGGGTCAGCTTCGCCGATGCCGAGTTCGCCGGCGGCGAGGTCAGCTTCGCCGGGGCGACGTTCGCCGCCGGCGAGGTCAGCTTCGCGGGGGCGACGTTCTCCGGGGCCAGGGTCAGCTTCGCCGGGGCCAGGTTCGCCGCCGGGGAGGTCAGCTTCGCCGGGGCCGTATTCGTCGCCGGGGAGGTAAATTTCGCCGGGGCGATGTTCAGCGGGGCGAAGGTCACCCTCCTTGGCGCCGAGTTCGCCGGGGGCGCGGTCAGCTTCGCCGGGGCCGAGTTCTCCGGCGGCAAGGTCAGCTTCTGCTCGCGGTTCACCGGGGGCACGGTGGCCTTCCTCGGCTCGCGGTTCACCGGCGGCGCGGTCGGCTTCCTCGGTGCCGAGTTCTCCGGCGGCCAGGTGGGCTTCCTCGATGCCGAGTTCTCCGGCGGCCAGGTGGGCTTCGTCGGCGCCGTGTTCGCCGGCAGCGAGGTCAGCTTCATCGGCGCCGAGTTCTCCGGCGCCACGGTCAGCTTCGTCGGGGCTAAGTTCGAGCTCGGCATGGTCAGCTTCGTGGGCGCCGACTTCACCGGCGGCGAGGTCAGGTTTCCCTGGACTGAATTCAGCGGCAGTGAGGTTCGGTTCTCCGGAGCGAACTTCGATGGCGGGCAGATGGGTTTCGCCCAGGCCAAGTTCAGCGGTGGCGAGGTTGACTTCACGAGCGTGCATTTCTCCAGCGGCATGGTGGATTTCTCCGGTGCGCTGCTCTGGTCAGCCCCGCCATCCTTCGATGACTGGGCGACCAGTCGTCCTGCCTGTCTTCAGTTGCCTGCCCGGTACATGGTGGCCTGACCATCTTCGGCCGGCGGGCTCAAGGCAGCCATGCGGTAAAGCGCTATAATTACTTTTTTTCATCCAGATGAAACTTTTACGATAATATCGGGCAGGGGTTGAGTCGGCGGCCCGTCGGTCGTCGGGCCACGAGACATACGGGTCGAAGGTCGATGGCACGGTTTATCAATATTGCGCTGACCTTGGCTGCGGGGGTGGTACTGGCTACCCTGGCGTCGCCCTCCGGCCTGGCGCAGGCCGCCGCGGCGCAGGGTGGCCGGCCGGCTGCCGCGGGCGCTCCGGCAGCTGCAATGGCCGGCCCGGCCCACCCGAGGACCGTCGTGACGTTCGCGTGGGGCGGCAGCCTGGCGAGCCAGATGCCATCGCTGCCGATGTTCCGTGCGTACGGAATGCATGCCAGCTATTTCGTCGCCTCGGGCCTGGTGTGCGTGCTGAGCCAGGCGGAGTGCCAGAAATCCTCGCCGTACCTGTCGATCGGCGATATCCGCAAGATCACCGCCGACGGCGATGAGATCGGCGGGCTCAGCGTCCTGCACGAGCGACTGACGGCGCTGCCCACCGCCGAGGCCAAGCGGGAGATCTGCGACGACCGGTCGAATCTCTACCGGTGGGGCCTGCGGCCCACCGACTTCGCCTACCCGTTCGCCGCCGTGAACAAGGCCGTGCAGGCGCTTACCAGCGAGTGCGGTTACGACGCCGGGCTCGGCGCGGGAGACCTGCAGGGCGCCGGGCTCTGCACTACGTGCGCCTGGGCGGAGACCATCCCGCCGAAGAACCCGCTGGACGTGCGGGCTCCCATCGAGGTCAACTCGGTTCATACTTCCTGGTCAGCTAGCACTTTCGAGTCCGCGGTCCAGGGTGCGCAGCGGCACGGCGGCGGATGGGTCATCTTCACGATCCATAGTCTCTGCCCGGCCAGCTGCCCCCTCGGGACCACCACGTCCGTGCTGGGCAGCGTGCTCAAGTGGCTGCACGGCCAGGCCGGCAACAACACCGTGGTGGAAACGATGCGCCAGGTGATCGGCGGCCCGCTGCGGCCGCCGGTGGCCGGTCCGGCGCCGCGTGCCCGGCCGCCCGCCGGCGTATTCAACGCCAGCCTCGTCAAGGCCAAGCACGGCCGCCCGTCGTGCTTCCAGGAAGCGGATTACGGCGGGACCGCCGCCAGCTTCACCTATCAGCCCGCCGCCGGACTGCACGGATCGGCGGCCGAGACAGTCCGCGTGACGAAAGCGGGCTCCGGTAACGCGAAGCTGCTGCAGAAACTAGACCTCGGTGTCTGTGCGCCGTCGGTTTCCTCCGGTCACGCCTACACCGCCGCGGCGTGGTACAAGTCAGGCAGGCCGACGCAGATCGAGATCTACCGTCGCACGTCACTGGGAGGCTGGGTCTACTGGGTCACGAGCCCGTCTTTCCGGGCCTCGGCTTCCTGGCGGCGGGCCTCCTGGACCACGCCCGCGACCCCGGCCGGCACGACCGCGATTAGTTTCGGCCTGACCGCCAATTCCATTGGCAGCCAGATAACCACCACTGACTACAGCCTTAAGATCGCGAAGAGCCGGCGGGTGCTGATATTGCTCGCGGGGCTCCTGCTGGTGATCCTGGCGGCCGGTCTCATCACCCATGGCCATTACCGATACGTGAGGTACACCAGGGCCGAGGCGGCGGACGCCGAGGCTGCGGATGCCGAGGCTGCTAACCCGGAAACGGTTAGCCCGGAGACGGTTAACTCCCCGGTGCTTAACCCGCAGGCAGCTAACCCTCACGTGGCTAATCCTCACGTGGCTAATCCGCAGGCGGCTGACCAGCGGGTGGACGGCCGGCGGGTGGACGGCCGGCGGGTGGCTAAGGCGGAGATAGCTAACGACGAAAGCGCCACAGCGCAATTCCCTGCCCAGCCGCCGGGATGATGCCTCCCCGGCGTCTCGCGTGACGGACACTGTCCGCCCGCGCTGATTACTCGGACGCAGCCGCGGCAGCCTCTTCCGCGTAGGCAGCTTCCCCGTAGCCAGCTTCCGGGTAGCCAGCTTCCGCGTAGGCGGCCTCGGCCGCGGCGGGAGCCACCGGGATGGCCGTCGCGGCGGGCACCTGGCGCGGCACGGCCCCGGCGGGCACCTGGCGCGACATCGCGGCGGCGGGCACCTGGCGCGACATCGCGGCGGCGGGCACCTGGCGCGCGGCCGCCTCGCGGTGACGGCCCGGCGCGGCGCGGCGGGTCGGGCTCTTCCACACTCCGTCGGATCTGGCCAGCCAGGCCTGCGGAATCGCGCCCAGGCCGATGCCAGCGTCCAGTACCCGCATGAACGGAAAGAACGGTGCCGCCAGCAGCAGGCGGGGCCTGCGCTCGACAACCGCGACCAGGAAGGTCATCGCGAAGTCGGGAATGACCACTCCGTAGAAGATCCGGGTCAGGGTCATGTGAGTCGATATCGCGGTGTACACGGACCCGAAGCCGGGCCAGCCGACGGCGCTGCTGACCAGGTCCGGGACGATAAGGACAGCCGCGACCACCGGGAGGACGACGAACAGGACGCTGGACGTGATCAGCTCCGTCAGCGTCAGCGCGAGCATGGCGGTGAACAGGTTCAGCCGGGGCGGATGACGGCGGACGGTCTGCCACAGACCGAGTGCCCACCGTCTGGTCTGGCGGATGTAATCGTGAAAGTTGTCGGGGTCCTGGGTGATCGCGATGGCGCCCAGCGTGAAGGCGACCTTGCCCAGCCGGTTCTGGTAGACCTCGAAGGTCATGTTGAAGTCCTCGATGACCAGGCCTGCCGGGTTGATGTTGATGTGCGGAAGTACCGCCGTGCGGTAGATGCTGGCGAAGCCCGGCACGATAGGGGTCGCATTCAGGTGCCGCGACGTCTGGCCGAATTTCAGCACGCGCTGGCCGATCGCGTAGATCCTCATCCGGTGGCCGGTGAGCATGTTCCCCACCGGGGACAGCCTCCGGCGCGTGTCGGTCCGCACGCAGCCGGCCACCGCCGCCACTCTCGGCGAGTCGAACAGCGGCAGCGCCCGGGCGAAGTAGCTGGGCTGGACCCTGGTGTCGGCATCGAGGAACATGACGACCGGGAATCGGTCCACCAGCTTGAACCGCTCGATGGCGTCGCGCAGCGCGCCTGCCTTGCCGACATTCTGCCGGGTCTTGATCGCCTTGACCCCGCAGCGCAGCGCGACCTCGAACGTGGCGTCGGTCGATCCGTCGGAGACGACGTGGATATTCTTGCGCGGCACGAGCTTCGTGATTGCCCGGAGGCTGTCCTCGATGACGGCGGCCTCGTTGTGCGCCGGGATGAGCACGGCGACGTCGTCCACCGACAGGTGAGTCCGCCGGGATCGCCTGCCGCCGGGGTCATGATGCAGCGCGACGACGTTTCCCTGCCGGGCGGCGCGCCGCCGCGACCCCCACCGGCCGATAGTCAGCTGACCGAAGAGCCGGCTCAGCCCGACCGTTCCCCAGATGGCGAAGTTCACGCCGAAGACGAGGATGGCGATCGCCCACCAGGGCATCATGCCGCACCTCGCCGAGGCGATTGCGCCGACCGCGAGCCGACCGGGAACACCTGGTGCAGGGCCGGCCAGGTGCCGGGATCCCCGGTGCCGTACATCCACAGGTACACGCCGCCGATCCCGGCCGCCTGCGCGGCGCCCAGTTTCACCCGGGAGCTCGCGGCGTTCTCGTACCACACGGTGTGCTCGCGGCCTGCGGCGTCGGTATAGGTGAACCACGGGGCCTGGCTCGACGCGCTGTAGTGCAGCTGGGCGTGGTACCGCCGGGAGAGCTGGACTGCCTGCTGCCAGGTGATCGCCACGGCGTGGTGATCGCTCCAGTTATAGCCGTACTCCGGGATACCGAGAACGATCTTCGATGCGGGCATCTGCGTCTTGGCGTACCTGATCACGTCGCGGACCCAGCCGATCGGGGCGACAGGGCCTGGCGGAGACGTTGCCCAGTGGTAGTCGTAGGTCATCAGCCGGACCTGGTCGGCGGCGCGGCCGATGGCCGCGTAGTCCTGCGCGACGTTGCGCGGGGCGTATCCGGCGTTGGTGGTCTTGGCGAACAGGGCGACGGAGAGGATCTTGCCGCTGGCATGCAGGGCGCCGGCCAGCCGGGTGACAAAGGAGGTGTAGGCCTGCCGGTCGCCCGCCTGCAGGTTCTCGTAGTCCAGGTCGATCCCGGCGTAATGGTGCGAGCTGACCAGCGAGACGATCTGCGCTACCTGCCGCGCCACCATCGCCGGATCGTGCAGCATCCGGGCCACCGGCCCGTAAGACCAGTCGCCTCGCGCGTCGACGTTGGCCAGCGTCGGCACCAGCGGCAGTCCCTGGGCGCGAAGTCGGTTCAGGTACCCATTGATCGCGGACTTGCTGATTCCCCCGTCCAGCACGATCTGGCCATCGCCGTCGAGCCCGTACATCCACGGCGAGACCTCGGTGACGTCACGGCGGTGGGCCAGCACCGCGGCGGTTCCCTGGCCGATGTTCCAGTACGGCACCGACGCCGCCACGACGGCCTTATGGCCCGGCGGCGTGACGCGCACCGTCTGGTTCGCGTGCACGATCAGCGCGACCGCGACGAGGCCGACGGGCACGACGGCCAGCCACGCGAGGCTGCTGAGACCGCGGCGGCGGCGCGGCGGTCCGGCGGGCGGCGGCTGCGAGCTCTCCGGGCCTGCCAGGGTGAGCTGCGGCCGGTCCGGCCCGCCGGGCCGCGAGAAACCGGGCGATCCGGTCTGCGTGCGCCGGATCGCGCGATCTGTCCCGTTGCCTGCCGAGTCCTGGCCCACGCTGGTATCCCGCAAATCACGAGGCCGCGGTCGCGCCGCGGGCGGCCTGCTGGTCGCTGATAACCGCCTCGACGATGTCATCCAGGGTCCGCCGCGGGGTGAAGCCGCAGAGCGTGCGGGCGAGGGTGCAGTCCGGGATCCGGCGCTGCATGTCCTCGTAGCCGGAGCCGTACGCGTCGAGGTAGGGAGTGTGCGTGACGACGCTCACCGAGTCAGTCGCCGCGATAACGCGCTTAGCGAGGTCGTTGATGGATGTGGGCTCATTGTTACCCACGTTGACGGCGCGGCCGTAGGCAGCGGGGGTGGCGATGAGCGCGGTAAGGGCGGGGATCACGTCGTGCACGTGGCAGAAGCAGCGGATCTGGTCGCCGGTGCCGTAGACGGTGAGGGGCTCGCCGGCCAGGGCCTGCGCGGTGAACCGGGGGATGACCATTCCGTACCGGCCGGTCTGGCGCGGGCCGACGGTGTTGAAGAACCGGATGATGACGGCCTTAAGGCCACGCTCGCGGCAGTACGCGTCGATGAGGCTCTCGTCGATGGCCTTGGCCTCGGCATAGCTCCACCGCGATTTCAGTGGCGAGCCGATGATGCGGTCGTCGTCCTCGCTGAGCCCCGGTTTCATGTTCTTGCCGTAGATCTCGCTGGTGGAGGCGGCGAGCAGGACAGCGCCGCTGCTGGCCGCGGCCTCGACGACGTTCTCGGTGCCGTGGATGTTGGTGCGCAGGCTCTCCAGGGTGCGGTCCCTGATGACGAACGCGCCGACCGCGGCGGCCAGGTGATAGACCTGCTGGCATCCCGCGGTGAGCTCGCTGACCAGGCCCTGGTCCAGGATCGAGCCCTGCACCAGGCGGAAGCCCGGGTGGCCGTCCACGGCGCGCAGGTTGCTCAGCCGCCCGGTGCTCAGATCGTCAAGCCCGGTCACCTCGTGCCCGCCGGTCAGCAGCTCCTCGACAAGATGCGACCCGATGAACCCGGCTGCGCCGGTCACGAAAACCTTCATCACTTATCCCTGGCTGACTCTGGCGCCGGGCTGGCCGGCACGCTCCCTGGCACCGGGCCCGCCGGTGTCCCGCTGGCTTGCCGGATGCCGCCCGCAGCACGCAGCCGGGCAGCACGCAGCAGGGTGCGCCAGGTGCGCCGGGCGGCGAGCTGGTCGTAAAGATCGTCGATGCGATTGGTGACGGCCTGGATCCCGTATGCCTTCTCGACGGCGGGCTCGGGTACCCGGTCACGCTGCCCGGCGCGCACCTCATCGGCCATCGCCTCGCGAAGCCCGGATGCCGTGGACGGGACATGCGATGCCCGGGTCACGTCGAGGCCCTCCAAGGCCGGGCAGGTTGTGTACAGGACGGGAGCGCCGTTGCCGAGCGCCTCCAGCACAGAGAGGCCGAACGTCTCCTGCACCGAGGACGCCACGAACAGATCCATCGCGGACAGCAGCGCCGCGACGTCGTGCCGTTCCCCGGCGAAGATCACCTGGTCGGTCACGCCGCACCTGGCGGCCACCTGCTCCAGGTGAGCCTGCTCGTCGCCCTTGCCGACAATCAGCAGCTTCACGGCATCGTTCAGCAGCGGAGCGGCAGCCTCGATCACCATGTCGAACTGCTTGTTGGGGTCGAGCCGGCCCAGAACCCCGATCACGTACTCGCCGCCGCCGATCCCGAACTCCTTCCGTATCGCGGCCCGCGCAGCGGCGTCGAACGCGACCCGGGCAAGATCCACCCCGTTGGGGATGATGGCGATCCGCGCCGGGCGGACCCCCCAGGCCACCATCCGTTCCTTGACCGTCTCCGACACCGCGATCGTCACGTCCGAGAACCGCTCGGTGGCCAGGTACAGCGCGCGCACGCCCGGCGTCATCTTCCGGCGCTCCAGGTGCGTCTCGCCGATCGAGTGCTCGGTGCTCAGCACGACCGGAGTACCGGCCAGCCACGCCGCCGGGCGGCCGTAGACCTGCGACCGGTACAGGTGCGTGTGAACGACGTCGTAACCGCCGCTGCGGATCAGCCGGTTCAGCTCGATCAGCGCCGACAGCTGCGTATTCTTCGTCATCCCCAGATCACGCACCGGATTGCCGCCACCGCGGATCATCTCCGCCACCGGGCCCGCGTTATAAAGCGTCACCACGTCGCAGTCATGCCGGGTGTGCTGCAGGAACGACTTCAGCTGCAGCTCGGCACCGCCGACACCCAGACCCGTGATTACCTGCAGAACCTTCACTGTCCGCCCTTTCCGACGCCTGAGACGGCGAGCTGCCCGATGTGCGTCACCGCGGCACTCCCGTCTTCTTCCTCCTGCGCACGGCCCCGGTGACCGTGGTGGCCAGGATCACGATGTCCAGCCAGAGCGACCAGTTGTCGATGTAGAGATTGTCGAAGCGGACGCGCTCGTGGATCGAGGTGTCGCCGTGCAGCCCGTGAACCTGAGCGAGCCCGGTGAGCCCGGCGCGCATCCGGTGGCGATCGTCGTACCGGGGGATCTCGCGCCCGAACTTCTCCGCGAAGTAGGGCCGCTCCGGCCGGGGCCCGACCAGGGACATGTCCCCGCGCAGCACGTTGACCAGCTGCGGCAGCTCGTCCAGATGAGTCCCGCGCAGCCAGTTGCCCAGCGGGGTGAGGTGCCACGTCGGCACCACCCAGCACGTGTCGGCGTCGGGATGCGACCCCATGGTGCGCAGCTTGATGATCTCGGCGAGCCTGCCGCGGCCGACGACGCGTGCCTGGCGGAAGAGCACCGGGTGGCGGCGGCGTACCTTGATGACGAGGGCAAGGGTGGCCAGCAGCGGCGCGGCCGCGGCGAGCAGGATCGCGGCGCCGACCACGTCGAAGGCCCGCTTGATGAGCATGCTCGTGGCCAGCCTGCCCGGCCGCAGCGGGACGAGCGGGATGCCCCAGATCTCGTCCAGGCAGGCCCGGGGCACGGCCATGCTCAGCCCGCGCGGCCACGCGGCGACGCAGACATCGACGCGCGGGCCCCGGCAGCCGCCAATGCCGCCAGTGCCGCCAAGCTCGCCAAGGGCCGAAGCGAGCTCGTCGTCACCGTCGCCGGGGCAGCAGACGATGACCCGCCGGATTCCGTGCTGAGCGACCACCGCGGGCAGATCCGCCGGGCTGCCGAGCACCGGCAGCCCTGGCGCGCTGGCCGGCTCCCCTGGCGCGCTGCCCGGCTCTCCTGGCTCGTCTAGCGCCCCCGGCTCGCCTGGCTCGTCGGCCGGCGGGGAGCCGATGAACCCCCGCGGCCGCAGGCCCAGCTCTGGATGCTCGCGCAGCAGGCCGAGAATCTGCTCCCCGGCCGGCCCCGCGCCGACCAGCAGCGCAGGCTCGGTGAGCCAGCCCCGGCGGCGCGCGGCGCGCAGCCCGGTCATGACGGCCAGCCGGAAGGCGAGCACCAGGCCGGCCGACCAGAGCGCCAGGCGCAGTGCAGTCGTCGCGTGCGTCCACGGCAGCAGGATCACCGCCGGCCCGGTGACGGCGGCCAGCGTCCGGCCTACCTGATCAGATACCCGCCCGCAGATGCGCAGCCGCTGCAGCCCGCTGAACGACAGGGCGAGGAACGCCGTCGCCGAGTATGCCGCCGCCGGCCAGCCCGGCAGCCCGGCGGTGATGCTGGCTGCCACCAGCGCGGCAGCCAGGGCAGCGGCATCGGCAGCCGGCAGCACGGCGGCCAGCGGGACCGTGCTCCGCAAGGCCCGGGTGCTCGCCGGCGGCCCGGCGGCCTTCACCGGCCGGCGGCCCGGGTACGCGGGCTGGCCGGCTGGCCGGGCCGGCCAGGCCGGCTCGGCACCGCGGGCGCTGCTGCTCATGAGGGAGAACCTCCGCCTAGACGACGACGCGGTGCGAGACCCCGCTGAACTGGTAGGTGGCATCGAGCACCCGCGGGCAGTCCCGCACCCACGAATCGTCCACGCCCGGGTGCAGGGTGTGGACGATGGCCAGATCCCAGCCGGATCCGGCAGGTGCGCTCTCGCTGTGCATCTGGGTACCGTCCGGCAGCCGCACGCTGGGAATGAGCGGGTCCCAGTAGCTCACCTCGGCGCCCTCGGCTCGCAGGCCGGCGATCAGCGGCAGGGCAGGCGACTCGCGGAGATCCTGCACGCCCGCCTTATAGCTGACGCCGACAACGATCACCCGGGCGCCCGCCAGGCCCAGGCCATCGGCGGCCAGCACCTCCCCGGCCCGCTCGGCCACCCTGCCGGGGCGCAGCCGGATCGAGGTCATCGCCTGCTCGATCAGCGGAGACTGACGGCCGTCCCTGGCGAGCTGCCACAGCAGGTAATGCGGGTCGCACGGAATGCAGTGACCGCCCACGCCGGGTCCGGGCAGGGCGCCGAGGAACCCGTACGGCTTCGTTCCCGCCGCGAGGGTCACCTCGACCGGGTCCAGGCCCAGCGCACCGCACGCGTCAGCGAACTCATTGGCCAGGGCCAGCGATACCGCGCGGAAGATGTTCTCGTACAGCTTCGTGGCCTCGGCCGCTTCCGGTGAGCTCACCAGGTACACCACGTCGGTCAGCTGGCCGATGACCTCAGCCGCGCGCGAGCTGCACTCGGGAGTGATTCCCCCCACCACCCGGGGCGTGTCCCGCTGGACATGATCCGGGTTACCCGGATCAATCCGCTCCGGGCTGAACGCCACGAACACATCCGAGCCCACCCGCAGGCCGCGCTGCTCCAGGGGCTCGGCCAGCAGGTCCCGCGTGGTTCCCGCATACGTCGTCGAGGTCAGGATCAGCGTCTGCCCCGGCCGCGCGTGAGCGACGACGCTCGCGCACGCCGCGCGCAGCGCGCCGAGGTCAGGGACATAGCTGGCATCGACGGGCGTCGGCACGCAGATGATCACCGCGTCCGCCTTTGCCACCGCAGCCGGATCGCTCGTCAGCTCGAGAGACCCGTCGCTCAGCGCGGCGTCGAGCCGGACCCGGTCCGGCTCGCCCAGGTCGGCCTCGCCCGTGACGATCTCCCGGAGCCGCCCCTCGCTCACGTCGACCCCGATGATCCGCCCGCACCGGCCCTGCAGGGCAGCCGCGGTCGGCAGGCCCACATACCCCATGCCGACGATCGCCGCCGACCAGGTGACCGGGTAATCGCCGCTGCTGCTGGGTGCTCCCGGCTCAGTTCCCGGCATCTCGAAGAGCACCAGCCTGCTTTCCAGCTGATGCTCCCTGCCATTCACCGCAAGCGACAATGCGGGCTTGCTCATTGCGCTCCTTCCTCTCGCTTCGGCGTCCTGGCCCACGTCTGCCTCGTGCTCATGCACGCCTGCCCCGGTACGCGATATAGCTCCTGTACAGCCGCCGCTTGACTGCCATCCGGGCAGCGCCGTCCTGCTGCCCGATATAGATCCGGGGCAGCGCCATCAGCCCGACGTCAGCCGCGGGCGCCTCGACCGCGCACGCGTAGTCATAGCCCGCGTCCCTGACCGCGCGCCGGGCCGCGGCGTCCATGGAGCCGCACGGATAGCAGAAGCCGCGGATCTCGGCACCCGCCAGCGCGGCCAGGGCCGTCCGGCTCGCGCCGACCTCGGCCGCGAGCTGCCCGGCGCTCACCCCGGCCAGCCTGACGTGCGTGGCGCTGTGCGAGCCGATCTCGATACCGGCGGCGGCGAGCTTGCCGACCTCGTCGGCGGACATCAGCGACCAGGACGGCCCCTCGTCCCAGTCGTTGGTGCCGCCAAGCCGGCCGGAGATCACGTAGGCCGTCGCCCCGAAGCCGCGGCGCTGCAGTTCAGGCAGCGCCGCCTCGAGCACGCTGGTATACCCGTCGTCGAAGGTGATGCCGACCAGGCCGCGCTCGCGGCCGTCCCGCATCGCGTCAATGAGCGCGCCAACGCCCACGCCCCGCAGCCCGGACCGCTCGAGCCACCGCATCTGCTCGGCGAACCGGCCCGGCGTCACGCACAGCTTGTTCGGATCCTCGGTGACCTCGGCGATTGCGTGATACATCAAGATCATTGGCAGGTAGCGCGGACGCGGCAGCCCGCCGATGCCGCGCCGCCGGCCGGCCGTGTCCCAGAGCTGGGCGGAGTCCGGCTCTGTCATCGGCCGGCCCCCACGGCCACCCGGGGCCGGCGGCGAGCGGCGGAGGAGAGCTGCGCGGCCACCGTCCTGGCCGCGTGGTCCGAGCCGTAAACGAAGCGCATGACCGGACCGAACGTCGGGGCCACGGCCGGCCCGATGAAGTACAGCCCCGGAACCGGCGACTGGTATCCGCCGTCCACCACGGGGGAGTCCGCCAGGGTCCGCAGGGCCGGCCGTAGCTGGTCACTGAGGAACGTCAGGCGGCGCACGTCGGGGCGGTATCCGGTACCGGCGATCACGTGATCGACGGCGAGTTCCGTGACTCCGCCGGGCCCGCTGAGCTCCAGCACCGCGCCGTCGCCGTCGGCCTTCGCGGACTTCAGCGCCTGGCCGAGCAAGATCGGGAACTGACCCTCGTTCACCCTGGCGGGCAGCCAGGAGGCACCGGCCGGGCCGAGCGCGGTGCGGGCGCGGTAAACCCGGGTGGCCCGCGGCAGGTGCCGGAACAGCTCCGGGTGCACGGAGTAGAACCACGTGCTCCAGCCCGACCCGAGCCCCGACTCTGGCTCCCGCAGCCGCTTGAGCAGCGCGCGGTCCGGCGGCAGCGGGGCCCCGTTCCACTTCAGCTGCTGCGTCCTGGCCACGAGCTGGACGTGCGCGCCGTTCTCGTGCAGGAGCGCGGCGGATTCCAGCGCGGACTGGCCTGCCCCGAGCACCACGACCTTCTGGCCGGCGAAGACGCTGAGGTCGTCATGGGCCGAGGCGTGGGTGCAGGCAGACGCGGGCAGCTCGGCCAGCTGCGCGGGCATCCTGGCGAAATGCTCGACGCCGGCGGCGACGACGACGCTGGCCGCCTGTGCCTGCTCCCCGTTGGCCAGGCTGATCTCGAAGTGACCGTCCTTCGGGATGACGCTGGTTACCAGGGTCTCCTCAATACCGGGGACAAGCTCCTGGCGGAACCACTGGCCGTAGGCGTTGAAGGTCTCCAGCGAGACCGGCAGGCCGTAGCTCCGATAAGGCCGGCCGGCGGCCGCGCAGAAGGCCTCCAGCGTGTGCTTTCCGTCCGGGCTCGACAGGTTCGACGCGAAGCCCTGGGATTTCAGGAACATCCCGGCGGGCATGGACTCGCGCCACAGCCGCATCGGCAGCCCGAACTGGCGGAACCCGACACCCGCTGCGCGCAAGTGCGCGCCAAGCGAGAGCCCGTAGGGCCCGGCTCCTACGATGGCCACATCGACGGCGTCGCTCATACCTTTGTCTCCTCCTTGTGCGAACGCTGCGGCCCTTGCCGCGCGGTCAGGTCAGGCGTGATCGGCTGCTGGCGCTGCCCGCCCTGGCTGGCTTCCCCTGCCGCCCGGCCGGGGGCGTACCTGAGCTCGCCGCCCCCTCGGCCGCCTCCGCGGCTGGGGCCGCGCCGGGCTAGCGGGCGCGTCGCCAGCCGCAGGCCCATGCGCACGCACATCAGGCCGAACGGCCGCAGGTCATCGCGCGCGAACCAGGCGGTCTCGTCGACCGTGCGCAGGGACGCCGCCCAGGCTCGCGGCCCGAGCTCCCCGCTGCGCCAGTAGCCGAGCGCGCCGATCGGGTCATAGTTCTCCACCAGGAAGCCGCGCCCCCTTACCTGCTCGCCGCCGGGAATGGCCTGGCCAGTCAGGTCGAGGTACTGGGCGATGGCCACATCGACGCCGGCGCTGTCCACGAAGAGCCTGAACTGGGCGCCGAGCCGCGGATTGAAGTCAAGCAGCTTGTACTGCTCGTCCCTGGCATCCCAGCGGAGGTCCAGGTCGAGGATCCCGCTGTACGACAGGCGGGCGAGCAGCCCGGTGACCTGATCGCGCAGGCCCGGGTTCGGCGTGGAGCGCCCGAGGCTGGTCAGCCCGGCATGGGCCGGGTACGAGCGTTCCTTGATGCCGGTGAAGGCCGGCCTGCATCTCGCGGTCGCGTCACAGTAACCGTGAAAGAACCAGTCCTGGCCAGGGCCGCCGGGAATGAACTCCTGCAGCATGAGCCCGGCGCCACCGCGATCGCAGGCCTGGTAGCAGGCATCCAGCCCGGCCTGGTCAGCCACGATCGAGGTGCTGCGAAGCTTCCCGTTGCCATCCCGCCACGGAGTGGTGAGCTTCGCGACCAGCGGGAAGCCGGCTCCGGCGGCGAATTCGCGAGCCGCGTCGAGTGAGTCAGGCACTGCAGCCCGCGCGCACGGTACCCCCAGCCTGCCGCAGAGCTCATGCAGCGAGTACTTGCCGGCCAGCTGCCGGGGCAGCTCACTCGGCGGCCTCGGGAAGAGAAACGATGACCGCAGGTCGTCGCCGTGCTCAGCCAGGAAGATCGCCCCGGCGTCGTCGGTCGGTATCAGCACGGCCCGCTGGCCGATTCGCCCGGCCAGTGTCGCCAGGCCTGCCAGCACCCGGTCGGTGTCGTCCGCGCTGGGCTGCCAGAAGCAGCGGCCGTGCAGGTAACGCGAGCTCGCGGCCGGGGCCCACGGCCCTTCGTGCACGCCGTAAACGGGCACGCCAAGTCGCCCGAGGCTGCGGATGACCCCGAGTCCGCCGTGGTGCATGATGTTCTGATCGAACTTCAGCACCACCGCTGGCGTGGTCGTGTCGATGCCCGACAGGGCGCCGCTCGGGGGCGCGCCGGTCGCGCGTTCGTATTCAGGCACTGCTGCTTCCCCCCTGGCGGTGTGGCGGTTCCCCCTGGCGGTGTGGCGGCCATCAAGCCAGTCGCGGCACGCGAGACGAGACTCTGCCAGCCGTTTCGCCCGGAAACATCCGTCATCAGGGTGAGGAAACCTACCCACGCCGGCCGACGTCGCGCCGCGGGCCCGCGCCGCGGGCCGCGCTGACCGCGCGGCCGGGGAGACGCCGGGGTCACTCCACCGTTACGGACTTGGCCAGGTTGCGGGGCTGGTCCACGTCGTGTCCCTTGGCCGCGGCGAGCTCGCAGGCGAAAACCTGCAGCGGCACGGTCGTCACCAGCGGCTGCATCAGGGTCGGCACGGCGGGCAGCTCGATCAGCGTGTCGGCATACGGCGCCACCACGTCGTCACCCACCTCGGCGATCACGATAGTCCGGGCGCCCCGTGCCCTGATCTCCTGGATGTTCGACACGATCTTGTCGTGCAGGACCGAGCGCCCGTCCGGCGACGGGACTATCACCACGACCGGCAGGCCCTCCTCGATCAGTGCGATCGGCCCGTGCTTCAGCTCGCCGGCCGCGAATCCCTCCGCATGCATGTAGGCGAGTTCCTTGAGCTTCAGCGCGCCTTCCAGCGCGACCGGGTAACCGACATGGCGGCCGAGGAAGAGCACGCAGCGCTCGCCGGCCAGCTCGCGCGCCACCGCCCGGACCGGGTCCATCGCGTGCAGGACGCTGTCCACCGCGCCCGGCATCCGCTGCAGCTGGTTCATCACGGCACCGATCTCGTCGCCGTACATGGTGCCGCGGGTCTGCGCGAGATACAGCGCCAGCAGGTAACAGGCCACCAGCTGGGTGAGGAAAGCCTTCGTGGAGGCGACGGCCACCTCGGGACCGGCGTGCGTGTAGACGACCGCGTCGCACTCCCGCGGTATGGACGAGCCATTCACGTTGCAGATCGCGACGACCCGCGAGCGCTGCTCGCGGGCATGCCGGACCGCCATCAGCGTGTCCATGGTCTCGCCGGACTGGGAGATGGCGATGACCAGGGTGGAACGGGTGAGGATCGGGTCGCGGTAACGGAATTCGCTGGCCAGCTCCACCTCGCAGGGGATCTTGGTCCAGTGCTCGATGGCGTACTTCGCGATCATGCCCGCGTGATAGGCGGTACCGCAGGCCACGATGATGATCTTGTCAAGATCCCGCAGCTCATCGTCGGACAGGCGCATCTCGTCCAGGATCAGCGCGCCGTCAAGGCCGACCCGGCCGAGCATCGCGTCGGCGATCGCACGCGGCTGCTCCGCGATCTCCTTGAGCATGAAGTACTCGAACCCGGCCTTCTCCGCCGCCGACACGTCCCAGTCCACGTGGTAGTCGGTAACAGCGGCAGGCGCGCCGTCGAATCCAGTCACCGTGATCCGGTCGGCGCGTATCTCGACGACCTGATCCTGGCCCAGTTCGATGGCGTCCCTGGTGTACGCGATGAACGCCGCGACGTCGCTGGCGAGGAAGTTCTCGCCGTGACCGCGGCCGACCACGAGCGGCGAATTGCGGCGGGCGCCGACGACCGCATCCGGATCGCGCACGTCCACGGCGACGAGCGTGAACGCGCCCCGCAGCCGCTGGCAGACCTGGCGCATCGCCGTGGCGAGCGAGCCCGGCGCCGGGGCGCCTGTGCCCGGGACGTCCGCCACCGTCGCCATCTGCTCCTCGATCAGGTGCGCGACAAGCTCGGTGTCGGTCTCGGACGTCAGCTCGTGTCCGCTGGCCTCAAGCTCCGTCCGCAGGGTGGCGAAATTCTCGATGATGCCGTTGTGCACGACGGCGAGATGGCCGCCGCAGTCGGTGTGCGGGTGAGCGTTGGCGTCCGTCGGCGGCCCATGGGTAGCCCAGCGCGTATGGCCGAGACCGACCGGCCCGGCCAGCGGAGGCTGCTCCGCGAGCGCGGACCTCAGATTGCCGAGCTTCCCGGCTCGCTTGGCCCAGCCGAGCTTCCCGCCCGCCACCACGGCGATGCCAGCCGAGTCATAGCCGCGGTACTCCAGCCGGCCAAGGCCCTCAAGGACGACGTCCGCTGCTTGACGATGGCCGGCGTACCCCACGATTCCGCACATGAACGCCAGGTTAGTCCCTGATTCGCAGCACAATTTCAGAAAACTTTCAGTTATGTAACAAATCCGCTGAGTAATTAGTGCACGTCGCAGCCGACGGCACCTGACGGGAACCGCGCCGGGAGGCGCAGCCGTGATGTCGGCTCAGCCCGCGTCGCGGACCGCGTCGGCGAGTCGCTCGGCGACCCGGTGCGCCTGGCCGGCGTCCAGCGCCTCGACCATGACACGAACGGCGTCCTCGGTCCCGCTGGAGCGGACCAGTACCCTGCCCGCGCCGCCCAGCTCCGCCGTCGCGGCGCTCACGGCGGCCGTGAGCGCGCCGGAGGCGGCGACCAGGGCCTTATCCACCCCGGGCACGTTGATGAGCACCTGCGGGCACTTGGTCATTACCTGGGCCAGCTCGCCCAGCGGCCGGCCGCGGCGGGACATGATGGAAAGCAGCTGCAGGCCGGTCAGCATGCCGTCGCCGGTGGGCGAATGGTCGAGCAGGATGACGTGGCCGGATTGCTCACCGCCGAGCACGAACTTTCCCTCGCGCATGGCCTCCAGGACGTACCTGTCCCCGACCGGCGTCTCGACCACGTCGATGCCCGCCGCCTGCATCGCGCGCCGGAATCCGAGATTGGCCATTACCGTCGTCACGACCGTGTCTCCTGCCAGCTGCCCTGCCTCCTGCAGCTCCAGGGCCAGCATGGCCAGGATCTGATCACCGTCGATCACCTGGCCGTCAGCGTCGATGGCCAGGCACCGGTCCGCGTCGCCGTCGTGCGCGATCCCGGCATCGGCCCGGTGCTCGGTCACCGCCGCGGCCAGCACGCCGAGCGAGGTGGAGCCGCAGCCATTGTTGATGTTGAGCCCGTCGGGCTCGGCGCCTATCGCGATCACGTCAGCGCCCGCCCGGCGAAGCAGCCGCGGCGCCAGCTCGGAGGCGGCCCCGTGCGCGCAGTCGACCACTACCCGGAGCCTGGCGAGCGGCAGGCCGCCGGCGGAGCCCGCGGCCGGAAGGGTCGAGAGCAGATGCGCCAGGTAACGCTCCACCTCGCCAGCGGCGTCCCGCACCCGGCCGAACCCTCCGGCAGGCAATCGCGGCTGACCAGCCAGGCCGGACCCGGGCCGGCTCGCGTCACCAAGCATGAGCTCGATCTGGTCCTCGACGGCGTCCGGCAGCTTCAGCCCGCCAGGCCCGAACAGCTTGATCCCGTTGTCGGGCGCCGGGTTGTGGCTGGCGGAAAGCATCACGCCGAGCTCAGCTCCGAGGTCGGCGGTCAGGTAGGCCACCGCGGGGGTCGGCACCACGCCGAGCCGCAGCGCGTCCACGCCGGAACTGGCCAGGCCCGCCACCACGGCGGCCTCGAGGAACTCGCCGGATGCCCTGGGGTCGCGCCCGACCAGCGCGATCGGCCGCCGACGGCCGGAGCGCGCCGCGGTGAAGGCGCCCATGCCATCCAGGACCGCCACCGCAGCGACGGCCAGGTCCATGGCGAGTCTGGCGGTCAGATCACGGCCAGCGATGCCGCGGACACCGTCGGTCCCGAACAGCCGGTCCACGGGAACGCCCCCGGTCTCTTTCCGGTGCTGTCGCGCTGACCCGTTGCCAGCGCCTCGACTGCTGACCCGGCGTCAGCGCTTGGAGTACTGCGGCGCCTTGCGCGCCTTCTTCAGGCCGTACTTCTTGCGCTCCTTGACCCTGGCATCCCTGGTCAGGAAGCCAGCCCGCTTCAGGGTCGGCCGGTTCTCCGGGTCGACGAGAATCAGCGCCCGCGCGATCCCGAGCCGCAGCGCGCCGGCCTGCCCGGTGACCCCGCCGCCAGTGATCCGGGCGACCACGTCGAACTGCTCTTCCGCCCCCAGCGCCACGAACGGCTCATTGATCAGCTGCTGATGCAGCTTGTTCGGGAAGTACTCATCCAGCGCCCGCTCGTTAACCTGCCACTTGCCGGTCCCCGGGGTTATCCGGATCCGGGCGATGGCCTCCTTGCGGCGGCCAGTGGCGATCGCGTTCCCGGTCACGACCGGCTTGCGCACCGCTGGCCGCGCCGGAGCGCCGGCCGCCGCGTCGCCAGTCTCGGTCGTGTACTCCGATACGTGCTCCCCGGCGGTCTCCCCGGGTGCCGAATCAGCCCCCGCTGCGGGCGGGCTGGCGGCAGTGGACTCGGCCACGTGTCTTCCTCGCGCTTCCTCGTTGGCTCTCGTTATCGCGCCGCGGCGCGGCTGATCCCGGCCTGCTGAGCGATCTGCGTGATCTCGAACGGAACAGGCTGCTGTGCCTTGTGCGGGTGGTCGGGGCCCGCGTACACCTTGAGCTTGCGCAGCATCTGCCTGCCCAGGGTGTTCTTCGGGAGCATGCCCTTGACCGCCTTCTCGACCGCTCGCTGCGGATGCTTGGCGAGCAGGTCGCCATAGGCGATCGAGCTCAGCCCGCCCGGATAACCGGAGTGCCGGTACGCCAGCTTGTCCGTCAGCTTGTTGCCGGACAGGGCGATCTTCTCCGCGTTGACGACGATCACGAAGTCGCCCGTGTCCACATGCGGCGCGAAAATCGGCTTGTGCTTGCCGCGCAGCAGGATCGCCGCCTGGCTGGCCAGCCGGCCGAGTACTACGTCGTTGGCGTCGATGACATGCCATTGACGCTGGATGTCGCCAGCCTTCGGGCTGAATGTGCGCACAGTCATAAGCCTTCGCGTGTGGGTCCGGAGATCCTGGGCCCCCGCCCGGGGCTGTCCCTCCAGGCGCGGGAATCCGCGTCATCAGCAGCTGCTCAGCCGCCCGGGGGCGGGCAGCGCGGGCATGCCGATGCACATGGACGCCTCCGAAGGATACCGGCCGTAGCCGGCGGCGGTCAAAGCGAGGCCAGAACGGATAGTCTTCGGTACTCTCCGGCGCCCGGCCAGCGCCGCGCTGGGGCACTGCCCAGCGCCAGCCGGGCTGGCCAGTGCCGCCGATCCCGCTGGGCGGGGCAGCGCGGCATAAAACGGCCGACCTCGGTACCCCGCGCCCGAGTGGCGATACGCTCGCCGCATGCGTTACCCGGGTGATGTGGATGCCGGCCCGGCTGCCGACGGGCAGCAGCCGGACGCCGCCCTTGCGCCCGGCGCCGCGGCAGGAGGGCCGCGGGCAGGCGACGCGGCGTTCTCCGATCGCCCGCTAGCCGACGATGGCAGTGCTGGCGCTGGTCACCCCGGCGGCGCTCCGCCGGTCGCCATGTCCTACGGCACCGCGGGCGGCACGGCGGGCAAGGGCCCGGTCCGCGGTTTCCCTCCGCCGCCCGGGCAGGCGCACCCGGTCTACCCGCCGGGTCAGTTCTCCGCGTGGAACCAGGCTGCCGGCGAGATCAGGCAGCGCCAGCCGGGTAGCGCCGCGGCAAGGGACGCCTGGCCGGTCGCGGCATCGGCTGAGCATGGCTTCGCCGAGCCCGACTACTCGGTCCTCGCCGTCTCCGACCCGGCCGCTGACGCCACCATTACCCAGACCTGGGCCGTAGTCGACGACCGCGCGACCGGAGGCTGGAGAGATCTGAACGCCTCGTACGGCACCACGGCGGTCGCGGCGGTCGCGGCGGAGAGGCCGAGGATCCAGGCTACGCGCGGCCATCCGGCCGCCGAGGGCGTGCCAGCGACCGAGCCGCCTGCCCTCGATCAGCCCGGGCAACTCCCCGGTCAGCCCGCGCAGCTCCCCGGTCAGCCCGCGCGGCGCGGCCGGCGATCACCACGCGCGGAGCCGGGGCCTAGCCGCGACCGACGGCAGCCGCAGCCGGCCGCGGGCACGGCTGATGCCGCGGCGGGGCGGCCAGGTCGCCGGTCGTCGCGTGGCACCAGGCGGCGCAGGCCGACGGCAGCGAAACGGGGCCGCGTCCTGCTGGCCATCGGCCTGGCCGTGATCGTAGCGGTGGGCCCGGGGGCGTACTTCTACCTGCACAGCCGGCACCAGCAGGCCGGGCAGCTGGCAGCGGGCAGGACGACGGCGCCATCAGTCCGGTCCAGGCCGGCGCCCTCGCCCACGGGCCGCTGGGGCCATATCCAGACGCGAGCCGCTGACCCGCGGCCGCTGACGCTCGCCGAGCTCTTTCCAGCCAGTTTCACCAGCGCGGGTTCCACCTACGCCAAGACCGCCGCCCGGGCCGGGAAGCACTGCTCGGCCGCGGTAATCGGCAGCCAGCTCCAGTCGGCCGTCGCCGCGGCCGGCTGTGATCAGGTCCTGCGGGCGAGTTACCTGTCAGGCAACGGAAAGGTGATGGGCACGATCGGGGTGCTGAACACCAGGACCGCCCGCACTGCGAGCCGGGCGGGCAACGCGACAGGACCGTCCCAGTTCATCGCCCAGCTGCCCGGCGCGAAGGGTCCTACCCGGAACCTCACCAAGGGAACAGGCATCGAGGAGGCCGAGGTTAAAGGCCACTACCTGATCCTAATCTGGGCTGAATTCGCCAGCCTGCGTGCCCCGAAAACGAGCCTGAAGCGGAATGAGCTCGTGCAGTTCTGCACGCGCCTGCTCCGGAATACCGCGAATGTGAGCCTGAGCCGCCGGCTGCTCACCGGCGAGCCATAGCCGCCATCGTGGTGCTAGAGCGCCGGTCAAGTGGCGGGCCGGGGTTCTGGCGTGGTGCCAGCGGGCCGTCATCGGGCGTGCTGATTCCTGTTCGCAGCGGGTGGTGCGGCTCCGGCTACGGTGACCGCCAGCCGGCTGGCGGAGGGCCAGCAGCGACGTCGTTGGCATCGCTGATGGCAGCCCGCTCCGGTGGCGCGCTCCGCTGCCCGGCCAGCAGCGTGGCTGGGACTTTGCTGTCGCTGTTACCGCAGCGGAGTCCCAGCGACGCTGATAGCTGGAGTCCCAGCGACGCTGATGGTTCTCGTGAGCTGCCTGACTACCTGACCGGCGCGCTAGGAGCAGCGCCTGAGCCTCATGATCACGGAGGATCTTGCACCTCCGAGCGCGCGAACCTCCGTGGTATCGCGGAACCTCCGTGGTATCGCGGAACCTCCGTGGTATCAGGGACGGGGCGGCCCGGGCTTACGTGCGCGGGCGGAGGCGGCGCGTCGCCGCTGCCCTGGCGGCGAACTCGCCAGCGGCCGGGTAGCCGATCTCCTCCAGGCACAGCCCGTGCGGGGGCACGACGCGTACTCCAGGGTCGCGGGTCCGCGCGGCCAGCACCTCGGCCGGCCAGCTGACCGGCCTGCTCCCGTCGCCGACCGCCAGCAGCGCGCCCACTAGCGAGCGCACCATGTGGTGGCAGAACGCGTCAGCGGCCGCTGTCGCGACCGCCACGGCGGGGCCGGTCCTGGCCCAGTTGAGCCTGAGCAGCTCCCGGACCGTCGTAGCGCCCGGACGAGGGCGGCAGAAAGCGGCGAAATCGTGCTCTCCGACGCAGCCGGCGGCTGCGTCGTTCATCCGGCCTAGATCGAGCGAGCGCGAATACCAGAGAGTGTCATGCCTGCGCAGCGGATCGGCACCCGCGGGGTCGTCGCATATCCGGTAGGAGTAGCGCCGCCATAGCGCGGAGAAGCGCGCGTCGAAGTCACCGGCCACGGGGCCGATCGCGCGCACCCGGACGTCGGCGGGAAGCAACCGGGCCAGCCGGCGGCCGGCCAGGCCGGAGGCCTGCGCCCAGCAGGCAGCCGGCACATCGAGATGAGCGACCTGACCGCGGGCGTGCACCCCCGTGTCCGTCCGGCCTGCCACGGTCAGCGACGGCAGGTCCGGCAGGGCCAGCGCGCGGCTCAGCGCGTCCTGCACCGTCTGCTGGACCGTCCGCAGCCCCGGCTGCCGTGCCCAGCCATGAAAGCCCGAGCCGTCATAGGACAGATCAAGCCGGAGCCGGACGGCGGGCAGATCGGGCACGGCCGTCACGGCCAGCGGGCCTTATGCGCTGGCGCCCGCTGGCTCGTCCCCGCCAGGCTCGCCGTCCGCACCGGAATCATCCGAGCCATCAGCGGCGCCGGCGCTTGCCTCAGCGCCTGCGTCGGCCTCGGTGCCTGCGTCGGCCTCGGTGCCGGCCTCGGCCTCGGTGCCGGCCTCGGCCTCGGTGCCGGCCTCGGCTGCATCTCCGGTCACCGCAGCTTCCGCGTCAGCCTCAGCGACTGCGTCGGCCACTGCGTCGGCCTCGATGTCGGCGCTGGCATCGGCGTCAGCGGCGGCGTCCTCCGGGGCGCCGCCCGGCGCTGTCGCGGCGGGTGCGGCGGCAGGCATTGCGGCGGGCTGGGAACGGCGGGCCCGGCGGCGGCGCGGCTTCGCGTCAGCTTCCTCACGGATCAGCTCGATCACCGCGAGCGAGGCGTTGTCACCCTTGCGGGAGCCGACCTTGGTGATCCGGGTGTAGCCGCCTTCGCGGGCGGAGAAACTCGGGCCGATCTCGGTGAAGAGGGTATGCACGACGCCCTTGTCGGTGACCACCGTCAGCACCTGGCGCCGGGCGTGCAGATCCCCCCGCTTCGCGTAGGTGATCAGGCGCTCGGCCAGCGGCCTGAGCCTGCGCGCCCTCGCCTCGGTCGTGGTGATCTTGCCGTGCTCGAAGAGCGCGGTGGCAAGGTTCGCCAGCATGTGCTTCTGGTGGGCCGAGCTGCCGCCCAGCCGCCGTCCCTTGGTGGGCGTGGGCATGGAAAACTTCTCCTCGGTTCGCTACTGGCGGGCCATCCGGCCCGTCAGTCAGTACTGCTCGGTCTCGACGTAGCTCTCGTCGTCGTCTGCGCCGTAGCTGTCCGCCGCAGTGCCTGGATCGAATCCGGGCGGCGAGTCCTTCAGCGCGAGTCCCATGTCGATGAGCTTCTGCTTGACTTCCTCGATCGACTTGGCGCCGAAGTTGCGGATGTCGAGGAGATCCTGCTCGCTGCGGGCGACGAGCTCGCCCACGGTGTGGATGCCCTCCCGCTTCAGGCAGTTGTAAGAGCGCACGGTCAGGTTCAGCTCCTCGATCGGCAGCGCCAGGTCCGCGGCGAGCGCCGCGTCCGTCGGCGACGGGCCGATGTCCACGCCCTCGGCGTCGACATTCAGCTCCCTGGCCAGGCCGAAGAGCTCGACCAGCGTCTTGCCGGCGCTCGCCACGGCATCCCGCGGGCGCATGCAGGGCTTGGTCTCGACGTCGAGGATGAGCCGGTCGAAGTCGGTCCGCTGCTCGACTCGGGTCGCCTCGACCTTGTAGGTGACCCGCATCACCGGCGAGTAGATCGAGTCGATCGGGATCCGGCCGATCTCCTGCCCCGGCTGCTTGTTCTGCGACGCAGAGACATAGCCGCGGCCGCGCTCGACCGTGAGCTCCATCTCCAGCTTGCCCTTGCTGTTCAGGGTGGCGATGTGCAGCTCGGGATTGTGCACCTCCACGCCGGCGGGCGGGGCGATGTCCGCGGCGGTCACCGGTCCAGGTCCCTGCTTGCGCAGGTACATCGGAACGGGCTCGTCATGCTCGGACGAGACGACAAGCTCCTTGAGGTTCAGGATGATGTCGGTAACGTCCTCGGTGACCCCGGGAACGGTGGAGAACTCGTGCAGCACTCCCTCGATCCTGATGCTGGTCACCGCGGCACCGGGGATCGACGACAGCAGGGTCCTGCGGATCGAGTTCCCGATCGTGTAGCCGAAGCCCGGCTCAAGCGGCTCGATGACGAACCTGGACCGGAACTCGTCTACCTGATCCTCGGTAAGGCTCGGACGCTGGGCGATAAGCATTGCTCTTCCTTTCCGCGCTGCCCGCTATATGACAGTCACGACTTCCGCTGACGGCTGCCTGGCGGCCGGAGCCGCGGCTCGCCGCGGCCGCGGCGAGCCGGCAGGTTAGTTACTTCGAGTAGAACTCGACGATGAGCTGCTCCTGGACCTGAGTATCGATCTGGGCCCGGACCGGGAGCGCGTGCACGAGGATGCGCATCTTGTCGGGGATCACCTCGAGCCAGGCGGGCGGCTGGCGGTCGCCGGACTCGGCCCGCGCCACCACGAACGGCGTCATCTCATGCGACTTGGGCCGCACCTCGATAATGTCGCTCTCGCTCACCCGGTAAGAGGGGATGTCCACCTTGCGCCCGTTGACCAGGATGTGCCCGTGCCCGACAAGCTGGCGCGCCATGTCCCGGCTCTTGGCGAACCCGGCCCGGTAGACGACATTGTCGAGACGGCTCTCCAGGATCTGGAGCAGCACCTCGCCGGTCTTGCCGCGCTTGCGGGTCGCCTCTTCGTAGTAATTGTGGAACTGCCGCTCCAGGATGCCGTAGACCCGGCGGGCCTTCTGCTTCTCCCTGACCTGGAGCAGGA